>SKED01000463.1_pt1 | contig 45815 bp, 43 predicted proteins | sample 4826651 | NCBI WGS metagenome assembly SKED01 (sample SAMN11008818, study PRJNA524170) | human gut metagenome | biome: Human fecal sample; material: Feces; isolation source: fecal sample from pouch patient p19 | host: Homo sapiens | place: Israel: Tel-Aviv | collected 2016-06-28 | reverse complement strand
CATAACCGAATTAACAAGAACTGTTGTTATTGAATTGATCAAGAGAATTGACGTATATGAAGATGGTAATATAAAGATACACTATCGATTTAAAAATCCATATGAGTCAAGCAAATAAAGTGTATCTCATTTTTAAACGAAACATGTGTTGCTATGGCTGAATATATTTCAGGAAATGAAGAGGAATTTGTCCGTCAGATGAATCTTCGTGCAGAAGGTCTCGGCATGAAACACACTCATTTTGTGAATTGTAACGGACTGGATGCAGAAGGTCACGAAACAAGTGCCCGTGATATTGCATTGATGTCCCGTGAACTTCTCCTGAAATATCCGGAAATTCATAATTATTGTACGATCTGGATGGAAAATATCACTCATACAACCTCAAAAGGTTCGTCTGAATTTGGATTAACTAATACCAATAAACTGATCCGTCAGTATGAATATGCAACCGGATTAAAAACCGGCTCTACCGGCAAGGCAAAGTTCTGTGTTTCAGCAACTGCTGAAAAAAATGGTGTCAGTCTGATCGCAGTTATTATGGGGGCTGAAGACTCCAAAGCCAGGTTCAAGGATGCTGTTACCTTATTAAATTATGGGTTCGGAAAATGTCAGATGTATACGGATGAAAATATGCCTTCTTTGGATCCAATCTCTGTCACCGGTGGTATACAGGAATCCATCTCACTTGAATATGAAAAGAAATTTACTTATCTGGATACAACAGGAGCAAATCTGAATGCTGTTACTTCAAGGCTTCAGATTCCTGATAAAGTAAATGCTCCGGTTAAAAAAGGGGACACTGTCGGTCAACGGATTTACTATTTAGACGAAAAAGAAATCGGCAGTGTGAATCTTCTGGCTGAAGAAACCGTTAAGAAAGCAGGATTCTTTGATTATCTGAGAAAAGCTCTTTACTGGATTGCACTATAAAGAATACTTATCATATTTTCCGGGAAACTCTGCCAGAGAATCTTTATATTTTTCTTGTCCTCGAAAGGGAATGTGATTTATAATCATTTTATCTGCTGCCGGGATGCAGAGACAGGAGAGTGAGACATTTATGAATATACCAATGATTATTTTTCTTTTTATTCTGATCGCAGGGGGACTGCTTGGATTGGAGATTTATCGGGAACTCCATCATTTCCGGGTAACTCACTACACGATTGAATCACAAAAATTTAAAGGATTCAGCAGGGATCTGAATCTGATTTTTCTAAGTGATCTTCATAATCGGGTTTATGGTGAGAAAAATGAACCTCTGCTACAGGCTATCCGCAATGAAAAGCCGGACCTTATTTTAATCGGTGGAGATATGCTCGTCGGCAAGGAAGATGCCTCCTATGATATTGCACTTGATTTTACCAGTCAGTTACCCGAAATTGCTCCGGTGCTTTACGCGACAGGAAACCACGAGCAGCGTATGCGGGAAAACCCTGAGATCTATCAGGCTTCCTATGCCGACTACCGGCAACAGTTGAAAGACATGGGTGTTCTTTTTTTGGAAAATGGAAGCTGCCGGATTGAAGCCGGAACGGTTCTCCTGGAAATTTCGGGTGTGGAACTTCCATCCGCATCGTATAAAAAGCTGAAAAAGCTTCCGATCCGGGCTTCTGATATTGCAGAATATCTCCATAAAGATAGTGTTTCGGTTACTGAAGATTCAGTTTACCGCATTTTACTTGCCCATAATCCAGCTTATATGAATGCTTATAAAGGATGGGGGGCTGATCTTATTTTATCCGGTCATCTCCACGGTGGAGTGATGCGACTTCCCGGAATTGGTGGAGTAATCACCCCACAAGCCTTCCTTTTTCCAAAATACTCTGGTGAAATGACGAAAGAAGGAGAACAGGCCATCATTGTCAGCCGTGGACTTGGAACGCATACAATCAATATCCGGCTTTTTAATCAGCCTGAAGTCGTGTCCATCTGCCTGAAAAGATCGGAAAATAAGAAATAATTTTTGAATAGCCGGAATGATGAAAGGTGAAAAAGCCGTTGTCAAAATTCCTTTTTTCCCCTATAATATTCATGTTATGGTATTTTGGGATTTTTCACGGAAATATGCACCGGGAAAATCTACAGGTACTTCAGATCATGCTTTTAAGCACAGAAATGACAAGAGGGAAAAATGGGTATACCGGTAAAGTTAGAAGTATTTGAAGGACCACTGGATCTGCTCCTTCATTTGATAGAGAAAAATAAAGTTGATATTTATGATATTCCGATTGTTGAGATCACGAATCAGTATATGGAATATATCAGAGGGATGCAGCATGAAGATCTGAATGTCATGAGTGAATTTCTTGTGATGGCAGCGACGCTTCTGGATATCAAATGTCGGATGCTTCTTCCTAAAGAAGTGACGGAAGAAGGAGAGGAAGAAGATCCGCGTCAAGAGCTTGTGGAACAGCTCCTTCAATATAAGATGTACAAGTATATGGCATTTGAACTGAAAGACCGTGAACTGGATTCGGGTCAGGTTATGTATAAATCTCCGGATATTCCGGAAGAGATTCTTGAATACGCAGAACCAGTAGACCTGGATCAGCTTCTTGGAGATCTCACTATGGCTAAATTAGGAGAAGTGTTCCGTGAGATCATGAAGCGTCAGGCTGAAAAGATTGATCCGGTCAGGAGTAAATTCGGAAAGATTGAAAAAGAAGAGGTTTCTCTTTCAGATAAATTTGTCTATGTTCATGAATATATGCGTCAGCATAAGAGGTTCAGTTTCAGGCAGCTTCTTTTGGAACAGAAGAGTAAGATGCATATCGTTGTTACTTTTCTTGCAATCCTGGAAATGATGAAGCTGGGAGAGATTCACGTAGAGCAGGAAAATACCTGTGGAGAGATCATGATTGAAAGGATAGGAGAAGCAGATGAATACAAAGAAGCTTCAGGCAGCGATCGAAGCGATTCTGTTCACAATGGGGGAATCAGTGGAACTGAGCAAGATTGCAGCAGCGATTGAACAGGATGAACCTACGACCCGTGGAATCATTTCTGATATGATGACTGCTTATGAAAAGCAGAACCGCGGTATCCGGATTATTGAGCTGGATCATTCATTCCAGTTATGTACAAAAAAAGAATACTATGATTATCTCATCCGCATTGCCAGACAACCTAAGAGGTATGTACTCACGGATGTTATGCTGGAGACGCTCTCGATCATTGCATACCGTCAGCCGGTAACCAAACTGGAAATTGAAAAGATCCGCGGGGTAAAATCTGATCATGCTGTCAATAAGCTGGTGGAATATGGACTAGTGGAAGAAGTCGGACGGATGGATGCCCCGGGCAGACCTATTTTATTTGGGACAACCGAGGAATTTCTTCGTCGTTTCAGTGTTCAGTCTCTTGATGATCTTCCATCTCTTGCTCCTGAACAGATTGAGCATTTTAAAGAAGAAGCAGAAGACGAGGCCAAGTTAAAACTTGATATCTGATTTTTAGTTACGCAAGCAGTTTCTTCTTTTATAAGGTCTGATTTTCAGACTGGATACATAAAATAATGACAAGACAATTCTGTAACGGAGTTGGAGCAGTGGCAAAAGTCAGATTATTTTATCGGAGAAAAATTTGTTACTGGCTGATCGTATCAGTAATGATCCTGATGACTCTCAATCCATCTTTACAGGTGATTGCAAAGGAATCAGTAAGCGATGATCTTACTGTCTATACGGATGCCGGTGAATCTTTAGAATTATACGCCCGTTCAGCCGTCCTTATGGACGGAGACAGCGGACGTATTTTATTTGAAAAAAATGGATCCGATCCACGTCCTATGGCGAGTACAACGAAGATCATGACGTGTATTCTTGCTCTCGAAGCATCTGATCCATCTCGGAAGATCACTGTCAGTTCTCAAGCAGCCTCCCAGCCAAAAGTCCATCTTGGAATGACAGAAGGACAGTCTTTTTATTTAAAAGATCTTCTTTATTCCCTTATGCTGGAATCCCATAATGACGCTGCCGTTGCAATAGCGGAGGGAATTGATGGCAGTGTAGAAGCTTTTGCCCAAAGGATGAATCAGAAAGCCGAAGAAATAGGATGTAAAAATACATATTTCATTTCTCCCAATGGATTGGATGCACAGGATTCTCAAAGCAATCATCATACTACAGCCCGGGAACTTGCACTGATCCTGCGTTACTGCATTATGGTTTCGCCCCAGCGTGAGGCCTTTTTGAAAATCACCCGCACCATGCAGTATACTTTTCAGGACTGCGAAAAGAATTTTTCTTATTCCTGTAATAACCACAATGCGTTTCTTAATATGATGGAGGGTGCTCTTACCGGTAAGACCGGTTTTACAGCGGATGCCGGATATTGTTATGTGGGGGCATTGCAGCGGGATGACAGGACTTTTATCGTTGCTTTACTGGCATGCGGCTGGCCTAATAACAGAAATTATAAATGGATGGATACAAAAAAATTAATGACCTACGGATTAGAAAATTATGTTTATCGCGATTTTCAAGTGAAAGCAGCCCCACACTTTGTACTGGTACAAAACGGCATTGAAAATAAAATGAACTATCCCTCTTCTGATCCTGTCCGGCTGGAAGTTCGTGCAAATACAGAACCATTCCGCCTTTTAATGAACCAAAAAGAGGATATTTCGATTCGATACTATCTGACAGACAAGGTCCATGCACCTGTCAGGGAGAATACCCGTCTTGGGATTATGAAGTGTTATCTTGGAGATGAAGTAATCCGGGAATTTCCTCTTGTCGCAACGAAAACCATTGCGAAACGTACTTTGAAAACCTGTTTTGATTATGCTATATTAAAATATATCAATAAAACTGATTAAATTCACCACTGGAATATATCTGAAAGCTATGATACTATAGGTGAAGACAAAAAAGAGCAACTAAATTGATGAAATATAAGGAGTGTACGACTATGGAAAACTGGAAAAAATACGAAAAGACTTATTTTATGCCGCCAGAGCCATGTTATGACTGGGTAAAAAAAGATTCTATTGATAAAGCACCGATCTGGTGCAGTGTGGATCTGCGGGATGGAAACCAGGCACTGATCGAACCAATGAGCCTGGATGAGAAACTGGAGTTTTTCCAGCTCCTCGTAGATGTTGGATTTAAAATGATCGAGGTAGGATTTCCTGCAGCATCTGAGACAGAGTATCAGTTTCTTAGAACATTGATCGAGCAGAATATGATTCCTGATGACGTTACGATTCAGGTTCTGACTCAGGCAAGAGAACATATCATCAAAAAAACTTTTGAAGCTGTAAAGGGTGCTCCACATGCGATCATCCATGTATACAATTCAACTTCTGTAGCACAGCGTGAACAGGTATTCCGCAAAGATAAAGAGCAGATTAAGCAGATTGCCATTGATGGAGCTACATTATTAAAGAAGCTTGCCGAGGAAACAGAAGGAAACTTCACTTTCCAGTACAGTCCGGAAAGTTTCCAGGGAACAGAAGTTGACTATGCATTGGATGTCTGCAACGCTGTCCTTGATATATGGCAGCCAACTGCTGACAACAAAGCGATCATCAATCTTCCTACAACGGTAGAAAATGCAATGCCGCATGTATTTGCCAGTCAGGTAGAGTATTTCAACAAACATTTATTACACCGCGAAAACGTAATCCTTTCCCTTCATCCACATAATGACAGAGGATCAGGTGTATCAGATGCAGAACTTGGAATCCTTGCCGGAGCAGATAAGATTGAGGGAACATTGTTTGGAAACGGTGAGAGAACCGGAAACGTAGATATCATTACTCTTGCCATGAACATGTTCTCACAGGGAGTAAATCCAAATCTTGATTTTTCCAATATGAGTGAGATCTGCGAAGTATATGAGCGTGTTACAAGAATGAAAGTTTCTCCTCGTCAGCCATATGCAGGTGACCTTGTATTTACTGCGTTCTCAGGTTCCCATCAGGATGCGATTGCAAAGGGCATGGCATGGAGAGAAGAACATGACTGCAAGACATGGACAGTTCCATATCTTCCGATTGACCCACAGGATGTTGGAAGAAGATATGATTCGGATGTTATCCGTATCAACAGCCAGTCAGGAAAAGGTGGCGTAAACTATATTCTGAAGCAGAGCTTTGGTATCAGCCTGCCGGAGAAGATGAGAGAAGAAGTCGGATACATGGTAAAAGATGTTTCTGACAAGGCTCATCAGGAACTGACACCGGATGTTGTATATCGTATTTTTGAGGATCATTATATCAGTGCAAAACCAATCTTCAGTGTGGACGAATGCCACTTTAAGCAGGAAGATGGTATCGTAGCAGAAGCAACGATCCATCAGAATGACAATAACCACAAGATCACAGGTGTTGGAAACGGACGCCTGGATGCAGTAAGCAATGCGATCAAGCATTACTTTGGCATCAGTTACGAACTTGCTTTTTATGAAGAACATTCTCTTACAAAAGGATCTTCTTCCCGTGCAGTTGCTTACGTTGGTGTTATCTGTAATAAAAAGAAATACTGGGGAGTCGGAATTGATGCCGACATTATTAAAGCATCCATCCAGGCTCTGGTAGTCGCCGTAAATAAATTGCCGGAAATTGCCGAATCCCAGTCCTGCAAAGATGAAAGACTTTTAGAAATCACCAACTACATCTACGCAAATTATAAAGATGTGACTTTGGATGACCTTTCAGAAAAGTTTTTCCTTTCCAAACCGTATCTCTCTAAATATATTAAAGAGAAATCCGGACTGACTTTCGGGGATATTCTTAAGCAGGTCAGAATGAAAAAGGCACGTGCAATGCTCAAGAGCAGCAGTGCTACTGTAGAAAGCATCGCAGAATCTGTCGGATATCAGAATGTAGAACATTTTAACCGGATCTTTAAGAAGATGTACAATATCACGCCGGTTCAGTATCGGAACAGACATTAATAAATTTGTAGTTGTTGAAGAGAAAATATACAGGCAGCAAGGAGTTTTTTGACAGAAGAGCGTCCATATCCGCACTTGTTGCTGCATCGCAGTGCAGGACCCGCTTTACCTCAGCCCGTTGACAACTTGTAACAGAAACGTGGAAACAGTCGTGCAGTGGCACTCCTGTTTACTTTCCTTAACAAGTTGGGCAAAGTGTCTTCGGAACGCTCCTTGTCAATGCACTGCTCACGCAACAGCAAGGGCGGATATTAGGCTTTTCAAATCAGAAAGCGTTCCTTGCACCGGGACATTTTCTCTCAACAATACGAAATTTCAATAAGAAGTAGAAAGCCGGAAGGTTATCGACTAAGATAAATGATTTGTCAAATATCTTAGTCAATAGCCATCCGGCTTTTTCTATTCTTTTTAAATTTGTATTGTTGGGTGGATACGCTGTGGAGCTAAAAACTTCTTATCGAGATGGTCAGCGGAAAGCAGGGTGTTCCTAAGCAGGTGCATTAGCAGGAGCGTTCCGAAGACACTTTGCAGCGTTTGTTAGAGAAAGTAAATCGAGTGCCTTTGCACGAAGATTTCCACTTTCGAGTTACAAACGGTCAACGGGCTGAGGTAAAGCGGGCCTGCACTGCGAAGGAATATCTCTGCTTTCCGCGTCCGATTCGCCACAAAGAAGCTTTCTGATTTACAAGCATCTCACCTCAACAACTACAAATTTACGCCTCATCAATCGCCTTTCCGATATCATGCCGCATATATTTATTCTCAAACTTCACCCACTCTGTTGCTGCATAGGCATTTGCACGGGCTTCTTTTAAGTCTTTTCCTTTTGCAGTTACTCCGAGGACACGGCCACCATTTGTCACGATCTTTCCATCCTCGTTGAACTTTGTTCCAGCATGGAAGCAGTAATATCCGTCATGCTTTTTGAACTCATCCAGTCCTTCAATCGGGAATCCCTTTTCATATTTAACCGGATAGCCGTCCGATGCCAGTACCACACATACTGCTGCATTATCTTCAAACTGAAGATCGATCTGATCCAACGTTCCATCGATACAGGCCTCAGCTACCTCAATGAGATCATTTTTCATACGTGGTAATACAACCTGTGCCTCCGGATCACCAAAACGGGCATTATATTCCAGTACTTTCGGACCATCTTCCGTAAGCATCAGTCCAAAGAAGATGATTCCCTTGAACGGGCGTCCCTCTGCTGCCATCGCATCTACGGTTGCCTGGTAAATATATTTGTTGCAGAAGTCCTCCACTTCTTTCGTATAGAACGGACTTGGCGAAAACGTTCCCATACCGCCTGTATTCAGTCCGGTATCTCCATCACCGGCTCTCTTATGATCCTGGGCACTGGTCATAGTCTTAATGGTCTTTCCGTCAACAAAGGAAAGAACTGAAACTTCACGTCCCGTCATAAATTCTTCAATGACCATCTCATTTCCTGCAGAACCAAATTTCTTATCCAGCATGATCTCTTTTACACCGGCTTTTGCCTCTTCTAAATCCTGACAGATCAGTACACCTTTTCCAAGTGCAAGTCCGTCCGCCTTAAGAACGATCGGGAATTTCGCATTTTCCAGATAAGCGATTGCAGCATCCGGGTCTGTGAAATTCTCATAAGCTGCTGTCGGGATATGATATTTCTTCATCAGATCTTTTGAAAATGCCTTAGATCCCTCCAGGATCGCTGCATTTTTCTTTGGTCCGAATGTGCGAATCCCTGCCTCTTCCAGTGTGTCAACCAGTCCTCCAACTAATGGATCATCCATTCCGACAATACAAAGATCAATCTCTTTTTCTTTTGCAAATGCTGCCAGCTTTTCAAATTCCATCGCACCGATCGCTACGCATTCTGCATACTCTGCAATTCCTGCGTTTCCCGGTGCACAGTAAATTTTCTCTGCCTTTGGACTTTTCGCAACGCTTGCTGCAATCGCATGTTCTCTTCCGCCGCTTCCTACGATTAATATTTTCATGGTCTTCTCCTCCTGAACTCGCCACGCAACTGCTGCGTGATCATCCTGTTATTTAAAGTTGTAAAATATCTGTTGCAATCTGTTAAAATGAAAAACACGCCTGCTCTTAGCAGACGCATTTTCCTGTGCATTGCTTCTGCACGTGATATTCTTTAATCTTCGATCACGGTTCTGCGACCTTCTACTTTCACCCTGCCATTTGCGATCAGGTCGATCGCTTTTGGAAGGATCTTCCATTCAGCCTGCTCCATCACTCTGTGCTGAAGGATCTCCGGTGTATCTCCGTTCTCTACTTCTACCGCTTTCTGTAAAATGATCGGACCTGTATCTGTCCCTTCATCTACAAAATGCACGGTAGCACCAACTACTTTTACGCCACGTTCCAGTGCTGCCTCATGCACTTTCAGTCCGTAAAATCCTGTTCCGCAAAAAGCCGGGATCAGGGAAGGATGAATATTGATCATCCGGTTTCTGTATTTTGCGATCATTTCCGGAGGGATCACCACCAGGTAGCCTGCCAGTACGACCAGATCCGGCTGATAGGAATCTACGCCCCCGATCAATGCCTCATTAAATTCTGCTCTGGACTCATAATCCTTCGGCGAAATACATTCTGCCTTGATCCCATGTTCCGCAGCCCGCGTCAGTGCATATGCATTTTTATTATTGCTGATAACTCCGACGATCTCTGTATTCGTAATCCTGCCTGCATCCACCGCATCCAGGATCGCCTGCAGATTTGTTCCGCCGCCGGAAACCATCACTACAACTCTTAGCATAAGGTCACTCCCTTTTCGCCCTCTTCGATCTTGCCTACTACATATGGTGCATCTCCGGCTGCACGGATCGCATCCATGGTTTTCTCTACATCTTCCGGATCAACAGCAAGAATCATTCCGAGTCCCATGTTGAACGTATTATACATCATCTGCTCTTCAATCTCTCCGTCTTTCGCAAGCTTTGCAAAAATCGGTGGTACCGGATAGCTGTCCTTTTCCACTACTGCGTGCGTACCGTCCTTGAGCATACGCGGAATATTCTCGTAGAATCCGCCGCCTGTGATATGGCTGCATGCCTTTACAGTAACTCCCGCATTTTTAATACTCTTCAGTGCCTTTACATAGATTCTTGTCGGAGCAAGAAGAGCCTCGCCTAAAGTAGTTCCAAGTTCTTCATAATATGTATCCAGTGACTCTTTCGTAATATCAAACACTTTTCTTACAAGAGAGAATCCATTACTATGCACACCGGAGGATGCCATACCGATCAGGACATCTCCCGCTTTCAGATTTTCTCCCGTGATCATCTCTTTTTTGTCGCATACACCTACCGCAAATCCGGCAAGATCATACTCATCTTCCGGCATCAGTCCCGGATGCTCTGCCGTCTCTCCACCGATCAGTGCTGCATCCGACTGCTTACATCCCTCTGCCACACCTTTCACGATGGATGCGATCTTCTCAGGATAATTCTTTCCGCATGCAATATAATCCAGGAAGAACAGTGGCTCACCGCCTGCACATGCAATATCGTTCACGCACATGGCAACCGCATCAATACCGATCGTATCATGCTTGTCCATCACCATTGCAAGCTTTACCTTGGTTCCACAACCGTCTGTTCCTGAGAGCAGAACCGGCTCTTCCATCTCCTTGATCTTTGCAAGTGAAAATGCACCTGAAAATCCGCCGAGTCCTCCGAGAACTTCCGGTCTCATCGTCTCTTTTACATATTTTTTCATCAGTTCCACTGATCTGTATCCCGCCTCGATATCAACACCTGATGTCTTATAATCCATAATTTTATCTCCTTATTTCTCTTTCAGATATTCTTCATAACCTACTTTTGCAAGCCGGTCTGCCTTCGCCTGAACCGTCTCTTTCATCTCAGCAGAGTACGCTTTTAATTTCTCAAGAAGTTCCGGATCTGACATTGCAAGCATCTTTGCTGCAAGAATTGCCGCATTCATTCCTCCGTCGATGGCAACTGTTGCAACCGGGATTCCAGGTGGCATCTGAACGATAGAATAAAGTGCATCCATCCCCTCAAGATTTTTTCCTGACATCGGGATTCCGATGACCGGCATCGGGAACAACGCCGCACACATTCCCGGCAGATGAGCTGCCATTCCTGCACCTGCGATGATCACTTTGATTCCTTTTCCTTCGGCTGCCTTTGCCCAGTCAAAAAATACATCCGGCATACGGTGTGCTGAAATAATCGTCATCTCATAATCAATTCCGAACTTTTCCAACGTTGCCGCTGCCTTGCTCATTACTTTCAGATCTGAGTCGCTGCCCATGACAATTCCTACTTTTGGCATTTCATTTCCTCCTTCAGTGGTCTGTATCCTTTTCTAATGGTTCATTCAGCACTTCCGTGCCAGGTAATACAAATCTTCCGTCTCTTAATAGTATAATGTCTGTGCCGTCTTTTGTCACTACACTTATTTCTTCTAACTCTTCATAAGGTATGGTTATATCTGTATGACAGTTGAAGTATGCTTTGGATACATCTTCCTTTCGCAGAAGCGAGCAGGAATTGTCTTTCGCAACGATTTCCTTTCCATTTGGATTGTATACACGGATTTCCTCACTCCAGGAATAGCACGTATCTCCCACTGCAAAATGAGGTCCTGTCTTCTCTGCGATCAGGATCGGCATCTTATCTTCGATGCCATATTTTCTTGCCACCACATAGGCAGTCGTATTCGTTCCGATGGCGAACTCTCCCAGCGGAAGAGTCTCATGATTTTTCAGTACATTATCATAAATATATTTCCGGTTCTCGGCTTCGTCTGAGAAGTTGTCACACGTATAATCTGTGATTTTTCCATCCTTGAACGTAAGTTTCAGATTGCGGTACTGTAAACCATCTAAATAAACTTTGCTGACATTCAGGACTCCGTTTGTCCCGTTCAGTACCGGTGATGTGAATACCTCCCCTACCGGAATGTTGACATCTGCCACGCAATTTTCAAAGATCGTCTCTTTTGCCGGGTCTTTCAGCCGGTACAGTTCTACATGCATATCGGTCTGATTCTTTCCTTTTCCTTTGACCCTGACATAGACTCCCTGATCCAGGGCATCAATCATGGTCTGCTGCACCTGCTCATACAGTTTCGCATCCAGTGTATTAATGCGGATCACTTCGTTGAAAATCTCTGCATAGTCTGAACCAATCTCAGGAACGGGATATGCGATGATCGTAAAACTGCGTTCATCTCCTTTGATATATTCATTCGTCAGTTGCCCGGAACGGCTGTCATAAAGAAGTGCAAGACTTCTCTGTGCCTCCGAATAAGCCGGGGCAGAGGCTTTCGCTTCCGGTGAAAACGGCGTCTCTCCAAAAATCTCCATGACTGCCGGACCTGCAAATCCTGCTGCCAGTTCCCGGTTCTGTTCGTAGACGGTCTTCATCACTTCCAGTTTCCGCTCAATATACCGCTTATCCATAAATAATGCCTGATCCTGCCGGTGGTCATACTCGTACTGCTGGTTCGCGATACAGCCATAATACCCGATCTTATGATGCTCTCTCTTTGTGATCACACTGGCAGCGGCACGGTAAATCACCGGCTTCAGTCCCATCTTCTTAAAATTTTCGATTGCCAGACGAACCACTTTTTCAAATCCAAGGCTGTAGCGGATATTTACGACCTTCTTTTTTGACAGATCCTTTCCGGTATTAATAAATCCGATCCGGTAACCTTCTGTATAGACATCTGCCATCTTCTGTAAAGTCTCCTGCGGAAGATTTCTCAGATGATGTGCTGTTCCCAGTTCATTTTTGGAAATGTACTCGCCAAAACGGTATAAATATTCATCCGAATCAAGGTCCGCCGTCTCGATCAGATCTGCCGCAAAAGAAAAGGACGGATCGATCTGCTCCAGAATCCGGTCTGCAAGAAATACATCGCAGTAATCACTGGCATACCAGTATAAGATCTCCCGGATCTGTTCTGCGGATGGAATCTGCTTCTCTGCCCCGGCTGCTCCGCTTTCTTTTTCATCTGCTGTCCTCTGTTCCGATGCTTCCTCCAGTGCAGCATTCTCAAAACAGTTATACACCTCGATAAATAACTCATACAGAATGGTCAGATAGTCTGTCTTCTCCTCAAACGCATAAGGGATGCCGCCCCGCAATTCTGCATAAAGTAAACTGAGCAGTTGTCCCATTTCTGTTCCAAAACTGCTCACTGCATATTCCGGATTTGCATAACTCCGTTCATAATTTTTATCCAGAATGTCACTGTAAAGTATTTCATTTAAGCTGCGCATCTGCTCCAGCGTGTAGTTTTCCCATTCTCCTGAAGCTACTTTCCGTCTTGTATTCTCCAGCTCCAGTAAAAATAATGCCACATCCTGAAAATATCCCACGTATGCCTTCTCGACCGTCTCTTCCGTCACCATAGACCGGATCCGGTTGACCGCCAGTTCATGCCTTTCCCGGCACTGTTCATTTCTTTCTTTCTGAATTTCTGATAAACTCATCTATCCAAGACCTCCTACCAAGATTGCCATAAATAAGATCAGCGTGATAACACCAACACCAAGTCCGATTTTACAATTTAAATACCGTCTGTCTCTTTCTAAAAATCCCTGTACTGCACAGTACATTCCATATATATCAATCACAAAGGATACCACTGAAAGTCCTCCCACAATCCCTGCCGCTTTCCCCCTGGAAAGGAATGCATATAAAATACATCCTGCCAGAATCACCAGTGAACCTCCGGTACACCAGCAGGAAATACTTCCTCTCCGCGATGGCTTCAGGTAGGACTGTCCATACTTTCTCATCCCGCGTTTCTTTCGTTCTTTTTCTCTGCGACGTTCTTCTTCACTTTTTCCTATTCCGAACATGTCTTCTCCTTATCAGATCTCCTGTCATATAGATGAGGAATCCCAGTACTCCGCCAACAGTATTGAGCAGGATATCATCTACATCAAAACTTCCAACTTTTGTAAGCAACTGCATCACTTCTACCCCCAGGCTCAGACCCATACTGTAAAATAACGTTCTAAAGAAACTTTTTCTTTTCCCCGCCATTGTAAGAAAGTAGCCATAAGGCATAAAAATAAGTATATTTCCAAACAGATTAGAAAATACCGCAAATGTTCCCAACTGATTGCGGTAAAGAATAAACCGTTTAATTTCCCTGAACAAAACCAGATTATAATGATAATCTTCCATCACGCCTTCTCTGCCATACCAGTCCGATAAAAAAAGGAAGTATACCAGAAAAAATATATATAAAATAAACAGAACCTTTCCCAGCGTCCTGACTCTCTTTGCTTCTTTATTCGTCAAAATCATGCACCTTCATAAAAAGCCCCCTCCTTTTCCCGGGAGGGGACTGCCCTTTTAAAATGTAATCTCGTTCTTATTTTTTAACAGACTTGCACCATTCACAATGGAAATGACTCCCGCAGCCACACCTGTCACAAGGATGATAATTCCAATTACAATACTGCCTGCGCCACTGTTCTTCATTGTACGATATGCCTTTTCCATAAAATGTGCCTCCTTATTTTACTCCATACTTTTCATAATATGCGTCGATCGCCGCTTTTAATGTATCATCAATGACAACTTTGCCGTTGCACTCTTTATTATACAGACACTCTACGACCTCTTCCATTGTAACGATCGCCGCTGTATCAAATCCGTAAAGTTCTTTTATTTCATCCAACGCACACTTTTCGCCGCCTTTACCGACTTCCATACGGTTCAGTGAAACCATCAGTCCTACGATCGTTACATCAGCCGCACCTTTTACCTTTGGAACAGTTTCTTCCATGGACTTACCGGATGTTGTAACATCTTCGATCATGATGACTCTGTCGCCGTCTTTTAATTTACTGCCAAGGAAACTTCCCTTATCCGCTCCATGATCTTTTTCCTCTTTCCGGTCTGAACAGTAACGGACTTCTTTTCCGTAAAGTTCACTGTATGCGATCGCAGTAACGATTCCCAGCGGAATACCCTTATATGCCGGTCCGAATAATACATCAAAATCATCCCCGTATGTATCATGGATCGCCTTTGCATAATATTCACCCAGTCTCTTTAACTGAGAACCTGTCACATATGCTCCTGCATTCATGAAGAATGGAGATTTTCTTCCGCTTTTCAGTGTGAAATCTCCGAATTTCAGAACATCACTCTCTACCATAAATTCGATAAATTCTTTCTTGTATGCTTCCATATCTTATAAAACCTCCGTATTTATAGGCTTTTCTCGCCCTTATTTTCTATTTTTATCCCCTACTACACCATTTTTACACCATTTCATACTCAACTACACCTTTTCTCGAACTTTTCCATTTCCAAGAACAGCGTGTCCTCTGTTACGTGGCAATACAAGTCCATTGTCATTTGTAGTGTGCCATGTCCCAAAAGTTTCTGTAATGTTTTGGGGTTCATGCCACATTCGATTGCTCTTGTAGCAAAAGTATGCCGAAGTGTGTGCAATGTAAAGGGGGAAAAATCTATACCTGCTTTGTTCATGTTCTGAATAACCAACTGCATACATTCATTGATTAAAAACTGTTGTGTCGGCTGATTATTCTTTGTAACAAAAACAAGATTTTGAAATCTTTGAGATATACCATTCCCTAATTCTTTCCCGTTAAGTGATTTACCCATCACTGCCTCCTTTCCTAGCAAAATCGGGAAAAGAACTATTAAATCTTCTCAATTTTATCATATATTTCCTGTTATTTCAATCGAGGAACTTCCTTAAAAATGTACGAAAAACTGTCAAGTAGTCCTTTTCTTACTCTACAACTTGATTATTCAACCATTTATCTAATCTTACTTTGTGAGCATACACCCTTACAGGTAATCTTCTCCACTAATAACAATAGACAAGAGGACTTGCAAGGTTTATGACCTTTCAAGTCCTCTGCTGTATCATGGTGCTATTGGCTGTGTCCGCTCCGTCAAGGACTGCCCTACGGCGTATCGGCTTCGCCTTGTTCCTTAACCTCACTACATTTTCGCAAAAAGAAGCAGAACTTTCCAGCTCCACTTCTCAAATGTTAGTCTAATTTAATTTTAAATGATGCATTTTCATCAAATAATGCGTTATAATAGTAATTTAATTTTAATCCTGCATCACCCTGTGGCTGTTCAAACGCTAAAGAGCCTTCAACAACACCTCCTGCATTTAAATCTCCGCTGTTTAATGCAGTATCATTATTTACAGTAGTAAATGTTGTATCTGTTTCCTGCCCGTTACTGTTTTCCATTTTCCAATCAAATGAATTATAGGAAATCTTTTCCTCTGATTTATTTTCAATTTTAACAGATACAATAACATATTCGTATCCGTCTTTTGCTTTATCAAATTCACTTCCAGCAGTTTTTTCCACATTAGTTACAGTAAACTCAACACCTTTATATGTAACCGTTTCTCCCTGTGAAAATTCAGTCTTTTCTTCTTTCTTCTCATCTTTCTTTTCCGTTGAAGTAGATTCATTTTTTCCTCCAGCATCTTTTGATGTTGGTTCATCACTTCCACCACCTGCTACTGCTCCAATAATTCCAATTACTACAATGGCAATTAAAATTATCTGCCATAATTTCATGCCCTGCTTTTTACGACAATTAGGACATACTTTTGCACCTGCCGGTATTTCCGACTTACAGTGTTTACACAACTTTGTTCCATCTTTTTTCATTGTACTCTCTCCTTGTTTTTGTCTATAAGTATATATTTTATACTTTTAGGTTATTATACCATAGCTATATAAATATTGCAATTAGCAAATAAGGGTGTGATATTATGTATAATGAAAATATTGATTTTAAAGCACTGGGAACGAAATTACGTGAAATACGAATTTCAAAGAGTTTAACGCAAGAATATGTTGCAACAATTGCAAATGTCAATGTAAGCCATATTAGCAATATAGAAAATAATCGGGTAAAAATCTCTTTACAGACTTTGGTTTTTGTGTGTAATGCATTAGACGTAACGATTGACTTTGTCCTGTCTAAAGAATATTTCCATTCTACTTCTGTACTGGACAACGAGATTTTAAAAGAATTGCATTCTTGCGATATTAAAACCAAAGAACAAGTTTTACAGATAATCAAAATTCTTCAATAACACTCAAAAGAATATCTTGTCATATGCCATTTCCTTTGGTAGAATAAATCAAGACACTACATGAGAATGGTAGGCGGTTAGTCCTTCAACAGAGGGACTGAACCCTCTGATTACATAGAAATTCTGCATCTGGGAAATCTTGGAAAGGAGGGCATCTTTATGAGTGATTTTGAAATGCTCTCTATCATACTAATGATATTAGGTATCGTTGTATCGATTTTAATTGCATACATAAATCAAACAAAAAAGTAACCGCCCCCGACCAAGGACAACGGTTACTTTTTTAAGTAATTTTTGATTTTGGACTAACCAACTATCAGTGGTGTCTTTTCTATATCTATAATATAACACTCATTCGGTATATTGTAAATATATACCATGCTTCTTTTAAAAAAACAACTGTCTAATTTAATAATTCTTTCTTGTATGCTTCCATCGTTCCTGTCCTCCTATTTTACAATTCCAACCATATCTTTTACAGTCTCAAAGCCATTCTTTTTCATATATGCCTCGATTCCGTCGATCACCTTCAAAGTCACTGCCGGATCATGGAAGTTTGCCGTTCCGACCGACACCGCACTTGCTCCTGCAAGCAGAAATTCTATCGCATCCTCCGCACAGGAAATGCCACCCATTCCGATGATCGGAATATTGACCGCCTGTGCCACCTGATAAACCATACGGACTGCGATCGGCTTTACGATCGGACCTGAAACTCCCCCGGTTTTATTTGCTACGGCAAATGTCTTCCGGTTGATATCGATCTTCATACCGGTCAGTGTATTGATCAGGGAAACTGCATCCGCTCCTCCTGCCTCTGCAGCCTTTGCGATCTCAGTAATATCCGTTACATTCGGCGTCAGCTTCATGATGATCGGCTGCTTCGCAATCTTTTTGATCTGTCCGGTCAGTTCTTCTACATGCTTTGCATCCTGCCCAAAAGCGAGAAAACCTGCATTCACATTTGGGCAGGAAATGTTGATCTCCATCATATCGATCGGCTCATCCGCCAGTCGTTCTACCACTTCCAGGTACTCTTCCGGTGCATGACCACAGACATTCACAATGATCTTTGTATCAAACTTCTTCAGATACGGGATATCCCTTTTGCAGAACAGATCAATCCCCGGATTCTGCAATCCGATGGCATTCATCATTCCACCGTAAACTTCTGCCACACGCGGTGTCGGATTTCCCGGCCATGGCACATTTGCCACACCTTTGGTCGTTACAGCTCCCAGGCGGTTCAGATCAACAAATTCAGAAAACTCTTCTCCTGAGCCAAATGTTCCTGATGCAACTGTCACCGGATTCTTCCACTCTACTCCGGCTATCTTTACACTCATATCCATCAGATCTCCACCTCCGTCGCCAGGAATACCGGACCGTCTTTACAGATCCGCTTATTATTCACATTACTGTGGGCATCCTTTTCTTTTGACCTGCATACACACGCAAGACAGGCACCGATTCCACACGCCATTCTTTCTTCCAGGGAAATGTAACATTCGATTCCCTGCTCTTCTGCATACTGCTTAATGGCACGCAGCATCGGCGTTGGTCCGCACGCATAAATCATGTCTGCTTTCAGTCCATTCTCGCGGATCGCATCCATAACATTTCCCTTTGTTCCGACACTTCCGTCTTCCGTGGAAATATACAGTTCTCCGTTTGCCTCAAACTCCTCTTTCAAAAAAGTCTGTGCATCCCGGTATCCTGCAAGGATCTGCTTCTTTTCACACTTCATCTGCTTCGCCAGCTCCAGAATCGGTGGTACACCGATTCCTCCTCCCATCAGGAAGACTTTCTTTCCTTCTGCTTTTTCGTACGGGAATCCATTCCCAAGCGGTCCGATCACCGGGATCGTATCCCCTGATTTCAGCTTTGAAAACTGCTCCGTTCCTGTATTTTCTCCTGTCACACGATAAACCACCCGAAGCATTCCCCGCGTACGGTCGATCTCACAAATGCTGATCGGGCGTGGCAGTAACTTGCTTCCATCTGTCGTATACATGGAAATGAACTGCCCCGGCTTTGCCGTGTCTGCTGCCTGCGTCTGAATCCACATGCTGTAGATTCCGTCTGCCAGCTGCTCCTGAGATGCTACCACCGCATTCTCTTTCTGCTTTGCCATACTGTACTCCTTTTACCTGAACTTCACTTATTTTGCTGCAAGTGCCCCGCTGATATCTGCAATCATCGCTTCTACTGCTGCTCTGGATGCATCGCCAAAATTCTCTGCTCCGAATTTTGCATAAGCTTCCTGCTTATAAGCTGCGATAATTCCACGGGAAGAATTTACGATCGCACCCAGTCCGTCTTCATTAAAGAAATGAACCAGGTCTTTTCCTTTTCCGCCCTGTGCTCCATATCCCGGTACTAAAATATAAGACTTCGGCATGATCTTTCTGAGTACTTTTCCCATCTCAGGATAGGTTGCTCCTACAACAGCTCCGATATAGCTGTACTCATCACCCATACACTCAGCTCCCCACTCGGCAACTTTCTCTCCAACCAGCTCATATAGCGGTCTTCCGTCGATCAGTCTGTCCTGAAATTCTCCGCTGGACGGATTGGAAGTTTTAACAAGAATGAAAAGTCCTTTCTTTTCTTCCTTACATACATCAATAAACGGATTCACACCATCGGACCCCAGATATGGATTGACTGTTGCGAAATCTTCTCCAAACGGAACATACTCTTTACTTCCTACTTTTATCTTTCCAAGATGTCCGGTCGCATATGCTGCGGAAGTTGACCCGATATCTCCTCTTTTTACATCTCCGATAATAACCAGATCTTTTGACTTGCAGTAATCCACAGTCTTCTTAAATGCCTCCAGTCCCGGAATACCAAACTGCTCATACATCGCGATCTGAGGTTTAACAGCAGGAATCAGATCATAAGTCTTGTCTACAATTTCCTTATTAAACTGCCAGACAGCTTCAGCCGCCCCTTCCAGAGTCTCTCCGTATTCTGCATATGCCTTATCTAAAATATGCTGTGGGATATAACTCAGCATCGGGTCAAGTCCGACTACGATCGGTGCTCCGGTTTTCTTGATCTTTTCTACCAGTTTGTTAATCATTGTTCATTCCTCCATCTTTCCTTCAGCCAGACGATCCGCCTTTTGAGTATCGTCATTTACATTCAACCTATATAATACCATACTCCCCTGCATTTTCACAACCGACATCTTAGAATTTCTTTTTCAGTCTTTCTTTTTCAGATCACAGGATTTCTTTGCTGAATTTTCTTAAAGCTTTTTTAAGGGCAAAAAAGTACTCTGAATTGCTTCAAAGTACTTTTTATCTTTCTCATTCAATTTTACATAAGAACTTCTGCCAGTCCTCCCGGCACTAACAGCCTGAACGGATAAAATGGAAGATTCCTGATCACTCCGAAAATCAGAAGAAAAACTAAAATCCCTATAAGTATTTTAGGATTGATCTTTTTATCCACATGATTCTTTCCTGTCAATGCCCAGTCTACTGCAACCGTCACAAAATAAATTCCGAGAAACGGCAGCAGAAAAACCATGACCGGATTGTAGCAGAAAGCAGTCAGAAAATTTCCATGCAGGATATTGTAGCTCGCTCTCCCTGCTCCACATCCCGGACAGTACAATCCCGTGATCACGTGAAAAAGGCATGGCAGCGGATATTTTAACGGATTGTGGAAATACAGATAGCCTGCTCCAATCCCTGCCATACACCCGATCACTGCCAGAAATAAAATCCGGTTTTTCCGGCTTTGTGCAAACCAGTTTCTTAATTTTATCACCCTTTGCATTTCGGCCTCTTAATAATAATTATCAATTCCTACTATTATTCCAAAAATAAAGTATAAAATTCCTACAACCAGTCCGACTACAAAAGATACAATCGTCCATATTTTTGCCATCTTTGCATTCTGAACTGCTTCTTCATAATTACCGGCATTCAATGCACTGTTGATCTTCACTGAAAATACAATACCAACGATACCGAACGGAAGACAGCAGCATACTGTGGAAATAATGGAAAGTACCAGATATGGTACATAATTAATTTCCGGTTTCTGCCCGTTATTCTGATAACCGGTCACGTTCTGATAACCACTGTTGTTCTGATAACCTGCTGCATCCTGATAGCCACCGTTGTTCTGATAACCTGATACATCCTGGTAACCCGTTGCATTTTCAGTTGTCTTTGCTGCCCCCGTTGCCTGTACCGGATCATTCTTCACTGCATTTTCCTGTTCTGCATTGGGCTGTACTTCATTCTGCTTCGCACCGCAATGTGGACAGAACTTACTTCCATCAGGAATTTCCTGATAACAATTCTTACAATTCATATTTGCACCTCTCTCATTTTTCTTTCATCATATCACTAAATCAACAAAATATATAGTTTTTTCTATTATTTTTTCATCCGTCCATATCATTGCGTACAGAGAACCTTTTCTCCCCGTCTGAAAGAACAACAGCTACCAGCCAGTATCCCCAGCATACCAAGACTGATTCCTGCCAGCCATCCTGCCGGATATTGAAATCTGAAATATGCAGCCTGCTTTTCCATATAAAGTCTGACAAGCCACAGGATGCCTGTTCCGACAGTCAGTACAAGCACTTCCACCAGGAGAAAATACCAGTTTCCTTCCCAGAAAAACATCTTCCTTTTTTGCTTTTTTGTCATTCCGATGCTCTCCATCACATCCAGTTCCTGCTTTCTTGAATATCTTCCCATAATCATTACATTGAAATAATTGGTCAGTCCTGCAAATAGCAGCATCATTCCGATACTCCCGAGGATCATCTGATTTCCATGAATCCGGTCGGACATTCTTTTCAGCAGATCCGATCTGCAAAGAAGCAGAATCCCATTTTCTCCCTGATCTGTCCTTCTTTGATTTTCTTCTGTGAGAATGGCTCTGATCGCTGATTTTACTTTCTGCTCCTGCCCCACCTTCACATTCACTTCCATATAAATGATCTCTTTTTCTATTCCCAGTCGTTCAAATCCTTTTTCACTTACAAGAAAGAACAACATATTTTCTCCATGCCAACCCAGCTTCAGTTCTGGAAAATCTTTTGCTCTCCCGTCTAAATACCCATTTAAAGTAAAAATTTCCGCGGACTCTTTTTCATACTCCGAACCGGAACTGCAAAAGCTCACCGGTTCTCCTTTTACTTCTTCTGTCATTTTTTTCTGCTCCGGTGTGAAGCCATATTCCTGATAGATCAACACTCCACTCCCATCTTCTACTGAAGCCATATCCACTGACAGATTTTTTTCTTCTGCATACTCTTTCAGGCTGTCCATCTCTTTTTCACTCAAAATATGTACTGTCTCCGGGAAACCGGATCTTTCCATTTCTGTATCTGATCTCTCTGCATCGGTCTCCGTTTCTCCTTCATCTGAGCTTTCTGCACTGACCCGGAAATATTCATCAGAAAAAGGACTCCACCCTTTTTCCGAAATCACTACGTTCATATAAGCTCCCTCTGCACACTCTGTTCTGTCCTGATCCACACCTTTCAGAGCCAGGATCTTTTTTCTCACTGATTCAGAAATGGGAGCAAAATCAGGAGCAAAGTCATCCGTTTTATTATTCCACAGCAAATCTGCTGTATTTGCATCCGTCACCAGTGGGTCCAGTGCCTCTTCATCCGGTTCACTTATGATCCCTTCTTTTGCCTCCTCGCAAAAGTCCCCCGCAAGGATAAAATCCGGTTTCTGCATATAGATATTCGTCGCATCACTTCCTCCCGTAACCACAGCCGTACAAAGAAGGGTTTCTACTCCTAAAAAAAGTGACAGCACCGTCAGCACAAATTCTGCCCTCTCTCTTGTCACATTTCTCCATGCCAGCAATGGAAGCTCTGCTGATATCTTTCGTCTGTTCCTTTCGTTTTGCCTTTCTGTACTTCGTCTTTTTCGACTGCGGTTCTGCTTTCCTGTATAATGCATGCTTTCTATACAGGAAAGTCGGATCATCCGATTCATATTTTTTTGAATGGCAGCTTCAATGATCAGCAGGGTAAAACCAACTGCTGCGATCAGGATTTCAGGTCGAAATACGGAAAATTCTTTTGTGCCACCATATTCCCGCAGATATTCCTGCCCCAGCAGACCGGGAATACCAAAGAATAAAAGAAGCACTGAAAACGCCACTCCGAGTCCACTTCCCACAAGCATACAGCCTGCCATCTGCCTGTGGCAGATTTTCCGCAACTGCTTTTTCGTTGTTCCGATCGTATAAAGCAATCCAAACTGACGGATATCCCCGATCATGGAAATCTCGAGAATATTATGGATAAGAAACCAGACTCCGCCCAGAATCAAAATCACTCCGAGAACTGCCATTTCATAACTTCCGGTCAGTTGATCTACCGCTGTCAGAAATGCAGGATCTGTCACGGTAATTCTTTGTCCTGTATCCGTCCGTTTTACATCTTTATATAATTGTTCTTCTGCCTCTTCACGGCTCATCCGGTCTGATGGACAGATCAGTATCTCCGAATTTTTCTCCGATATGATTCCCCACTCTGCCGCCTTTTTTTCAGAAATATATCCCTGCTGAGCTTTAGAACCCGAATCTGTATATGAGGTATACCACCCGCTCAGGTAAAATAGTTCTTCTTTTTTCTCCTGCCATCCGGTCACTACCGTCAGTTGGATTTTCATTCCTGCCGTCGGCTCAGTGATTCCCAGATCCTCCAGCATTTTTACAGAGACCATGATCTCCTGCTTTTCTTTTGGGTAATGCCCCTGAAGATCTGTATAAGCAGGACGGATGATTTTTTCCCATGCAGATTGATCTAACAGACTGATCTCACCGAGCTTCTTTTCCCCGCTCTCTGCTCTTCCGGCTCTCACTCTTTTCCCTGCATTCTTTATATAACTCAGGGAGCAGATCTGCCGGTACTGGTCTTCTGTCGCATTTTCCAGTACTGCTGATGCTGTTGAACCTGCCCGGCGTACCGCTTTCGTATACTCTGCCTGGATCTTTCCGGCAGAAGTTCCGAAAATCAGTGTCAGTGTAACAATTCCGACCGCCACCGCACAGAGCAGTACCATATTACGCCCACGGTTCTTTTTCCTTAACTTCTCTGCCAGTATGGACAGAACCTCCTGATTATTGTTCGGAATCATTCTGCGATCCTCCCGTCCTCGATCCTTATGATCCGGTCCGCCATCTGTGCAACTTCTTCCTGATGTGTCACAAGGATCACAGTCTGATGATATTTCTTTGCACAATTTTTCAAAAGTCCCACAACTTCCATACTGGTCACAGAATCCAGATTGCCCGTTGGTTCATCTCCGAGGACAATCGCCGGCTTTGTCATTAAGGCTCTTGCTATCGCTGCTCTCTGCTGCTGACCGCCTGACAGCGTTTCCGGCAGTTGCCCGAGTTTTTCCTTCAGTCCCAGTGTTCCCGTCAGCTCTTCAAAAAACTCCTGATCGATCTCTGCACCGTCAAGGCGGAGGGGCAGCACGATATTTTCATAGACGCTGATCATCGGGATCAGATTATATTGTTGAAAAATAAACCCGATATTCCTTCGTCTGAAAATGGTCCGTTCCTCGCTTTCCATATCTTTCAGACTGCTTCCTCTGATCCATACTCCGCCCTCGTCCGGCACATCCAGGCCTCCCAGAAGATTGAGAAGTGAAGTTTTTCCACTCCCTGATGTTCCGACAACAGCCACAAACTCTCCTTCTTCTATCTCCAGTGTAACACCATCCACTGCATGTACTTCGTAATTCTCTGTAACAAAATATTTTTTCAGATTCACCGCTTTTACGATTTTCATTGTCCTTCCTCTCCTCTGATCTGTTCTTTTTCTCCTGCCATTATTTTAAAGAACAAATCTAACAAATTTCTAACAATGCAAAATCTTTTATTGCCGTGGCAAAGACAGTTTCATTTCTACTCCCGGTTCACACCGCTTTACCGTTAAAAGTCCTTCATGTAAAAATAGGATTTTTCTTGCAAGATACAGACCTATTCCAAAGCCTTCCTCATCCGTCACCCGCTTTCCGCGGTAAAATCTCTGAAAGATCAGATTCTTTTCCTCCGGTTCGATTCCGATTCCGTAATCTCTGATACTGAAAGTTGTGAACATTTCATTTTCCTGCAGGCTAATCTTTATTTTTCCATTTTGCGGACTGTATTTCACCGCATTATCCAACAGATTAAAAAGTGCTTCTCCCAGCCAGTTTGCATCATGCATCACATGCATTTTCTCAGGAAGTTCAAACTCGAACCGGATTTCTTTTTTCTCTGCCTGATCCAAAATCTGACCAAGTGCATTCCGCAGAGTCTTAAGAAGATCCCGCTCTTCTTTTCTGATCTGAATCAGACCATGCTCTAATCTTGAAATACGGATAAAATGCTCTGTCAGAAAATAAATTTTTTCTTCACTGCTCTGAATGGCTTTCAGATAAGACAGTTCCGGTTCTGTCCCTTTCTTTTCGATTTCTTCTGATAAAAAGTCAAGATAATTTTTCAGATTTGTCAATGGTGTCCGCATCTGATGTGCGATTTCCGAAATCAGTTCCTGAAGTTCTTTCCGTTCTTTCTGTGCATCTTGTTTCTGACTGACTAAAATTTCCTGCAGCCGCAGCAGTTGATGCCGGATTTTGGAATCCATTGTCTCTTCGCAGTCAGAAAAATCGGGGAGTTCTTTTCCGCTGGTCATTCGCTGCACAGTATCTGATATCTTCTTTAATTCCCGGCTTCGTTCTTTTCTCTGAACCCGGTACATTCCGACCGCCCCGGCAAGAATCCCCAAAAGAAATATCCCAGCACTCCACCACAAAATTTCTGTCAGATCCATTACTCTTCCTCCATCCGGTATCCCAGTCCAAATACGTTCTGAATATACGGCCGTTCTCCCGCAGCTTCAATCTTTTTCCGCAGACGGCCGACCAGCACGCTGACACTGTTATCAACTACATATTGACCATCAATTCCCCATACATGCTCCAAAATATTTTCTTTGGTCAGAACCTGCCCCTGATTTTTCATCAGATATTCCAGGAGCTGATACTCTTTTGCCGTAAGAGAGATCTCATTCTCCCCTGACACTGCCTTTTTTCGCTGTGGATACAGAGTGAGATTTCTGCATTTCAGAATCTGTTCACCGGCATCTTCTCCCCGGTTTCGTCTGAAAGCTACTTCAATCCTTTTTAATAACACTTTCATGGAAAATGGTTTCACAACATAATCTTCTGCTCCCAGGTCAAATGCTTTCAGCATTTCCTGCTCTTCATCCCTTGCCGTCAGAAAAATTGCGGGGATCTTTCTGTTCCATTTTTTCATCAGGGTGTGATACAGTTCCATACCATTTCCGTCCGGGAGACCGATATCAACCAGTAAAAGCTCCTCTGTTCCCTGCAGAATCTGCCCTGCATCTTTCTTTGTATAAACCTGCAAAGTCCGATAACCTTCCTTCTCAAGCACGACTTTCAAAGACCTGCTTAACAGGCGGTCATCTTCAATAATCCCGATTGTCATTTTTTATCCCGTCCATTCTTTCCTGCTTTCCCCAGTCGGACTTTTTCCATCTCCTCTGCAGTCTCTTCATCCAGATAATCAAAAAGATAATTTCCGACACTGCCTTTCTTTCCAAGATGCTCACCTCTGACTTCTGCCAGCGTCCTCTCAATTTCCTCTTTCAGTCCCGGAGCAGACATCCGGTTCGCACCCTGTCCTAAGATGATCACCTGCTCCAGTCCGTCTGAAGTTGCCACAGTTACAGCAGCATCCTTTGCGATCCGTCTTACAGTCTTTTCGATATACTGGTCTGCCGTTTCCGCCTCTTTGGTATAGACAATATAAATATTATGATATTTCATCACTTCACCCGGATTGCCTTCAACTTTATATGCATCATACACAAGGATCAGCGTACATTTTCTGTATCCCTGATAGTTGCTTAAGATATCCGCAAGTTTCCCGCGTGCCGCACCAATATCCTTTTCGGACAGCTCTCTTAGTTCCTCCCATGAGAAAATGATATTGTATCCATCCACCAGAAGATATTCCTGTCGGCCTTCCTTTTCCCGTCTGCGTCTTTCCCATTTCGGGTCTGTATAGGCACTGCCCGGTTCTCTGTCCTTTTCCTTTGCACAGACTGTCACCGGACCATGATTCTGCTTCACCGGATCAGGAGTTCTTACATAAATTGCATCCAGTTCCTCCTGTGTCAGTTCAATACTGGAATGCCGCCGCTTCGGAAGTGTGACTTCCGCAAGTCCTTCTTCTCCCGTCTGATCCAGTGTGCGTTCCATGTGCATATATTCTTCGACTTCATCCCAGTCCACAACAAATCCTGCACCATGGGCACAAAAGACCGAACCGGTAGGATTCGCAAGATCCAGCTCTGAATCATACCCTCTCGCCGCTACAACTTCTTCCTGATTATGGCAGAGATCATACCCCTTCAGGGTCAGAGAAATTCTTCCTCTTCCACCTGTATATGCAATGACATCTTTCTGATAACCGCTTAAAGTCGATACCGGTGCAATTCCCGTCAGCACAGTCATTTCTCCCAACGTTTCCGGTGCCTCAAATTTTCCGAAACGGTTCTGTATATCCGTCATGGCACGTCCCACATTTTCAGAAGGTAATTCGATCCTGAACTCATAATACGGTTCAAGCAGTACGCTTTCTGCTTTTTTCAGTCCCTGCCGCACAGCCCGGTAAGTTGCCTGTCGGAAATCCCCGCCCTCCGTATGCTTCAGATGGGCTTTTCCTGAAGTCAGTGTGATCTTCATATCTGTAATAACTGATCCCGTCAGAACTCCTTTATGTTCCTTTTCCCCCAGATGGGTCAGCACCAGCCGCTGCCAGTTCCGATCCAACACATCCTCACTGCATTCTGAATCAAACTGCATTCCTGATCCGCGTTCTCCCGGTTCTAACCGCAGATGTACTTCTGCATAATGGCGTAACGGTTCAAAATGCCCGACACCTTCCACCGGTGCTGCGATCGTCTCTTTATAGACAATGCTGCCTTCCCCGAACTCAACCAGTACTCCAAAGCGTTCTTTTATGATTCTCTGAAGGATTTCAATCTGCACATCGCCCATCAGTTGCACATGGATCTCCTGACTCTTTTCGATCCATACGACATGCAGTTCCGGCTCTTCTTCCTCCAAAAGCTTCAAATCTCTTAACATCGTATGAACATTACAGTCATCCGGCAAAATGATCCTGTACGTCAGCACCGGCTCAAGGATCGGCAGCTCAGAATCTTTTTCTGCTCCAAGTCCCTGCCCCGGATATGTTTCCGCCAAACCGGTCACTGCACAGACTTTTCCCGCATCTGCCTCCGAAAGAAGCTCATACTTTTCACCGGAATATACACGGATCTGATTTACCTTATCACCATTTTCACCGATCACATCCTTCACCTTCAGCGTGCCACCGGTCACTTTCAGGTAAGTCAGCCTGTTTCCCTGACCGTCTCTCGCAATCTTATAAACCTTCGCTCCGAATACTGCCGGATATTCTTTCTGCATCTGATATGTGCAGATCCCGTTCATCAGTTCTTCCACACCCTGCAAATGTAACGCCGAACCAAAATAGCATGGAAAAATCTTTCTTTCTGCGACCAGCCGGCGGATCGAGGCAGCGGCGACACTGCCTTTCTCAAGATATTCTTCCATCGTCTGTTCATCACACACTGCAATCTCTTCGATCACTTCTTCTGCTCCGGTTTCCACTCTGCCGAAATCAATACATCCTTCTGAAAACCGGGATTTCAGTTCTGCAAGAAGTTTTCCACAGTCCGTCCCTTCCTGATCCATTTTATTCACAAAAAGGAACACCGGTATTCCGTATCTTGTTAAAAGTTTCCACAAAGTCTCCGTATGTCCCTGCACACCGTCTGCCCCGCTGATCACCAGCACCGCACAGTCCAGCACCTGCAGTACCCGCTCCATCTCCGCTGAAAAATCAACGTGTCCCGGTGTATCCAGCAATGTGATCTCCGTATCTTTCCAGGTAAGCACCGCCTGCTTGGAAAAGATCGTAATTCCACGTTCCCGTTCCATTTCATCTGTATCCAGAAAAGCATCCTGATGATCGACCCTGCCTAAATTTCGTATTGCACCACTTTGATAAAGAATACTTTCCGAAAGGGTCGTCTTTCCTGCATCTACATGAGCCAGCAGGCCAACATTGAGTACTCTTTTTCCTGTTTTTCTTTCCTGTCCGCTCATAAATCTTCTCTTTCTCCTTCTCCTTAATTATTCACCTGATGATGCACAACCAGGCTTTCTCTGTCGATTGCTTTAAAAGAATAGCCAAGATTTTTATAATACTCCAGAACGGTCGGCAATGCCTCGATCGTTGTCTCTTTTGTTGCTGCATCATGAAACAGCAGCATTACCTGATGATACTTGTCTGTCTCCGACTGTGCAATGATTTCCTCTGTCGTAGCTGTTCCTCCATCCCCGCTGCTGACATTCCAGTCATAATACTGATATCCCAGCTCAAGTACTTTCGGCACAAGTACACTCATGATTCCCTCCATATAATTCCTTGAAACCGTATTGGACGAGCCACCCGGAAAACGGATAAAACACGGGACGAATCCGATCTGCTCCTTTGCGATCTCTCCCACTTCTTCCAGATCTTTCAGGTACGCTTCTTCTGAAGAATATACGGTCTCATAATCATGACAGAAACTGTGCAGACCGATCGTATGCCCTGCATCATATGCTTTTTTTATCATCGGACGGTACTCCGGTTTCTGCCCCGTAATAAAAAAAGTTGCTTTGGCATCATACTGATCCAGTATATCCAGCACTTTCTGCGTATTCTCCGAAGGGCCGTCATCAAATGTCAGATATACAATCTTTTCATCACTCGCTTCCGTTGTCCCCACTGCAACACCCGGCTGCACCGAAAGCTCTTTCTTCCGCTGCTCCTCTGCTTCTTTTTCTTTCTTCTTTTCTTCTTTTTCTGCCTTTTTCTTTTCTGCCTCTGCCTCTTTTACAGCCTCAGCTTTTCTGGCCTCCTGTCTTGCTTCTTTCGCATTCAATCCCATGCAGAAAATTGTACCGCAAAGTGCAAAAAATACAAGTCCACATAAAATCCTTCCATACCGGTTCTGACGACTTCTTCTGTGTTCTTCCATCTATTATCTGCTCCTCATTCGTAATAGGGTTTTCCCGGATCATGAATCAATCCATATAGAAAAAACATCAGCCGGGGAAAACTCCTGACTGATGCTTCTTACCCGACTGATGCCTATTATAAAATACAAATTTTAAAAAAGATGAACGCTTTCATTAAGAATTGTTACATTTCTTTCCTGCACTTTACAGAAATGTTCCGTTGCCTCCACCATAATTACCTCCGCCGCAGCAGAGACCGCTTCCGCCACAGCAAAGATTGCACATCAGATTTGCCACGCATAACTTCACGCAATAACTGTTATCAAATGTACCCGGAAATCCATACATCGTCTGTCGTGTCTGATACCAGCTTCCACCGCCTTCCAGCCGCTGCAGCAGCATCTGATACTGCATATTCTGAGGATCAAGCCGGACAGCCTCCCTGGCATGCTCCAGTGCCGTCACGTTATTGCCCAGTCCCGAATTTGCAGAAGCACTCAGAAAATACCATAAGGCACTGTGGTTTGCAATTCCGTCAAGGACATTCAGTGCCTCCCTGAAATGTCCGCTTCTGATATAATTGGCTGCCGCCTGCAGATGTGCATCTTCCTCGCTCATACCTGCTGTTCTTCCGGAAGTCCCGTTTCCGTAGCCACCGAAATTCCCGTAACCTCCAAAACCGCCAAAGCCGCCAAACGGACCATAATCACCGTATCCGCTGCCCTGTGAACCGCCTCCTGCTCCTGACGAAGAGTAGCCTTTTTCCCGCTCATCCATGATCTGCTGATATGCCTGCTGGACTTCCTTGAACTTAGCCTCTGCCTCATCTTTATGAGGATTGTTGATATTCGCATCCGGATGATACTGACGGCTCAGTTTTCTGTATGCCTTCTTAATCTCCTCATCCGATGCACTCTGGTCTACTCCTAAAATCTGATATGGATCTGACATCTTTTTCTTAATTTCCTCTCATTCTCTTTTTCCACTGTCCGCTTTCCCACATTCTGCCTGCACTTTCTCAGCTCTTTTAATGAACTTTGTGCCACATAACAACAGAAGGTAGTGACAAGTAATAACAAATACTTACTCAGCTCTTTTTCATGAACTTTGTGCCACACTTCGGACAACGGATCTCGATCTTTCCTTTGCCTCTTGGAATCCTGATCTTCTGACTGCATCCCGGGCATTTATAAATATGATACTGCTTTCTCTGCCGGAACAGATCTTTCTGCTTTGCAAAAAAGCAACGGATCTTGTACGACTTTGCAAGATATGCCTGATTCTCCGCATAACGCTTTGATACATTCTTTGAGAACATCCTGAAATAACAGTAAATGATCAGAAACCATCCGACATAGTAAAAAAATGTCCCTATAAGACTTCCCCTGAAAAACGAAGCCAGCAATACACTGATCAGACCGATCACCAGCAATGCTTTCGATAACTGATCCACACCGTATCTTCCCTGCATAAACCTCATAAACTTTTCTTTCATGATCTGCACTTCCTGTCTTAAATTGATATGGACTCTATTCTGCTCCGTTTTTCAATCAAAGTCAATTAAATAAATCTAAAATTATTCCTGATTCAGAATATTTTTGCATACTTCGTCTGAAATCTGATAGACGATCTTCGATCCATCCAACATCACATAACGGTTTCCGTTTCCATCTTCACTGCCGATATACATTTTCATCGTCTTTTCATCCTCATTCTTTGTATAAGTAGCCTCAACCGTGATCCGACTGGCTTCATCCAGTCCATAGCCTGCCAGGTCTGCATCTTCCACAGAATAATCAGCAACCTTTGTCAGTGACACCGCACCCAGTCCGCCTGCAACCGCAGCGATCTCTTCTTCCTGATCTTCATTTTCTGAATCATAGGTCGTAGTCGTTCCATTTTCCGTGATTACTTCTTTTTTCAGATTGCCGCTTCCGATGCTCGGATATTCATCCAGTTGTGCAAAATCAGACAACTCCGTCTTGAAATCATCCAGCACGCTGGATGCGACCGTATAGACTGTACCAGTATCGCCCACCGTTACATAATAATCTGTTCCGGTAGAATCTCCAAAGCTGACCGTTGTTACTGTTCCGTCTTCTTCCGTGATCTCAATGGAATAATTCGGGTCATCCAGTCCATATGCGTCCAGGCTGTCTCCGTCTTCCAGTTTCCGGTCCGCGGTGATCTGGGCAGCCGCCTTTGCGATCGCCTCCGGCTCACTCTGCTTCAACGGGAAATCCTTATCTTCTGAATAATACCAGGTATCTCCTTCTTTTTCAAAAGACATTTCACCTGCTGCCACCTGATACTTGATCGCAGTGATCGTTGACTCATCCAGATCCGTCACTTTGACCGTTTCTTTTTCCTCTTTTTTATCCTGCTTTTTATTCCAGGAGCTTAGTCCAAAATAAACAATCAGAAGGATGACCAGCACTCCTGTTAAAATCAATGGTCCTTTTTTCTTTTTCATACTGACACCTCAGGCCTTTCTTCTTCTGAACCATACGACAAAACCACCGATCAGAACCACTGCCGGAATACCAAATACAACGAGAATGCTGAATCCACCTGCATGCTGAACAGTATTGTACTCTGTTGTAAGGCTCTTTGCCTCAATAGAAAGATTGGTCACACCGTCAAAGTTTGCTGTCACTGCATTCATAAATACCTGCGTATTTTCAAGCTGTGAAAATGCATCCGTGATCTGCTGATCGATCAGGCTGCCTGCAGAGATAACCGTCAGTCTGCTCTCTTTGCTGTCGGAACTGATTGTTTCAGTTGCAACCACTCCCAGGTCATACGTTCCCTGCTTCTGATCTTCTTCTGTCACTGCATATGCCTGCTCAGAAGTTGTCATAAAGGCACTCGTTGTGATCGTATCTCTTGCCGGATCCGTTGTCGTCAGTCCGCGGGAATTCATCAGAAGTACCATCTGAGAACTGATTCCGTCTGCCATATCACCGGATAAATTCAGTACCGGGAAAATATAATACGGCTGATTCTGATAACATCTCTGTGGATCTGCGATATAACCATCTGCTCCCTCAATTCCATAATCTTTCAAAAGTCCTGCAAGTTTCGGTAAAGAATCAAGTCCTGTATCTCCCAACAGACACATCACCTTGCCGCCTTCTCCAAGATATCCGCTCAGAAGGCTGACCTCATCATCAGAAAGATCATTCGTCGGGCCATCCATCAACAGAAGATCACAGTCATCCGGTATAGAATCTTTCATCAGAAGATTCAGTTCCTCGGTTGTATAATTATTCTTTGTCATCAGATCCGTGATCGTTGTAGAAAGAGATCCCTCTCCATGTCCTGTTACAGTATAAATCTTTTTCTGAACATCGCTGGTCACATAATTTACTGCACTGCTGAGCTGTCCCTCACCGTCAAAGGAGGTATAACTCGATGAACCTGAGTAATAAGAAGAATAATCTGATACCAGGATCTTGTCAAAGGAAACGGTCGTTGATTTTCCTGTTGCCTCGCAGGATACATAGATCGTATTCTGTGAAGTATTATATTCTGTCAGTGCTGACGGATGCAGAACCGGGTCGATCCATTCCACCTTGATCTTATCTGACAGTGCCGCATATTTGCTGATAAATGTCGTGATCCTGTCATCTGTCTCATCTTTGACTGCCAGTACTTTCATATCAATCTTATCATCCAGACCTTTCAGCAGATCTTTCGATGTATCGGAAATGTCATAAATCTTTGTACTGCTGACATCAATATTTCTGTATGCTTCCGGAATCTGACCGACAACCAGATTAAATACAATCATGACTGCTACGACCAGCACCGTCATTCCTACACTGTAGGAACCATGCTTTGTTCCGGAAGTATGGAACATTCTTTTTAAATTTCCTTTTTTACTTTTTAATTTTTCCACGATCCAAACCTCCTAACTCCAACGTCTTTTCTGAATCGACTGTACTGTAAGAAATACAAAGACTGCGATCAGTGACAGATACAGTGCAATTCCCGTCACATCTACAATACTGTTGGATGTGATATCTGTAAATACATCCGACAGTGCCAGTCTCCCAAACATTTTGGAGAGAAGATTCTCAAATAAAGAAGATTTTACAAAATAAGTAATAACTGCCGCAGCAGCTCCGATCACTTCCAGTCCTCCTGCAAGCATCAGGTTCGATGTCATATGGAAAATATAGAAAGCAACGATCGTAAGAATGACCAGGACTCCCACCAGTCCACTGACAGCCGAACTCGGAAGCAGTGTCAGGATTCCGTTCCATAAATACAAGACCAAAAGGATGCCGAATGTACTGATAAATGCAATAATCTGACTTTCTGTCAACGAAGACAGAAACATTCCGATCGCTGCAAATACGCATCCAAGCAGGAAAAATACCAGAATAGAAATATAGTCCACTCCAAGGTATGCTGTTCCCTGAGATTTGATAATCAGCGGATAAATACAGAAGATCACACTCGGGATTCCAATCACTGTGATCATTGCAAGATACTTTCCAAGAACTACCTTCCACAAACTCACCGGTGCGGTCAGCAGAAGCTGATCCGTCTTATTTTTCCGTTCTTCTGAAAAGCTTCGCATCGTGATCAGCGGAATCCCGACAATAAATACGATCAGAGAGCCTGCCAGCGAATAGGAAAAATACGGATATCCCGCAGACAGATTATATGCAACAAAATAAATGCCCGTAAATACCAGAAGGAATGCCACAAATACACATCCCACCATAGACTGGAAATAGGACTTCAATTCTCTTTTATAAATCGCCAGCATTGCTTACTTCCTCCTTTTCTGCCTCTTTTGCCTTTCTGGCAAATTCTTCTGCGGCCTTGTCACTCTGGGTCAGCTCCATAAATACATCCTCCAGGCTGACCTGAACCGGATTCAGCTTCAGCAGCGGCATCTTCTTTTCTGCAAATGTCGTAAAGAGTTCTTCCCGGATATCCTGTCCTCTCTTCTCCCGGATCTGTCCGCTTGTTATGCCACTGGCATCTATCTTCAACGAAACTTTTTCGATTCCAGGTACATTTTTCAGCACTTCTTTTACTTTGGAAGCTTCTGTCCTGGTCTCAATCTCGATCAGCCCGGACTCACCCAGGTAACGTTCCAGGTTCTCCGGTGTATCACTTGCAACCAGTTTTCCTTTGGAAATGATCATGATATAGTCACACACTTCTCTTACTTCTGCAAGAATATGAGAACTTAAGATAACTGTATGCTTCTTCGCCAGCTTACGGATCAGTTCACGGATCTCAATGATCTGCTTCGGGTCAAGACCTACACTTGGCTCATCCAGAATAATGATCTCCGGGAATCCCAGCACAGCCTGTGCCAGTCCGACTCTCTGCCGGTATCCTTTGGACAGATTCTTGATCAGACGCTTTTCCACGTCTTTGATCTTTACAAGCTTTTCCACATCATCAATCGACTCTGCTCTTTTTGCCTTCGGAATTTTCTTCAGTTCTGCGGCAAATTCCATATATTCCCTGACCGTCATATCCATATACAGCGGTGGAAGCTCCGGCAGATATCCGATCTGCTTTTTCGCCTCCTCAGGCTCTTTTAAAATATCATGCCCGTTGATCAGCACCTCCCCTTCTGTAGCTCCGAGATATCCCGTCATGATATTCATGGTCGTAGACTTTCCGGCTCCGTTAGGACCTAAAAAGCCGTAGATATGCCCTTCTTCAATGGTAAAATTCAGGTGATCTACAGCTAAATGATTTCCGTACTTTTTCACCAGATTCTTTACTTCTATCAAAGTCTCCATCCTCCTATTTCTCTCTGCATAACACAGAGTTTCTTTTTACCTGTCAACGTTATCAGAAGTTTGTGAATCTTTTGTGTATCAAATGTGACGGAAGTTTGCTCTGTTCATTTTTGTATCAAACGTAACGAAAGTCTGCTCTATTTCAATTCTACAACTGCGTAGGGTCTTCCATCCTCCGCACACAGTTCAATAACCGTCCGGTCTTCCTCCCTGCTCCTTTTCGGATAAATGACATCTCCCAGGACTGCCGATTTCTTATACTCCACACGGATCTGTCTGAACTGGCGGTCAGCCGGAAGAAATTCCAGTGCCATCTGCACATACTGGCAGTTATTTACATGCTCATTCGTATCAATATGATAACGACGTACCGGGAATGCCTCCAGTGCCTCAGTCTCTTTCGATAGGGAGATTTTTCTTCCCTTATAAGGCATATCCAGTGCCTCACCCATGCCGTATGGCTTTATGTCTTTTTCCTCCGGTCTTACCGGCCGCCCGGTCTCTGTATCAAGAAATACCCATACAGAATAAGCCTTTGCGATCATGTTCCCGCTTTCATCTTTTAGGTAAAAATTACGATTTCCGAATAATCCCTTAAATTCTGTCGGAAATGTTCCGATCGTGATCCTTTCTCCCAACGCAGGATACCGTTCTGCGATCACCTGCCAGTAGGACAGAATCCAGGCACGCTTTTCTGCCTTCAGTACCTCCGTTCCAAGTCCCACATCTTCTGACTGGAACGTGCTGCAATCCTGAAAATAATTGATCAGTGCAGGAAGGGTCAGTGTTCCATGATGATCGATCTCACTGTAACGTACTCTGCTGTTAAATTCATACATTTTATTTATCCTCCGTTTTTGCTACATAATCATAATCTACCGTAATCACACTCTCGTATCTGGAATCCACTCCCTTTAACCGCTCCATCAACTGTAACGGAAGGTCATTGCGTCTTTTTTCATCATATTCGATCGGGATCACCATATCGAAAATCAGATTGATCCTCTCCGCTCCCCACACGACACGAAAATCGTGGATGCTGCATGCCGGATCCAGCTCTTTCAGAAGATGCTCTGTCTTCTTCCTGATACGGATCACCTTTTCATCTTTCATTTCCACCGGATCCATATGGATCACCAGCATCATCCCAAGTTCTTTTGCCGCATCCCGTTCGACACGGTCTATGATCTCATGCGACTTTTCAAACTCCTGGTCGTTGGGAACTTCTGCGTGGATGGATGCCATACTTCTGCCCGGTCCGTAATTATGCACGATCAGATCATGAACTCCCTCGATCCCATCGTAGCTCTCTACAAATTTTTTAATCTTCTCATAAACCTCCGGACTGACCGGTTCACCAATCAGAGTATTCAATGTATCTTTTGCAATCCCGAAACCGGCCCACATCACAACCAGTGCCACGCCAAGACCGACAAAACCATCCATATTGATCCCTGTTGCCGCAAAAAAGAGAATCGAAAAAATTGTCGCTGAAGTCGTGATCACGTCTCCCATAGAATCAGTAAAGACCGCCTTCATCACCTGAGAATCAATCTTCTCTCCCAGCTTTTTGTTGAACAGTCCCAGCCACAGTTTCACTGCGATCGAAAGGCATAAAATCAACACCGAGACCGGAAGAAATTTCAACTGCTCCGGATGAAGGATCTTTCCCACCGAATCCTTCAGAAAGGTAAATCCAACCTCCAGCACCAGAAAAGAAACAATCAGTGCTGCTATGTACTCGATCCGCCCATGCCCGAACGGATGATCTTTGTCCGCCGGCTTTCCTGCCATACGGACTCCCACAAAACTGATCACCGATGAGCCTGCATCGGACAGGTTATTAAAAGCATCTGCCGTAACAGATACACTGTTCAGTACCAGTCCGACAATCAATTTTGTCAGAAATAATATTACATTACAAAAGATGCCCACAATGCCGGACAGCATACCATATGCCGTCCGCACGGACACCTTTTCTACCTCCTCATAATCTTTTACAAAATGCCTGATAAGAAATTCTGTCATATTTATTTTTCCTTCCAGAAGAACCAGCGGATCTGAAACTTTGAACCTGCCGTCACTTCCGAATATTCTTCCTCCGTCAATACTTTCTTTAACTGCTGCTTTCCCTTTTCAGGAAGTACTGCATTTGTTGTATCCAGAAAACACAGATTCGGATACAGCACGCACCACCAGTTATGCCCTGCTGCATCTCCCAGTTCGATCCTCAGGGTCTTGTAATTTCCTGCCGGAAATGTGACATCTCCATAGGTCCGGTCCGGGAAATAGCACGTCGTCACTGCCACACTGACTGTCTGCTTCATCTGCAGGTCTGCCATTTTCTGCTCAGCCACCTGCCGGATCTTCTCCGTATGTCCCCTCATCCACCGGGTCGTCTCCTTTACATCCAGTCCCTCAGGAAGTACTTCTTTTAAATAGGATAAGACTGCATCCCGTACCTCCATCTTCACCGCCTGATCTGTCCTGCTGTCACTGTTCGCAAGAACATGAAACCGCAACACTTCCTCTGCCAGATGCTCCTGTACTGCCCGGTCTTTTCTCTGCACATCTCCCAGCACTACTGCTGTTGTCACTACGGTTGCCACGATCAGTGCAAGGAAAATGCTGATCACACGAATCTTCCCCGGTACGATCTGCTCTTTTCTGACTGCTTCTCTGACTACTTCTTTCATATGTAATCCCTCCATATATCTATTGTCCGGTCAGGTTTTTCCTGATCTTTCTCATCTTTTTCCGGTCATCCGATCGGCTGATATATGGAGTATTACCTGAAAGCTGCACTCTATTCATTTTTATATGCTTTCTTCTTTTTCGCGGATCGTGTCTACTACTGCCTCTGCCTGGTTCTTGATATGCTGTCCTGTGATCTGGGTTGCACGATCTTTATCCCGGCTTTCGATCGAATCAATGATCGTCTGATGTTCTTCCAGCAACTGCGGATAACACTCTTTCTTTTTCAGATATTCAATCCTGTAGCGATACATCTGCTCCCGCAAATTGTTCAGAAGCTGGATCAGACGGCGGTTATCCGTAGCTGCATAAATGATATCATGAAATGCCACATCCGCCTGTGCGATCCGGGTAATATCATCGCTGTCCAGCGTATTACAAAATTCTGCGGAAGCCTCCTTCATCGCTTTGATCCCTTCTTCATCCATACGGTCGCAGGCAAGCTGGACTGCCAGTTCCTCCAACGCACACCGCACTTCCAGTACATCTCTTAAATTCTTTTCCGTGATTTCTGCAACTTCTGCACCTTTCCTTGGGATCATCAGGACAAGACCTTCCAGCTCAAGCTTACGGATCGCCTCACGGATCGGTGTCCGGCTCACTCCGAGTTTGTTCGCAAGCTGGATCTCCATCAGTCTTTCTCCCGGCTTCAGTTCCCCTCTTAAGATTGCCTGCCGCAGCGTATTAAATACCACATCTCTCAGAGGCAGGTACTCATCCATCGTTACTTCAAAATCTGTTCCCATATTATTTTCTCCTTACGTTATGCACATTCGTCACATAGACCTGCTTCGTCAGTCCGCTCTCACGAATCTTCCTCTGTGCCTCCCTTGCCGCAGCACGGTTTTCAAAAAGTCCGAAAACAGTAGGACCACTGCCACTCATCATCGCACCAATCGCACCATTCTCTCTCATGACCTGCTTCAATTCTTCGATCACCGGATGCATCGGGATCGTAACATCCTCCAGCACGTTCCCCATATTTTCTGAAATCCTGTGAAGATCCTTCTGCCTCAGACCCTCGATCAGAGCATCTATATCAGGATGTTCTATGATCTCCTCTGAGTCCAGTGCCTCATAAACTACTTTGGTTGATACACTGACCGGTGGCTTTGCGATCAGGACCGTACATTTCGGCATGGCAGGGAGGACACTTAATTTTTCTCCGATCCCTTCTGCCAGCACTGTTCCTCTCATAATACAGTAAGGCACATCTGCTCCCAGCTTTACCCCACGTTCCATCAGATCTTTTTGCTGCAGGTGGAGTCCGAACATGCGGTTCATCCCGAATAAGACAGCCGCTGCATCTGAACTGCCGCCTGCCAGTCCCGCTGCCACCGGAATATGCTTATTCAACACGATCTTCACACCCTCGCTGATCCCAAATTCCTCGATCAGGAGCTTTGCTGCTTTATAAGCAATATTGGTATCTCCTGTCGGGAGAAATCCCAGGTTGGTCGTAAGTTCAATCCCAGGTTCTTTCTTCTTTGTCAGCTTTACTTCATCATACAAATAAATGGTCTGCATGACCATACGCACATCATGATATCCGTTCTCTCTTCTTCCCAGTACATCCAGTCCCAGGTTTATTTTTGCAAGTGCTTTCAGCTCAATCTGATTCATCCGTATCTTCCATCCTCTCAATCGCAAAACGCATGCTGTATCTTGTATACATTGTACTTACAGTATACTCATATTTTCTTTAAAAATCAATAATTTATCCCCCTCTTTCACATTTTCATTCTGCATTCCGTTTACTTCCATAATGCCTTCTTTTGTCGTCATATACTGCTTTGCAAGCTGCCACAGATCTTCTCCTCTCTGCACGATATGCCCCACGATCGACGGTCTTTTTTCAAGCTGTTCCAGGTCCAGCGGTTCTTCCCTGACATTCTCCATCGTCCACACTTTCACCGGTCTTCTTAAAAATGTATCAAATGTGAGGATTCCTTTGATCTCCACTGATTCACTTCCGACCAGTGTAATCTGCAACTGCTCGATATGCTGTTCCATATTGTAGACTGTTTCCTCCGGCATTTCTTTACACTCGATCTGATGTTCAAATGGGATCATTCCCTGCCAGCTTCCATATGGTTCTGCATCATCTCCACGCAAATAAAGGAACGAGAGGTGTAAAATTCCTTCCACCCGGATTCCCTCTCCGGTCCTATCCGCATGCTCCACCTGGATTGCTCCTCTGGCATGCAGGATCTGCAGAACATCTGTCTTCAGCTCCGGCAGTGACAGTCGTTCCGTCACCTTACATTTTGACTGATTCTGCATTAATAATTCTTCACATACCACCTCAGTCGTATCAAAAAGACACTGTTTCTGAAGTGAATACAGATCTTCCAGCAGTTCCACGCTTTCCTCCCGGTAAAAATTCATATGGAGTGCCAGCGTTCCTTCAATTCCAAGAATCCGCATTTCCCCGTCTTCATCCATTCTGAGATCGGTCAGTGTATCCTCCATCGTATGGCGAATAGAAAAATACATCTCTTCACTGATTCCCTCACACGGAATCCTTCCCTCATAAGGGATCGTCTGTGAGATCCAGTCCGGCTTTTCATCCCCGGACAGATACATACAGAACAGGAACAGTTCTCCCCGCACGATCAATTCATCCTGTCCTGGACGCAGTTCCAGTTTCCGCTCACTGATATCGGTAAATAAGATCTGCCCTATACTTTCTTTCGTTCCCGGAATCGTAATTTCTTCTTTGATTCTGTATGTATCTTTTTTGGTCACTTCCAGTTGCAGGAGCTGCACTTTTTTCATTTTTTTATACAGCGGAACATCCCCTTCTGCATCCGTCACGGTCTCTTCATCTACCAGCTTTTCCCTGCCGACTTCCAGTTCCACCATCGCACGCAGACTCAGTTTTCTTGAATGGATCAGGGACGGAGTAAACTCGATCCGCACATTCTGAACATAAAATTCTTCCCCCTCCTGATTTTCTGCATAAACCATCTCCTCAAACGGAAGTTTTCCTTCCAGCACCCCAGGTTTCGGATCTGAAGAAACATTCAGATAAAGAATCCTGAAATACAGCTTTCCTGTAATCCGGACATAATTTTCTACCGGACGGATCTCTTCGATCTTCAGCTCTGTTCCTGTATCAACAATTCTTCTGACATCCTCTTTTGCCTCCGGTACATTATAATCTTCATCCACATAAAACTGGTCAAAGATCTTCTTTCCTTCTCTGACGTAATGAATCCTCTTTTTTATCAGTTCCATTTTTCTCCTCCTTATTCAAACCGGATATTTTTTTCTGTCTCTTCTAGTTCCACTACTACATAAGGATAAGTTGCAATCTCCTTTTTTTCTTCTCCTTTTTCCGGTCCGAGAAGACCGGTATGGATATAGACCGTTTCCTGTGTTTCACAGAGCCGGTCCACTTCCACACTGTATCCTGTTGTCTTCTGCTCTCCATATCCCTCGGCAAGATACAATTTCCCCTGATCCGCAAAAGTCAGCCGGAACGGATTTTTCTTATTTTTCTCGATCAGGCTCATTAATTCTTCCGGAATCGCCTCCTCCGTAACTACTTTTATCTCCAGTTCGTGCTGTTCAGAATTCTTTTTTTCCTGCCGCACGCAGCCTCCGGCCTCCAAAGACAGCAGAAGACAGAAAGCCAGTGCAAAAGTTTTCCACATACTCTGCTTTTTTCTCTCCACTTTTCCACCTGTTGCGGCATATTTTCCCTATTATCCTATGACATTCCCCATACAGATATTCCTTTCCGGCCTGTCCTCCCCAGCCTTGTATTTTACGGGATGCTCCTGTATAATGGAAAGATATCAGGGCGTCTGGTTTCCGCACTGCAGGAGCCTGCTCACGAGTGAGTTCAAAGGCTTTTACCACGCTCCGATAGCATAAAATAAAAGAGAGGAATTTCTATGATTCGATTAATATGTATTGTTGTATTTCTGATTTTATACCTGATCCTGTCGATTCCGGTTTTTCTCGTGGAATGGCTGATCGGTAAGTTCAATCCACAGGCACGGGATATCAGTTCCTTAAGGATCGTCCAGTGGGGATTTAAAGTGATCCTGAAAATGACCGGAGTAAAGGTCACTGTGATCGGTGAAGAAAATATTCCTGATGAACCAGTTCTTTACGTGGGAAACCATCGCAGCTTCTTTGATATCCTGCTTACCTACAGCCGCTGCAAAAGACTGACCGGATATATTGCCAAGAAAGAGATGGAAAAAGTTCCCCTGCTTTCGATCTGGATGCGTTTTGTCTATTGTCTTTTCCTTGACCGGGAGAATCCTAAAGAGGGACTTAAGACGATCCTGAAAGCCATCGAATATATCAAAAAGGGGATTTCGATCTGTATCTTCCCTGAGGGTACAAGAAATAAGGGAGAAGAACTTTCTCTTCTTCCTTTTAAAGATGGAGCATTTAAAGTCGCAACCAAAACCGGTTGTGCTATTGTACCGATCTCCATGAATAATACCTGTGAGATTTTTGAAGCTCATTTTCCAAAGATCAGAAAGACCCACGTTGTCCTTGAATATGGAAAGCCGATCTACCCGGATGAGCTGGATAAGGATACGAAAAAGCATATCAGTGAATATGTAAGAAATATCATTGATGAGACGATCCATAAAAATGCTGAACTTATATAGTTTAGCATTTTCAGAGAACTGAAGAAGACGACTGTGAATCATGAATACTCATCTTTCACGGTCGTCTTTTTTATTCTTCCAAACTGTTTCTTAGCTTTTATTCAATTCCTGTTACTGTGTAATCTTTCTCTTCCACAGCTTTTTTCAGCACATCATCACTGATTTTGCTGTTCAGTGTCACTACGGCTGTTCCGGCCTCATGGCTTACTTCCGCTGTCTCTACCTGGTCCAGTGCTTCCAGTGCTTTCTTCACTGCTGCCTCACAATGTCCACACATCATACCTTCAATTTTGATCGTCTTTGTCATTCTTTCTTCCTCCTGCTCTTTCTTGCTTCTATTCGCCCTGACTTTTTTGTCATGACTTCCATCATACATTTTAAACCAGTTCAGTCTCAATGCATTTGTTACCACACAGAAACTGGACAGGCTCATCGCCGCTGCCCCAAACATTGGGTTCAACTGCCATCCAAATAACGGAATCCATACTCCTGCTGCCAGCGGGATTCCGATCACATTATAAAAGAATGCCCAGAATAAATTTTCATGGATATTACGGAGTGTCGCCCGGCTCATCCGGATTGCTGCCGGAACATCGCTCAGTCTGCTCTTCATCAGCACAACATCTGCAGCATCAATAGCAATATCCGTTCCCGCCCCAATCGCGATTCCTATATCTGCTCTCGTCAGAGCCGGAGCATCATTGATACCGTCTCCGACCATTGCCACCTTTCCTTTTTTCTTCAGTAAACGGATCGCTGCCTCTTTTCCTTCCGGCAGCACACCTGCAATGACTTCATCCACTCCTGCCTGTTCCCCGATCGCTTTTGCGGTCCGCTCATTATCTCCGGTCAGCATAACCACCCGGATTCCCATATTCTGCAGTTCTTTTACTGCCTGCGGACTGTCTTCTTTGATGACATCTGCAACCGCAATGATTCCGATCAGTTTCTCATTTCTTACAAAGAACAGCGGAGTCTTTCCCTCCTGTGCAAACTTCTGTGCCTGCTGCTCTGCCGCATCCGGTATTTCACTTTTTGATCGGATATATTTTAAGTTTCCACCATAAAGCCAGGCTTCTCCCAGCCTTCCCGAAAGTCCGTTTCCTGCAATCGCCTGAAAATCTTCTGCCTCTTCTTTACTTTCTACTCCCTTTTCTTTCGCATATTCCAGTACTGCCCTTGCCAGTGGATGCTCGCTTTTCTTTTCCAGTACATAAGCTGTTCTGACCAGTTCTTCCTCCGAAATTTTCTCTGCCGGGAAAAGATCCGTCACTCTCGGCTCTCCGCTTGTGATCGTTCCGGTCTTATCAAGTACCACAATCTGCATCTTTCCTGTCTCTTCCAGTGATACTGCTGTCTTGAACATGATGCCATTTTTCGCACCCATGCCATTTCCTACCATAATCGCTACCGGAGTTGCAAGTCCCAACGCACATGGACAACTGATGACAAGCACTGAAATCCCTCTTGCAAGTGCAAATCCGATACTCTGTCCCGCCAGCAGCCACACAACCATCGTGATCACTGCGATCGTAATGACTGCCGGTACAAATACTCCTGATACCCGGTCTGCGACTTTGGCAATTGGTGCTTTAGTCGCTGCTGCATCACTGACCATCTGAATGATCTGTGACAGGGTTGTATCTTCTCCAACTCTCGTTGCCTCACAGCGGATAAAACCTGACTGGTTCAAAGTCGCTGCAGATACCGTATCTCCACTCTTCTTATCCACCGGAATACTCTCACCGGTCAGTGCCGCTTCATTCACGGCACTTGTACCCTCGATCACCATTCCATCTACCGGGATATTTTCCCCCGGTCTGACCACAAATACATCTCCTTTTTTTACCTGCTCAATAGATACATTCAGTTCTTCTCCATTCCTTATTACCGTTGCTGTCTTCGGAGCAAGCTTCATAAGACTCTTCAGTGCATCCGTCGTCTTTCCTTTCGATCTTGCTTCCAGCATCTTTCCTACAGTGATCAGCGTAAGGATCATCGCTGCTGACTCAAAATAGAATTCATGCATGAATGACATGACACCATCCATATCCCCGCTGACCTGAGCCGCAGTCATCGCATACAATGCATAGACACTGTAGCCATAAGATGCTCCTGCTCCCAGTGCCACCAGTGTATCCATATTGGGGGTGAGATGGATCATGCCTTTAAACCCATTGACAAAGAATTTCTGATTGATCACCATCACTGTCGTTGTCAGAAGTAACTGCGTCAGACCCATCGCAATATGATTTTCTGCCATAAAAGAAGGCAACGGCCATCCCCACATCATATGTCCCATTGATACATACATCAACGGGATAAGAAATACCAGTGAAGCGATCAGTCTCCTTTTCATCTTCGGAGTCTCTGTATCTTTCAGCATCTCATCCGCTGCAGCAGCAGATGCTGTTCCTCCGTTTCCGTTCTCTGCATTTTTCAGCGATGCTCCGTATCCGGATGCCTCCACAGCGGCAATGATCTCGGATGCCGACGCAGTTCCCTCCACTCCCATGGAG
>SKED01000462.1_pt1 | contig 45893 bp, 57 predicted proteins | sample 4826651 | NCBI WGS metagenome assembly SKED01 (sample SAMN11008818, study PRJNA524170) | human gut metagenome | biome: Human fecal sample; material: Feces; isolation source: fecal sample from pouch patient p19 | host: Homo sapiens | place: Israel: Tel-Aviv | collected 2016-06-28 | reverse complement strand
GCAGAGCCGGATTTCATATGGATTTTTATACATAGCTTCGTCATCATCTTCCTTAAATAGCTCGCTATTCGCGTCAGATGATTCCTTGCTCTGTATAAAAATCCAAGAATGAAATCAGACAACGATTGAATCAGTGTTTCCTTAGGAAAGAAGAATCAGCCATGTTATTCAATGTACGATATGGACTCTTGAAGGGCATCAGTCACCTGCTGTGCGGGATGTCCTATGATCGGATCCTGTCCATCGGCCGCGTTTTGGGGCCATGCATCATGAACCGCATAGCCAAGCAGAGAAACCGCGGGATCGAGCAGATGATGCGGGGCATGGGCATCAACCGCGAGGAGGCAGAAAAGCTACTTCACAAGGTCTACGAGCACATCGGCATGTCCGCGATGGAGATGATGTACATGCCGCGCCTCTGTAAGGAAAAGGATCATATCGATGACTACGTGAAGATCGATCATCCGGAGTACCTGGAGGCGGCGTATGCCGAAGGAAAGGGCATCGTCGGTCTGACGGCGCATATGGGGAACTGGGAATGGCTCGGTGCCGGTCTTGCGCTTCATGATTATGACACCTCAGCGATCGGCAAGAAGCAGGCCGATGATGCGCTGATGCGGATCATCAATGACTACCGCGCCCGCGCGGGGCAGCACATCTTCCTCACCGGTACGGGCGGCTATGAAATGATCGCAGCGGCGCGCTCGATGAAGAAGAATCACATTCTGGGCTTTCTCTCCGACAAGGACGGGGATGAGACGGGGATCCCGGTGCTCTTTATGAACCGCGTATTCTCCTTCCCGCAGGGGCCTTGCGTCTTTGCCAGAAAATTCAAGGCGCCGATCCTCCCGCTCTTCATTGTGAGAAATGAAGGCGGGAAGGGTCATACGATCTGTATCGGCAAGCCGTTCTATTATGAAGAGACCGGGGATACGAAGAAGGATCTCATGACGAATGCACAAAAAATGGCGACGATCATGGAAGATTTCATCAAGGAACATCCCACCGACTGGCTCTGGTTCCAGCATCTCTTCTGGACGCGGCCGGGACGCATCAAGATGTATATGGAGCTGACGGAGGAAGAGAAGAAGCGTTTCGCCCCCGGCATCAGCGAAGACTGGAATGAAATCAGAGGAGGCAAGTCGTGAGCAGAAATAAAAAGAGCATCCTCATCGTACTCGTCATCCTTCTGGCAGCGCTTGGCATCTATTTTCTTTTTAAGGATGACCATCAGGAAAAGGGAAGCGCCAAGTCCGGCGGGCCGGCCATGGAGTTTTCCAATATCGAAATGAAGGAAGACAAGGATGGACAGTCTGTCTGGCGCATCAAGGCGAAGCATGTCAGCATGAGCCGGGATAAGAACTCGGCCGACATGGAAGGCATCGAAGCGTATTTCCTTAAGGATGGCAATGAGCTGAAGCTCAATGCCGATCAGGGACATTACGACAGGAAGCAGAAGAAGGTTCATGTCGAGGGGCATGTGGAAGGCACGTCAAGTGACGGCATGGTGCTTCATGCGAAGAACCTGACCTACGATGGTCATACAGACATTCTTTCGACCGATGAATTCTTTACGGCAGAAAAGGATGGCCGCGTACTGACGGCCGACAGCTTCACGGCAGATCGCGTACTGGAAAAGATCACAGCGAAAGGCCATGCGAGACTGGCAGATAAGGAGGATGCACAGTGAAAACTTTCTATACAGCACTCATGCTGGCAGCCGTAAGTTTGGGCGCGATGGGGACGGCGATGGCCGATGACATCACCGCTGATGTACTGACCTACGACGGCAAGACCAAGGTGGTCAGCGCGAAAGGAAATGTGGTGATTCACGCCAATGAAGGCGCTACCATCACAGGCACGAATGGGGAATATCATTTCGAAGATAGGAGTGCTTTTCTGGAAGGCGGCGTGAAATATGTCAAAGAACAGAGCACGCTTACGGCAGAGAAAATGTACCTCTATAAAGACAGGACGGCTCGCGGCATCGGCAGCGTGGATTTCGTAGACCTTTCGGAGCATCGCATCCTGCGGGGAGACGATGTGATGTACAATGCGGCTACGGGATTCGGCAAGATCGAAGGCAATGGCTATCTCGAGACCGCTGACGGCACCCTTTCTGCGCCGCATATCGAAGGCAACCTGAAGCAGATCAAAGTCGTTGCGACCGGCGGCGTGGATCTCACCAGCACGGCAAACAACGCGGTGGGCTATGGGGATCAGGCCGTCTATACCCGTTCCGGGAGGGATGGCACCGATGGAAAGATGGTGCTTTCCGGCAATGCCTGGGTGGAGCAGAATGGCAATACCTTTGAAGGGCCGGAGCTCGTGCTCCGTGATGCGGACAAGGTCGTCGAGACAACAGGCCGCAGTACGATCACCATCACGAATACCAAGAGTCCGTCAGAAGAAGGCGGAGAGGGAGACTCACAGCCATCGGTTCCCGCAGGGCCGGTCAATCAGGCGACACCGATCGCCGGCCGTCCCGAATATGCAGGCAGCCCGTTAGAAATCAAGGATAACAAATGAAGATAGAAACTCATGATCTGATCAAGCGCTACGGCAGCCGCACCGTCGTCGATCATGTGAATGTAGAAGTCGAACAGGGCTCCATCGTCGGTCTCCTTGGACCGAACGGGGCCGGCAAGACGACCACCTTCTATATGATCGTCGGCATCATCCAGCCTGATGAGGGCGATGTGACCGTAGACGGGCGTTCCATTTCCGGGATGCCCATCCACCAGCGCCACCAGTTCGGGATCGGCTACCTGCCGCAGGAAGCCTCCATATTCCGAAAGATGACCGTCTGGGATAACCTGATGTCTCTCCTGGAGACACGCAAGGATCTCAGCGAGAAGGCGAAAATAGAAAAAGCGGAAGCGCTGCTGGAGGAATTCCATATTACCCATGTCAAAGACACGAGGGGCGATGCGCTCTCCGGCGGTGAGCGGCGGCGCGTGGAGATCGCGCGTTCCCTCACGCTCGATCCCTCCTTCATCCTGCTGGATGAACCATTCGCCGGTGTCGACCCTCTGGCGGTCGAGGATATCCAGAGCGTTGTCATGCACCTCAAGACCCGCGGCATCGGCATCCTCATCACGGATCACAATGTCCGCGAGACGCTGCGCATCGTAGACAAAGCGTACATCCTCTCCGACGGCAAGATCCTGCTTTCCGGCAAGGCAGATGATATCGCTGTGAACCCCACAGCAAGGAAACATTATTTGGGGGAAAATTTCAGCTTATGATTCAAGAAGAAAGACAGGGAGGGAAATTCTGATGAGACTTCTGGACAAGTACGTATTAAAAGAATTTTTAGCTCCCTTTTTATTTGGCGTTGCCGCCTTTACGGCGATCTTTCTCGGGGCAGATACGCTTTTGAAGATCGCTGGCTTTGTTTCCCAATATGGGGCATCTGCGATATCGGCAGTGAAGGTGTTCATCCTCGCACTGCCGCGCATCATCGTCTATACCTTCCCGATGGCCGTACTCTTAGGCTCACTCATGTGCTTTTCCCGTCTGTCCGGGGCGAGCGAGCTCATCGTCATGCGTACCTCGGGGCAGAGCTTCTTCCGCCTTGCACTGCCGGTCTTTCTGGTAGCGTTTCTGATCTCCCTCTGTGCCGTGGCCTTCAATGAATACGTCGTGCCGTGGACAAACCGCGAGTATGACTATGTGGTGAATACGGAGATCAAAAAGAACCTGAATCCGGGCGTGACGGATCATGTCGTCATCCGCGATGTGCAGAACGGCAAGATCGCCCACCTTCTCTATGCGCGTCGCTACAATCCGAATACCAAAGAGCTTGAGAATATCACCGTGCAGGAATTTGAAGATGAAAAGGTCATCCATGTCGAGAATGCACCGAAGGCAGTCTGGCAGGATGGCGTATGGCGCATGACCGATGGGATCATTTACGACCTTACCGGAGAAGGCGTGGAACGCATGATGCATTTCGAAAGTCAGGAAATCCCATATGCCATGTCGCCCTCAGAGATCCCGCGTGAGTCCAAAAAGCTCGATGAAATGACCATCCGCGAACTCCTCGTCACGCAGAAGGCGTACACCGCGGCGCATGCAGATGCGACGGGCGTCATTATGGAGGTCTATCGCCGCTTCTCACTGCCGATGGCCAGCTTCGTCTTTGCTCTTGTCGGCGCCCCCTTGGGCGTGCAGAAGCAGCGCTCCTCTTCCTCCATCGGCTTTGGCCTTTCCGTGGTCATTATTTTCGTATACTACGCCATCATGACATTCCTCGAAGCTCTGGGCAAGGGCCACATGCTCCCGCCCTTCTGGGCCGTCTGGCTGCCGAACTTCATCGCCCTCGCCATGGGCTGTCTCTTGATCCGCAGAGCGGATCGGTAGTGTTTGAAGTAACTAGTGACTGGTGACTAGGGACTAGAGATTAGAAATCAGAAATCAGATTTTAGACTTCTGCCGTTCCCCGTATCGTCATTCCGACCGAAGTGGAGGAATCTTTTTCGTTCGCGGTCAATCAAACCATGCGTGAAAGTCCTAAACGGGAATCCTGCCATTCCGCAGATTTTAGGGCATCGTCCCTTCTAAAATCTCGCGATGCTTCTATTATTTGATGCACTGCCCCTGAACCCATTTTCCATCGCAAAGGAGGTTTACTATGTTTATCGGCATATTCATGTTTCTGATCCTGATAGCCATGGGCGGGCTGATCGCCTTTTTGGGAGATCGGATCGGATCGAAGGTCGGTAAGAAGCGGATGACGCTCTTCGGGCTTCGTCCGAAGTACACCTCCGTGATCGTGACGATCATTTCCGGCATTCTGATCTCCTTCTTCACCATCGCCGTGCTGGCTGTCGTGAATGAAAATGTTCGTGTCGCCCTCTTCGGTCTCTCCAAGCTGCAGAATGAGATGCAGGATCTGAATCAGGAGATCAAAGTCAAGAACCGCGAGCTCGAGAAGGGCAAGCTGCAGCTCGAAGCACGCAACAAAGAGTATGAAGACGTGAACCGGAAGGCCGAAGAGACATCCAAGCGATTGGATGAAGTCGAAGGCCAGCGTGTCTTCATGGAGAGTGAGCTCTCCTCCGTACAGCAGGCGTATAATGAGGCGAAAGCCGGAGTCGAGCAGTCCGCAGAAGACATCGCAGAGCTGGAGAAGATCCGCGAAGAGCTGACAGGAAATATTGCCACACTGAATGAAGAAAAAGAGCAGCTCATCAAAAATATCTACGCACTGCGTGAAGGACAGGTGGTCTTCCAGGCGGGCCAGGTGCTGACAAGCGTCGTGGTCGATGAAGATATGGATGAGAACCGATCAAGAGAGGTGCTGAAGAGCGTCCTTGCCGACATCAACGGCATGCTGAAGGAAAGGCTGAACATCACCGATGAGAGTGTGAATCTCGTCCGCATGAGTCAGAGAGACTTTGACGAGTCGGTGGCGCAGGTGACAGGCGCCAAACACAAAAAGCTCGTCCGTGTCGTTGCCGCACAGAATCTCATCTTAGGCGAACGCCTCGTGGTAGATTTCGATATCCATGATAACCTTCTCGTCTTCAGACAGGGACAGGTCATCTATAAAGGCGGTCTGGATAAGTATAAGGACAGCAAAAACTATGAGATGCAGGTACTGCGTTTCCTGCAGGATCTGAATCACTACGCGCAGGCACAGGGGATCCTCCCGGATCCAATCACCGGCAAGGTCGGTGTCCTGGACGGACAGGAGCTTGTCGAAGTCATCCAGAAGGTCAAGGAATGCAGCGGGCAGTGTGAGCTCAAGGTGACAGCGCACAGTGATGTCTACACGAAAGGCCCGCTGACCATCGATGTGGAGGTGCTGCGTCCATGAAGGGACTTCTCTGCTCCATTGATCCCGGGCGGGATAAAACAGGCGTCGCGCTCGTCCATGCGGATGGGACGCTCGAAAAGAAATGCATCGTCCGCACCGTGGACTATGAGCAGGAGCTGGCGCGACTGCTCACCGGGAAAGAGATCTTCGCGCTGGTCATGGGGAACGGCACACGTCATGAGGTCATGCAGGAGCGGACAGAAGCACTTCTTAGCAAACTCGGACGCGAGATCCCCGTCACGCTCGTCGATGAGAAATACACGACGGAAATGGGGGAGCAGTGGTACTGGAAAGACCACCCGGCCAAAGGCCTTGCTCGCCTCATCCCCAAGGGGATGAGAAGCGTCCCCGTGCCGGTGGATGACTACGTGGCATGGATCATCGGATGCATCTACCTTGGCATCGTCAAAGCAGAGGATGTAGGGCATAAAAAAGTATGAAAGAGGGGCCCCTTAAAGCGGGCCCCTTTTGGGTGGCTGGTGACTGGTGGCTGGTGACTAGGGATAGCCCGTGAGGCGTGTCGCTCCCTCGATTGCGAATGAAAATTCTGCTCGAATGAGAAACGAGAAATGAAGGTGGCGGCTTCTCCGCGGATACATATGGGGCGATGCCGGAAAGGAGCATTCAAGTGACTAGCCGCTTGAAGCGCCTAATCCCTAATCCCTAGTCACCAGCTATCAGTCACTGATTTCGCCGCTCCCATTCTTTTGAACCCATTGAATCAGTGTTTCCCTGGAACCCACTACTCCTGCATTGTACCTCTAAAATTTTCTTCTTGACTTACGTTCCCTCATACTATATAATATTTAATCGTAACGGGGCATAGCGCAGTTGGTAGCGCACCTGCTTTGGGAGCAGGGGGTCGCCAGTTCGAGTCCGGCTGCCCCGACCATATGGCTCAGTAGCTCAGTTGGATAGAGCAACCGCCTTCTAAGCGGTGGGTCGTGAGTTCGAATCTCTCCTGGGTCACCAAGACAAAGCACTCTTGCAATAGCAAGGGTGCTTTTTGGATGCTATTTTCATTTTCAGAAAGAGGAAAAAAGTTAAAATTCCCCCTTTTCATATCATAATAAATCATGTATAATGGAAAACATGCACTCCAATGCATACAAAAGTCGTGAAATGAATTTATATCTATGAAGTGGGAGATGAAACGATGATTGACTATACGAAGTACCGAATGAACCAGCTGAATAGTGCCTGCGCTGAATTTATCAGGCAGGAGTCTGCAGGCAGTCTGCTCCTGATGCTCGCGACGATCATCGCGATGGTGCTGGCCAATTCGCCGATGGCGGAGACTTATGAGCATGCGCTGCACCTCTTCGTAGATCTGCCGCTGCTGCCGGACATGTCACTCCTGCACTGGGTGAATGACGGCCTGATGGCGATCTTTTTCCTTGTCGTCGGGATGGAGATCAAAAGGGAATTTCTTTTCGGCGAGCTGAAATCACTCTCTGCGACCCTGCTCCCTATTGCGGCAGCGGTCGGCGGCATGCTGATACCGGCGGCGCTCTACAGCCTTTTCAATATGGGCGGTCCCACCGCGCAGGGCTGGGCGATCCCCATGTCGACCGACATCGCCTTTTCGCTGGGCGTGCTTGCCTTTGCAGCCAAGCGTGTGCCAAGAAGCGTGATCGTCTTCCTGACGGCACTTGCGATCGTGGATGATCTGGGCGGGATCGTCGTCATTGCCCTTTTCTACAGCACGCAGCTCCACTGGACCGCACTCGGCGCAGGCCTTGCGGTGCTCATGCTGATGGCACTCTTCTCCTGGAGAAATGTTCATCATCCGCTGCCCTATGTCTTGGGCGGCGTACTGACCTGGTATGCTTTCTATCAGGCGGGCATTCACCCGACTGTCGCAGGCGTATTGACAGGCTTTTTGATCCCGGCCGGTACGGAAAATACCCAGCACTCCCATCCGCTGCATCTGTGGGAACATAAGCTGTCCCCCTGGTCGGCCTTCCTTATCATGCCGATCTTTGCACTTGGGAATGCCGGTATTTCGATGACGAGCGAAAGCTTTGCCTCCCTCGCTTCCCCGATCGGTCTTGGCATCATCGCCGGACTCTTTCTGGGAAAGCCTCTCGGTATTTTCACGACCGTTTTCCTGATGGTGAAGCTGGGCATTGCCAAAAAACCGGAAGGGGCCAAGTGGATGCACTATCTGGGCGCAAGCATTCTGGCGGGCATTGGCTTCACGATGTCTATCTTCCTCGCCTCGCTCTCCTTCTCGGATCCCGCAGAGCTCACCTCTGCGAAGGCAGCGATCGTGACTGCCTCCATCCTCTCGGGCCTTGTCGGTTCGTTCGTATTTAAGATCAGTGAAGACAGGAAGCAAGGGAATAGGACTTGAGCCGGATCCTTTGGCGTTATCTGTGCTTTTATAAGTAAAGGGGCTGTGAAGAAATGAATCCTCATTTCTTCACAGCCCCTTTTTACTTTGCTTTCATTTGGTTCAGGGTTCAGGGTTCAGGGTTCAAGGTTCAGGGCTCTCGTGGCGGCTTCGCTGCCTTTTTTTAGAAGATGGTATTCTCGTATCGCAGCCTTCCCCTCTAGGGAAAGGTGCCCGAAAGGGGCGGATAGGGTGACTATGACATGAAAGACAGCTGGGATAAGGTTTCCCGGTCACTCCTATGAGAGCTGCAAGTCCCCCGCGGCAGATTGAACGCTAAAATGAGATGATCGTTATTTCACATCGCCTTTTTGTGTGGGAGAAGCGCTGCGGCATTCACCCAAAGCGGACCCGCGAAACCTTTTGAACCTTTAGAAGCCATTATGCTACAATACAGAAAAGGAGGCATACACATGACATATAAGAATGTAGTCGTTTACTGCGGCTCCCATTTCGGAAATGATCCTGCCTACGCGGCCTTTGCGGGCGAGCTGGGAGAGGCATTGGGAAAGAATCATTTTCGTATGATCTACGGCGGCGGCACGGTCGGCCTCATGGGCATCTGTGCGGACGCGGCGATGGCAGCAGGCGGAGAAGTGACAGGCATCATTCCCGAGGTGTTCATCGCGAAGGAACAGGCGCACCGCGGCCTGACCGCGCTCATTGAGGTGCCTGACATGACTGTTCGCAAGCAGAGGATGATCGAAATGGGGGATGCGTTCATCATCCTCCCCGGCGGTATCGGCACGCTTGAAGAATTGGCGGATACAGCGAACCAGCGTCATATTTATGGGGATCCCTTCGCGCAGCCGCCCATCATCATTTGCAATATCGAACACATCTACGATGGCCTTCTCGCGCAGATAAAGGCATGGGAAGAGGCGGGATTCATTGAGCCATCAGAGTGGGGAAATCTCCATGTCGCAGAGACGATGGAGGAAGTGATGGGGATCTTAAAAATGAAAACGAAGCAGTGATGCGTGTTGGAGGCGGCGCACCATTCATAAAGCACCTCCATCCCCTTGCTTTGTATATGTAAGTTTGCTGGTGGCTTATATAAAACTCTGCGGCGTTTCCATGATTTGATGCGCCGCACCAACCCCGTTGAACCTCTTTCACACGCGGCGAGGGGCTGACCTTGCCCCATCCATTTCTGCATGAACAATCACAAAAAAGTATAAAAATAATGCATTATGATACGCACGGAAACGTGGTAAAAAAGTTGCCCATAAACACTAAGAAAAATAGGATAAAAAATCATTGACATCGGAGGTCTTCAATGATATAATTCCAATGTTGCGTGGATTTAGTGTGCTGAAAAGCAGGTGAGAACGTATGACACTGGAAGAATTGAAAGATTCGGACTTTGTAGTAGGAATGAAGGAAACAGATCGAGCGATCGAGAAGAGGGAAGCCTCTGCTGTATTTATTGCTTCAGACTGTGATGAACGGATCTCTGCTCCGCTCCTTTCTGCATGTCAGGCGTCAGACATTCCCGCCATTCAGGAATTCACCAAGAAGGAGATCGGCCGCGCGTGTGGCATCAAAGTGAAAGCCGCTGCTGCCGCTGTCCTGAGGAAACGCTGATCTCATCCGCGTTTCTCAAAGATCCCCGGTAATATCCAGCAAGGCTATGCCTTATTGGATCAATTATAAATTTACCCTTATAGAAAGGAGGTGCCCATTTTGCCGACAATCAATCAGCTGGTTCGTAAAGGCCGCCAGACCCTGGCAGTCAAAGCGAAGACCCCGGCTCTGAAACAGTCCCCACAGAAACGTGGTGTCTGCACAAGAGTTTACACCGCTACCCCGAAAAAGCCAAACTCCGCTCTTCGTAAAGTAGCTCGTGTACGCCTGACCAACGGAATTGAAGTTTCTGCTTACATTCCTGGTGAAGGCCACAACCTGCAGGAACATAGCGTAGTCCTCATCAGAGGCGGCCGTGTTAAGGATCTTCCAGGTGTTCGTTACCACATCATCCGTGGCGCTCTCGATACCGTAGGTGTATCTGGACGTCAGCAGTCCCGTTCCAAATACGGTGCTAAGAAAGACAAGAAATAAGATTTCCTGTCAACCAAGTTTTATGTGATCAACTAACATCTATATAAGGAGGAACTAACAATGCCGAGAAAAGGTGCTGTTCCGAAACGTGACGTGCTGCCGGATCCCGTGTATGGAAACAAGACAGTCACTCGTTTCATCAATAAAGTAATGCTTGACGGCAAGAAGGGTGTCGCAGAATCCATTGTATATGGCGCATTTGACATCTGCCACAGCAAGCTCAACAAAGAACCGATCGAAATTTTCGAACAGGCTCTGAACAACGTAATGCCAGTTCTGGAAGTTCGTGCTCGTCGTGTCGGCGGCGCAAACTACCAGGTACCGGTAGAAGTAAGAGCAGACCGTCGTCTGACTCTGGGTATCCGCTGGATGGTCAACTATGCCCGTCTGCGCAGCGAACGTACCATGGAAGAACGTCTTGCAGGTGAATTGATGGACGCTTTCAACAACACTGGTGCTGCTGTAAAGAAGAAGGAAGATACCCATAAAATGGCTGAAGCAAACAAGGCTTTCGCTCATTACCGCTGGTAATTTTAATAAGGAGAAAAAATCGTGGGCAGAGAATTTCCGCTTGAAAAAACAAGAAACATCGGCATCATGGCGCACATCGATGCAGGTAAAACCACAACCACGGAACGTATCCTGTATTATACCGGTGTAAACCATAAGATCGGTGAAGTTCACGATGGCGCTGCTACCATGGACTGGATGGAACAGGAACAGGAACGTGGTATTACCATTACCTCCGCTGCTACCACCTGCCACTGGAAAGGCTACCGCGTAAACATCATCGATACCCCAGGGCACGTAGACTTCACTGTAGAAGTTGAACGTTCTCTGCGCGTACTCGATGGCTCCGTAGCAGTATTCAGTGCGAAAGACGGCGTTCAGACCCAGTCTGAAACCGTTTGGAGACAGGCAGACCACTATCATGTACCGCGTATCGCATTCATCAACAAGATGGATACCGTCGGTGCTGATTTCCTCCATGCGGTAAAAACCATGGATACCCGCCTCCATGCAAGAGCTATTCCAATGCAGCTCCCGATCGGCGCTCAGGATACCTTCTCCGGTATCGTTGATCTGCTGACCAGACAGGCTGAAATTTATGACAGCGATGACGGCAAACAGTACCATGTCGAAGACGTACCGGCCGATCTCGCTGACCAGGTTGAAGAACTCCGCGAACAGATCATCGAAACTGCTGCTGAAGGCAGTGATGAACTGATGGAAAAATACCTGGACGGCCAGGAACTGACTTTGGAAGAAGTCAAAGCTTCCCTCCGTCAGCAGGTTCTTGACTGCAAGCTCTTCCCGGTATTCTGTGGTTCTGCATACAAGAACAAAGGCATCCAGATGCTGCTCGATGCTGTCCTTGACTACCTGCCATCTCCGCTGGATGTTCCTCCGGTCAAAGGTACTACCCTTGACGGCGAGGAAGTCACCCGCGAAGCATCTGACAGCGCACCAATGGCATCGCTCGCATTCAAGATCATGGCTGACCCATTCGTTGGTAAACTGGCATTCTTCCGTGTATACTCCGGTATCATGAACCAGGGCACCTACGTTCTGAACTCCACCAAAGGAAAGAAAGAACGCGTTGGCCGTATCCTTCAGATGCATGCAAACCATCGTAAAGAAATCGACTGCGCTTACTCCGGCGATATCGCTGCAGCAGTCGGCTTCAAGGATGTCACCACCGGCGATACCCTCTGCGATGTAGATCATCCGATCATCCTTGAAAAAATGGAATTCCCGGATCCGGTCATTTCCGTTGCTGTTGAACCAAAGACCAAAGCTGACCAGGAAAAGATGGGCAATGCTCTTCAGAGACTGGCAGAAGAAGATCCGACCTTCAAAGTACACACTGATCCGGAATCCAACCAGACCATCATCTCCGGCATGGGCGAACTCCACCTCGACATCATCGTCGATCGTATGAGACGTGAATTTAACGTAGACTGCACCGTAGGCAAACCGCAGGTCGCTTACCGTGAAACCATCCGTAAATCCGTTGAATCCGAAGGTAAGTTCATCCGTCAGACCGGCGGCCACGGCCAGTACGGTCACTGCTGGCTGCGTCTTGAACCGATGGAACCGGGCAAAGGCTTCGAATTCGAAAATGCTGTCGTTGGCGGCGTTATTCCGAAAGAATTCATCAACCCAATCCAGACCGGCGTAGAAGCAGCTATGGAAGACGGCGTTGTAGCTGGTTATCCGATGGTCGATATCAAGGTTACCGTTTATGATGGTTCCTATCATGATGTCGACTCCTCCGAAATGGCCTTCAAAGTCGCAGGCTCCATGGCATTCAAGGATGGCGCGAAGAAAGCTGATCCAGTTCTCCTCGAACCATACATGGCAGTCGAAGTCGACGTACCGGAAGAATACATGGGCGACGTTATCGGTGGCCTGAACTCCCGTCGTGGACGTATCGAAGGCATGGAAACCGAAAACGGTGAATCCAGAATCAAAGGCTTCGTTCCGCTGTCTGAAATGTTTGGTTATGCAACAGGACTGCGTTCCTCCACCCAGGGCCGTGGTACCTTCACCATGACATTCGACCATTACGAAGAAGTTCCGAAAGCTATTTCTCAGCAGATTACTGAAGAAAGACTCGGAAAGAAATAATATTTTATAAGGAGAAATCAAAATGGCAAAAGCTCATTACGAAAGAACTAAGCCGCATGTTAACATCGGCACCATTGGCCACGTCGATCATGGTAAAACGACCCTGACCGCTGCTATCACCAAAGTTCTGGCTGAAGAAGGCAAAGCAAACTTCCTCGACTACGCTTCCATCGATAAAGCACCGGAAGAAAGAGCTCGTGGTATCACCATCAATACCTCTACTGTAGAATATGAAACCGCTACCCGTCACTACGCACACGTAGACTGCCCAGGGCATGCTGACTATGTCAAGAACATGATCACCGGCGCAGCACAGATGGACGGCGCTATCCTCGTCGTATCCGCAGCTGACGGCCCGATGCCGCAGACCCGTGAACACATCCTTCTGGCTAAACAGGTCGGCGTACCGGCTATCGTTGTATTCCTGAACAAAGCTGACCAGGTCGACGATCCGGAACTGATCGATCTCGTAGAAATGGAAATCAGAGATCTGCTCTCCTCCTACGACTATCCAGGCGATGACACCCCGATCGTTGTAGGCTCCGCTCTTGGCGCTCTCAACGGCAATCCGGAAGATGAACAGAAGATCCGTGATCTGATGGCTGAAGTCGATGCTTACATCCCGACCCCGGAACGTGACACCGACAAACCATTCCTGATGCCAGTCGAAGACGTATTCACCATCACCGGTCGTGGCACCGTTGCTACCGGCCGTGTAGAACGTGGTACTGTCAAAGTCGGCGACACCGCTGAAATCGTCGGCCTGCAGGATAAACCGACCGCTACCGTCGTTACCGGCGTAGAAATGTTCAGAAAGACCCTTGACCAGGCAATGGCTGGCGATAACATCGGCGCTCTGCTCCGTGGTATCGACCGTAAAGACATCGTTCGTGGCCAGGTCCTCGCAAAACCGGGCACCGTTCAGCCGCACACTGAATTCACCGCTCAGGTATACGTACTGACCAAAGATGAAGGCGGCCGTCATACCCCGTTCTTCAACGGCTATCGTCCGCAGTTCTTCTTCAGAACCACCGACGTAACCGGTGACATCCAGCTGCCGGAAGGCACTGAAATGTGCATGCCTGGCGATAACGTAGAAATGAGCGTTAAGCTCATCACCCCGATCGCTATGGAAGAAGGCCAGCGTTTCGCTATCCGTGAAGGCGGCCGTACCGTAGGCGCAGGCGTTGTAGCTAAGATCGCAAAATAATTTCAGCATCCGCTGAATGAAAAAACTCTCCCGTAAGGGGGAGTTTTTTTGCGTGCTTGAAAGTGGTGATTGGGGACGGGCAGTCAGGTATCAGGCGGAGATGACGTACTCTGCGGTGTAGGGAAGGAGGATGACGTAGGTGATGACGAGGATCGCCATGGTGCTGTACAGTGGGAAAAAGGGAGTAGATGTCACTCCCCAAGAGCATGACGGCGATGACAAGGAAGAGGTCGGGGCGCATTTCCGAGAGAAGACTTGCGGCTTCGAGGATCCTGCCGCTCTTTTCGTGTTTTCGCATAGGAAGCACGAGGAGCGACCCCGTATGGCGCAGAGAGTGGCACTGGCAATGCCAGGGGAAAGGCTGCTTTCGATGGCGGAGAGGGCATCATTCTCCGTCTCACTGAAAAGTTCGGCGTAGTGAGAGAGGGTGAAATGACCCGCCGAGAGTCCGAACCGACGCAGCTTGATGAGAGCGGAGTGAGCATCATCCGCTTGCTGTTGCCGCCTACGAGCGAGTCGCTTTTGCATTCTGCACCATCCAGAGAAGAAGGGAGATGGTAACGAGCACAGAGGCGAGCGGCATCGCCAGCGGAGCGGGGGATCTTTGTGGCAGCCGTTTTCTCATTTCTGTCGTGAAGCTGTCCTCTCGATCGTGAGTGAGAAGTCCCTGATGACGGGCTTTCCCTGAAAGGCTTTTGAAGTGCGAGATAAACATATGTCCCTATAAGACCTCCTTTCATATAGTTTTTGCGGAATGCGTCAAGACGGTATGTGGCCGGTGTGATACCGGTGCAAAAAGTGGATGGTGATCGAAGATCGGATGGAAATTTGCGTCCGCGTCGCATTTTTTAGGCTGAAAGGCGGCATACTACATGGCGGTTTTACAAATTTATGAAAGTTTTAGAAATTAGAGTACACGCACGGCGGCGTGGCCATGTGAAAATAAAGAAAATAAACTACAGAAAAGTCAGTAAATACCGAAGAATTTCACTAAAAATCAGCGAAAATAAATTTTGTATAAAATGCTTGATTTCAGTGCCGAAAAATAGTATTATAGAAAAGCTGAACGTCTGGTACCTTTGTGCGAGGGCGCAAGGCAAAAGAGTGTTCAGAACAAACTATGAAGTGGAAGGTGGCCTGCTGAGCAGGGGAATTTCCACGGAGCAGTTCATTCATGAAATGAACGTAGGAGGTTTATCTAATGTCGAAACAGGAAAAAATCAGAATTCGTCTGAAAGGCTATGATCACAAAGCAGTTGATCAGAGCGCAGCGAAGATCGCGGAGACTGCAAAAAGAACAGGCTCCAGAGTCTCCGGTCCGATTCCGCTCCCGACCGAACGGAACGTGTACACCATTCTTCGTTCTCCACATGTCAACAAAGACAGCCGTGAACAGTTCGAAATGCGTATCCACAAGAGACTCATTGACATCCTCGATCCGTCCAAGAAGACCGCGGATGCGCTGATGAGACTGGAACTCCCAGCTGGCGTCAGCATTGAAATTAAACTGTAAGGAGGTGCAAAGATGTCTAAGGCTATTTTGGGAACAAAATTAGGAATGTCTCAGGTATTCGCTGAAAACGGCGACCTGATTCCGGTAAGCGTTATTGAAGTTCTGCCAAACGTGGTAGCAGCTGTTAAAACTGTTGAATCCGACGGATACAACGCAGTACAGCTCGGCTACGGCGCTGTCAAAGAAAAACATTTGACAAAACCTGTAAAGGGTCAGTTTGAAAAAGCTGGTATCGACCCAGTTAAATATCTGCGTGAATATAGACTCGCTGAAAAGCCGTCTTACACAGTAGGCCAAACTCTGGCTGCTGATATCTTCGCAGAAGGCGAGATTATCGACGTTATTGGCACCAGCCGCGGCAAAGGTTTCGCCGGCACGATCAAACGTCATAACCACCAGCGTGGACCTGAATCCCACGGCTCCAAGAACCATCGTCAGACAGCATCCCTCGGTGCTCGTATGTCCGGCGGCGGCGGAAAAGTATTCAAAGGCAAGAAGATGCCTGGTCAGCTCGGCGGCGTACGTGTGACTGTACAGCATCTTCAGGTAGTAAGAGTTGATACTGCCCGTAATCTTATGCTTGTCAAAGGCGGGATCCCAGGTGCTAAGGGAAGCCTCGTCATGGTACAGGAAACCGTAAAGCCTGTAAAATAATATTGTCTGGAACAACAGAAAATTGTTCTGATTAGGGAGGAACATCTCAATGCCGAAAGTAAAGCTGTATAATGTAGCCGGCGAAGCTGCCGGTGAAATAGAGCTGAATGACAGCGTCTTTGGTGTAGACTACAACGAAGCTGTTATTCATCAGGCAGTGGTGCGCCAGATGGCCAATGAACGCCTCGGCACACATGCCACCAAAACCAGAGGCCTTGTACGCGGCGGCGGCAAGAAGCCTTGGAAACAGAAGGGCACCGGCCGTGCCAGAGTCGGATCCATCCGCTCCCCACTGTGGGTCGGCGGTGGTACCGTATTCGGACCGACCCCGAGAAGCCATGCCAAAGATATGCCGAGAAAGGCACGTCAGCTGGCTGTAAGATCTGCACTGTCTGAAAAACTCCGTGCTAACGAACTCGTCGTTCTCGACGCAGTGAACTTCGAAGCACCGAAGACCAAAGAAGTAGTCAAAATGCTGGCTGCTTTCCAGGCAGAAGGCAAAGCTGTCATCGTTGACGGCGGCGCTCTTTGCCAGAACACCGTTCTGTCCGCTAGAAACATTCCGGGCGTCAAAGCTTACGCACCGAACGGACTCAACATCTACGATATCGTAAACACCGGCAAACTTTTCCTGACTCAGGAAGCTGTTAAGAAAATTGAGGAGGTACTCGCATAATGGACGCACGTGACATCCTCATTAAACCGCTCGTTACCGAAAAAACTACAGCTCTCATGGAAGAACGCAAGTACACATTCCGTGTACCGCTCGCTGCTACCAAGGTGGAGATCCGCCAGGCTGTAGAACAGATCTTCAAAGTTAAAGTTCAGGCTGTGAACACCATGCGTTATGAAGGCAAGATGAAACGTCTGGGCCGCACCCAGGGTCGTCGCAGTGATTGGAAGAAAGCAATTGTTACCCTCAAACCGGGCGAAACAATTGAGCTCTTCGAAGCGTAAGGAGGAGTAATATAAATGGCATACAAATCATTTAAACCGTACACTCCCGGACGCCGTCAGATGACCGTTTCCACCTTTGAGGAAATTACAACAGATACCCCGGAAAAATCCCTTCTGGCTCCTGTTCACAATCATGGCGGTCGTAATGGCTCCGGTAAGACCACCGTTCGTCACCAGGGCGGCGGACATAAACGTCAGTACAGAATCATCGATTTCAAGAGAAATAAAGATGGCGTTCCGGCTAAAGTCGCAACCATTGAATACGATCCAAACCGTACCTGCCGCATCGCACTGCTGCAGTATGCAGATGGTGAAAAACGCTACATCCTCGCTCCGAAAGGTCTGAAGGTCGGCGACGTAGTCACCAGCGGTCCGGAATCCGATATTAAAGTCGGCAACTGCCTCCCATTCACCAACATTCCTCTTGGTACCATCGTTCACAACGTAGAACTGAAGATCGGCAAAGGCGGCCAGATGGTCCGTTCTGCCGGCGCAAGCGCTCAGCTGATGGCTAAGGAAGGCGACTATGCACTTCTCCGTCTGCCGTCTGGCGAACTTAGAAAAGTTCACATTCGCTGCCGTGCTACCATCGGTGCTATCGGCAACGAAGATCACGAAAACATTACCCTCGGCAAAGCAGGCAGAAACCGCTGGCTCGGCGTTCGTCCGGCTAACCGCGGCGTTGTCATGAACCCGAATGACCATCCGCATGGCGGCGGCGAAGGTAAAGCTCCTGTCGGACGTAAGCGTCCAGTTACCCCGTGGGGCAAACCGGCTTACGGCGTGAAGACCAGACACAGCAGAAAAGCGTCTAACAAACTGATCGTTAAGAGACGCAAGTAAGATAAGGAGGAGTAAAAGTGTCCAGATCCGTAAAAAAAGGCCCGTTCGTCGCTTTCTCTCTCGTAAAGAAGATCGATGCGCTGAACGCAGCTAACGATAAGAAAATTGTAAAAACCTGGTCCCGTGCTTCTACCATCCTGCCGAGCTTCGTTGGTCACACCATCGCTGTTCACGACGGAAGAAAGCATGTACCGGTTTATGTCACTGAAGATATGGTCGGTCATAAACTTGGCGAATTCGCTCCGACCCGTACCTTCAAGGGTCATAACAAGACCGAGAAGAAATAACCAGGGAGGAATAAAATGGAAGTTCAGGCAATTTCAAGAAATATCCGCATTTCTCCCCGTAAGGTTCGCATTGTAGCGAACCTTGTCCGCGGCAAGAAAGCGGGAGAAGCTATCTCTATCCTGCGCAATACCCATAAAGCAGCTTCCATCGTTGTCGAAAAGACACTGAGAAGCGCTATGGCCAACGCAGAAAACAACAACGACATGAACATTGACAAACTCTACATCTCCACAATTTTTGTAGATGCAGGCCCGATTATGAAGCGCGTACATCCACGCTCCCGTGGACAGGCTTTCGGGATTATGAAACGTACCAGCACACTGACGGTAAAAGTTTCTGAAAAAGAGTAATCGAAGGAGGGAAACGTTTTGGGTCAGAAAGTTAATCCGCATGGAATGCGTGTAGGCGTGATCGATGACTGGGATTCCAAATGGTTTGCAGAAAAAGATTATGCTGCACTGCTTGTGGAAGATGCCAAAATCCGCCAGTTCTTAAAGAAGCACCTGTTCGCAGCAGGCATTTCCAAAATTGGCATTAAACGCGTAAGCGGCCGTGTAAAGCTTGCGATTTATACCGCTAAACCGGGCATGGTCATCGGCCGTGGCGGCACAGGCATCGAGGACATCAAAAAAGCTCTCGCTGCTGTCACCGACAAAGAAGTCGACATCGACATCCTGGAAATCAAATCCACTGACATGAGCGCTATCCTGGTCGGCGAAAACATCGCTTCCCAGCTCGAAAGACGTATCGGCTTCCGCCGTGCTGTAAAACAGTGCGTCGGCAGAACCATGCGCGCTGGTGCCAAGGGTATCAAAGTTACCGTTTCCGGCCGTCTGGGCGGTGCTGAAATCGCTAGAAGCGAAAGCTACCGCGAAGGCTCCATCCCGCTGCAGACTCTCCGTGCAAACATTGATTACGGTGTCACCACTGCCCATACCACCTACGGTGCTATCGGCATTAAAGTATGGATTTACAAAGGCGAACTCGCTCCTGGCCAGGTAGTAGACGAAAACGAAAACGTCCGCACCAGCAAAGATAGAAACAACCGTCATGAAGGCGGTAGAAGAGGCGGCCGTCGTGGCGATCGCAGAGAACGTAGACCGAAAAACTCTGAAAGGAGTGATTCCTGATGTTAATTCCAAAGCGTACAAAATATCGTAAACAGTTCCGCGGCCGTATGAAAGGCAAAGCACATCGTGGAAACACCGTTACTTACGGTGAATTTGGTCTGGTAGCCACCGAACCGTCCTGGATTACCAGCCGTCAGATCGAAGCAGCCCGTATTGCCATGACCCGTTACACCAAACGTGGCGGCAAGGTCTGGATCAAGATTTTCCCAGACAAGCCGGTTTCTGCTAAACCAATTGGTACCCGTCAGGGTTCCGGTAAAGGCGCAGTTGAATACTGGGTAGCCGTAGTTAAACCGGGCCGCGTGATGTTCGAAATGGGTGGCATCTCCATGGAAGCTGCAAAGGAAGCAATGCGCCTTGCAGGCCACAAGCTGCCAATCAAGACAAAATTTGTAGTTAAAGGTCAAGAAGTGGCAGGTGAATAAAATGAAGGTCAATGAAATTCGTAACCTGAGCACTGCCGAATTAACTGAAAAGGTTGCCGGCTTAAAGGAAGAACTGTTTAACCTCCGTTTTCAGCTCGCTACAGGACAGCTTGAAAACCCGATGCGTATTCGTGAAGTAAAGAAGACCATCGCTCGCATCAAGACTGTACAGCGCGAAGAAGAATTGAAGGCTGCCAAGAAGGCATAACGGTTTATCCAAAGGAGGATCTCAACGTGGCAGAAGAAAGAAAGTTGCGCAAGGTGCGCCAGGGAATTGTTGTCAGCGACAAGATGGATAAAACCGTAGTTGTTGCTGTAGAACGCAAAGTTCCCCACAAGCTCTACAAAAAATCGATTAATACCACAACAAAGTTCAAAGCGCATGACGAAAACAACGAATGCCGTGTCGGTGATACCGTACGCATCGTCGAAACCCGCCCGCTGTCTCATGACAAGCGTTGGAGAGTTGAAAAAATCGTTGCCCGTCAGAACTGATATACAAAGATTAATATAGGAGGATAGGCACGATGATTCAGCAGGAAAGCAGACTCAACGTTGCAGATAATACCGGTGCTAAGAACGTCCTGGTCATCAAAGTTCTGGGTGGTTCCTTCCGTAAAAGCGGCAATATCGGTGATATTGTAGTTTGTACGGTCAAAGATGCAACCCCCGGCGGCGTTGTTAAGAAGGGCCAGGTAGTAAAAGCTGTTGTAGTTCGTTCCGTTAGCGGTGTAAGCCGCAGCGACGGATCCCATATCCGTTTTGACGAAAACGCAGTCGTTATCGTAAAAGATGACAAGAGCCCGGTAGGAACACGTATTTTTGGACCGGTAGCAAGAGAACTCCGTGAAAAAGATTTCATGAAGATCGTTTCCCTGGCTCCGGAAGTGCTCTAATAGGGAGGCAAACGAATGAGTCAGAAACTGCATGTAAAGACCGGTGACACCGTTGTAGTCATTTCCGGCAAAGATAAAGGCAAGCAGGGCAAAGTCAAAGCTGCTATGCCGAAGGAAGGCCGTGTTGTCGTTGAAGGCGTCAACATGATCAAAAGACACACCAAACCGAGCCAGGCAAACCCGAAGGGCGGTATCATCGAGAAGGAAGCTCCGCTCTATGCTTCCAAAGTCATGATCCTGGATCCGGAAACCAAGAAACCGACCCGCGTCAAGAAAGTTCAGCAGAAAGACGGAACTTACGTCAGAGCAGCTGTCAAGAGCGGCGCTATTATTGACAAAGCCTAAGCGGGAAGGAGGATAACAAGTGTCCAGATTAAACGACTTATACAAGGCGCAGATTAAAAACACCATGCGCGAAAAATTCGGCTACAAGAATGACATGGAAATCCCGAAGCTGGATAAAATCGTCATCAACATCGGTGTAGGCGAAGCAACCGAAAACAGCAAAGCAGTAGACGCTGCAGCATCCGATCTCGCAGCGATCACCGGCCAGCAGCCGATGATCTGCAAAGCCCATAAATCCCTGGCTGCATGGAAGATCCGTGAAGGAATGCCGCTCGGCTGCAAAGTTACCCTTCGTGGTGACAGAATGTACGAATTCCTCGATCGTCTGATCAACATCGCTCTTCCACGCGTACGTGACTTCCGTGGCATCAGCGACCAGAGCTTCGACGGCCGCGGAAACTATGCATTCGGCGTAAAAGAACAGCTGATTTTCCCGGAAGTCGACTATGAAAAGATCGACCGCATCCGTGGCATGGATATCATTGTAGTAACAACGGCTAAGACCGATGAAGAAGCACGTGAACTTCTCCGTCAGTTCGGCATGCCGTTCAAGAAATAACCAGGAGGACAACATGGCAAAGAAGTCTATGCTGGAACGCGAGAAGAAAAGAGAACTCGCAGTTCTTAAATACGCTGAAAAGCGTCAGGCTCTGAAAGAAGCCGGCGACTGGGAAGCTCTTTCCAAGCTCCCGCGCAACGCTTCCCCAACACGCCTGCACAACCGTTGCAAACTGACTGGCCGTCCCCACGGCTTCATGCGTAAATTCGGAATCTGCCGTAACCAGTTCCGTGATTTGGCTTACCGCGGAGAAATTCCGGGTATTAAAAAAGCCAGCTGGTAAGATTTCGGGAGGAGGATAAATAATGGTAACAACCGATCCGATTGCGGATATGCTTACCCGTATTCGTAATGCGAACGATGCATATCATGATAAAGTAGATATGCCTGCTTCTAAAATGAAGGCTGCTGTGCTGGCTATTTTAAAAGACGAAGGCTTTGTAAAAAGCGTTGAACAGATCGAAGTCGAAGGACATCCGGAACTGCGCGTAGCTCTGAAATACGGCGCAAACCGTGAAAAGGTCATCAAAGGTCTGAAGAGAATTTCCAAACCGGGTCTGCGCGTATATGCAGGCAAAGATGAACTGCCGAAGGTACTCGGCGGACTTGGTATCGCTATTATTTCCACATCCAAGGGCGTTATGACCGACAAAGCAGCTCGTAAAGCTGGTCTTGGCGGCGAAGTTCTTGCGTTTGTCTGGTAATCGTTGGAGGTAAAATATGTCCAGAATTGGCAAAAAACCGATTACGGTACCGGCAGGTGTGGAAGTCAAGATTGACGGCCATACAGTCACCGTAAAAGGTCCGAAAGGCACACTCACCCGTACACTGAATGAAGAGATCGGAATTCAGATGGAAGGCAACGAGATCCTCGTTACCCGTCCGAATGATGATATCAAAAACCGTTCCCTGCACGGACTCAACCGTACCCTCATCCATAACATGGTAGTAGGCGTTACGGAAGGTTTTGAAAAGAAGCTCGAAATCCAGGGCGTCGGCTACAATGCACAGATGCAGGGCAAGAACCTGAAACTGGCTCTCGGCTTCTCCCATCCGGTTATCGTAACTCCACCGGAAGGCATCACCATTTCCACCCCGTCTTCTGTTGTTATCGTGGTATCTGGCTGCGATAAGGAAAAGGTTGGACAGATCGCTGCAGAAATCCGCGCTTGGCGCCAGCCTGAACCTTACAAAGGCAAAGGTATCCGTTACTCCGGTGAATACGTACGCCGTAAGGCTGGTAAGACCGGCGCAACAAAGTAAGACAGGAGGTAAAGAACTATGCGTAAAAATGCAAGCAGAAATGCGGTCATTCGCCGTCATCTGCGTCTTCGTAAAAAAATCTCCGGTACTGCCGCTTGCCCGCGTCTCAATGTTTTCCGTTCCCTGGCTAACATCTACGCTCAGATCATCGATGATGAAGCTGGCGTAACGCTGGTATCCGCAAATACCTTAGACAAAGAAATTAAAGCTGAATTCCCATACGGCGGCAACGCAGAAGCTGCAAAAGCAGTCGGCGCGCTGGTAGCAAAGAGAGCTCTGGAAAAGGGCATCGAAAACGTCGTATTCGATCGCGGCGGCTACATCTATCACGGCAGAGTCCAGGCTCTGGCTGATGGCGCTCGCGAAGCTGGCTTGAAATTTTAAGGTAAAGGAGAAAACACATGCCAAGATTTGAAAAACAGGAATCCGACTTACAGGAAAACGTTGTTTTCATTAACCGCGTTGCTAAAGTCGTAAAAGGCGGCCGTCGTTTTTCCTTTGCTGCAGTTGTAGTAGTCGGCGATGGCAAAGGCAAAGTAGGCGCAGGCCTCGGCAAAGCTGCTGAAGTTCCGGAAGCTATCCGTAAAGGCGTCGAAGATGCCAAGAAGAATATGATCACCGTTGCTCTCAAGAACGGTACGATTCCTCATCCGATGCTCGGCATCTATGGTGCCGGCAAAGTCATCATGAAACCTGCTGCCGAAGGTACCGGCGTCAAAGCAGGCGGCCCGGTCAGAAGCGTACTCGCTATGGCTGGTATCCGCAACATCCTGACCAAGTCCCTGGGTTCCTCCAATCCGATCAACATGGTAAGAGCTACCATGGACGGCCTCGCTAAACTCGAAAATGTTGAAACCGTTGCAGCACTTCGTGGCAAGACCGTAGACGAAATTTACAACTAAGGGGGCCCCACATGAAAGTTATCGTTACACTGAAAAAGAGCGTCATCGGCTCCAGACCGGAACATGTCGCTACCATCAAGGCTCTGGGACTTAAAAAGACCCACTCCTCTGTTGAAAAAGAACTTACCCCACAGATCAAGGGCATGATCCACTCTGTCCGTCATCTGGTTGACTGCAAAGAAGCAGAATAAATAAGAAGGAGGTGCACTAATGAAACTTCATGAACTGAAACCAGCTGAAGGTTCCACAAGAGTTCGTCGTCGTGTAGGCAGAGGTCTCGGCAGCGGCATGGGCAAACAGTCCACCCGCGGTGCGAAAGGCCAGAACGCTAGAACCGGCGGCGGCGTACGTCCGGGATTTGAAGGCGGCCAGATGCCTCTGTACCGTCGTCTTCCAAAGCGCGGCTTCAAAAATATTTTCGCTAAAGAATACTCCGAAGTTAATGTTGAACAGCTGAACCGTTTCGAAGACAATGCTGTTGTTGATCCGGTCGCTCTCGTTGAAGCAGGTATTCTGAAGAACGTTCTCGATGGTGTACGTGTTCTGGGAAGCGGTGAACTCTCCAAAGCTCTTACCGTAAGAGCTCAGGGCTTCACAAAAGGCGCTCAGCAGAAAATCGAAGCAGCAGGTGGAAAAGTAGAGGTGATCTAATATGGGGTCTGTGATCGCAAACCTTTTTGCCAACAAAGAACTCAAAGATCGCATCCTCTTCACCTTCATGATGTTCGTCATCTTCCGACTGGGAGTCCATATCCCGGTACCGGGAGTTGACGCTTCTGTCATTGAAAGTCTGTTTACATCCGGAAACCTTTTCGGCTTCCTGGATCTCTTCTCGGGCGGTGCGCTCAGCAAATTCTCTATTTTTGCTATGAGTATCACCCCTTACATCAACTCTTCCATCATTATGCAGCTCCTGACGGCCGTCATTCCTACACTCGAAGAATGGAGAAAGGACGGACAGGAAGGCTTCAAGAAGATCCAGAAGGTCACGAGATACTTCACGATCTTCCTCGCAGCTGTACAGGCATTCGGCATGACCTATGCCCTGCGCATCAACAATGCTCTTGTCGATAACAGCTGGCTGTATTTTGTATTCGTTGTCGTCGTCCTCACCGCTGGCACCTGCCTCCTCATGTGGATCGGCGAAAAAATTACGGAACACGGGATCGGTAATGGTATTTCCCTCATCATCTTCTGTGGTATCGTAGCCCGCTTCCCGCAGGCTATCACCACGGTGATCGATTACTTGAAGGTCGGTACCATTTCTCCGTTCCAGATGCTTCTGTTCCTTGTCATTGCGCTCGTCATGATCCTGATGGTCATTGAGGTCAATGAAGGGCAGCGCAGAATTCCTATCCAGTATGCAAAGCGTGTCATTGGACGCAGAATGTATGGCGGACACTCCACCTACCTGCCGCTCAAGGTGAATCAGGCCGGTGTCATTCCGATCATCTTCGCTTCCTCCATTCTCATGCTTCCCGTCACCCTTGCACAGTTCGTTCATATCGGCTGGGTACAGGCTGTCGGCAATTTCTTTGGATGGGGCACCTGGCCAAATACCATCTGCTACGGCTTCCTCATTTTTATCTTCACGTATTTCTATACCGCGATCTCTGTCAACATCAAAGATCTCGCTGATAACATGAAGAAGTATGGCGGCTTTATTCCGGGCATTCGTCCTGGCCAGCCGACCATGATGTATGTAGACAAGGTATTGTCCAGAATCACCCTGACCGGGGCTGTATTCCTTGCCTTTGTGGCGATCCTTCCGAATTTCATCGGAAACATCACAGGCATCCAGGGCGTGTACTTCGGCGGTACCTCCCTTCTCATTATCGTCGGCGTAGCCCTCGATACCATGAGACAGGCACAGTCCTATATGGTCACAAGAAACTATCAGGGCTTTATCAAATAAAGCCTTTTTCCTAAAGGAGTAAGGGATATGTATATCTTATTGATGGGACCTCCAGGTGCAGGCAAAGGCACTCAGGCAGAAAGACTCATTCGCGATTACGGCATCCCCCAGATTTCCACCGGCGACATGTTCCGTGCAGCCGTGAAATCAGGAACTGCTCTTGGTAAGGAAGCAAAAAGCTACATGGACAAGGGCGACCTTGTACCGGACAGCGTAACTGTTGGTATCGTCAAGGAAAGACTCGCTCAGGAAGACTGCCAGAAGGGCTGGATTCTTGACGGCTTCCCGCGTACCACGGCACAGGCATCTGCACTCGACGCCATTCTCCATGAACTCGGAATCCAGCTCACCGCCGTCATCGGCATCAAAGCCAACAGAGATGACCTGGTGAAGAGAGTCAGCGGCAGACTGGTGTGCAGAAAATGCGGTGCTTCCTTCCATAAACTTTTCCGTCAGCCAAAGGTCGAAGGCGTATGCGACAACTGCGGCGGCGAACTGTATCAGCGTGCTGATGACAATGAGAAGACAGTGGGAGAAAGACTCAATGTCTATGACAAGTCCACAAAACCACTGATCGACTATTACAAGGTCAGCGGCCGCTACTATGAAATCAACGGAGATCAGAGCATGGATGAGGTATATGCCGACATCCAGGATGCTTTGAAGAAGGCTTCCAAATGATCACCGTTTATACACCTGAAGAGGTAGAGAAAATTTCCGCAGCTGGGAGACTGACTGCGGATACTCTCTCTATGCTTGAAAAAGCCGTAAAGCCGGGGATGAGTACCTATGAACTCGATGAACTGGCTGAAAAATTTATCCGAGACAGAGGCGGGATACCAGCCTGCAAAGGCTATGAAGGCTTCCCTGCCACCATCTGTGCCTCTGTTAACGATACTGTTGTCCACGGAATCCCTTCGAGAAGAAAAATTCTTAAAAAAGGTGATATCATTTCTATTGATCTTGTGGTACAATTAAATGGTTACATGGGTGACTCCTGTATCACTGTTCCGGTAGGACATACAAACAAGAAAAACCTCCAGCTGATTTCCGCCACCGAAGGTGCACTCTTTGCTGGCATCAAGCAGGCCGTAATAGGCAATACCGTAGGCGACATCGGTCACGCTGTCGAAAGCTACGTGAAGCCCTATGGCTATGGAGTACTTCGTGAATATGTAGGTCACGGCATCGGAATCGGTATGCATGAAGATCCGGAAGTTCCAAACTACGGTACACCAGGACATGGACCACGTCTGGAAGAAGGCATGTGCATCTGTATTGAACCCATGATCACCATGGGCAGTCCGGACATCATCTCCCTTCGTGATGGATGGGGCGTCGTGACAGCAGACGGTAAACCGTCGGCTCATATCGAACACACCATTACCATTACCAAAGATGGTCCAAAAATTCTGACGCTGCGCCATTGATTCCATTGTTACAGGCGGTCAGCATATGATAAGCCAAAGGAGGCTCTCATGAGCAAGGCAGACGTTATTGAAGTCGAAGGCAAAGTAGTAGAAAAACTTCCAAACGCCATGTTCCGTGTCAAATTGGAAAACGGCGGACATATTGTGCTGGCTACGATTTCCGGCAAAATGCGTATGAATTTCATCCGCATCCTGCCAGGGGATAAAGTAACAGTAGAATTGACGCCCTACGATTTAGAGCACGGCAGGATTACCTATCGTTACAAGTAAGCAAGGAGGAACCAAGATGAAGGTCAGACCGTCCGTCAAAAAGATGTGCGACAAGTGCAAGATCATCAAACGCAAAGGCCGTGTAATGGTCATTTGTGAAAATCCGAAACATAAGCAGAGACAAGGTTAATTAAAAGGAGGTTAAAGAGTAGATGGCACGTATAGCTGGTGTAGACTTACCAAGAGATAAGCGCGTTGAGATCGGCTTAACTTATATTTATGGAATTGGCCCCACTCTTTCCAAAGAAATTTTAAGCAAAGCAGGAATTGATGCTGACATCCGCGTCAGAGATCTGTCTGAAGATGATGTAGCAAAGATCCGCGGCGTACTCGCTGATTATAAAGTCGAAGGTGACCTTCGTAGAGAAGAATCCCTCAACATTAAACGTCTGGTAGAAATCGGTTCTTACAGAGGCAGACGTCATCGTGCAGGACTCCCGACCCGTGGACAGCGCACAAAGACCAATGCTCGTACCCGTAAAGGTCCGAAGAAGACCATCGCAGGCAAAAAGACTGCGACTAAGAAATAATGTTGAAGGAGGGATAACATGGCTACGGTAAAAAGCAAAGCTAAAAGAAAAGAAAGAAAACATGTAGAATCCGGTGCAGCTCATATTCGTTCTACTTTCAACAACACGATCGTAACGATTACTGATTCCAACGGCAATACCATCGCTTGGGCATCCGCTGGCGGACTCGGATTCAAAGGCTCTCGTAAGAGCACACCATTCGCAGCACAGATGGCAGCTGAACAGGCTGCTAAGGTTGCAATCGATCAGGGAATGCGTTCCGCTGACGTTTTCGTCAAAGGACCGGGCGCAGGCCGTGAAGCTGCTATTCGTGCACTGCAGGCAGCAGGCATCGAAGTCAGCAGCATTAAGGACGTCACCCCAATTCCGCACAATGGCTGCCGTCCTCCGAAACGCAGAAGAGTATAAGGATTACCCCTTTGCGTATCATTTTGGCGCTGCAAGGCGCAGAAGGAGGACTTTCGGATGATCGAAAATACAAGCTTCACAATTAAGACTGTGGAACTCAGCGATGATAAGCGTCATGGCAAGTTCGAGTGTGAACCGCTCGAAAGAGGCTATGGCATTACTCTGGGAAACAGTTTAAGACGCGTGTTGCTTTCATCTTTAGACGGTGTGGCTATTACGTCTATCAAAATCGACGGCGTGCTTCATGAATTTTCCACTATCAACGGCGTCAAAGAAGATGTAACCGATATGATTCTGAACCTGAAGAAGATCCGCTTCATCGCACACGAAGAAGCCGTCTTCCCGATGACAGTTCGTATCGATATCACTGAAGAAGGTATTTTCCATGCTGGCGACATGAAGTTGCCGGCAGAAATTGATGTTCTCAACAAGGATCTCGTCATTTGCACACTGGATTCCGATGCTCATCTGGGCATGGAAATGACCATCAATCGTGGACATGGCTATGTTCCTTTCACCAAGAACAAAAGAGAGGAAGACGTCATCGGCGTCATTCCGATCGACTCCATTTATTCTCCTGTCATTAAATGCAACTACAACGTCAGCGATACCCGCGTAGGAAATGAAATGGACTACGACAAGCTGACTCTTGAACTGGATACGGATGGATCTGTCAATGCAGACGATGCTGTCGCAACGGCTGCCGACATCCTGATCAGCTGCTTCACGAATTTCCTGAACATCGGAGACGCACAGGACAATAGAGTCCCGGCAGTTTGTGATGAAGCACAGGATAATGATGTCAGCGTAGAGGGAAGCGAGATCGATAAGATCCGCGAGCTCCCGATCGACGATCTTGAACTGTCCGTTCGTGCATTCAATTGCCTGAAGAGAGCCGAGATCAATACGATCGGCGAACTGATGGATAAGACAGAAGATGAATTGACTCGTGTACGCAACCTTGGTAAAAAATCGGTAGATGAAATTAAAGAAAAACTGACAAACTTCAAAGGCCTCGGAATTGGTCTGAAGGATGGAAACGCCAAGGATTGATAGTTTTATAGGAGGAAAGAAATGGCACGTAGTAGACTCAGAAGAATCAGCGGTGCTCGCAAGGCTCTGCTGCGCAGTCTCGTAACTTCTCTTTTCCAGTATGGCCGCATCACCACCACGGAAGCTAAGGCCAAAGAACTTCGCCACGTCGCAGACAAGATGATCACCCTCGCTAAGAGAGGCGATCTGCATGCTCGTCGTCAGGCTGAAGCTTACATCATGGATAAAGCTGTTACAAAGAAACTGTTTGACGAAATCGCTAAGAATTATACCGAACGCAATGGCGGCTATACCCGCATTGTCAAGGTAGAAGCTCGTCTTGGCGACAACGCTCCTCAGGTCATCATTGCCCTGGTGGACTAATACAAAATGAAAAAGAAGCTACTCTCCGGAGTGGCTTCTTTTTTTATTTCTTTCCTGCCGGCAAGAAGGTATAATAGGTACAGTGAAAATTTTTAGAAAACAGGTGATGGCTATGGCAATGAATTTTGATATTCCGGATATCTCTGAGACCGCGGGTAAGGCCGTGACAGGGGGAAGGAAGAGAAAGACGAGAAAGATCGGCGCACTCCGGCTCGGAGACTCGCTTAGGATGATCGCAAATCACTTCACATGCACCGAGGAGAGCCGGGACGAAGACAAGAACACTGCGTTCTATTCTCTCTCGGAAGGAGAAGAGAAGGCATCCTTCTACGGGGAAGAGATCTCCCTCACGGGCGTCTGCATTTACCGTAAGAAGACCGTAGCGATCTACGCAGAGCTTCCGTCGGAGAAGAGAGCGGCGCTGATAGAGGCACTCACGAAGGAAGCGGGCGAGGCGCAGGCGTCAAGCGCGATGGATATTTTCGCAGATACCGTGACCTCGATCTTTGTGACACGCCCGGCGAAGGGTGACAAGAGCTTCACGATCGCTCTCATGGACAGCGAGGCAGCGAAAGCGCTTTCTGATCAGGCGGCTGTCGAAGCAGAAGAAAAGAAACAGGCGAAGGGACCTTTGGGACGTCTGTTTTCCACGTTCTTTGATCCTGTGGGCCGGATCAGTCGCAGATCCTATATTCCCAAGATGCTGACCGTCGGCATTCCGGCTGCCTTCATGTTCGCCTTCACCTGCTTCAAGCCTGAGCTTTTTGTGGGAGATGCGAATGTATACATCATGACGTTTCTGATCCTGGGGACGCTCTGCTTCATTTCTCTCATCAGCCTTGCGATGCGGCGTATGTCGGACTTGGGGCTTTCTCATATCTATTACTGGATCTTCTTCGCGATCCTCTTTGCTATTAATCAGCTGGGAGGAGAGTACCTGGGTTCGCAGCTCACAGCCACACGGACGATCGCGGTGATCTTCATGGCAGCGGTGATCCTGCTTGCGTTCTTCCCCGGGCAGAACAAAAAGAATAAATATGGTCCTATCCCGAAGGACTAGCTGACACTGATCGAGTGCCAGCATTGGCTTTCCAAGGGAGTAGAGCACAGACGGGCGTATTCTGATCGCATCAGGATACGCCCGTTTTTTGCGTTCAGGCATCAAAAAAACTCCTGCCATGCAGGAGTTGGATGGTTGGAGGCGGTGCCCGGAGTTGAACACGGGGATAAGGGGCTTGCAGGCCCCACGCCTTAGCGCTTGGCTACACCGCCATAGATGATGCTTCATAGTATATCGCATTTTTTCGAAAAAGTAAAGGGGAAGTCACGATGGAGGCGGAGAATGCGGGCGAAGGGGCAGCTCATGCATGCTGACAGATCCAGAAGTCGTACAGACCAGGGATGTGAAGCTCGTTAACCTGATTTGCCTTTTGGAAGGTGACAAGGTAGGGATCCCCGCTCTTGTCCTGCGTGATCAGGATCACATGGTCCCTTTGCAGGAGGTCTTCTTCTGCAATGAAAGGCATGACATTCTTCGCATTCCAAGAGAGGGTGCCAGGGCGCATGGCATTGATCTTGAGAGCAGGTTCGGCGCGGTAGATCATTTGCCCGCTGTAGAAGACGGTGGAGGTGCGGTAGTCATGCAGGAAGGCGATGGTCTTGCCTGCGGTGTCCATCCGTGCGAGAGCTTGCCCAGCTTCCTTCCCGGAGCGATGGAGCATGATGCCGGGGGCGATGAAAAGGGTAAGGAGAGTGTAGATGGCGATGGCTGCGCAGCCGATCCTTTCAAAGCGCCATGTGAGGTCTTGATAGAGAATGGCTGTCAGTATCGCAAGGGCGAAGAGGCCTGGGAATGTGTAGGTGGTGTACTTGGTGGCAATGAGTGTAAAGAAAAGATTGACGACGACGAAATAGATCAGGAGCAGCTGCGTCACATTCGATGCGTTTCTGAAGTCAAGCGCACCGGCTCTCCATTTTTTTGCGAGACTGTAGGGGATGAAGAAGCTCCAGGGGGCAAAGCCGATGAAGTAAATGATGAGGTAGAAGTACCATTTATTCTTGCTCGGATGCTCGGAGACGGTAGCGCGAAGGAAATTGTGGACACCGAGGAAATTGAGCAGAAAATCAGATCCGTGGAGGTAGCACATGGTGCCGTACCATGCGCCGGTGATCACGGCGAAGAGGATGAGGCCGGAGAAGAGATGGACGTGCTTCATTTCTTCGAGGTCTTTGTTGTAGGCGAGGAAGAGCAGGGCGGCAAGACCGGGAAGGAGAAGACCGATGGGCCCCTTGGTGAGGACGGCAAAGGCGGCGGCTATGTAGCAGAGGTAGTAGTACCTTCTGTTTTCGGTGTAGCCCAGGTAGAAGAAGGCGATCGCCATACTCATGAAGAGGAAGAGTGTCGTGTCAGTGATGATGGCTTTCGAGAGGAGCCAGCATTCGACCGAGGTGCCCAGGATGATGGCAGATAGCCAGCCGATCTTTTCGCTGTAGACATGGCGGGCAAACCAGTAAGTGAAGAGGACGGAGGCACTGCCGAGAAGGGCGGCGGGCAGGCGGGAGGCCATTTCATTGAAACCAAAGAGCGTGTAGGAAAGCGCCAGCTCCCAGTAGTAAAAGATCGGTTTGTCGTACCAGTAGTGCCCGTAGATCTGCGGAGAGATCCAGTCATTTGAGAGAACCATTTCCTTGGCGGTGAGAGCGTAGTTCGACTCAGCGGTGTCGGTAACGGGAAGGAGCTGGTTGCCGATGAGATAGAGAAAGAGGGAAATAAAAAGAAGCGTGAGGTAAGGGTGCTTGCGAAGCGTGGTATACATAGGGCCTCCTTCAAAATAGGGAATATCTATGACTATAGCTTACTTGGAAGGCTTTACAAAAACGGTTGGAATGCTTAAAGGAAAGATAAACTGTGGGAATGCCAGTTGCCAGATGAGATGGGATTGCTTATGATGGAAAGGAATAGTTTCAGGTTTATGGTGCCATCATCGTAGGAAGGCATCGCGGAGAAGGAAGCGCATCGCAACATGCATCCCCCTCTTGGCGGGAAAGCTGACCGTCAGCTTCAGCGGGGGCAAAGAGGGCTTGGGGCGCACCCATCACAAGATCCGGAGAGTCTGAGACATCAAGGAGTTCCTATGACGATCAAGAGAAGTCTTATCCTATCGCACGTCTCCATGTGCATTCTGCCATTTTTTATGACGTTCTTTGTACTCGTGTCCTCTTTTGCCGGACTGTACCTGTACGCGAAGAGCGGGAATCATGTGATGGCGGAGAGTGTTTTCCAGTTTCAGGTCATGAGCCAGGTGGTGAGGACGTCGATTTTCCATAACATACGGCACGGGGAGAATCCGATGGAGAACCACTGGGTCTTGGACATCATGGATCCGATCCAGTCGTATGTGGTGCTTTACAAAGATGGGAAAGCCGTGATGCAGTATGGAAATGACACCTATCAGAAAATGGTGGATGATCTCAAGCGGCAGAAGGTACAGCAGGAGCTGGATGAGGGAGGCATCAATGGAACGTACAGCGCAACGCGTATGGGGCAGTATTCTTTTATGGAGCGGAGCGTGGTCGGAGGGCATGTGTACCATCTCTATATGCTGTCTCAAAAGCCGGTGAATCGAAATGATGCGGCGATCGAGGCGGCCTTTCATGCGAGCAATCGCTTCATTGTTATCTCGCTGGTGATTTTCATCGGACTAGTTTCCTATGGGCTGTCGCGGTTCATTGTCCGGCGGATCCTGGCACCTTTGCAGGAGCTGGAGCGAGGGGCCTACGAGGTGCAGCAGGGAAATCTTTCCGTCCATCTGTCCCATGAGGGGAAGGATGAATTTACACCGGCGCTGTCGGCGTTCAATCTGATGACGGAGAAGCTCTCCGCGTCGCTTCGGGAGAGGGAAGAGGATGAGGCGCGAAGGAAGGAGCTCATCGCCAGCATCTCGCATGATATCCGTACACCGTTGACGGCGATCCGCGCCTATATAGAAGGGCTTCTCGACCATGTGGCGGATACGCCGGAGAAGGAGGAGCATTATCTGCGCGTGATCGAGAAGAAATCGGAGGTCTTGGGACGTCTGATCGATCAGCTGCTGCTTCTGACGAAAATGGATCTGGGGGAGAAGGCGCTGCCGCTTGTACCGCTCGACCTTTCGAGGCTGGTTACGGATTTCATCGATGAGAATCGGATCCTCTGGGAAAAGCAGGGGGCAGATTTCTACATTGACAGCAAAGAGGTGCCTATGATGGCAGGAAATGCGCTCCTTCTGGAGCGCATCCTGGAGAATCTCATCACGAACAGTATTCGGTATAAAAAAGAAGAGACGGTGCGGATCGCTGTGACGGTGGAGGCGGCCGCTGACGAGATCCATCTCTCGATCGCTGATGATGGGAGCGGCGTACCGGAGGAGGCGCTGGCCCGTCTTACGGAGGCCTTTTATCGGACGGATCGGGCGAGAAGCTACACGGATAAGGGCAGCGGGCTGGGGCTTGCCATCGTGAAGCGGGCGGTCACACTCATGCATGGCAGGCTGTCTGTGGCCAATCGAACGCCGCACGGACTTCTGGTTCAGATTTCTTTTCCGAAGGAGGAAAAGTCATGACACGTATATTGATCATCGAAGATGATGAAGACATTGCTTTTATCGAGAAGGATTATCTGGAAGTCAGCGGATATCAGGTGACGGTGGAGATCAATGGGATAAAGGGGCTGACGGAAGCGCTGACCGGCGAGTATGATCTGATCCTTCTGGATATCATGCTGCCGGGGATGGACGGTTTTCAAATCTGTCGAAAGCTTCGGGAGAAGCTCGATATCCCGATCATGATGGTCACGGCAAAGCGGACGGAGATCGACCAGATCCGGGGGCTGGGCTTTGGTGCTGATGATTATATCGAGAAGCCCTTCTCTCCCGGTGTGCTGGTCGCAAAAGTGAAGTCGCAGCTCTCGCAGTATGAACGGCTGAAGGGAAAGCTGAAGAGAGAGCAGCGCATCACGCTCGGAGATATCTCGCTCGAGCAAGATACGCACCGTGTCTTCGTGCGTGGAGAAGAAAAGGTGCTGCCGAATAAGGAATTCAAGCTGCTGGAATATCTCATGCTCCATCCGGATGTGGTGTACAGCAGAGAAACTCTTTATACGCGCATCTGGAGGATGGATTCGCTCGGCAATACGGCTACGGTCCCTGTACATATCAATCGCATCCGTGAGGCTGTGGAGAAGGATCCGGCTCATCCGAAGCATATCCTGACCATCTGGGGCGTGGGATATAAGTTTGTGCCGTAGATTGGTGACTAGTGACTGGTGATTAGGGGATTAGGGATTAGGGGATTAGGGATTAGGGATTAGACTGGAAGATATTAGACTACAGATGTTTGAATGCAAACATGATAAAAGGCCCGTGATTCTCAATCAAGAGAATCACGGGCCTTTTAGTCTGAAGTCTGAAGTCTAATGTCTAACGTCACCCGCCAACAACCATTTCCTATCCAATCGGGAACAGGACACGTGCCAGATAGATGACGCCGGTCATGGTGATGCAGGAGAGCAAGGTGCTCATCATGACGAGCTCGGTTGCGAAGTCTTCAAAATTGTGAAATTCGACGGCGTAGAGGACGGAATTGACGGCGCCTGGGACAGAGGCCATGATGAGGATGGTCTGCTTCAGGACAGGGGACAGGTGAAGTCCTGCGAGGTCAGAGACCAGAAGGAGAAAGTAGGCCAGAAGCGGAGCGATGACGAGGCGGATCGTGCAGCCGGCCCAGGCATCGATGTCTCGAAAGACGATGGTACTCCGATGGATCTGGATGCCGAGGGCAAGCATGACGATGGAGACGAGGGCATTGGCACAGTTTTCAAAGACAGGCCAGAGAAAGACCTGTGTCATGTCGAAGCCGGAGAATTTGATGGTGAAGACGGCGACGAGTGTGTAGATGACGGGCATGTGGAAGATGACGGAGATCGCATCGCGTGGTGTCAGCTTTCCTTTGCCGGCCTGATAGAGGCCCAGCGTATTCAGTGTCATATTCATCTGTACGAGGAGGATGGTGGCACAGGCGCCCGCCTGCGCGAGGTAGGGAGTCTCTCCATCGATGACGTAGGGGGCATTGCCGAAGACGAGGGCGATCAGGGCGATGCCGATGTTTCCGTTATTGGAGAACATGGTGCCGTTTTTGAGGCACTCGATCTTCCCGACGGGCATCCTGCGGAATTTCCCGTAGGACCAGGCGGCAAGGGCGATGAGGAACATCTGGACGAATGCCATCAGAAAGACATTCAGGAGTGTCATGTCGATCTCTGCGACGTAGATGCTGTAGAAGATGAAGCTCGGAAGCACGACGAAGAAGGTGAGCTTATTGAGCGATATGACATCGAGATGGTATCTGAGATCGAGCAGGTAGCCGATGGCGACGAAGACCAGAAGCGGCACGATATTATCGGAAATGATTTGCAGGAAAGCCATGTCTGCCTCCTTACATGGAAGCCGGGAAGAAGAGCCGGCAGAGGAAAATCACAAGGGGGAGGGTAAGGATGGAAAGTGACATCTGCGTCATCAGGGATCTCTGGAAGATAGACTTCTGTGCGCTGGTGGTGCCCACCATGGAGAAATCCATGGCGCAGGGGATGGCGGCAAAGAGAAGAAGGATCTCTTTTGCCAGGTCATCCATCGAAGGGAAAATGGCGAGAAGCCCCAGTGCCAGAAGCGGCGATACGAGGAGCTTCATCAGTGCGGGAAGGAGGATGTCTTTGCTGACCGTGAAGCAGTGACTGCGCCGGATCATGACGCCGGTCGTGACAGCAGTCAGCACTATGAAGGCGCCGGTGAAGTGGTGCAGCACGGGATAGAGGAAGGTGCCTTTCAGCGGGATGTCGAAGTGCGCAGCAGCAAAGGCAAGAAGCGCGCCGTAGAGGACAGGGGTCGTAAGCGCGCGAAGCAGGAGAGACGAGAGGGAAGAGTACTCCTTACTCACAATGGCGTGTCCGACCGTGCGGAGCAGCAGGTGGGAAAGGGTCATGAGGAGAGACAGGAGCGCGAGCGCTTTCGGAAGCTCCCCTGCTTCTCCGGCGGAGGCAAAGGGCAGGTGGGAAAAGGTGAGGTAGGTGAGGACGCCGCCAAGGTAGCAGACGTTCGGACAGGAGGCCATGCCGCAGATGGCCTGCCGGAGGGATGGCTCTTGAGAGAGCCCTTTGGCAAGAAGCGCGGACAGCACGAAAAGGATCGCTGTCAGAAGAAGCGCTGCAGGAAGCAGGAGAAGATCAGAGGCGGTAGGCGGTACCTGATACAGGTTGAAAAAGACGAAGCAGGGCAGTACCACGCGCGTGATGACGATCTCGTAGGTCTTGACCTCGATCTTGAACTTGCCCGCCAGAAACCATCCGCCGCCTAAAAAGACCAGGATGGGGAGCACGTCGAACCAGATGATGTAAAGTATATCCATGGAAGTCCTTTCAAAAGTCAGAAGTGAGAAGTGGTGGAAGGGGCGCCATATTTATAGAGCTTCCCCAATATTCCTCTGTATATAAGATCCGCAGCACATTTCACGATAAACAAGCAGCAGCCTATCTACCAGTTCATGGGAAAACGCAAATACCAGTTGACAGTCACCAGTCACTTGGCGCTTCAAATTCTTAATCCTAAGTGATGAATCACAATTTTTTCCACAGGAATTTCACCTTTTCTATCTGAGAAAGTCCTTTGAGGCATTGCTTCCTTGCCTCCCTCACGATGGCAAGAATGTCGGCCTTCTCGCTTTCTGTCAGCGGTTTTCCCGAGAAGCGGGCGGTGACCAGAAGGTCCAGCATGAGGGCGAAGGGGGCGAAGCGCGGGTCTTTGGCGAGCGCAGATTTCCTGTCTTCGTAGGAGCCGCGAGTCGGAAGGCCTGCCCAGTGGGAAAGGCCTTCCGTGTAGGCGATGAGGCCCTTGAAGTGGGCGTCATCCGTGAGTGCTTTGGCGAGGAGGCGGGAGGCGGCTGTCATGCGGTAGAGCGGATAGGCGGAAAGAAGTGCAAGCATGAGCAGGACGGTAAGCAGTATCGGGAGAAGCGGGCGGGAAACGGGGGCGTCCGGCGTCCTCGGCTGGGAGAGCGGGGGCTGGCCCTGCGGCTGCTGCTCTGGCTGCTGTTGTGGCTGCTGTTGTGGCTGCTGTTGTGGTTGCTGTTGTGGTTGCTGTTGTGGTTGCTGTTGTGGTTGCTGTTGTGGTTGCTGCGGCGCAGGCGGTTGCTGTTTCGGTGCTTCCTCACGTGCGTTTTTCTCGTCGGCCGGTTTGTCCGGCGCGCCCTGTTCATTTTTCTGCTTGTCAGGCGGGATGGGGAAGGGATTTTCCTCCCCTTCCCTGCCCGGGGTCATTTCACAGGGACGCCAGCCGAGGCCATCGACATAGACTTCGACCCAGGCGTGGGCGTGGTGATCATTGACGGAGAGGGCGTGAAGCCCTTCCTTGGTCAGAGGGGCATTCCGGAGATCTTCACTGTTTACGGAAAGGCCGACTGCATAACGGGCCGGGATCCCCGAGGCGCGGAGCAGCATGACGGCGGCAGAGGCAAAGGAGGTGCAGTAGCCTTTCCTGCTTTCGGTCAGGAAGTAGGAGATAAAGTCTTTATCCGCGGGAGTCTTGCCCGGATTTTTCGTATAGGTGTAGTTCGTTTCCAAGAAATGGCGGATAGCGTCGATGCGTGTGCGTTTCTCGGAAAGGCTTTGTGCGGGGCGGATCTTGCCCAGCGAGGCGATGGCGTCGCGTGTTTCTTCCGGAATGGTGAGGTAGTGCGCGTAGACGAAGCGGCGGTAACGCTTTTCCGCTTCGAGATAGGTCGTGTAGTAGGGGTCTTGGATGGATTCGCGGGCCATCATCGAGAGGAGCGCACCGGCAGGGAACTCCCATACGTCGGTGCTGTAGGCCTTGCCCTCGCGGGAGATCGGCGAGCGGTCATACTGGAAGTAGGGACCGCCGAAGTCGGCATCATAGGGGAGGAGCAGGAAGCGGCTCTTTTCGTAGAGGGCAGCGAGGGTGAAGGGCTTCTTGAAGGCGGAAAGGTCATTTTCTTTGGTGTAGTTCAAGAGCTTTTGGGAGATCGACGGATTTCTGGCTGCGACCTCCATGAGCCATGCTCCCTGGTCATACCATTCGCCCTGGTTCTTGGCGAAGAGGGCTTCTGTCCCGTCATAGGTGCTGTCCGGGAAGTCCTTCCAGCGGCTGTCTTCGTAGAGGCCGCCAGTCCAGCTTCTAATGTAGAGGTGCTTATCACTTGCCGCTTCGATGTCTGCGATGACGCGGCCGGTATAGCGGATGCTGGCACTGCTGCCGAGGCGCTGATGTCCGGCGGCGCCCTTCATCATGCCCGTGTAGGCATTGCCGGCGTGGAAGATCGGGTCATAGGGGTCAGTCCAGCCGATGATCTTCTCTTGCATATGGGAGAAGATCGCCGGCTGCTCATACCGGCTTTCCGGGAATACGAGGAGAAGCCCTGCGCCCAGAAACAGGGTCAGAGCGAGAGTGGGGATCTCCGGCATGCCGAGTTCGTGGTTTTTGAGAGAGACAAAGACGGAAAGGCCGTAGGAGGCGCAGCAAAGAATGGCGAGAGCGGGCGGGTTCACGCCGAAGTAGAAGCCGAAGAGAATGAGGAAAAAGGAAAGAAGCGCTGCCATAGCGCGGGCCGCTTTCGACCATGCGCCGGCCGTAAAGAAGAGGGAGAGAAGGCAGGCGAGCCACCCTTTGGCAAGAGCCGGGTTTGCGATGGCTTTCGCAAGCGGTGCAGTCATGTCAATGTCATATGGCTCTTTGAGCGTATCGACGAGAGGAATGAGCGCAGAGAGGAGGCTCGAAAGGAAGGTATCTCTCATAAGGAGCGGGAGCGAGAGAAGGAGGAGAGCAAGGAGCGCAAGAAGCGGCAGATGATGACGATCGGGCAGCCTAGAAAGAGCGAAAGAAAGAAGAGGCGCAAGGAACGCAGCGCAGATCGCATAGGGAAGCGCACCGCCGCCGAAGTAGGAGAAGAGTGCATAAGAAGCACCGAAGGCACCGAGAGAAGAGAGGAGGCGTGTCATCATGCTTCACCTCCCAGCGCGCGGGCAATGGCGGCTTTTCCGGAAAGGGCAGCGCCCTTGGCCTCACGCACGCACCAGATGGAGGGGCGAAGGACAGGCGAGACGGCGGGCGTAGGATCGCCTGTCAGGTAGCAGATCGGAAGGAAGGGCGAGAGATGGCTCGCCTTCAGCGCATTCTTACCACCGGCGAGGAGGAACTCGGCGACAGCCTCTTCCCAGCCGGCCTTGTCCTTGACGGAGGTGATGATCTCCTCGCCATGGATCGTCATCCAGGCGAAACGAAATGGCATATGCGCTGCCGTGAGAGCGAGGCCGCAGGAAAGGAGCGCATCGGCGAGAAGATCCCGCAGGGCATCATCCTCTTCATAGTCTGCCGCGAGGATAAGGCGCGCATCGTCTGCGGGCATGCGGTCACGGACATAGACATCCTCTGTGCGGGCCGTGACCTTCCAGTTGATGAGGCGGGGATTATCCCCCGGATGGTAGGGCGTCGCGCCGAAGTATTCCACCTCTTCACTGCCGGAGAGGCGAAGGAGACTCTGCAACGTATGTGCGTAGTCGCCCATCGGACGGGGCAGGACGAGGAGTGTGGCGGCTTTCGCGTCTTTTTGGAAATGGAAAAGTCCGAACGGGTCTTTCCAGAAAAGGCGGGGCGCGGGGAGCGTGATGCGTCCCGCATGCGCGGTGTCTATCCGGAAATAGAAGCGTGTCTCATCCTTCTCTGTTTCATAGCTGTCGTATTCTTTCCCTGCCATCGTTGCCGTGAGCGAAGAGACAAGGGGGAGGAAGCGGCCTTTGGCGGTGAGGCATACTTCGGCGGCCGCTCCTCTATGTGCGCGGCGCGGGGCAGAAAACGTCACCGATACCGATCGGCGCGCCGCATATCCCAGCGCAAGCGCAAGGAGCGGCACCAGAAGGAGCGTGGCGGCGAGCAGGAAGGCTGCGTATAAGTCGTAGAGGATCATCAAGAGAAGGGCGATGATGACAAGAAAGAGATAAGATAGATAGTTCATAAGATGTACACTGCTTTACAGGGTTCAGGGTTCAGGGTTCAGGGTTCGGGAAAATTAGGAATGAGGAATTAGGAATGAGGAATGAAGGTGCGGCGCATAAAAATATAGAAGCGCCGCGGAGTATATATGGGGCGATGCCCGAAAGGAAGTGGATAGAAGGTTTCCCGTTTGAGAGTACCAAACATCGCTTGCTTGGTCGCGAATGACAAAGATTTCTCGCTTACGCTCGAAATGACGATACGAGAGAGTTTCCTAGTCCCCAGTCACAAGTCACCAGTCACTCCTAATCCCCAATCCCTAATCCCTAGCTACTAGTCACTAGTCCCCAGTCACCCGCTATTACACCAGCTCCGGCATCGGGACGGATTTCAAAATATCATCAAGCACGCTCGCTGCGGTCTTTCCGGCAAAGCGGGCATCGCCGGAAAGGGTGATACGGTGGGAGAGGGTGTAGGGGGCGACGGCGAGGACGTCATCCGGAGTCGCGTAAGCTCTGCCCTCCATGAGGGCATGGGCGCGGGTCATGGCGGAAAGCGCCATCGTGCCGCGCGGAGAGATACCGAGCGAGATGTCATGGCTTTCTCTGGTAGCAGCGGCGATATCCACCATGTAGGCGAAGAGGCTGTCTTCGACGTGGATCTCTGCGGCTTGTTTTCGCAGGGAAAGAAGGTCGTCGGGCGTGATGACGGCGCTAAGGGACAGAGCGGCGCTCCGGCGGCTGCCCTTCAGGATCTCGATCTCGTTCTCACGGGACGGGTAGCCGACGGTGATGCGGATCATGAAGCGGTCGGTCTGCGACTCGGGGAGCTCCTGTGTGCCGGAGGAGCCGAAAGGATTCTGCGTCGCCATGACGATGAAAGGCTGCGGGACGGTGTAGGTCTTGCCGTCGACCGAGAGGCGTCCTTCCTGCATGACCTCGAGGAGCGCGGACTGTGTCTTCGGGGAGGCGCGGTTGATCTCATCGGCGAGGAAGAAATTCGTCATCGCGCTGCCGGCCACGTAGCGAAAGCTGCCGGAGGCTTTGTCGTACATGGAAAATCCCGTGATATCCGAGGGCAGGACATCAGGGGTGAACTGCATACGCTTGTAGTCAAGCCCGAGCGTGCGGGTGAAGGCGACGGCCATGGTCGTCTTGCCCACGCCGGGGATGTCATCGATCAGGATATGGCCGCCTGCCAAGATGGCGGTCAGTATACGGCGGAGCACATCGTCCTTGCCCAGGACGGCTTTGCCTGTCTCAGCGAGAATGGCGTCTATGGTTTCTTTGGTATTCATGAGGGCCTCCTTTATTTATACCCTACTATTATACAACGATTGGGGAAGGGGGCTGCGGCACATCCGTCTGAAGTCTGATTTCTGAAATCGAGCGGTGTAAGGAAGAGGGGGACGAAGCGTTTCCATAGTCACCAGTCACCTCACATACCTTCTTTTCACAAAACGGATAAACTCTTCGAGCCCATGAGGGAGAAAGATGCCCTTCTTCCAGAGGATGCCAAACTTGGTGCTGATTTCCGGCGTGACCGGGATGCGGACGAAACGCTCCTCATCGATGGGAATGGACGAGTAGAGAAAGGCACCGCAGCGGCCGCTTTCCAGATAGTTCATCATCGTCGTCAGCTGGCTGAGGTAGAGCTTCACGTGCGGCGTGAGGCCGAGGGCGCGGAAGGCGGCGGTGAAGGTGAGTGTCTGTACCGAGTCCATGTGGAAGAGGAGCAGCGTTTCCTCAGAAAGGGCAGGCAGGCTGACGGATGTCAGATGCGAGAGGGGGTGATTTTTAGAAACGCAGTAGACATAGTGATCCTCTTTCATCGTATAGTAGTGGTACTGCTCCAGATTATATATATCGAGATTCCCCAAAAGGATGTCCAGTTTTTCCTCCTGTACGAGCTCGGCGGCGCGGTGGGAGGCGCATTCGGAGAGCTCGAGCGGGACAGGACATACCGCTTCGAAGGCATCAGAGAGCGCGGGAAGGAAGATGGTGGACAGGATCGGAGGAATGCCGACACGGATGGGACGCACGGAGAGTGCGGCTTGACTGAATTCCTCCTGCATATTTCTCGCGCGTTGTAGGAGGTCATTGGCTCTTTCATAAAAAGCGGCGCCTTCTTCCGTAAGATGGATGCGGTTCGGCGTGTGAAGGAAAAGGGAAATGTGGAACTCTTTCTCCAGCTCATGGATGGCGGTGGAAATCGTCGGCTGGGAAATGTAGAGGGCTTTCGCCGCGCGGACGATGCTGTGATAACGGCAGACAGCGCAGAAATAAGTGAGCTGCTGTAAGGTCATGGGAAGACTCCTTTGGGAAAATTGGGGCAATGGGGTCAAGGACACGCTGATTCAATCTGACAACGATTGCATCCGTGTTTCCTTAGCGGGTGAAGGCGGCGGTTTCGCTGCTATTTATACTCTGCGGCGCTTAGATCCTTCGACTCAGTTCTCTTATTTTCAGATAAGCCATTTTTTAACATACGATGTTTTTCTCCGCTCAGGATGACGAAATGCGCCGCGCCAGCTCCTTTGAATCTCTTGAACCTAGAGAACCCGCTCCCCCTCTTTCGCACGCAATCTGAGGGCGCCCGCCTCATAGGCTAACCCTGAATCTTTTTTTAGTATAGTTTTTTCTGAAGCTAACTTCAATATTCCGAAATTTATTTTTATCTGGAAGAGGACTATACTGCAGACAGTCAAGGGGAGCAGTGAGAGCTTCCTATAAAGTAAAAGGGTCAGCTGAGACGCGAAAAACTGGCAGCTGATCGAAGGAGGATCCAAATGAAAACTGGAGTAGAAAAACTGACCGATGTCATGGCTCATTTTCTGGGACATACCGCCATCCGTTTGCCGGATGATGTGATCGCGAAACTGGAAGAACTGCGCGACAAAGAGGACCATCCGCTTGCGAAGGTCATTTATCGCACGATGTTTAGAAATCAGAGGCTCGCCGAAGAGCTGCAGCGCCCGTCCTGTCAGGATACGGGTGTCCCGCAGTATTGGGTACGCTGCGGCACCGCATTCCCTTATATCAATGAACTGGAAGACCTGCTGCGCGAAGCCACCATTCAGGCGACCTTTGAGACGCCGCTTCGCCACAACTCGGTTCAGACTTTCGATGAATACAATACAGGCAAGAATGTCGGCAAGGGGACGCCGACTGTCTGGTGGGATATCATCCCCCATTCGGATCAGTGTGAGATCTACACCTACCTGTCCGGCGGCGGCTGCTCGCTTCCCGGCTGTGCGACCGTGCTGATGCCTGGCGAAGGCTATGAAGGTATTGTGAAATTTGTCATGGACCGCATGACTTCTTATGGGCTCAATGCCTGCCCGCCGCTCCTGATCGGTATCGGTGTCGGCACCTCTGTCGAGACAGCAGCGCTGAACTCCAAGAAAGCCCTCATGCGTCCGGTAGACAGCCACAGCGACAATCCAAGAGCTGCCAAGATGGAGAAACTCTTAGAAGATGGCATCAATGCACTCGGCCTTGGACCGCAGGGCATGGGCGGGCACTACTCTGTCATGGGTGTCCATATCGAGAATACGGCACGCCATCCATCCGTCATCGGCTGTGCGCTGAATGTAGGCTGCTGGAGCCATCGCCGCGGTCATATCATTTTCGATAAAGACCTGAACTTTACCACCGATACCCATAGCCATTTCGTATATGAAGAGAAATAAGGAAGGGAGACTATCATGGCTGTCATCGTGAAAGAAGATAAAAAAATCCTGGTTACTCCGATTTCCAGAGAAGATCTGAAAGATATTCATATCGGAGACATTGTGTATCTCTCCGGGGATCTCACCACCTGTCGTGACGTGGCTCATCGCCGCGTCGTCGAAGAAGGACGGGAGATACCGGTCGATGTCAGAGACGAGGCCATTCTCCATGCCGGACCGATCATTCGACCTCATGATGACGGGACTTATGAAATGGTCTCCGTCGGCCCGACCACATCCATGCGTATGGAGAAATTCGAGTATGAATTCATCAAAACGACCGGCGTCCGCGTCATCGTAGGCAAAGGTGGCATGCGTGAAAATACCGAGCGCGGCTGTAAGGAATTTGGTGCGATCCACTGCGTATTCCCTGCGGGCAATGCCGTCGTCGCCGCCAAAGAGGTCGAGGAAATCGTCGAAGCCCAGTGGAAGGATCTGGGCATGCCGGAAACCCTCTGGCACTGCCATGTCAAAGAATTCGGCCCGCTGATCGTATCTATTGATTCGTATGGAAGAAACTACTTCGAAGAAATGAAAGTGGAATACAACAAGAGAAAAGGAAAAGAAATCGAACGTATCAGCAAAGAGGTCGGATTCATTAAATAAGAAGAAAAGGCGATGTGAAATAACGATCATCTCATTTTCGCTTTCCATCTGCCGCGGGGGACTTGCAGCTCTCATAGGAGTGACCGGGAAACCTTATCTCGGCTGTCTTTCATACCATAGTCACCCTATCCACCCCTTTCGGGCAGCTTCCCCTAGAGGGGAAGGCTGCGATACGAGAATACCATCTTCTAAAAAAAAACGGCGAAGCCGCCATGAGAGCCTTGAACCCTGAACCAAATGAAAGCAAAGTAAAAAGGGGCTGTGAAGAAATGAGAATTCATTTCTTCACAGCTCCTTTTTTGATGGTATTAACCGTTGGTTGTTGTGATTCAAATAACCAACAGCAAACAGCTAACAACTCATGATGTAGGAGATAGGAATGATCCAATGGATGCTATTTCGGAAATATACCCATTCCCCATATAGCGTTTTAACATGTAGTGGTCAGTTGGTTTAGGCATTGACGAAATCGGGGGGGGTAGTACTGTCTAAATAAGAATTTAAGCACATTTATTCACAGATGGCAAAAATGGAAAGTGAGAAAAGAGATATTTTCTCAAATCATGAAAAGAAAAATTTTCCGGAATGGATAGTGTGTAGGAGGGGAGGCATGCATATGGTATGAAATGTCAATGGTGCGGGAAAGAGTTTACTCCGCTAAA
>SKED01000444.1_pt1 | contig 47176 bp, 41 predicted proteins | sample 4826651 | NCBI WGS metagenome assembly SKED01 (sample SAMN11008818, study PRJNA524170) | human gut metagenome | biome: Human fecal sample; material: Feces; isolation source: fecal sample from pouch patient p19 | host: Homo sapiens | place: Israel: Tel-Aviv | collected 2016-06-28 | reverse complement strand
CAGCAGGCCGCGGCCCAGGCTGCGGAGCAGACTGGCGCTGCGCAGGCGGCTGAACAGCCCGCCGCCGAAGCCGCCCAGCCCGCGGACCCCGGTTATGCTGTGACCGCTAAGGGAGACCGCATCTACCCCGAGGGTTCGCCCGACATTCCCGAAGGTGGTGTTGTCCAGCGCCCGGACGGCACGTTCTACGTCAAAGGTCCGCGCAACGTGATTTTCGGCTACGAGGAAGGGGAACCGGACCCCAATATGCCCCCATGGACCGGTGACTGCGTGTTCTGCGGTGACTTCGGCCACGACGTCTACCACTGCCCGATCCTGGACGAGCAGGAAAACCCCGATGCGTTCCTGATTGACAATTAAAAGGAACCTGCAGAATTTTTCTGAAAAATTTTCAGATTCTCTTTAACTTTCCCGCACACCGTCCCTATAGGGTAGATGTAAGGACAAACAAACAAAAACTAAGGAGGAAAATCCTATGATCACCATCAACAATAAATCCCGTTACTTCTCCGCTTCCGAGGATATGTTCCCTACGATGGAGCGCAACTTCGCATGGCTGTTCGGTATGCAGACCCCCGAGCAGGGCTGGAAGGCCGCCATGGCCAAGGCCATCTACCGCAGCGCCCGCGCCAGTTCAGCGGAGGAATGGCAGTACGGCTTCCCCATCGGGGATGACGGCGAGCCGATGCTCATCGAGGATGACTTCCTGGCCGACCTGATGGCGGCTTACCTGGAAAAGCTCCCCGACGTGGCCCCGCAGGCCCACTCCTTCGAGGAGCGCCGGGCCATGATGAAGCGGCTTTTCCCCCTCAAACACACCAAGGAGTACTACGAGATCCGCCTCGACAGCGTGATGAACGAGAACCCCGGTGAGTTCACCCTGGAGGATTACCTCCGCGGCGTAGGCCGCTGCGCACGGGAGGAACTCATGGACAAATTCGGTCCCCACGACAGCGGGCTGGACTGTTACTTCCAGATCGTGTTCCGCAAGATCAACCGCATCGGTGCGGAGCGGTTCAGCCGCGAGGCCGAGCTGCTGGCCGATCTTGCCGCGAACGACATCACGGCGGAGGCCCGCAGCCTCTACAACCCCTGGTCCTACTACTGCCAGACCGCCTTCCGCGACCTGGCCTGGGCCTGAACAAACCTCTACTTCTGAAAGGAGAAATTACTATGGAATGTAAGAATTTTGAAGAACTTCTCTACCGCGACCTCCTCATCTCCGACAGCATGGAAAAGAACACCTTAAAAGAATTTCCCTCTGAGGAGCGCAAGACGCTCATGCAGCTCCTTTTCCCCCTCAAAGACAGAGAGAGGTTTTTCTACCTCTACCAGGACATGACCCTGGAACAGTACACCGCCAAGGTCGTCACAAAAGCACGGGATCTTCTGGATTCCGACATATTCCCCTATGGCAGCGAGATCTGGCTGCGGTTGGAGGATCTCGCCGAGATCGACAATATCTCCGCCGAGGCGGCGGAGCTCTACGGGGCGTGGAAGGACGCCGAGGCCCGGCACAACGCTCACAAGGACGAGGAGGGTTGGTTTTGAAAAATACATTTGTTCCTTTGGACAAGCAGTCCAAAAAGGCGCAGCGCGCCGCCGTGCGTGCCAACCGCGCGCTGTGGCAGGGCGTCAAGCTCTGCCCGCGCATCATGCGCAAAAAGACCGATTACCGCCGCAAGGGGCGGCGGGTGGATGCCCTGGACACTTAAAAAAGTTGTGCAGCATCCGTATTTTAGTGTATAATGAAGTAAACTGCCCCGCGCAGGGGGCTTGCTTACAGGGAGATGATCCTATCAACGCTAAAGTTTCAGCCGCCTACGCCTGTGGGCGTCACCATACCTTGACAGGGACACCCTGCCAGGACCGCACAGCCGGCTTTGTGCGCGGCGCCCTGGCGGGGGTCGTGCTATGCGACGGCGCGGGCAGCTGTGCCCACAGTGAGAGGGCTGCGCAGCGTTTGATGGCGTGGATTCCCGATTACCTGCAGATCACGTTTGATACGCTCTGCGCCCTGCCGCCGGAGGAAGCCGCCGCCACGATGGCCGCAGCGGGTCAGGCGGCGCTGGAGGTGCTGGGCATGCCGCCGGAGGAATGCTACTGCACGCTGCTGTTTTATGCCGCCCATGCGGACGGACGCTGGCTTTGCGGGCATATCGGCGATGGCTACATCTTCCGTATCCGGCAGGACACTGCCGTAGTGTTCTCGGCACCGGAGAACGGCCATGCCATCAACGAAACGTATTTCCTGTCCGAACCGGGCGCCGCGCAGCATCTGCGCATCCGCAGCGGGGAGCTGCACGAGCCCTACGCCGTGCTGCTGACAAGCGACGGCGGCGGCGATACCCTGTTTGACAGACAGCAGCAGCAGCCCGCCCCCGCCGTGGAGCGCCTGTGTGACTGGCTGACAGAGAACGATGAAAAGACCGTTACGGAAGCCTTGGCGCATGTTATAAAGGAAAAAATGATCCCGGCCACAGAGGATGACGTCAGTGTAGCGATCCTGTATTGCGGCGAGGAGGAATAACAAACGAGCAGCAAAGCGAAAAAACGCTTTGCTGCTCGCTTTATTTCTGCATCGGAAAAGCCTCTTGCATGGCAAATCAGCACGGGCGGGCAGTGCTCGCCCCAGACTGTCGAAAAACTCTTGTAGGGGCGAGCATTGCTCGCCCGTGCCCGTTTGCCTTGTAAGAAAACTGTTCCGGAAAATGCGTTGCTGCGGTAAGTTGGCGGGCGACCAATGGTCGCCCCTACAGGATCACTTCTGCAGCTGCTTTGAGATTTCCTGCAATATTTTTGCGTACCGGCGGCGCTGGTAGCTCACGGCTGCCGCGGTCACATGCTGGTAGGCGGCCACGCTGCTGTCCTGCAGCGGGTGGGTCGGCGCTATATCCAGCAGTGCCCGCAGGCGCTCCGGTTTGTTCGGCTCAAACAGGTAATGTATGTAGCCTTTTACAAGGATCTGCTCCCACAGCAGCGCCTCCTGCTTTTCCAGCAGGGCGCAGTACCGCTCCGGCGGCAGCTCCGGCTTGTCGGTGCACAGGGGGCCGAGCACATCGGTGGTAAAGAAAAGCCGCGGGTATTCCTTTACATCCTTGCTGGCAAACATGGCAATAGCGCGCAACGCCTCGGTTGTGCGCTCCAGATGCTCCTGCATATTCTCCTGGTTCGGGTCGGCCATATCAAAGCCCGGGCCGTCGTCTCTGTCGTTGCCCGGGTCATTCAGGGAGACCGTGCGCCGCGCGGCGGTAGCGTTGCGCCCGATAGATTTCAAGGCATCCGCATCCACATCCAGAATATCGGCAGCGCGATCATAGAAGGCGTCCGACAGCTCAGACGGGTCAATGCCCTGCTTATCGCACAGCTCGCACAGACGCTTCCAAAGACGCGCCTCCCCGCGGTTCAGGCGGATGTCGCCCTGCTCGCGCATGGACTGCCTGTTCATGGCTTCGTGCATGGCATTGGCATAGATCGCATCAAAATAGGCCATAAACTCCTTGCCGGAGCTTGCGTCGTACCGGGCGACTGCCTTGCGCATCGCTTCGGTAAAGGTCAGCGTGTCCAGCTTGTTGCGCAGCTTGCTGCGGCGGGTATAGCGCGCATCCAGCATGGCATCTTCGTCCTGCTTCAAAAGCCCGGTATCATACTCGGCGTTGTTCAGTCGATTTTCCAGCTTCTGCAGGAACTCTTTAAACTCAAACACGAGCAGATACAGGCTCTGCCACTCTCGGTTATGCTGCAGACGCTCCTCCGGCGGGTACTGCCAGATCGGGTGCTTCTCGATCTGGCGGCGCAGAGCGGCCTGTTTCTCGCTGTCTTTTGCGTAATCCGCCATGGCTTACACCTCCCGGTCGGGGTGGAGCATCAGCTTGATAAAGGCCTTCTTGTCGGTCAGCTCTGCATCGGCAGCCATATCAACGATGCCGTCCAGCGTGAACAGTGTGCTGATGTCATACTGGCGCGCGTTCTTGACCTGACCGCTTTCCCGCGTCAGCTCGCGGTAGTAGATGCCGCAGACCTCGGTGTCATCCAAGATCTTCTCGGCATAATGCAGGGCCGAGGACAATACCAGCGGATATGTCTTGGTGCCGAACGTCGCATCGGCGTAATAGCAGGCGTCGCTCTCCATCGCGTCGGTCAGCGCCTCAAACAAAGCCAGCAGGCCGTCGCGCTGTTGGTTCTCCGGCGTGGTCAGGTCTATGAGGGTGTAGGGCCTGCCCAGGCTGTCCAGCTCACGGCGGAAAACCTCCAGGTTCTCACTGCGAGGGCTGTTGACCTGGCGCACAGCGATGACCTTGATCTCATCCCCATCGTGAGCCGTATCGGCCAGGATCGGGGTAATGGGGTAGCAGGTGGGCTGTGTGGTGGTCTGGGTGTAGTTGACCGGCTCGGCTGCATAGGGGGTGATGGCAAAGTTGCTGTCCAGCGGGATCGCTGTAATATAGATACGTTTCATCGGAGGTAGGTTCCTTTCCTGCCGCGGCGGGCGGCATTTCCTGTGTATAGTATAGCAAATTCGGGCAGGGGAATCAACAAAAAAACATGCCGGGCATTGCCCGGCATGTTTCAGAGGTTGCCCGCGTTCCGCTAGGCCTTTTTGCGGGCTGCAAAGGCCATGGCGATCAGGATAAAGCCGACCGCGATGAGCACGAAGATCGCGATGGTGCCTACCGCGTTGACGACACGGCAGAAAGCGGTCTGCCCCAGGGGTTTCTGGGGCCAGACGAGCACCATGATGCAGGCGCCGGCCACGGAAAAGAGTGCCGTATGCACTCGGAGGATCTTGGAGGTCAGCGGATGCTCCTGCAGCATCCGCTTCTCGCTGCGGTCAGGGGTCCCGTCGGCGCTGTTGTACGCCTTTTGCAGGATCTTCCGCGTGATGGGGGAAGGTAATGGTCAGGGTCGCCGCGAAGAAGAACGCGGACGCGACGGCATCCAGGAGGAAGCCGATTACCGTGCAGGGAATGCCGAGGATGGTGGTGATTTTTTAGGGGGACTTTTCAGTCCCCGCAGAAGGCATCGGGGTCCTGTTCGGCCGCGAGGATCGGGCAGTGGTAGACATCATGCCCGTAGTCGCCGCAGAAAACGCAGTCCCCGGTAAACGGCGTATTGCCGGGTTGGCTGAGGTCGGTGTCCTCCGGGCAGGAATCATACCCGAAGATGACGTTCAGGGGTCCCTTGATGTACCGGGAGCCATCGGGGCGCTGGACGACGCCGCCCTCGGGGATATCGGCGTCGCCCTGGGAGTAGATGCGGCGGCCTGCCCAGTCCACCGCGTAGCCGGGGTCAGCGGCAGCCTGCTCGGCAGGCTGAGCCGCTTCGGGTTGCTGGGGTGCAGCCTCGGCAGGGGCCGCCGGTTCCGCCGCCTGCTGGGCCACAGCAGCTGCCTGGGTCTGCTCAGCGGCGGCCTTGCTGGGGCAGGCGCTGGCCGTGTGGCCTGTGCCGCCGCAGTAGCTGCAGGTGGCGACCTCCTGCACGAGGAGGGTGTAGGTGGTGGAGACGCCACCGGCCTCGCTGGCCGCCGTGATGGTGGTCTGGCCGGGGGTGAGCGCCGTGATGACGCCCGCGTCGTCGATGGTGGCGACGCTCGCGTCGGAAGAGGTCCAGCGGACGGTCTTGTCCGCGGCGTCCTCCGGCAGGACGGTGGCGCGCAGGGTCCAGGTCATCCCGCGGTTCAGGATGCCGCCCTCCTGGTCCAGCGTTACGCTGGTGGGGACGATGGCCGCGGGCGGCGGCTCCGGGGTGACCGTCGGCGCGGGAGTGGAGGTAGGCGCCGGGAGCGTCGTTTCCGGCGTGGCCTCCGCACTGCGGGAGGTCTCGGCGGGCTGGGGAACGGCCTGGGCGGCTGTGCTGCAGCCAGCCAGGCAGAAGATGGCGGCCAGAAGAGCGGCCGCGAAGAGGATTCGGACATTACGGAAAGTGAACATATCAGTATCTCCTTTGCAGGTAGGTTGTTTTGCTTACACCATACCAATAGGGCCTGCAGTTGGAAGAGTTAAAGAAAATCCGTAAGTTTTTGTATTTTATGCCGGCACGGACGCGGATCTGGTGCGAACCCCTAAAATTTCGGCCTAAAATCAGTGAAAAAAAGAGGGCTTCGCACCGACCAACAGCGAAAAATCAAAGCAATATTAACGGTGTTTTGGGCAGAATGTAGACAAGTACAGGCATCTGTGCTATACTATAAAAGACAAGAAAAGCATTTTGCACAGGTGTACCAGATCCGGAAGCCTTATTCTTCGCTGTTTTTGCCGATGTATCTTACCCGCACTGCGGGAATTGAAACCTTCTTCATCATCGTTTTCTTCCTCATCATCAGTGATGTATCTTACCCTCCCCTGCGGGAATCGAAACACAAAGACAACCCACAGGGCATTTGCCTGTGGGTTGTCTTTTTTTATTTTTACGGAAGGAACCGCTATGAACAGCCTGATTCTTACTTTGGATGCCGGGGCGGGGTGCTGCCTGCCCATTGCTTATCAGCAGCTGACACAGGGAGCACTGTATGCTGCCTGGCGCGGCAGCTATCCCCAACTGCACGACGATGGATTCGACGGCGACGGGCAGATATTCCGCCTGTTCACCTTCGGCCCGTTGGAAGGGCGTTACCGCGTGCAGGGCAATGAGATCACCTTTACGAACCTTGTACGGCTGGAAGTACGCAGCCCGGTAGAGGACCTGCTGTATGCCCTTGGCAAAAGCCTGACCGGGGCCGGCGCGCTGCGGCTGGGGCGGTGCGTGCTGCCCCTGCGGGACCTGCGCAGCGAGGATCACTATTGGTTTGCCGCGCCGCTGCCGGTGCGGATGGTCAGCCCGCTGACGCTGCACAAATCCCTGCCCGGGGGCAAAACGCGTTTTCTCTGCCCCGACGATGACGCCTTTGCCGCTCAGCTGGCTGCCAACACGGCCCACAAGCTGGCCGCCTGCCGCAGCACGGCGGACCCGGCCATTACGCTGCGCCCGGCGGGCACCCGGCTGCCGCGCAAGCGGGTAACGCAGTTCAAGGGCATCTACCTGACCGGCTGGGACGGGGATTTCCTGCTGGACGGCGACCCGGAGACGCTCTGCCTTTTGTACCAGATCGGCTTGGGGGACCGCAACAGCCAGGGCTTTGGCATGTTCCGGCTGCTTTTGTAGGGAAAGCCGCAGCTTTTGGGGCAGATGTAGACAAGTGCGGGCTTGTGTGCTATACTGTAAGAAAGCAAAGGCAGCGCTTGCACAGGGGCGCGGTGAGCGGCGACTGTGTTTGGCGGGACTTTTGGGGATGTATCTTACCTGAGTTGAGGGAATTGAAACGAGCGGGTGGCAATTTGCAAAAAGTCAAGCATTACGATGCATCTTACCCGCGTCGCGGGAATTGAAGCGTTTCTGCAACGTACTGATTAAGAGTCTTCATAAATGTATCTTACCCGCGCTGCGGGAATTGAAACTTCGATTGGTGGTAAGAAACGGACGGATTATCATAGAATGTATCTTACCCGCGTTGCGGGAATTGAAACTAAAAAGCTGATATTCTTCCTATTCTTTCATATAATGTATCTTACCCGCGCTGCGGGAATCCAACAAAAATACCCCTACTGGGATTTTCTCCCGGTAGGGGTATTTTTTTCTATTATTCCGTTTCGGCTTCAGCTTGTTTTATGGAAAGTGAAATCTTCTCCTTGCCGCCCTCCCACTTGATGTCCAGCACCTTGACGCGCACGGTCTGGCCAATCTGCAATTCGTCGCTGACGGAATGTATGTGGCGGTTCGCAATTTCACTGATGTACACGAGTCCGCTGTGGTTGCCCAAATCGACAACCGCACCGTAGGGCTGAATGTTGGTCACCTTGCCGGTATACACCTTGTCAACGAACAGGGACACTTCCTCCCGGTCCTGCGGCGGTTTGTAGGATTCTCTTCGAGGCTGTGATGTGAAATTTTCCCGGCGGGGCGGTGCGGGGGCGGGGCCGTGCTTCGGTTCCAGCGTGATGTTGTCGTCCAGCGGGTGCGGCAGCGTAACAAGGCTCTTTGCGTGCTTGCGGTTCTGGGAGAACCAGTTGAAAATCTTGTCGTTGCCGTTTTTGTCTTTGGCACTCGGATATTCTACGGTCTTGCTCTGGGTGCTGCGCTTGTCCGCAATCTTCAAAAGGCTCTTTACGGACGTGCTGTCTGTGTCGATGCGCCCATGGGCGGCCAACAGGGAATCTAAGGGGAGCGGCTCGGTGGTGTAGCAGAGCGTGCCGTCCTGCTGCGCCAGGGTGCGCAGCTCGCCGCCGGTCAGGGTGATTTTGCAGCTGCCGTAGCCCACCGGCTTGCCGTGGCCGATTTTGTGCAGGCGGGGGCTGGCGGGCGTGTTCTCGCCCAGCGTCAGCACAAAGGCCAGTTCCTCCAGCTGTGCGCGGGTGATGCGGTCAAAGTAGACGCTGCCCTTGAACGTGCCCTTCATGGCTTCGAGCGTGGCGTTCTGGTTGGAGCGCTCGTTCTCCGTGCGGGGTGCGCTGTGCCAGTAGAACTTTCTGCCGCGCGGCTGCGGGGTGTACACACGGAACTTTTTTATCGTTCGTTTGGTTCCGTCCGGAAAGTATTTGGTCTCTTCCAGAGAGCAGAAATCGTAATTCCAGAACCCAATGCTCGTTTCATAGGTTGATTTCGGCTTTTCAAGATAAAATTCATACGCACTGGGCTTGGGACCGCTCAAAATCGGCAGCGTTTTGTTGCCAAGGCTCTCGTACTGCGCCGCTTCGGCGTCGGTAAACCGCACGCGCCCGGATGTGCCCTTGCCCTTGACCGTGCCAAACAGCGCACAGCCGGGGCACAGGGCGTCGGTGTCCGCGCAGGGGGCGTAATTGCCCATGATCTCGGCCCAGCTGCGGCCCTGCATGACGCGGCCAATGGACGCGCCGCTCAGGTAGCAGCGCGGCGTGCCGTTGTCGTCGGCCAGCAGATACCAGACCGGCACAAGCCCGCCCTGCGCAGGGTCGCCGTTATGTACCTTTTCCAGCGCCGCCAGCAGGTCGCCGTGCGCAGCGCTCCGGGGGTCGTTGTCGGCGGACTTTTTCAGGATATTGCTCAAAGCGCGGTAGGGCGTGTCGTCCTGCCAGCGGAAGATGACCGGGCGGCCCGGCTTGGGCGCCAGCAGCCGCACATGGTAGTTTTTGTTGCGCAGCGTGATGGGCCGGTTGAATTGCAGCCAGCCAGAGGGCCTGTCCGGGCGCAGCCGGGTGTGCTGGCCGTTGTGGTATTCTCTGCCGTACCAGTTCAGCCAGCCGTTGCGCATGAGGGAGCCGTCGCGGCCCTCGGACAGTTTGAGGTAGTCCACCACATCCGCCGCATACAGCACCCACTCTCCCGTCTCCGGGTCGATGCCCAGCAGGCCGTGGTCCTTGAAGCCGTTCGTCGAGGGCAGACGCTGGCTGAACGGCTCCTCCGTGCTGTCCAGCAGCACGGACAGGCAGCTGTTGGTCACAGCCTCGTACACGCCACGCATGGCACCGCGCATCTCACTGCCCGGGATAGCCGGTGTGCCGTCCGGCAGGCGGAAAAAAGGGTATCTCTTATGGTCGATTTTCTCATCCTTCACGACCTTGGCCGAATCCGGGATGAGAAGCGGCGTGTCAGTGGTCAGGGTGTAGTCCAGCCGCCCGGTCAGCAGCGGGCCGGTATAGCAGGCGTCCAGCGAGGTGCGGGCGGGCGCGGTGCCCAGCGGCACAAAGCTGTAGGGGTTTACGACGTTTGCCATTTATTGTTCCCCCTTTGCAAAGCCCACCCAACGGGTGTCGGCCACAAGGGCCATCCCGTTTTCGGGGTCGTAGTCAAGATATTCGTGCAGAAGCAGCGCGTCGTCCTTGTCCGCGGGCAGGGTGTAGTGCCCGCCGCTGGTGGACATCATGTGGCTGCCGTCCTGCTCGGCAATGTCCAGCAGCTGGGTTTCGGTCAGGTAGTCTCCCGCGTCCACAGCCAACCGCCAGCGGAACGGCTGGCCTACGCGGCTCCGGCAGAGCCAGAGTTCGCCCGCCTCGCCGAACACGCGCAGTTCCAGCAGGTTTTCCGGCGTGGACAATGGGACACCGTCGGCAGTGCGGCCCGCCGCAAAGCGGTCCGTGTAAAACGCCGCCCAGCAGCCATCTATAGGGTATTTTTGTACCAGCGCTGCCAGCTCAGATTCCGTCGCATGGCCGCTATCCTTCACCCATGGTTTGTTATCGCTCATTTTTCCACCTCCGCCAAAGCGTGGAGCAGATCTTCTTTTTGCAACGGGTATCCGTTCAGCGTCAGGGCTGTGATTGTGGCTCGCCCGCGGCCCACGCTGTTCTCACCGCCGACTGTCAGATAGCCGCGGTCAAGGTCAAGCAGTGCTGCGCCGAGCAGCTGCCACTGGAATACATCCAGTGCGCCCCTGCGCAGCCGGATCGTCAGCGTTCCCTGCCCGCCTTGCTGCACGCAGGATGTATACAGCGCCTTGCTGGCTGTGCCCGCGGTAAAGCGGTCCAACGCGTTGCGGGTTAGGGTGTACGCCTGCCCGCCGGAAATTTCGGTTTCATCAAAAGCCAGAGCTGAGCGCTTTTTAAGTACACCGTCATCGGAATAGCCGAACAGCGCGTTCACGTCAGCTTTCTGCTGCGCAGTGCCGCCCATCTCATCCAGCATGGCCCGCATGTGGTGGCGGAACGCGCCTGCCCAGCCGGTGCCAGGCAGCACCGGGCGGCCATTGCCATTTTCCAGTGCGCAGTAATCCGGCCCGCTTTTGTCCTCATCAACAGCCACATCGGAAGTGTACCGCCGCACGATGAAGCTGCCTGTCATACGCAGTTCAACGCACAAGATATTTTCCTGCGGGACCGTCTCGCGACCGGCTACGGCGTCCGCGTCGGCAAAAGCGTCCGCGGCGTCGGGGTCAAAGGCCAGCCAGGCATCCAGATCAGTTGGGAAACGGAACACTTTTTTGCAGACTTCCGCCGTCATGCGGCCATAGCCGCGGGTCGTGCGCCCGCCGAAGGCAAGCCCCTCGGCGGTGGCCCCGGCCAGCAGGTCGTCCAGCAGCGGCAGCGCGGGGTCATCCGACCAGCCGCTCCACTCAATTACGGCGGTGTAGGGCGCGGTGCACTCCGCCGTTTCAAAGTCGTATTTTGCGCCCTTGACGGCGACCTTGTGCTTGTCCAGCCCGACGCCGTCGCGGTGGGTGAACCGCACCTTCGCGTCGGCGGGCAGGGCGGCATCCCCCACCAGTACGGCGCTCTCAGTCATGGCATCGCCCACGGTGTCCCTGCCGAACAGCAAATTGGCTTCCTCACGGGTCAGTCTGCCGCGCAGCACACCGGCCAGCGCGCTGCCCGGGATCATGGGCAGACCGCGGCTGTCCAGCATCAGGTCGTTGTCGGTGCGGTCATTCTTGCCGCCGGAAAGGCGCAGGGGCGAAAGCTGGGTGAACCGGCAGCGATAATATAGCTTGAGCTTTTCACGCATTTTCCGTTTCCTCCTTCTCGCGGCGGTAGTACAGCAGGTGGATCGTGCTTTCCAGCGGCAGCTTCCAGCAGTCTGCAATGCTTTGCTGCAGCTGCGGGAAGGACTGCGCCATCTCGCCCGCAAATTCCGGGTGTGCCGCCAGCATGGCAGGCAGTGCGGGCGTGGTGTCCGTGCCGTACAGGCTTTTCAGCAGTGTGTCGGCGCCTTCCCGTTTGTTCTTGGTCTTGATGCTCTTGACTCGGTTGCGCAGGTCCTGCAAACTGTCGGCCTCGGCCAGCATCAGGCGCAGGCGGCCCAGTGCGCCGGTGTCCAGCCGGCAGGTTTTACCGTTTGCCAGGTTCCATGCCGTTGTCTGCATGACCTCTTTTGCCTGCTGCAGCATGAGCGCACGGCGCAGCGGCTCGCAATCGCCATCCGCCGTGGGATCGAATGTATCCACCGCCGCTTTGCGTTCCACGGTCAGCGCGGCCATCTCCGATTGATTCAGCACACGGCAGCAGCCGAAACCTTCCTGTACTTGTTCCGCGGTGTCCGGGGTGAAGTGCGCCGGCAGTGCGGCGTCCTCATCGGCGGTAAAGCTGTAGACACTGCCGCCGCAGACTGCGGTACGGCGCGGCTTTTGCATCTGCCACATCGCGTTATAGCCGCCAATCGTGTAATACAGTAAGTAATCTTTGCCGGTGCGGTGGGCGACCACGCCAAGGCTGCCCAGCAGCGCAGCGGCAGCCGTTTCCGGCGTAGGGGCATCCGTGTCAAGAATCAGGTCCGTTTCAAGCAGGACGAAGAATGGCTCGCCTTTGCGGACCGTTACCTGCGCCTCCTGCACGGGCGCGGCGGTGATGCGGCCCAGCAGCTCACACACGGCGTACTGGGCAGTTTTGCTGCGGCCAAACCGCAGCGGGGCGGTGCTCAGCAGCGCAGCGGCCCGCCCGGCCAGCGCCGTCGGCAGCGTCACCGTACCGCCATAGACCAGCCCGGCCTGCACGGCTTGCTGCATATAAAGCGTCGCATCGGAGTTGGCGTCGCGATGCTTGTGGTGGTAGGTCGTTATCGTCGGGACGGATGCCGCCAGCAAACCGTTTTTGCCAGGCGCAGTGTAGACGCCAGACAAGGTCTTTTGCTTGCCGGTCGGGGTCTCAGCGCAACGGTTAGCATATACACCATCGTTTTTCAGGTAGACCAGCGCAAGCGGAGCTGGGTAGGAAACTTTCCCGCCGATCACCGGCGTCAGCGGGCTCCAGCGGGCCGTGCCATCCAAAAACAGCTGGCGGAAAGCGGCATCCGCCGCCGTTCCCTGCCGCAGATACGCCCCGGCCAGGCAGCCAATGACGCTGCGCGCCGGGATGGCGGTCAACTGCTCGCCGCATCCGGGCAGCGTCAGCGGCATTTTCAGCTGTACATGGTATGTCAGCGTGACCATGCCCGCATCGGGCAGGGCCGGATTTTGCGGTGCGGCAGGCTTGCCCGCGCCGCGGATGTACGCAAGCCGCACATTGCCCAGGCCGCGGTTGCGGTGGGTGCCCATGTGACGGGTCGCGGCGCAGCAGTGCTCCAGCAGGCGCACGGCCTCGGGCGAAGCATTTTCCAGCCGCACCGGCGCTTCAAACACAAGCGCTTTGGTTTTGTCCAGCGGGTCATACTGGCCCAGCACGCGGGTAAAGCGCAGGCTACCGTCATCGGCCACGCCGTCTTTCAGGCGGGTCTGGCCGCGGACGTCTGTATACAGCTGTTCCACGCGGCTGTGGTCAGCCCACGCAAGATTCTGTTTCAACCAGGCAGTGAACGCAGCCTCCTGCGGCAGGGCGGCATCCCCCACCCACAGGCAGCCTTGACGGCCCACTTTATCGCCGAACAGCTCCGCCGTGTACGCGGCGGCTTCATCGCCAAGGGCGGCCAGCTCCCCGGCAGCAGCGCGCAGGCAGCCCTTAAGCCGCCGTGCGGGGATGCGCGGCAGACCGGCGGCGGTCAGCACAATGTCGGTATCCACCGCGTTGCCGCAGCTTTCCCCATTTCCGGCGCACAGGTCGGAGTGCAGCGTGATTCGGATCACATCCATCGGTCATTTCCCCCTTCCGGCGATCCAGAGATCGTAAATTTCGGTAATGTCATACAGCGCTTTCAGCTGGTAATCCTCGTTGGGGCTGAACGCACACAGCGCATCGGCAAAATCCGGGTCGCGGTACTGAACCCGCGCAAGTTCCATTTTGGCAGCACCACGGCTTTCTTCCAGCGCGGCGGCGATCTTTTTCAGGTTGCTGCGGTTCGTGCCCTGGTCCTTGTGGTCTTGAATGTACTTTATCAGTGCCTTCGCCTTTTCCAGCGTGAACACCGTATTGCCATCCTCCACCAGCCAGGGGCGGGCCATCAGGGCGTCGGTTTTCTGCCAGCTGCGGATGTTGTCCAGATTGCCGTCAATGCCGCTGTGCAGGTAGTGGAAGTCCAGCCAGCACTCCTCGGCGTGGGTCTCATGCACGGGTTTCTTGGCGTTGTCGCAGGCTTGTTCTGCCAGGGCGTAGGCGCGCGCCACCGGGTAACCGCTGTGGAAGATACAGATACCCGCGCAGGAGCTGTAGTCCTTCTTCTGATGCACGGCTTTAAGATAGTTGCGCGTGTACTCCAATGCAAAGCGGGCGTTGCAGATAAAGGTAAAGTCGTCGCCGTCGGCCACCACAATGCGGTAGTGGTAGGCGGTCTCCTTCAGACCTGGGTATCCTTCTTTCTGTAGGTACGCCATCGTATCCCGCAGCGAGGTCTCGCCTGTGCGGGTGAAGGCGTCGGCGATCTCGGCGGTAAAGGCGCGCATCGTGCTGACGCAGAAATCATAGTCGATGCTGCCGTTCAGCTTTTGCTGAATCTTCACGCCCATGTTGTTGCCGTCCGCGTGGATGACCGCCAGCAGGCTTTCCTCCTGCCATTCGGTGGTCATCTCATCCAGCAGGCGGTTTCCGTCGTTCCGCTTGTCGGAGCGTTGGCCCTTCTCCCACTTTTTGCGGCTCTCGGCGGTCAGCTCCCGCTGGCCGCCCGCAAAGGGCACGCGGCAGACGATGGGCTGGTTCGTTGTGCGGTCCCGCAGGGCAAAGGGCGCGGCGTAGTCGGCGCGGCCCGGCAGCATCCGGTTTTTCTCGGCGTCCACCGCGGCCATCAGGGCGCTGTAGTCAGCGCTGTAGTTCTGGCCGTTCGCCTCACAGGAGGCGGCCATGGGGACCATGCCGGGGGCGTTTTCCAGCACAAGGCGGCTGAACCGGCGGTTGACGCGCAGATAGGTGTCCCGGTCACGGTAAAGCACCGTCAGGTTGCCGCCGCCCCGGAACAACTCCGCCATGCCAAGCGTCCCGGCAGCAAAGGCATCCTGCACCGCCTGCAGCTTGAACGGCACATCCGCAGGCTGGCATGTGACGCCCTCCTGCTCTGCTGCGGCAAACACCCAGTCGAACGCATCGCGGATCATCTCGGTGCCGCCCACAATGTCCAGCAACCGGTTGGAACGGAAGATGTATTCCTGCTTGGAACGAATCGTATATTGTGCAAGTATCACAGATTCTTCCTCCTTTTCCTGTGTTTTTACGAACATTATACCAACTGTTTTGTCACTTTTCCAGTATATATACAAAAAAGTGATCGTTCTATTAAAAAAGCCTCCCTTTGCAGAGGGAGGCAGGCTGGCCGGCCAAGGGGCGTCACTCGCGGACGTCCTTCACGGCCTCGGCCACGCCGACGCCGCCCATGGCGGTGCCAACGGTAGCGGCGGCGGTCTCCACCGCACCGACGGCGGTGACGCTGGCCGTGACCACGGCGGCGGAGCTGGCGCCCAGGCCAACGCCCACGGTGCCGATGGCGGCGCAGACGGGGATGACTGCCGCAGCAGCCACGGGGGCGGCGGCCACGAGGGCAGCGCCGCACAGGATCTTCCCCAGCGGGGAAAGGTCATCGAAGAAAGACATGGTAAGCCTCCTTAGGTATGGGGTGGATGGACGGAAGAACAGGGGGAGGAGTGTCAGTCCTCCTTGCGGCTATCGTTGTAGCCGTCGTGGATCTGCTCGCACAGATCCGTAAAGACCTCCCAGAAGTCGGGCATGGCGTTTCACCTCCTGCAAAGTGGATTTTTAACGGTTCAGGGATATTCCCGGAATTGGACGAAGCGGAACTCCGTCTGGCGGTGGGTGCAGCCGTCGGCGTCGGTGCGGCTGGCGGCGCAGCGGGCACTGCAGGCGGCCACCACGGGCACGCCGCGGCTTTGCAGCAGCCGCACCACCCGGGTCGTCAGGGTCATCTCACCCTGGCAGAGCACGCAGGCCGGACGCAGGGCCAGGATGCGCGCCGCCCACTCGTCGGCCAGGGCGGCCACCTCGGCGGCGGAAAGCGTGGGCGGCACATCGGGAAACGGCAGGTCGAGAATCTCGCCGTAGACCTGCGCCGCCCGGCGCTGTGCCGCGCTCCAGCTGCCGCTGGGATGGTTGGTAAAGTTGACGAACACCGCGGTGTACCTCCTTCGGTTGGGGTTTGCTTTCTGCTTACACCCCTGCTATAGGGCCGGTGCCGGGGAAAGTTAAAAAGAAAATAAAAAAATATCGTTTTTTTCCTCTCGGCCCCCTCTGGGAGGGGGCTCCGCCCGCAGGCGGTGGGGGAGAGAGCCTGACGGGAGGAGTAAGGGCTTCGGGCTGCTGCAAAACGCTTTTCGAGAGCATACGGCCTGCCCCTTTGCGCGTACCTCGGTTTTTCGGCCCGGTTTTTGCCTGCAAAAGAAGGGGGTACGCGCAGGCCCCCGGCAGAAAAATGCAGTGCCGCCCGGCAGATTTTGTGCAGAACGTAGACAAAAAACGACGTGCGTGCTATAATAAAGGAGCAAAACAGGCGGCTTGCATAAGGACAGGTGCATTGACACCGTGTGTTTCCGTTGTTTTTGCAGATGTATCTTACCCGCGCCGCGGGAATTGAAACCGATTTTGAATATTTGTTTGCTTTTTATTTTTGGAAGATGTATCTTACCCGCGCTGCGGGAATTGAAACATGATATCTATCGTACATTTATTATTCTATGCCATGATGTATCTTACCCGCATTGCGGGAATGTCGCTGCGGTTACCTTGCAAGGCTGTGCGCAACCGCAAAACCTTACGGCAGTTTGTAGGGGCGGTCATTGACCGCCCGCGACCTACCGTAAAACACAACCTGACGGGCAACCCATCGGGCGAGCAATGCTCGCCCCTACAACGCTTGGGAAACGGTTGTTGTATATCTTACCCGCGTTGCGGGAATTGAAACAATAAATTTCATCCATCCAAGGAAGGATTTGTGGGATGTATCTTACCCGCCCCATTGCGGGAATTTTCCCACCCTCCTTTAACTTTCCCTTTCCTCCGCCCTATAGAAAAAGCACGCCCTTCGGCGGCTGAAACCGGCCCGGCGGGCGTGCTTTTTTCGTTATTCTACCCTTTTATCGTCAGGAGAAGATCATGAGCAATATCCTTTTGTTCTTTATGAGTGCCTATAAGCCAGACATCAAAAACGGTGCCTACAGCCGCGCGCAAACCAACGAGACGGTCCTGTATGAGCTGCAAAAGCAGAAGGAGCGCCGCCCCGATACGGTCCTGGCCCTCTGCAGCGCCAGCGTCCGCAATGTTGCCAGCGTGCCCGCGCCGGACGGCGGCGCGTCTGTCACGACCCTGGACTACTTCCGGCAGCAGGTCCTGCCCGCAGCCGGGATCCCGGCGGACAGCTTTGTCTCCATCCCCGTGCCCGACAGCATGAACGAGGGCGCCCAGGCCAAGGCCATCCAGGATATTGTGCAGAAGGTTCAACCCGGTGACACGCTCTACATCGACCTGTCCGGCGGTATGCGTGACACCGCCATGCTGCTGGTGGCTGTGGCCCGCTACCTGCGCGACATCCGCGACGTCACCGCCCATGTGCTGTATACCGAGTTGGTGGAAGGCAAACCCTTACTTGTCCGCGACAGTGACAAGCTGTACGACCTGTTTGACCTGATCTCCGCCACGGATGAGTTCTTTGCCACGGGCCGCACGGGGCGGCTGTCCGGCTACCTGCGCGTTTCCGCCGTCAGCTCCCCCAAGACGGCTACCCTGCTGAACAGCATCGAGAAATTCTCGGAGGATCTGCTGCTCTGCAATGCGGCCCGCCTGCTGGACGACATCTCAGCCCTGAAAGCTGCCCTGACCGATGTGCTGAAGGACACCAACGTCACCCGCAACAAGTTGGATACCCTGCTTTACGACCTGCTGAACGAGGGCTTTAAAAAGGAGTTCCGCAACCTGGACAAAAAGAAGGCCCGCGCCCTGCCCACGCTGGTGCGCTGGTGCCTGAACCACGATATGTTCCAGCAGGCGTTCACCCTGCTGAGCGAGCAGATGCCCGCCTTTGTGTGCAGCCACATCTTTGTGCAGCCCACCCAGAAGGGCGTTGACTTCCTGGCGTCCCAGCTGCAGAACAAGGGCAAAAACTGGTCGTATCCGCTGTTCCACTTCCACTTCTGCCGCACCGCCCTGATGGCAGCGGAGATCAAGAAGAACAACAAGCCGGGCCTGATTTTTGATTCGGACCTGCGGCTGGACCGCACGGCCTCCAACGCCGACGACACCACGTTCTTCCGCATTGCCACTGACGACGAGCTGAACCGGTATCTGGACCGCTCCGTTCAGGATGGCCTGTTGCTTCTGGACGAGGCCCAGCGCGCTAAGCTGATCGAGGTGATCCTCGGCTACCAAAAGGTACAGCAGTACCGCAACCAGATCAACCACGCCAGCGATACCGTCGGCCTGTTGCCTTTGACGGTGCGCGATGTACGCGCCACGCTGGAGGAGATCTGCACCGCGCTGGATGCCATCACCGATCTGAAACCCAACAGCAACGGTGTGCACCGCCTTTCTCTGACAGAAAGACTCAGCTACGTTCCGGCTCAATAACATCAGCATCTTTATTTACAAAAAAGCAGACCTTGCCGGGTCTGCTTTTTTCTATACCTAATAACAGATCCAATCACAGCATGGAACCACATTTAAAGCTCCATGATTTCAGAGATATTATGTCATCATGACATAATATCATATTTATTGCGACTGTATTTTGCCTGGTTTCTTGCACCGACTGTACCAAAAGTAAGGTTATGTCATAAAATATCAAAACTTATTGACAAAGCTCTGGGTTCCGCTGTATAATGTTATATCAAATCAAAGGAACGTCAGGAGTGATACCACCATGCCCGTGTACGGCTACTGCCGCATTTCCACACTACAGCAGAATATCGAGCGCCAGGTGCGCAACATTGCCGCTGCCTACCCTGCAGCGCATATTGTGCGGGAGGTCTACACCGGCACGGCCTGCCGCGGACGGCAGGAGCTGGACAAGCTGCTGCACGTTGTACAGCCCGGGGATACCATCGTGTTTGACAGTGTTTCCCGCATGAGCCGCAGCGCCGAGGAGGGCTGCGCCCTGTACGAAGCGCTGTATAACCGCGGTGTGACGCTCTGCTTTTTGAAGGAGCCTCACATCAACACCGACACCTACAAACAGGCCTTGCAACGGCAGGTCAGCTCTTCGCCGGAGACCGGCAGCGCCGCAACGGACCGTTTTGTTTCCGGCATTATGGACGCATTGAACCGCTACACCGCCGACCTTGCCAAGGAGCAGATTCGTCTTGCCTTTGCCCAGGCACAGAAAGAGGTGGACGACCTGCACCAGCGTACCCGCGAGGGCATCCTGACGGCGCGCCTGAACGGCAAGCAGATTGGCCAGACGCCGGGGCGAAAGCTTACCATAAAAAAATCTGCCCCCTGTAAGGAGCAGATCAAAAAATACAGCCGTGATTTCGATGGAACTCTCACTGATGCCGACTGCATCAAGCTGATTGGCATCGCACGGAATACGTATTACAAGTATAAGCGGGAGCTGCGGGAAGAACTCACTCGGAATATGGAATCCTGAAATAGTCCAAATACGCTTTGAACTGATCTTGTGCTGCAAGGCAGGTATCCATCAGATACCCATGTTCTTGATTCCATTCGTGCAGGCCGCGATAATAGTACAGTTTTGAATCATCTTCTATAATAAACGGTACAATATTGTTTTTCAGGCACTCTTTAAAAAGGATCAGCCGCCCTACACGCCCATTCCCGTCTTGAAACGGGTGAATACATTCGAAGTCATGGTGAAATGCCACAATTTGTTCCAGAGAATGCGTTTTGGATCCATTATACGCAGCCAACAAGGCTTTGATCTGAGACGCTACCTCTTCCGGCTCAGCTATGGCACGCCCGCCAACTTCGTTCGGTACGCGCTTATATTCACCGACCACAAACCAGTCTTTTCTGGAGTCACTTGTCCCATTTTTCAATGTGAAATGCAGCCGTTTGAGGAATGTCTCTGATAACGGCTGCATCGCGTTTTCAATAACAAAATCAACGCATCGAAAGTGGTTGGTGGTTTCTATAATGTCATCAACATTCACCACACTATTTTCCATTCCAATTGTATTCGTCTCAAAAATATAGCGGGTCTGTTCATGCGTCAGGCGACTTCCCTCGATATGATTGGAATTGTACGTCAAATCGATTTGAACTTTGTGGTAGATTCCGCCCTTCCTCTGCTTCCTTTTTTCCTCCCGCAGAACAGACAGCAGGTCGTTTTTTATTTTTGCGTTCTTGCGTTTTGGCTTTTCCGCTGTTTCCGGGATTTTCCAAGTCTTTCCGGCAAGAATTGTCCCATGAATTTTGCCTATAGCGCAATAATTCCGGACAGACCGCTCCGACACGTTCCATTTTTTGCCGCATCTTCGACGGAAATATAGATCATAGTATCCCCACTTGCAATATAGTATAGCACATTATCGGCAAAAAATCTAAGTCTTATTCATTTATTTTCTGTTTTTGCCGATATCAATGGCGGTCTTTTCCCCGTCGCAATACGATGATTTTATTTTTTTATTCTATCCAGTACTCTATTAAAGTCCTGCATAGATGCATCGATTATCCATAGTATAGCTGCACCATTTTCGAAATTGTTGATGGATATTCCTTTGAGAATGGGTTTCAGGGTGTCCCTGATATGCTTGTGTGTATAAACACATGCAATGCTTGCTAACGTTCGCTTTCGCTCACGTTACCCCTTCGGACCGCTGCGGCACCGTTTTTTCCGCAGCCAGAGCCGCCCATCCCGCGATAAGCCCAATGAACAAAAAATCCAGTAACTTTATAAATAGATTTCCTTCTTTCTTGCACTACTTGATTCGTATAAGGATAGGGTCATATTGTATTTGTAGCGTAACAAGCAGGGAAACCCTTATGAAATAAGCGATCACAAGATTTCCCTTGCTTGTATATTGTATTAGTATTTCATTCAACCCGATCGAGTGCTCTACGTTTGCCTTCCCTTAATTTTCCGAAGCGGCTGTTGCACAAGGAAAATTTCCAAGTGCAGCAGCCCCTTTACGGTTAAATGTTTCCAGAAGCACAAAAACACTCGCCATAGACCCCCTAATTTCCAAAAAATAGATAACTCAAACAGGCCCTTCTGAATAACGATTGTTTTCCAGAGGAGCCTGTTTTCCGATTCTTCAAAAATCAGAAATTCAGGTATGCTTTAGGCTGAATCAAATGCAGATTTTGCAGTCCACTGTTGCACTTTGCCAGCAGGTGAGCAATGTTTTGGGAAAGCCCCAAAAACAGAAGCTTCGCCAGTACTTTGACCTTGCCGCCGGTAAGGAAACGCTTGAAATTCCGATTGTGCTTTAGCTGTCCGAAGGCACCCTCTGCCTGAATAGAACGGTTGCAGCGCAGCAGCTTTCCTTCCTCGGTGGTAATGTTGTGATACGAATTATTGCGCAGATTCTGAAATTCCCAGCAGACAAAAATTCCCTTGCGCTTTTCGCTGTCTTTAGCCTTGCAGCAGGCTGCACGGTAAGGGCAGTCGGAGCAGTCCTCGCAGCGGTAAACAGAGATTTTGCGCTCTGTACCGTCCTTCGCATGGGAGGTATAGTGAGAACTGAGATCCAGATGTCTGCCGTTCTTGCAGATAAAGCAGTCATCCGGTTCGTAATAACCCATGTTTTCCATTCTGCCAACCTGTTCCTTTGAAGAACGCTTTTTCCCCGATTCATAGTTGGCGGGTTTAATAAATGCAGTCTGGCCATTTTCAAACAGCCAGCGGTAATTGGCAAGACTTTCATAGCCGGAATCAGCCACGACATTGCGATAGGATTTTCCGTGCTTATGCCATAAATAGGTCAAAAACGGAATCAGCGTGCCGAAGTCCGTTCTGTTGCTGAATACGCCAATGCCGGTTATGAAACCGCTGTTGACAGCAAACTGAACATTATATCCGGGCTTTAGCTGGCCATTGCGCATATGGTCGTCTTTCATATGCATAAAAGTGGCATCTGTGTCTGTCTTGGAATAGCTGTTGCGATTCTCCCCGCAAATTGCCTTCTTTCTGTTATACTCCATCCAGCGGCGATACAAGAGAGCCAGTTCATCCCGCTCCCGAACGATTTCCGGCTTATGGTGCCCGCGGCCTTTTTTCACTTCAATGCCCTGCGCCTCGATTTCCGTATTGAGTTGTTCCAGTCTTTTCTCAACCTTAGTCGTGGCCGGATTTCCTTGTGGACATACCACTTCTTTCAACCGTGCCTTGATTTTCTCAAGCTGTTTGCTGACCTGCTTTAGCCATACGAATGTATACCGATTTGCTTTGCTTTCGATTTTGGTTCCGTCCGCAAACACCTCGGAGTGCTCGGTATACCCTTTATCCTCCAGCTTCTTTACATATTGAAAGAACAAATCCTCGAACGCTTCCTGCAGGTTACTGTTGCTTCGGAATCTTGCTATGGTGCAGTGATCCGGCGTTTTCTGATCCTCCAGCAGCCAGCGGAATACCAGATTCTCCCTGCACAGCTCCTCTATTTTACGGCTGGAATATACGCCCTTCATATAGGCGCACACCAGTACTTTAAATAACACACGCGGCTCTATCTGCGATTTTCGGATTCCCGAATAAGCTCTATACAACTTTGTATAATCCAGTCCCTCAAGCTGGATGCTTGCCTGATAGAGTGCGTTGTGTTTCGATATTCTTATTTCTGTCGGCATCCGAAATTTTAACTGTTGACTTTTTTCCAAAATTTCGATATGCTGTTTTTGCTTTTGAGTTTTTTTGTTCACAACTATTAACTTAAAGCAAAAGACCGAAGTTGTAAAGCCAAAAAAGGCTTTACAACTTCGGTCTTTCTTTTTGGGGGATGTGAAACAGCCCCTCAGACTGTCGAAAAACTCTTGTAGGGGCGAGCATTGCTCGCCCGTGCCCGTTTGCCTTGCAGGAAACTGTCCCGGAAAATGCGTTGCTGCGGTAAGTTGGCGGGCGACCAATGGTCGCCCCTACTAGCCCGTTAAAATTAAAACTTCGCCTTTTCCGGCAGGTTTGTAGGGGACGCATATATGCGTCCCGTGCGGTTTACCCGTTATACCGCATTATCGGGACGGCTGCGGCGGGCGGCATATATGCCGCCCCTACAAGCCAACCCATTATATTCATTATAGTATATGGTCGCGGGCGGGGCGTGCCCCGCCCCTACTAGTCCATTAAAACTAAAAGTAAAGCTTTAGAATTACCACGCTACTACATACGCAATAAGGCAGGAATGCAATTTTTGGACAGTCATTCTCTTACCCGCAGAGCATGACCTTGGCGGTGAAGGTGCCGTTCTGATGGGTAAAGGTACTGGTGCCGCCGGTTTTTCCGCAATACGGGTGACGGACTGGATACCGATCCCATTTTCCCTCCGCTTGGAGGAGCGGAAAACGCCGTTCTTTTCGTTGATCTCGCCGTCAAACGCATTTTCAACCTCGATCAGCAGAATCCGGTCTGCGTGAACACAAGCGGTCAATTCAATCTGCCGCCTGCCCGGTGCGGTGCGAAGGCTTGCCTCCAGCGCATTTTCCAGCAGGTTGGAAAGCACGAGACACATATCGATCTCGTCAACCGGCAGTGTTTCCGGCAGGTCGAGTCTGGCGCGGAAGGGGATCTCATCGCGCTTTGCCATGGCGCAATAATAGCCGACAACACTGTCAGCCGCACGGTTTTCACAGAAGCACATATCAAGATTCGGGATGCGGGAGACGGTCTTTGCAAGGTAGCTTTTCAGGTTCTCCAGGTCACCTGCCTCGGCCAGCGCAGAAATTTGATTGAATTGGTGGCGCATATCGTGCCGTGCCTGCCGCGCTTCCTCGATGGCGGTCCTGAGGTTTTCATAGCGCTGCTGCTGCATCGAAAGGAACTGGTTTTCCTGCTGCAGCTTCGCATTGCGGTTGAGACTGGTTGCCATCAGCAGGAAAACCGCATTGAAGCAAAACATAAAGACCAGAAGCGCACTGCTCAGCACAATATAGCCCTGCAGTACGCGGCCGGTCTGGAGCGTTGACTGATAGCGCGGGATCATGAAAAGGTTCAAAAGGATGAACGCCAGCGGCAGGACCCAGAACACATACCATGTCTGCGCAAAATTGTCATCCTCGACCATCGCACGCACCGTATGTGTCGCAGGATAATACGCGGCCAGCACGATGACCCAGCAAACGGCGTTATAGAACACGCAGGCGCCCAGGCAGAGCCACGGTCCGTCCGGCGGCAGCTGCAGATTCCGGATGATCGCGGCGCTGACGGCACGGGACAGGCTGTTCACGCACGCGAACACCGCGCAGACGGACAGCGCAATCGTGCCGGATTTCCAGAGGGAGATGGTAAGCGTTCCGGTATACAGGCAGATCGCAGCCAGCGCGACCCCCGCAAGGGCAAAGACCGTGGAAGCATGAAGCCGATAGCAGGCAAGCCCGCTGCCGATGCACAGGCACGCCATCAAGGGAAAAAGCCAGGCGGCCAGCCTTCCGGGGGACTGCTTCAGATAGGTTTTTACAGGGAAATATCCAAGCAAAAGGCCGGGGAGTACGACGAGAAGCTCCAAAACCGGACGCAGAATATCCTTCATTTCATACGCTCCCTTTGCAGCAGAAATTCCATAAACGCCTGCCGGGCAGGTTTCAAAAGCTCCTGACTGACATAGACGCTGCTGCCGTCTGTCATGCAGAAGGCACCGTCCCGAAAATCTGCGGCGTGCTCTAAATTGACGATCATGCCTCTGCCGCAGACGAAAAAGCGGGGATCTTTTTTCAGAGGCTCGGTGAACACCTTAAAGCTCTGGCGGGTGACCAGCGTTTTCAGGGCAGTCGTGCGGATGTTGATCAGATGTGCAAAATGCTCTGCCGAGATAATATCCCGGTAGCAAAGACGGACATCGCTGCCGCTGACCTTCACCGTCAGGACCGGCTCGGGGCGGGGGAGTCTTGCAAGCATCTCGGCAAGCAGGGCGGAAAGCTCCTCCTCGGAAAAGGGCTTCACGAGATAGTGGAGCGCACGGACCTGAAAGCCCTCCAGCGCGTGGTCGGTTGAGGTCGTGGTAAAAACCAGAAGGCAGTCTGCGTCCGTTTTGCGCAGCTCCTTTGCAGCGTCCATGCCGCTCATCCCGTGCATGTAAATATCCAGAAACGCGGCGGTAAAGCGCTGCTCTTTTTCTGCGGCGAGAAAGCTCTCGCCGCTTTCAAATTCCAATAGCTCCGCCTCGGCACCGCACAGGCGCAGCTGCCGCGTAAGGCGCGTTTTCAGCTGTGCGCGCTCGGTCTCAAGATCATCCACAATTGCTATTCTCATGCCGGACTGGCTCCTTCCGGAAAGTTTCTTTTTAGATTATAGCACAACTTTCCGACTCCGGCACGGCGGAAAAACCCGATTTCGTGCCGGAATTGGGGCTTTCGTGCCAAAAAGCTTGAAAAGCCTGCACCGTTCCGTATACTGAAAGCAGAAACAGTCAACGACGGCAGAAAGGAGGCGGAGCGCTATGTACCACATTGCCGTGCTGACAAAGAGCGAAACGCAGGAGACCTTTTACAGAGAACAGCTTTCACGGTTCTGCGCAGAGCACGGTCTGTTTCCCAGAGTGGACTGCTACCGCGGGCAGGAGGTATTCTTTGAGGTCGCGCGCAAAAATGCGCCGACCAACGCTGTAATTTCCCTTCCTGGCGTGGATGGGCTGAATGCAGTGGAGCACCTGCGGGCGCTTTTCCCGGAAACGCGCATCATCTGGTGCAGCGAGCTGGATTTTTCCCTGCATGCGTTCCGGCTGCGCGTAGACTACTTTCTGCTGGAGCCGATAACGGAAGAAGCATTCCGGCATGGGCTTTATGTATGGGTAGAGGAAAAACAACCGTCTGCTTCGCCCCGAGCGGATCACAACCAACAAAGCAAGGAGGATCACCGATGAAAAAGAGAAACCCGATTTATACTGCAGGCAGTTTCCTGCTGGCAGGAGCATTGACCCTGTCGATGGCAGCCTGCAGCGGAGCACCGGCGGAGGCCACGCAGACGCCTTCCGCCACAGCAGCACCGGCTGCCACAGCCGCACCTGCCGAGGAAGCGACCCCTTCCGCGCCGGAATCCGGCGCACTCCCCGTGAAGGCCTTGCAGCCCAAGCAGGTCGAGGAAAACCCCTACATGGCAAAGAGTGATGCGAACATCCATCACGACGGCTATAACACCGATTCAACCGACGAGATCCTGCCGCTCGGCATCTATCCGGAGATCCATGTCTCCTATGAGACGACAAACGCGAATGCGTCTCCCGCCATTTACTTTGACAGCTACGGCCATGCAGTCGTTCCGCTGCTCGGCGGCATCGCCATCCGTGATCTGAATGCGGAGGAGACAAAGACGCTCGGTTATTTTTCCCCGAAGCAGCATGACGGCGGCAGCTACCTGATCCAAAGCTCCTACACCTTCCTGGACGCTGAGAACCGCATCGTCTGCCCGACCAGCAACAACCATGTACTGATGCTCCGCGCAACGGACGAGGAGGGCAATGTCCTTCCCGAGTTTGAAAAGGTGCTTGACATCGACATCAAGGCGGCGGCAGAAGCCGCGCTCGGCAAGGAGCTGACGCAGAATCTTCTTTCCGTGGTATTTGACTACGACGGGAACCTCTGGTTCGCCACCGGCGGCTTCCGCATCTATCCCGAGCGCCAGCAGCAGGGCGTTCTCGGCTATATCGCCCACTCGGCAATCGAAGCGATCCTCAACGGTGAGCAGACCGACCTGTCGAAGGCGGTTTTCGTCTACGAGCTGACGCCCGGCGAGGGCGCGGAGAACGGCATTGCCGCCTCCAAGGACGGCGCGGTCATTCTGACCAATAAGAATTGCTATCTGCTGCGCGCCAACAACGGTGTCGAGGCTGTCTGGTGTACGCCGTATGAGAGCGTCGGCGCGAAGGTCAGCGGTGAAGGCGACAAGACCACCGGCGGCGGTCTTGCGTGGGGCGGCGGCTGCTCGCCGACGCTGACGCCGAACCTTGTGATGTTCACCGACAATGCAGACCCCGTGAATCTTCTTGCGCTCGACATGAAAACCGGTGAGGTCGTGGCAAAAACGCCGGTGCTCGATGATCTGCCCGATGGCTATCAGGTGGCAATCGAGAACTCTGCCATCGTCTACGATGACGGCGCGGGCACGGTCAGCACGATTGTCTGCAACTGGTTCGGCGCGGGCAACGCAGGCCTTGCCGACCCCAACAACGATTCTTCGATCCAGAGCTACGCCAACATTTATGACCAGAACTGGCTGATGAAGGGCAATGCCATGATCGCCCCCGGCGTCGAGCGCGTGGACACCGTGAAAACCGACAGCGGCTACGAGATGAAGAGCATCTGGACCCGAAACGATCTGAGCGACACCGCGATCATGAAGCTCTCCACCGCAACGGGCTATATCTACGGCTATGTGCAGGATCTGAACACGGGTATGTGGCAGTACATTGTTCTCGACTTTGAAACCGGTGAGACTGTCTTTACGATGGATGTTTCCAACAAGTACGGCTACAATAATATGGCCATCGGCATGTACACCGGCAACAGCGGAAATGCACTCTACTGCCCCACCGGCTATCTGGAGCTGCTCCGCCTGCAGGACCGCTTTGTCTACCTGCCCGAGCTTCCGTACCGCGAGGTCGATCTCGATCAGGCGGCAAGAAATGTGCTTGCGCAGGATCAGTTTGCACAGGACGGCGGCGAAGGTACGGTTGCAAGCTGGCGCAACACCGCAACCATCCGCAATGTACACCCCAACACCACGGTGGCCTTCCGCATGAACAACCTGTCCGGCAGCGCCTCCGATTTGACGCTCTACGCCTATGGTGCAGACGGCAAGCTGGTAAAGGTTGCCCCCGAGCTGTGGTCGATCACGGACGAGACCGGCGCGGCTGCGACCGAGCTGACGGACGGCGTGCTCTATGAGCTGCGCGTGACCGTCGCCGACGGCGGCGATTTCGACCTGAGCGAGACGGAAAAGGAAATCAAGCTGTCCGTTGTGCTTGGAAAATAAGTGGGTTTTGAGAGGCTGCTGCACATTCCCCCCAAAAAGACCGAAGTAAAGCCATAAAATGCTTGGAGGTTCACACCGTCAAGCAGACAGAAAAACAGTATTCGTTTATCGTTCGCCGTTTCCACAAGGAAACGGCGAATTTTTCGTGCAAAGACGAAACAGCCAATGCACGATCCTCTCCGAAGCATCGGGTGCAATGCAATCTTAACGCAATCTTAATATTCCGGCAGAAAAGCTTAACACCATCTTTAAACGGGCGGCGCTATACTGTATTGTACGAAAATTTTGCTGGAGTGTGATTTCTCTTGCCATTTCATCGGCGTTTAGCCTGTAAGCTCAATTACTTTCAGTCCATAATTCTGATGTTTGCAGCGGTTATCCTTATCGGGGCGGCACTTCTGATGCTGCCGATTTCTGCGCAGGAGCGCACCGTCACCCCTTTCCATGAGGCATTATTCACAGCAACCTCCGCCGTCTGTGTCACAGGGCTGGTTGTGCGGGATACGGCTTCTCACTGGTCAGCGTTTGGTCAGGCCGTGTTGATGGTGCTGATTCAAATCGGCGGCTTGGGTGTGATCACAGTCGGCGCGTCTTTCTCGCTTTTATCAGGCCGGCGCATTTCCCTGTCCCAGCGCGGGCGGATGCAGGAGGCCATGTCTGCTCCAAAAGTCGGCGGCATTGTGCGGCTGACAGGCTTTGTGATCCGTACCTCTTTGATGATAGAAGGAATCGGCGCGCTTTGTATGCTCCCGGTTTTCTGCCGGGATTTCGGCGTTTCCGGGATATGGAAAGCCGTTTTTCATTCCGTCTCCGCTTTCTGCAACGCGGGCTTTGATTTAATGGGTACCCCCGACATGCCTTTTGTCTCGCTGACCGCATATCGCGCAGACCCGGTTATCAACCTGACGATTTCCGCCCTGATCGTTGTGGGCGGCATCGGCTTTCTGACATGGGATGACGTGCGGACCAATCGGCTTTGCTTTCATCGCTATCGGCTGCAGAGCAAAGTTATTCTGGCGGCAACAGCGCTCTTAATTTTGCTGCCAACGCTATACTTTTTCTGCTTTGAATTCAAAGGCGGCACACTGCGGGAGCGGCTGCTGCTCTCGCTGTTCCAGTCCGTAACGCCCCGAACAGCGGGATTCAATACGGCAGACTATACGTCACTGTCCAGCAGCGGGCGCGGCCTTACCATTCTGCTGATGTTCATCGGCGGTTCACCGGGTTCTACGGCGGGCGGCATCAAGACAACAACGGCGGCAGTGCTTGTCGCCAATGCGTTTGCCGTATTCCGCAGGCAGAAAAGCCCCGAAATTTTCGGGCGGCGGATGGAAGAAAAAGCGGTCCATGATGCCGCAGCTATTTTTACACTGTATCTCGTCCTTTCGCTGACGGGAGCGTTTGTCATCAGCACGGTGGAGACGCTGCCGCTGTCCGAATGTCTGTTTGAAACGACCTCGGCCATTGCTACCGTAGGGCTGTCTCTGGGGTTGACACCGCATCTTGGAATCGTCTCACAGGGAATTTTAATTTTCTTGATGTTCATTGGGCGCGTCGGCGGACTGACTATGATTTATGCAGCGCTCTCCGGCAGCAAAAGCAGCGCGGCACGGCTGCCGCAGGAACGCATCACCGTAGGATAAAGAAAGGTACATACCATGAAATCTATTTTACTGATCGGGTTGGGTCGATTTGGCCGCCACATCGCAGAGGAGCTGAACAAGCTCGGCCATGAGGTCATGGCGGTGGACGAAAACGAGGACCGCGTCAACGCCGTTCTGAGCATTGTGACCAACGCCCAAATCGGCGACAGCACCAATGCGGAATTCCTGGAGGCGTTGGGCGTCCGCAATTTTGATGTCTGTATTGTGGCGATCAGCGGAAATTTTCAGAGCTCGCTCGAAACCACGTCCCTGCTGAAGGAGCTGGGCGCAAAAATGGTCGTCTCCCGTGCGGAACGGGATGTGCAGGCTAAATTTCTGCTGCGCAACGGTGCGGATGAGGTGCTTTACCCGGAAAAGCAGCTGGCCAAGTGGGCGGCCATCCGCTACGGGTCCGACCATGTGCTGGATTATATCGAGCTGGACCACGACCACGCCATTCTGGAAGTATCTGTGCCGTCCGCGTGGATCGGAAAGACCGTTGGCGACATCAATATCCGCAAGAAATACAGCATCAACATTCTGGGCATCAAGCGCAACGGGATTGCCGACGTCAACATTGACTCGGACACGGTTCTGCCCGGTGACGGCACATTGCTGGTGCTGGGCGAGGGCAAGGCCCTGAGCCGGTGCTTTCATATCTGATCGTTTGCAAGGGAAGTGGTTCATTTGAGAACGGCACTGCTGATTTTGCTGTTTCTGGCCGCAGGACTTTTTCTTGTTTTTATCGGTGTCCAATGTGATGCGTTCTGGCGCAGCGTTCGCCGCGCACAATTTGAGCGGCGTGAAGGCTTCCGGCGCTGGTAATGCCGCCCGAAATATGGTATGATACCCTTCAGAAGGGAGGATTTGCTGTGAATATTAAAAAGCCATCTCCCGATACAATGAAAGAGCAGGCCGTCCGACAGGCAAAGGATCTTTTGATCACGGTGCTGATTCTGACCGCTGCAACCGGCATCGGCAATATTTTCTGGTATTTCTCTTTTACCAAAAATATCATATCGGTGTATATTCTGGGGACATTGCTGACCTCGCTTTTTACCAAAAGCTATTTCTACGGCTTTTTAAGCTCGTTTTCCAGCGTGCTTCTTTTCAATTTTTGCTTTACAGAGCCCCGCCTGACGCTGCACGCATACGAGCGCGGCTACCCTGTCACCTTTGCCATTATGCTGATCGTTTCCATCATTACGGTCACATTGGCGATTCAGAATATCCGCAATGCCGAGGAGAAAGAGCGCGCTGCCGTCCGCGCCAAGAATGAACAGCTGCGCGCCGATTTGCTGCGCACGATTTCCCACGACCTGCGTACCCCGCTGACATCCATTTCCGGCAATGCCTCCAACCTCATCAGCAACTATGAGAAGATGGACGACCCCACCCGCAAGCAAACGTTTCTGGACATCTACGACGACTCTATGTGGCTCATCAATCTGGTGGAGAACATTCTTTCCATCTCCCGCATTGAGGATGGGCGGATGAATCTGTCCATCTCTACAGAGTTAGTAAGTGAAGTGTTTGAAGAAGCCCTGCGCCATACCAACCGGCACAGCGGGCAGCACACGATTACTGTACAGATGGACGATGATCTGCTGCTGGCGCACATGGATGCCAAGCTGGTTGTGCAGGTCCTGATCAATCTGGTGGATAATGCCATCAAATACACGCCTGCCGGGTCGCACATTGTCCTTTCCGCTGCGGCGCAGGGGGAAAGTGCCGTAATTCGGGTAAGCGATGACGGCCCCGGTATTCCCGACGAAGCAAAGGAAAAGGTCTTTGAAATGTTCTCCACCGGGGAAAAACGCATTTCGGACAGCCGCCGCAGCCTTGGGCTGGGACTGGCCTTATGCCGCACGATCATCGCAGCCCACGGCGGCACCATTACACTGTCCGACAATACGCCGCACGGCTGCATCTTTACTTTTACACTGCCCCTTGGGGAGGTTTCTTTGCATGAATAAACCCTTGATTCTGGTTGTGGAGGACGATGCGCCTATCCGCAACCTGATTACCACAACACTGAAAACGCAGGATTACAAGTACATTGCGGCGGCTACTGCGTCCGAAGCACTCCAACAGGCAACGATCCATGCACCGGATGTGATGCTGTTGGATCTTGGTCTGCCTGATCTGGACGGTATCGAGGTGATTCGCCGTATTCGCAGTTGGTCTGCGATGCCCATCATCGTTATCAGTGCCCGCAGCGAAGACAGCGATAAAATCGAAGCCTTGGACAGCGGCGCCGACGACTACCTGACGAAACCGTTCTCGGTAGAGGAGCTGCTGGCGCGGCTGCGGGTAACGTTCCGCCGCATCTCGATGCTGCAAAACGCCGCCGGTTGTTCGGTTTTTACCAACGGTGATCTGCAAATTGATTTTGCGGCTGGCTGTGCCACCTTGAAAGGGCAGGAACTGCACCTGACGCCCATCGAGTACAGGCTGCTCTGCGTCATGGCCAAGAATTGCGGCAAAGTGCTGACCCATACTTATATCACCCACGAAGTCTGGGGCAGTTCCTGGGACAATGACGTGGCCTCGCTGCGTGTTTTTATGGCTACGCTGCGCAAAAAGCTGGAATCCGAGCCGGATTCGCCGCAGTATATCCAGACGCATATCGGCATTGGATACAGGATGCTGAAGGTGTAAAAAGATTTAGCCGAAAGAGGTATAATACAAACTCGGGAAAAGTGTGGAGCCTCCCCTGTCCTTCGCTAAACTTTGATTTAGCGAAGTTGTGTGGGGACGGATTTTACCCTATCGCTTTTGCTATGCGCCTATTGTCACTTGCATTTTTTTACGCAAAATAGATTCAGCAAAGAACAAGAAGGATGACCGTTGTGGCCATCCTTCTTGTTCTTTGCTGAATAGAATCATGCACCAATCAGCTGCTGGTCAAAAGCAAAGAGAGCTTCATTGATTTCGAATACGTTGTAGTTTCCCTGCTGAATGAAATACTCTACGATCACATCTGCTTTGTTAGAATGAGACAAAGCAAAACCGGCCTTTTATAGCACAGTTTGATAAAACAAAGTACTGCTTTTGACAAGGAAGAATAAGAAGCTGTACCCGTATCCCCTGTACATTGCCAAGCGCAGCTGCACCCTGTCAGCAGTACAAAGCCCCCGAAGGGGGTAACCAGAGCGTAAGCGATGGTTAGCAAGCATTGCATCTGTAAAACAGATTCTGATGCAGGGACACCCTAAAACCCATTTTGCCGGAGCCCCGGCCCAGCGCAAAATCCCAGGTGGATACCCCTGCGCCGGGTGTCTGCCGCTCACTTTTTCCGCGTGGCAATGTCCTGAAAGCAGAAATAGTCCGGTTGGTGGCGGGACTGGGTGTACTCAAACAGCAGACCGGCGGCGTTGAAGGTCTGGTTCACGACGACGACCACGCAGCCATAGGTGCCCATGTCCAGCAGCTTTTCGTCGCGGGCGGTGGCGTGTTCCACCGTCATGCGGCGCTTGCTGGTGATGATCTGCATTACCAGTGTGTTCTCAATGTAATCGTAGATTGAGCTGGCCGAGATCTTCGCCCCGCTGATCCCTGCCATCATTACGGGCGGTCTGATTTTGGGCTTCCGCAACTGCATCGACAGCATCTATTTCTTCAATAACGGCACTCAGACCTTGTGCGACATCAGCCAGTTCTGGTCGGGCGTGGACAGCTTCCTCTGGCTGATCGGCGAGGCCGTTTTCCACATGCTGCCGGTCTGCATCTGCTGGTCCGTCACCAAAAAGATGGGCACGACCCAGAGCCTGGGCATCGTCCTCGGCCTGACGCTTGTTTCCGGCCAGCTGCTGAACGCCTACGCCGTCGCGTCCACGGCAGCGGCGGACATCCCGAAATGGGATTTTGGCTTCTTCACCATCAACATGATCGGCTACCAGGCACAAGTCATTCCCGCCATGCTGGCTGCGTTCACGCTGGTGTATCTGGAAAAATTCTTCCGCAAGATCTGCCCGCCGGTCATCTCGATGATCGTTGTGCCCTTCTGCTCGCTGGTGCTGTCCGTCATCGTCGCTCATACCATCCTTGGCCCCATCGGCTGGAAGATCGGCTCCGTCATCTCTGATGTTGTCTACGCCGGCATTTCCGGCTCCTTCCGCGTGGTCTTTGGTGCTATCTTCGGCTTTGTCTACGCCCCGCTCGTCATCACCGGCCTGCACCACATGTCCAACGCCATTGATATGCAGCTGATCGCCGACTTCGGCGGCACGATGCTGTGGCCGATGATCGCGCTGTCCAACATTGCACAGGGCTCTGCCGTCCTTGGCATGATCTACTTACAGCGCAAAAATGCTGACGCCCAGGAGGTCAACGTACCCTCCTGCATCTCCTGCTACCTTGGCGTTACCGAGCCCGCTATGTTCGGCGTCAACCTCAAATTCCACTTCCCGTTCATCTGCGGCATGATCGGCTCGGCCATCGCGGCAGCTGTCTGCGTGGCTACTTCCACCACGGCCAACGCCATCGGCGTCGGCGGCATCCCCGGCATTCTGTCCATCCAGCCTGCCTATATGCTCAGCTTTGCGCTGTGCATGGTCATTGCCATCGTTGTGCCCTTTGTGCTGACCGTCAGCGTCGGCAAAAAGAAAGGCATTGCCTGATTTTGTGAGGTGTGTACCATGAATGATTTTAAAGATAAAGTTCTCTACCAAATTTACCCGAAATCCTTCATGGACTCGAACGGTGACGGCTTCGGCGATTTGAAGGGCGTCACCGCGAAACTGGACTACCTCGCCGACCTCGGTGTTGATTACCTCTGGCTGACGCCGTTCTTCCCCTCGCCCCAGCGCGACAACGGCTATGATGTGGCCGACTACCGCGCCGTGGATCCGCGCTACGGCACGATGGAAGATCTGGAGGAGCTTATCCGCGAGGCGGACAGGCGCGGCATCGGCCTGATGCTGGACATGGTGTTCAACCACACTTCCACCGAGCATGAGTGGTTCAAAAAGGCACTGGCGGGCGACAAAAAGTACCAGGACTATTACATCTTCAAGGACGGCACGCCCGACCGTTACCCGACAAACTGGGTGTCGAAATTCGGCGGCCCCGCGTGGGAATACGTGCCGTGCCTTGGCAAATGGTATCTGCATCTTTACGACGTCATGCAAGCCGACCTGAACTGGGAGAACCCCGCCGTGCGGGAGGAAATGGCCGACATCCTGCAATTCTGGAAGGCGAAGGGCATCAAGGGCTTTCGCTTTGACGTCATCAATGTCATTTCCAAGCCCAAATTTTACGAGAATGACTATGAGGGCGACGGCCGCCGCTTCTACACCGATGGCCGAAACGTCCACAAATATCTGAAAGAGCTGGTCGCGGATGGCGGCATCGACGGTATGATAACCGTTGGCGAAATGTCCTCCACCACGCTGGAAAACTGCATCGGCTACACCGCTGAGGGCAACCACGAGCTGACGATGTGCTTCAATTTCCACCACCTGAAGGTCGACTACAAGGACGGGCAAAAGTGGGAATTGAGGGAGCCTGATTACCTCGCTATGAAGAAACTGTTCCAGACCTGGCAGGAGGGGATGCAGGCCCACGGCGGCTGGAATGCGCTGTTCTGGTGCAACCACGACCAGCCCCGTGCGGTCAGCCGCTTTGGCAGCGACACGACCTACTGGAAGGAAAGCGCCGAGATGCTGGCGGTGGCCATCCACTTTATGCGCGGCACACCGTACATTTATCAGGGTGAGGAGCTGGGCATGACGAACCCGCACTTCACGAAAATCGAGCAGTACCGCGACGTCGAGAGCCTCAACTACTACAGGATCCTGCGAGAGCAGGACAAGACCGAGGCCGAGACGCTGGACATTATCGCCCAGCGCAGCCGCGACGACAGCCGCACCCCGATGCAGTGGGACGCGAGCGAGAACGCCGGGTTTACCACCGGTACGCCGTGGATCGGCATTGCCGACAACTACAAGACCATCAACGCCGCTGCCCAAATGGACGCCCCGGATTCCATCCGCAGCTTTTACAAAACGCTGGTGGCCCTGCGCAAGAAAATGCCGGTCATCAGTGCGGGAAAAATCGAGTTCTTGTACCCCGACAACGCGGATTTGTTAGCCTATCGCCGGTACGACGGCGAGACGGAGCTGCTGGTTCTCTGCAACCTGCGGGAGCGGGAAATTGCCAAGCCCCTGCCCGTAGGCTGGACCGATGCCGAGAAACTGCTGGGTAACTACCCCGACACCGCCGACACGCTACGCCCCTATGAGTGCGTAGTGCTGAAAAAGTGAAGGCTTCCGTATTATCTTTTCGCTATTGGGAGTTGACCGTATCCTTTGCGATAGTACCCTCATAGTGAGCAAGACAAAAGCACTTTCCCTTATTTGCAATGCAAATATAAGGGAAAGTGCTTTTTTGTGTTGATGCCGCTGGGCAGATCGACGGCCAGCACGAATGCGCCGCTTTCCCGCTGACGATTCATCAGCGCACAGGCAGCCAGCCCGGCGTTTTCCATCATTTGCAGATATCTTCCACCGTATAGTCCCGATCTGAATCCCATTGAAAAGCTCTGGTCGAAGGTAAAGGCCCTTTTGCGCAAATTCAAAGCAAGGACGCTGGATGCTCTTCCAAATGCGATTCAGACATCCCCGGCATTGGCAAGGTCTACTCCGCCGGTATCATCCGAGAAAATCCTGACCTGCTAAATGAATATCGCCGAGGATTCTTTCCATGTTGGAAGGTATCTTCGGCGGCTTTTTGTCAAGCACTAATAATAGAAAACTAGTAGCCTTTACAAGCAAAATCTCTTGAAACGCATCCGCGATAATGTTACAATCACGCTATATATAAGAAAGGATGCGCAGGGGACTATGACGATCCAGGAATGCTATAAGAAAATGGGTGCAGACTATGAGGATGTGCTCAAGCGGTTGTACAGTGAGGGGATGATCCGTAAATTTGCCAGAATGTTTTTGGACGATGACAGTTATCCAAAGCTGGAGCGGTCATTAAAGGAAGAAAATGTAGAGGAAGCATTCCGTGCGGCACACACGCTCAAGGGGGTATGCCAGAACCTTGGCTTTACCAATCTCTATCAGCCCATCTATGAGCTGACCGAGGTGCTGCGTGCGGGCACCCTGGAAGGCTCAAAGGAATGGTTTGACCGTGTGACAGAACAGTACAACATCACGATAGATGCTATCCGTGCGGTGCAGTAACGCAGGCTGCCCCCACAGTTTTCCGCCCACTTTTTGCAGGAAAACGGCGGCCTGCCGGATATCATCACCTGCTGCCGCTTCTCGCTGCACGATGCGGCTCCCTTGCCCACCGATTACGCAAGCTTTGTTGCGGCCTGTCAGGCATCAAAAATAAAGCACCCACAGCAAGCTGCTCACCGGAGGTCCAAAACCTCTGCGGCGCTTGCTGTGGGTGCTTTTCGCTGTCTATTTCAGTACGTCTGTAAGGACCTGCAGCAGGTGCGGAATATCCAACGGCTTTGCAATGTGACCGTCCATCCCGGCTTTCAGTGCATTCTGACGGTCTTCCTCAAAGGCATTTGCCGTCATTGCAAAGATGGGAATGCCTGCCTTTGCAGCATCCGGCAGGGCACGGATCTGCCGCGTTGCCTCGTAGCCGTCCATCTTGGGCATCTGGATGTCCATTAAGATCAGGTCGTACTGCCCGGGGGCCGCCTGCTTTATCTTCTGGACGGCGATCTCACCATCCTCGGCAGTGTCCACCACAAAACCCGCTTCCTTCAGGATCTCCTGCGCAAGCTCACGGTTCAGCGCGTTGTCCTCCACCAGCAAAAGTTTCTTTCCCTTGAGCTTGGCGGCATTAGGCTGCGATGGCTTGTGGGCAGGCTCTGCACAGAACGGTTCTGCCAACACTCTGCGCAGCTCGGAAAGGAACAGCGGCTTTTCGCAGAAAGCGGTCACTCCGGCAGCGCGGGCTTCCTCTTCGATATCTGCCCAGTCGTAGGCTGTCAGAATGATGATGGGGCAGTTTTTCCCGATCACCTTGCGGATCTGCCGCACGACCTCGATGCCGTTCATATCGGGGATCAGCCAGTCGATGATGTAAACGCTGAATTCGTCGCCCTGTTCCATGGCGTACCGGGTGCGGATCACCGCCTCCCTGCCGGAGATCGTCCACTCCGGCCGCATCCCGATCTTGGACAGCATGGTGCTGACGCTCAGGCAGGTGTCGGTATCGTCGTCCGCCACCAGTGCCCGCAGCCCTTCCAGCTGCGGGAGCTGCCTGGGCTCTATCTTTTGTCCGCTGAGTGCGAAGCAGAGATCCACGATGAACTCACTGCCCTTGCCCGGTTCGCTCTCAATGGCGATGGTGCCACCCATCAGGTCTACAATATTCTTGGTGATGGACATGCCAAGGCCGGTGCCCTGAATGCCGCTGACAGTGGAGTTTTCCTCACGGGTGAACTCCTCAAAGATGTGCTTCTGGAATTCCTCGCTCATGCCGATGCCATTGTCCTTGATGCGGAACTCATAGCAGGCCCGGCCCTTGGGCGCACCGTTTTTCTCGGAAATGCGGATGCTGATCATGCCGCCTGTGGGAGTGAACTTGATGGCGTTGGACAGAATGTTCAGCAGGATCTGGTTCAGCCGCAGCGGGTCAGTGATGATGTCCTCGTTCTCCACATCCATGGTATCAATGAAAAGAGACAGCCGTTTTGCCGAAACATTGGGCTGGATGATGGAGCGCACATCGTGGATGAGATCCGGCAGATGCACCGCTTTTTCTTCAATTTTTACTTTTCCGCTCTCGATGCGGCTCATATCAAGCACATCATTGATGAGGGAAAGCAGATGCTGGCTGGAGGTAGAGATCTTTTTCAGGTAGTCCAGCACCTGTTCCTTATGATCAATATGGGTCGCAGCCAGCGAAGTGAAGCCAATGATGGCATTCATGGGGGTGCGGATATCGTGGCTCATATTGAACAGGAACTCCCGTTTGGCGCGGTTTGCTGCCCCCTCGTGCTGGAGTGCGATCTCCAGCTTGCGGTTCTGTTCCTCCAGCTGGGCCTGATACTTCTTCTCCTGTTCTTCTTTCTGCTGTTCCATCTCCTGCACAGAACGGCGGCGCAGTACCTGAAGGATCATTACAAGCAGGATGTAACCGACCAGCGCCATCAGGATCAACGGAAGTGATTCACGAAAGACCGATCTTTCATCTGTATACGCATAGAGATCAAAGGATCTTCCATGACAGTACATTCCAAAATAGCAGCCGGAGCCGTTCCAATCATGGGTATGGGTCAGCGTTTCGGCGGTTCCGACTTTGCGGATCTCCTGTACCAGCGGGCTGTCCGTAACATCCTGCCCGATCAACTCCGGGCGGTTGGAGGCAATGACCCGATTGTTCTGCACGATGAACAATGTGCCGCTGGTTTCTACCGAGTAGCCGTCCAGTACGCTCTGGATGGACAAGGCCGTTCCTTCTATAAAATCTGCCGGGGTATAGCGGTAGGCAAGCAGGATCACATCTTTGTCTTCTGCCCGATATGCCGCAGCATCCACGGCAGCCCCATCTTCCAGCAGGACCCGCTTCAGGTAGGTCTTTTGCGGGTGAGAAGAAACGTCCAGAACGGTATCATTTTTGAGCTGCTCTCCAAACCGGGCATAGCCGATGCCGTTTGTTGTGGATTCGCACAGGAGCGTACCGTCCGGGGCCAGAACCGAGATCCCTGTGAGCCAGAGCTTCTCCGTTTGCCTGTTCAGGCACTGCGGATCGGAAAGATCCAGCGCAGGGTCCCGTGCCAGCTGGTGCACCGCTACCGCTGCGCGGCGGAGCGCTTTGGCAACAACGGTATCGTTGTACTTTTCAAAGCTGGTGGACTGCGATTTGACAAAATCAAGGGTCTGGCAGAAACGTCCCTCCGTTGTGCGCAGTGCCCGCCAACTCGAGAAAAAAACGATGCCAACCATAAAAAGCACACCGACGATCAGATAGATCCCCCATCTCTCTGCATCTGAAAGGGTTCTGTTTTTATGCGCCAATGGTGTCCACCTCCAGATACTGCGAAGCATTTTCAAGGTATCGGCCAATGATCCGCTCCAGCGTGCCGTCTGTGCGCATCTGCGCAAGAACCGCGTTCAGCTGGGTGTCCAGACCGCGGCTATCGTTTTTGGCAAAGGCGATGCCCAGCCCGGTGACCAGCAGCGGCTCTTCAAGGATGCGGAACTCCACGGAATTGTCCTTCATGTATTGCAGGATGCCTGTCTCATGGGCAGCGATGGCATCCACATAGCCGCAGGCCATCATCGCGTACTGCACGTTGCGGTCTTCGATGCTGAACACCTCCACCGTCTGCGGGATCCGCGGATCGGAGCCGCTGAGAAAAAGCTCCTCCGGCTTGCCGGTGCTCTGCACGGCAATGGTCTTTCCGGCAAGGTCACCGAGTGTCTGGATGCTGCTGTCGGCATCCACCGCAGCCACCTGACGGCTCACCATGTAGGGGCCCGCCCAGCGGTAGGCTTCCTCGCGTCCATCCATGGAAAAGCAGCCCCAGATGCAGTCTATGGTGCCGCTTTCCACCAGATTTGTTTTTTGCTCCCAATCGATCGATTCAAACCGGGCAGCATATCCCATGCGGCGGAATGCTTCGGTGGCAATCTCCACGTCGATCCCGGCGGGAACACCGTCATTATTCAGGTAAATATAGGGCGGATAGGTATCGCTCCCCACAATGATCTGCGGAAGACCGCTCTCCTTCGCGTCCGTTCCGCCGCAGGCAGTCAGACTGCCAACGGCAGCCGATGCCGCCAGCAGCGTGCAGCCGTGCAGAAATGCACGGCGTGAGATTCTGTGTTTCATTCGGGCTTTTTTATTCTCCTGTTTTTATTGCATCCGCTGTTCAGTTGTGCTGCTGTAATTCTTCTTTCAGGTCGGACTGGATATTCGTCAGACATTGCAGCAGCAGCGGGTTGAACGCTCCACACTCGCCGTTCAGGATCATCTGCATGGCTTTTTCGTGGGAAAAGGCTTTTTTGTAGCATCGTTCGCTGGTCAGTGCATCGTATACGTCGGCCAGCGAGACCAGTTGTGCGCTGATGGGGATCTCGTCGCCCTTCAGTCCATCCGGGTAGCCGCGCCCATCCCAGCGTTCGTGATGCCAGCGGGCAATCTCGTAGGCCGTTTGCAGCAGCGGCTGCTCGGAAAAATTATCCAGATCGTACAGTATCTGGGCTCCCAGCATACTGTGGGTCTTGATGACCTCAAATTCCTCCGGGGTCAGTTTGCCGGGTTTGTTGAGTATTTTTTCATCAATGCCGATCTTGCCGATGTCGTGCAGGGCAGAGGCCAGCGGGATCATATCCTGCTGTTCCGCAGTAATAGAGTATCTGCTGCTGATTTCCAGCAGACGGTGGAGCAGCATTTCTGTGATGATACGGATATGCCGCACATGGAGACCGCTTTCGCCGTTGCGGAATTCTACGATATGGCTCAGTACACCTACCAACATATCCGTATTGTTTTCACGGGCACGGATCTGGTCAGAGACCATCTGCACCAGCCGCCGCTGCTTGGCGTACAGCTTGATGGTGTTGGTCACGCGGCGGTATACGATGCGTGCATCAAAGGGACGATTGACATAATCACTCGCCCCCAGCTCATAGGAACGCCGGATCGCCGCATCAGAGTCCTCGCTGGAGATCATGATGACCGGGATGTCCTCGATGGTGTGGTTGGCATTCATGGCTTTCAGCACTTCAAAGCCGTCCATAACGGGCATGTTGATGTCCAGCAGCACCAGTGCGATGTTTCCGGCTTCTGCCCGCAATTTTTTCAGGCATTCCTGTCCATTTTCTGCCTCCAGAATATGGTAGCCGTCTCCTAAGATCTCTGCCAGGATCATGCGGTTCATTTTGGAGTCGTCCACAAGCAGGATCTGGGATTTTTCCTGCAAAAGCTTTTCCGGTGCGGCCAGGCTGCACCCTGGCACCTCCACCGTGACGGCATTCTTGCGGCACTTTGCCTGATACATCAGCCGGTCTGCCCGGCGAACCGCATTCTCCATCGGGTCGGTGATGGCCTGCATCGTTCCGCCGATGCTCAGTGAGAGGCGGAAATGCGAATAGCCGGGTACGGATGCCATCTGTGCAGCCGTGCGGATCTGTTCCAGTTTGGTCTGCAAAATATCTCCCGGAATGCCGGGTAAGACCAGCAGAAATTCGTCTCCGCCATAGCGGATGAGCAGGTCCGACTCCCGGATGCAGGAGCGGATGGCATTTGCCGCTGTTTCCAATGCCATATCTCCGGCGTAATGTCCATAGGTGTCGTTGCAGATTTTGAAATCGTCCACATCTATCAGCGCGATGCCTGCGGGACCAACGATACGGGATGCGATATCCTCATAGTAGCGGCGGTTGTACGTGCCAGTCAAGACATCGTGGTAAAGTTTTGCACGGTAGCTCTCTGTTGTTTCTTGAAGCTTTTCCTCGGCTTCGGCCTGCATCTTTTCCATGCTGGAGCGCTCGAACTGCCATTGCAGGCGACCGATCAGCAGAATGTTCGCAGCGATACCAACGCCGATCACGATGAGCTTTTGAAGGTTCAAAGAGGTGTAAAGAAAAAAGCTGTGGTCGGTAGAAAAGAAAAACGCCGAGTATAGGAATGCAATGAGGCCGCTTACGATTCCTGCTGCATAGCCGCATTTCACGAGCACAGCAGAAAGAACAACAAACAGCAGGATATTTGGATTTGGAATATGAAAATTCCAGACGATCAGGCAGGCGCTCAATTGGGCAAGTGCCGATAGCAACATAGACTGGATTTTATTTGGCTGTTGTTCCATACGCAATACCATCCAATACTTTGATTCATTATGATTGCTCTCTCACAAAAAAAGAGCTTGGCCGCAAATGGACGGCCCTGCTAGGTCGTGGGTGTCAGTCATCTGCGAAACCGTGCGATTCCACTATTTATTTTCGGGGGGAGGGGGGGACGCGGAAGCGCTTCACCGTCTGTTCCAGCGCAGCGATATCCACAGGCTTGGACAGATGCGCGTCCATCCCGGCCTCCTTGCTCTTTTTCACATCCTCAAGGAAGGCGTTTGCGGTCAACGCTTGCGGCCTGTCCGCACTGGATCTTGTGTGGATTCTCCTATAAAAGCAGTGACATTATATTCTAGCATTCTGTTAAAACCGTTTCAAGCTTATTTTGAATTTCTTGCGATAATTCAGATGCGATTAAACCTCTAAAAAATGCGATTTGAGCAAAAAAAACGGATGGCTCCGCAGAACCATCCGATAAAACTGGTATCATCAGTCTTTCCGATACTTATATGCACCCTCAATGGCATGGATCAGATGATAACGGAACCGGGCCTGTTGGGGCGAGTCCCTTTCTGTTCGTCCGGTTTCCCAAAAGCCCACGGGGGCTTTTCGGCTTAAGCAAGGATCCCGGTGGACTGCAAAAACAGCACCAGCATCATCACCGGAGCAACGTATCGGATCATCACCCGGTAAAGTTTCTTGCGGCGGAAGGTCTCGCCGTTGCGCTGCATCTCGTCAATGACGTAATCCGGTGTCATGACCCAGCCGATCAGGATGGTGGACAGAAGGGCAATGAAAGGCATCATAACACTGTTGCTGACATAGTCCATGATATCCAACAGCTGACCCACCGATCCGTTGGGGAGCTGTACTTCAAAATAGAAGATGCTGTAACCCAGCGCAATGATGGCGGAAGCGGCCAGATAGATGACCGCCAGCACAAGCACCGTCTTTTTGCGGCCCGAGTGGAAGATCTCCATGCAGTTGGCGGTGATGGATTCCAGCACCGAGATGCAGGAGGTCAGGGTGGCAAAAATGGCAGTGACAAAGAACAGGATGCCCACGAACACGCCCGCCTTGCCCATGGCGTTGAACACCTTGGGCAGCGAGACGAACATCAGGCTGGGGCCTGCGCTCATGCCCTCGGTGCCAGAGAAAACATAAACGGCGGGGATGATCATGGCACCGGCCAGCAGGGCTACGCCGGTATCGAAGATCTCAATCTGATTTACCGCTTTGTTCAGGTCTACCTCCGGTTTGACGTAGGAACCGTAGGTGATCATAATGCCCATGGACACGCTGAGGGAGAAGAACAGCTGGCTCATGGCATCCAGCAAAATCTGCAAAAAGCGGCTGACAGTCAGCCCTTCCATGTGCGGGGTTAGGTAGTAGCGCAGACCCTCCAGACCGGTGCGCATCTGGCCGGAAGCGTCTTCGTGGCGCAGGGTGAGGGCGTAACCCGCAATCACCACCACAAGTACCAGCAGAATGGGCATCATGTAGCGGGACACCCGCTCAATGCCTCCCTCCACGCCGTTGTACACGATGAAAGCCGTCACGCCCATGAACAGCAGAGCGAACACCACAGGGGAGACCGGCGAGGTGATGAAGCTGGTAAAATAACCGTCCTCAGCAGCGGCAGCAGACTGTCCAGTCAGGTAGACTGCCGCATATTTCGTGATCCACCCGCCGATGACGGCATAGTAGGTCATAATCAGAACTGGCACCAGAAAGGTCAGGATGCCGAGGAATTTCCACTTGGGGCGCATCGTCTCGTAGGCGCGGATGGCACTCTGCTTGGTGCGGCGGCCAATGGCGATATCCGAGGTGAGCAGTGTGAAACCGAAGGTCAGCACCAGCACCAGATACACCAGCAAAAACAAACCGCCGCCATCTTTTGCGGCAAGGTACGGGAACCGCCACAGGTTACCGACACCCACCGCACTTCCGGCGGCAGCAAGGACAAATCCGATTTGTCCGGAGAAACTGCTTGCTTTCTTTTCCATGATTCTGAAACTCCTATCCATATTTCCTATTGTAATATAGGATAACATGGAGTATCATATCAGTAAACCGAATAAAATTACTATGACCTATAAATTTTACTTATGGAGTATTTGAGATGCGGGAACAGAAAGACCGATACGAGATATTCTTGAAAGTGTGCGAAACGGGCAGCTTTTCCAAAGCAGCGGAGGCACTGAACTATACCCAATCCGGCATCAGCCAGATGATGGCGGGGTTGGAAGAAGAACTGGGCGTGAAGCTGTTCGCCCGCATCAACCGAGGCGTGACCCTGACCGACAACGGAACATGTCTTTTGCCCTACGTCCGGGAACTGGCCAACCAGAAGAACCGGCTGCGGCAGGCTGCGTTCAATATCAATCACAAGGTGGAGGGCAAGCTGCGGGTGGGCAGCTTTTCCAGCATCACAACGCTCTGGATGCCGGAAGTGGTGCATTATTTCAAGGAGAACTACCCGAAGGTGAGTATAGAGATCCTGGACGGCAACTATGATGAGATCCGGGAATGGATCATCCATGGGCAGGTGGATTGCGGTTTTCTCTCATCCATTGTGGCAGACGACCTGAAATTCTACCCGCTCTGGGACGACCCGTTGTGTGCCGTGTTCCCGGAGGGGCATCCACTGGCTGCACGACCCAGCGTAACGCTGTCGCAGCTGTTTCAGTATCCGCTCATCATTGAAACGCCCGGCTGTGATAATGACATCCAGCACCTGATGCTCAAATGCCCGGTGAAGCCGAATATTTCTTACAGCTTCCGGGACGATACCCTCATCATGGCGTTCGTGCGCAGCGGGCTGGGCGTGACCATCTCGCAGGAGCTGGTGATGCAGGCATTTGGCTGCCCCGGTGTGGTGTCCCGTCCGCTGGAGCCTGCCTGTTGCCGGACGCTGGGGCTGGCGTTTTCCAAAACTGCCAGCTCGGTGGTGAGCCGGACGCTGCTGGAATATCTGAAATCCACCCGGCAGCAAAAGGGTACACCGCAGATAAAAAAAGAACAAACTGACCTTTGCATGGTCGGCAAGCTGCTGACGGCTCCAGCCTTTTGACTCCCGGTATCTGCGGAGGAAGTCTCCGCCGCCCCTGACCCAACTGGAAACGGCACAGCTGCTCCAGATCAGCAGAAGCTATGTCTCAAGGCTCGAGACCCACGCACTGGAACAGTTGCGCAAAGGCTGGCTTCAAGAATCACCGGGAGAATAAAGGGTGCCGCCTGCGGGCGGCGTACATAAGCTCTTTTACAATTGGATTTGGTGTGGTATACTGGACGCAACAACTGGAAGGCCAACGAGGGAGCGTAAAATGATTACGAAACATATTGTTGTCGAACCATTCGATGAACATTGGAGACTGGATTTTCTTAAAATACAGAATGAACTTACGGATGCTCTTGGGCAGCTGGCAATTAGCATCGAACACGTGGGGAGTACTTCCGTGCAGGGGCTGTCTGCAAAACCGATTATTGATATAGATGTAGTCATTAAGGATTACAACGCTTTGAAAGATACTATTTCTGCCTTGGAGAAAATTGGTTATCAATATGAAGGAGACCTCGGTATTCCGGGACAAGAGGCATTTCGCTACGATGGTAAAGATCACCTGAAAAAACATCATTTATATGTGTGTCCGGCTGATTCACCGGAGCTGAAAAGACACATCGCATTTAGAGATTACCTTCGGACACATCCTGATGCTGTGCGAAAATATTCTCTTATAAAAGAAGAGGGAGCGAAAAAATACCCTGACGATATTGAACGTTATATTGAATATAAATCTCCCTTCATCGAAGGGGTTTATTCGGAAATGGGAATCTGAAATCTCCCGATCTGTCAGGCAAATAAGTCATTCTGCACCTTTCGGCAGATAACCCTAAAACGGTTGTCCGCTGTTTTTTCGCACCTCCCGGCAAGGGAAATCTGCCCGATAAAACCGCCTGCGGGCGGCGCATGAAACGGTCAACGGGTCAACAGCTCAAAATGGTTCCGTTTGGTGACCAGCAGCCCTTCCTTCTGCAGCTTGGAAAGCTCCACCGACATGGCGGCACGCTCCACGCAGAGAAAATCCGCCAGCTGCTGACGGTCAAAGGGAATGTCAAAGGAAAGGGAGGACTGCCGGATGGATTCGGCAGACAGGTAGGACAGCAGTTTTTCCCGGGTGGTGCGCTTGCTGACATGGGTGATCTTATCGTTAAAAAGCAGTATTTTGTTTGCCAGAACGCTGACCAGATTGCGGATGAGTTTCTGGTGATGGTCGCAGGCGGTGGGGCAGGAGGTGAGCAACCGCTTGACGTTCAGCAGCAGGATTTCGCAATCCTCCTCTGCCACCACGCTGATGTTCAGGATGGCACCGGGAGTGGCGGCGTAAGGCTCCCCGAAAAAGTCTCCGGTATTGCACTTGGACAGGATATTGCGGTGTCCCCAAAGATCCTCCTGGATCACAAGGGTGGAGCCGGACAACATAAGCCCCATGACCTCCGTGGAATCTCCGGCACGGAAAATGTAGGAGCCCCGGGGCCGGGTGATTTTCGCTGCACTGACACAGTGCAGGATGGACAAAATCTCATCATCGGTAAGCCCGGTAAAAAAGGGGCAGTTCCGTAGAACAGGCAGATATTTTTGCATAAAAGCCCTCCTTGTTGGAATTCAAACATACAAGTTGCCTTTAGTATACTATAATAAGGATGCAAATGCAAAAAACACCCACAACAGGAGAGTATAGATATGATTCGGAAGATCATCCATATTGACGAAGATAAATGCAACGGCTGCGGCTTGTGCGCAACCGCCTGCCATGAAGGTGCCATTGATATCATCAACGGCAAGGCAAAGCTGGTGCGGGAAAATTTCTGCGATGGCTTTGGCGA
>SKED01000442.1_pt1 | contig 47413 bp, 37 predicted proteins | sample 4826651 | NCBI WGS metagenome assembly SKED01 (sample SAMN11008818, study PRJNA524170) | human gut metagenome | biome: Human fecal sample; material: Feces; isolation source: fecal sample from pouch patient p19 | host: Homo sapiens | place: Israel: Tel-Aviv | collected 2016-06-28 | reverse complement strand
CAAGAGGCACAACATCAACGCCATCCGCACCTCGCACTACCCCAACCAGGAATACTGGTACGACCTGTGCGACGAATACGGCATCTACCTGATCGACGAAACCAATCTTGAAACGCACGGCAGCTGGGTTGCGAACAACATCGAAACCCCCGAAACTGCGGTGCCGGGCAGCAAACCGCAGTGGGAGGACGCGTGCGTGGACCGTATCAACAGCATGATGCGCCGCGATTACAACCATCCGAGCGTGCTCATCTGGTCGCTTGGCAACGAGTCGTTCGCCGGCGAAGTGTTCCGCGCGATGCACGCCCACGCGCACGCGATCGACCCGAACCGCCCCGTGCATTACGAAGGTTCCGTGCATGATCGCGCGTTCGACGACGTGACCGATATCGAAAGCCGCATGTACGCGCACGCCGACGAAATCGAGGAATACCTCAAGTCCAACCCGAAGAAACCGTATATTTCCTGCGAATACATGCACGCCATGGGCAATTCCGTCGGCAACATGGACGAATACACGGCTTTGGAACGCTATCCGCAATATCAGGGCGGATTTATTTGGGATTTCATCGACCAGGCGATTCTCGACAGCAACGGTCGCATGTGCTACGGCGGTGATTTCGGCGACCGTCCGAGCGACTACGAATTCTCCGGCGACGGCCTGCTATTCGCCGACCGCACGCCGTCGCCGAAGGCGCAGGACGTCAAGCAGCTGTACGCGAACGTGCATATGACCGTCGATGCTTCCGGCATTACGATCACCAACGACAATCTGTTTGTTTCGACGGCTGATTCCACGTTTGTGTTGCGTATTTTGGCTGATGGCAAGCCCGTTTGGTCTTCTTCGCGCCGCTTCGACGTTGCCGCAGGTACAAGCGAGCATGTTGAGATCGATTGGCCGATCGACGATTACCGCGCAGGTGCGCAGGAACTGGTTTTGGAGGCGTCCCAGCAGTTGACTTCCGCTTGCGATTGGGCTCCGGCTGGGTATGAGCTTTCGTTCGGCCAGTGCGTGGTTGCGGGTGGCAAGATTGCCGATACTGTTACGGCCGCTTCCGCCGCTTCCGATGGAGCGATCACCTTGGGCCGCTGGAATATCGGCGCACGCAGTGCGGGCCGTGAAGCCCTGTTCTCCCTTGCACAGGGTGGCATGGTGTCGTACAAGCTTGGCGAGCGCGAATTCGTGTTGCGTAAGCCGCTGATCACCACGTTCCGTGCGCTGACCGACAATGATCGCGGCGCGGGCCATGCGTTCGAGCGTGCGCAGTGGGCGGTTGCCGGAAAGTATGCGCGTTGCGTTGATACGAAGGTTGAGCCGCTCGGCGAAACCGCAGTTTCCGTCACTTACACGTATGAGCTTGCGATTGCGCAGCGCACGAAGGTCACCATTCGTTACGTTGCCGATGTGCTTGGCCACGTCGATCTGCATGTTGCATATCCGGGTGAAAAGGACGGCGATCTGCCGACGATTCCGGCGTTCGGCATTGAATGGATGCTGCCGGTCGAGTATTCGAATCTGCGATTCTATGGCGTAGGCCCGGAGGAAACGTATGCCGACCGCAAGCATGCGAAGCTGGGCATTTGGGATACGAACGCCTTCCGCGATCGCGCGCCGTATCTGCTGCCGCAGGAAACCGGCAACCATGAGGACGTGCGTTGGGCTGAGATTACGGACGATTCTGGTCATGGCTTGCGCGTGAGCCAGACTGCGAATACTGAAACCGGCGTTACGAAGCCGTTTGCGATGAGCCTGCTGCCGTATTCGAGCACGATGCTTGAGGAGGCGCTGCATCAGGACGAGCTGCCGGAGCCGAAGCACATGTTCCTGCGCGTGCTCGCCGCTCAGATGGGTGTCGGCGGCGACGATTCCTGGATGAGCCCGGTGCACGAGCAGTATCAGCTGCCCGCCGACCAGCCGCTCAACCTCGACGTAGCCCTCGACCTGTTCTAGTTTCAAGGATTCAGTCGATTCCTACGTGCGAAATGTCTCCCGATTCTTGATTTCAAGGATCGGGAGGCATTCGTTGTGCCGCAAGTTGACTTTCGGCCTCACGATTCGCAGTTCTGTCTCACGATTTCGCAAGATCGTGCGACAATTCGGAAAAAACATGCGATCAGACCATCAAAATGGACGATGAGGGGGATTTTGTTGATGGCTTAAATTAGACGGATTGCCTAGAATGAGGGCAGAACTTCCGAAACGTTCGAGCGCAGGCGGGCAAATTCGCGCGCGTCCGAGCGTCACGAAGCACGCTCTTCCAGGAAAGGGGCCATCATGAGCGACGCAATGAACAACCCGTATGCGAACAATCCGAATCAAAATGGCAGCAACGAACAGCAGCCGCAAGGCCAGCCGGAATACGGGGCATACGCACCAAACCAGCAATCGCAATCCCAGCAGCAGGGCGGCAATCCCAACAATTCGGGCAATCCGTATCAAAGCGAGCCTCAGACCCCATGCTACTTCGACGGTCCCAACGCCAACCCGAATCCCAACCAGAACGGCTTCTTCTACGCGAGCTACACCACCGGTCAGCCGTACGGCCAACCATACGGACAGCAGAACAGCCAATCCGACGCTGACAACGGCACCAACAATTGGCAGCCGATCAGCCCGTTCAAGCTCATGGAGGAATGGCTCCCGAAGAAGGCAAAGAACGCGATCCGCGGCACGTATGCGGTACTCGGCATCGCCGCCGTCATTCTCGGCCTGGCACTGCTGATTTGGCCCGGTGCCACACTGAAGGTCGCCGCAATCGCGCTCGGCGCATACTTCGTGGTTTCCGGTGTGGTCCGCATTGTGACCGCAATCGTGGAACTCGGGCTTCCGGGAGGATGGCGCGTGCTTGACATTCTGATCGGCCTGATGCTGTCTGTCGGCGGTGTGGTCATGCTGAAAAACGCGGCGCTTTCCGGAGCCACACTCGCCGTGCTCATCACCATGGTGGTCGGTCTCGGCTGGATGCTGGAAGGCGTGATGGCGCTCGTGGAATCGTGGCGCATGCCAAGCTCCGCATGGGCCGTAATCTACGCACTGCTGTCGATCGTCGCCGGCTTCATCGTGCTGTTCTCCCCCGTCAGCTCCACGACCTGGCTGATCCTGTTCGGCGGATGCGCGCTTGTGGCGATCGGCATCGTCGCGATCGTACGTGCGTTCACCTTCGGCAAGTCCAAGCGCAAGTAATTTTTTGCGGCGCGGGCCGTAAAGTCTGATTATCTCTGTTTTCCCAGGGGCACCAAGCAACAGCTCGGTGCCCTTTCCATAGCGAAATCGCTTTTTATACCAAGATTCAAAGTCGCACAACCATGAATCTTGGTATTAATACTGGTATATAATTGGGTATGAAATTCGGTTTTAAGAAAGGTTTATCATGGCAAGCGCACTTGACATACTCGATGACCTTGCTCCAATCAGCGAGCTCAGCAATGGTCGTACTTCCGCATTGTTGCAGCGGGCCGACCACAATCCAGTCATTCTGATCAAACGAAACAAGCCGTCCTACGTTCTCATGAATATCGAAAACTATCGCGCTCTCATGGAACGAATCGAAGACAACGAAGACTTGCTTCTTGCCGAAAAAAGACTCGACAACAGTACTGGCACAACTATCAGCAACGAAGAGGTCATGCTCGATCTCGGCATTTCCCCAAGCGACCTCGCCGAGGCACCTGAGCCGGAACTCGCATGAACTGGCAAGTTGAATGGCTTGACGAAGCCAAGAAAGACATGCGCAAACTCGGCAAAGCCGAGCAAATCCAAGTACTCAAGGGAATCGAGAAAGTTCGCACAAACCCACTGCCCACCTCGCAAGGCGGGTATGGCAAACCGTTACGCAATGCCGAACGAACGAAACTTTCCAGGCTTTGCAAAATCAAATTCAGGGATATCGGCATTCGCGTTGTTTACAAACCGTTACTGCGAAATGGAATCATGACCATCATCGTCGTTGGCATTCGTTCCGATAGTGACGCTTACATCAAAGCCAACAAGAGACGCAAAGAATATGGACTATAAGATGCGTCCGCCAATTTTCAGCGAACGTTACTTTTTCTTCAAGATTAGCCGATGATTTTACAAAAGAAGTGACGATCGTCGCATGACATTGTCGACTTGCCCGACGTAAGATGAAGGCACAACAGAAGAACGAAGAAAAGAAAATAGACAACAAACACAGACTTACGGCAGCGGCCAGAGGAATGGACAAGAAAACAGATACGCGCCGCCAAGCCGAACGAAAGGAAACATCATGAAGAACAACACTTTCAACCAGGTCATCAACGCCAACCTCGCTTCCATCGATCCGGGCTTCGGCCAGTTCGCACTCGCCAAGGCTTCCTCCGACCTCTTCAAGAAGGTCCTCAACAAGTAAGACCGCTTCCTAGACGGGAGGCAAGGCGCAGGCGCCACAGCACCTCGCCCCTCTTCTTTCCAATCCTTAAATCACATAGCGGGAGGCCGCGGTTCCAAACGGAATCGCGGCCTCCCGCTTTTCACGTACGCCGGCTACCCCTCCTCAACAGCGAGATTGCGGGCGGCGGCGCGTTCGCGTGGGCCGCGCGTCACGTAGAAGCCGATTGCCACGATGACGAACATCACCGTGCAGCAGATCCACAGCACACGGCTGCCGAACGCGTTGAGAATCCAGCCTCCGACCAACGGCGAGAACGCGTTCGACAGCGACCACACCAGGTTGTATAACCCTTGGTAGGTGCCGCGCACATCCTTTGGCGCGATGTTCGCCACCGTTGTGGCGGCAATCGGGAACGTGCCCAGCTCGCCAAGCGTCCACAGCACGGTCGCGATTGCGAACGCCACCCACGAATTCGCGCCGATCTGGAACGCGTATCCGACCGCCGTGATGGACATGCCGAGCACCAGCACTCGGGTGTTGCTCATCCGCTGGAACAGACCGATCGCGGGAATCTGCAGCAGACACAGCAGGCCGCCGTTGATGGTCAGCAGACTGGAATATTCATCCGTGCCAAGGCCGATCTGCGTCATGGAAATCGGCAGGCCGCTGACGATCTGGTAATACGCCAGCGTGTACAGGAACATCAGCACCACCATCGACATCAGCGCGCCGTCGGCGCATGCGCGACGATAGCTGCGCCATACGGAGAACCGCTGCGGCCGCTGCGATTCGCCGGTTTGTTTCACAGCATGTTCCACGGCATTTCCCGCAGCTGATTCCGCGGCTTGCGACGCCCGCGCCGGCGCGACCTCGCCCCGCGGGCGCTTGCCCAGCCCGACTTCCTTGAAGAACACGATCATCAAGATCGTGGCGAACACCAGCACCGCGGCTTCCGCGTAGAACATCAGCGCATAGGAGATCTTCACCAACTGGTTGGCGATGATCGGGCCGATCGCGAAGCCGAAATTCGCGGCCCACGTCTGCAGCGAATACGCGCGCTTCTGTTTGCGGAACGGCACCACGTCGGACACGTACGCCGCGACCGCGGGCGTCGGCATGGATGAGATGGCGCCGTAGGCCAGCAGCGCGATCGCCATGATCCACGGATTGCCGATGAACGCCAGCAGGACCAGCATCGCGGCGGAGCCGAGATTGCCGATGACGATCATCGCCGGGCGGCCGAAGCGGTCGGACAGCGCGCCGCCATACAGGCAGCCGAAGATGCCGCCGAAACCGTACATGGAGACGATGGTGCCGGCCACGCCCACGCTGACATGCATGTCAGACACCAGATACATGGAAAGGAATGACGTGACGAAGCGGCCCATCCACAGGATAAGCAGCGTGACCCACAAGCCCCAGAACATGAGGGGCAATCCGAAAATCTCTTTGTTCTTCTCCATTCTTGCCATCATATCGAGCAATATCGAGCGGACGCGACGCCAGTAGCCTTTTCCCGGGGTGCTGGGAGAATGGACAACTATGGCAATGAAAAAAGGACCGACCAAGGGGTCGGGTGGAAAGCATCGTAACGCGCTGAGGGGCAAGGGACCGACCCCCAAGGCCGAAGATCGCGTATATCACAAGGCTTACAAGGAAAAGCAGGCTACCAATCGTCGTAAGATGGCTGATCCGCGACTGGCGGCACGCCGTCGCGCGGCAAAGTTCAGCTCAGAATCCGACGATCTCGTCATCGGTCGCAACGCCGTTCTCGAAGCGTTGCGCTGCGGCGTGCCCGCGAGCACGCTGTATGTGGCCGCACGCATCGAGCACGACGATCGCACGCGTGAAATCATTCGTCTCGCCGGCATTCACGGACTGAACCTCATGGAAGCCGACCGACTGGAAATGGACCGTATCGCACGCTCCTCCAACCATCAGGGCGTGGTGATGAAGGCGCAGCCGTTCCAGTATTCCTCGCTCGCCGAGCTGGTGGAACGCGCGGACAAGAAGTCTCGTGCCATGGAAGCGGCCAACTCCGCAAGCGCACGCATTGCGGCACGTCCGCTGTTCATCGCGCTTGACGGCGTCACCGATCCGCAGAATCTGGGCGCGGTCATCCGTTCCGCAGCCGCATTCGGCGCCAACGGCGTGATCCTGCCGGAACGTCGTTCCGCTTCGGTCACCGCAGCCGCATGGAAGGTGTCCGCAGGCGCAGCCGCGCACATGCCGGTCGCCCGCGTGGTGAACCTCACCAAAGCCATTGAAAGCCTGAAGGAACGCGGATACTACAGCGTTGGTCTCGACGGTGGCGGCGACGCCCTCGTTGGCGAAACCGGTTTCGAAACCGATCCGCTGGTTGTGGTGCTCGGTTCCGAAGGCAACGGCCTGAGCCGTCTCGTACGCGAGACATGCGATTCCATCGCCGGCATCCCAATGTCGAACATGGTCGAATCGCTGAACGCTTCCGTCGCAGCGGGCATCACGCTGTATTCCGTCGCACGCGCCCGCCGCGAGGCCGGTGCCGCCGCTGACGCGAAGTAATCAACACGAAGCAACAGGAAGTAAGCACAACAAGGCAGCAAGTCCGAAATACATATGAGCGGATAGTCCATACGGATTATCCGCTCATTTTGTTGCGCAAATCTGTACTTGGATTGATTTTGCGCTTACCGCAGACCCACTCCCCCGCCAACGATCTCTCGCAACACGTTCTCTCACTTTCAAAAGTCAAAATTTTTTTGAGTTTTGAAAGTGAGGGGTGTGAAGGGATAACAAAAAGCGGAGGATTATTAGTGGTCCTCCGCTTAACGGCTCGGCCCTGCAATTTTTGACTGCGGCTACGCCGCAGACTCAATACTGCCTTCGGCGCGGCTATCGCCTCGTCTCAGGGCACATTGATAGAAAAAGCTCCACTGGAGCTTTTTCTATCAATGTGCCCATACAGCTGCGTCGGGATCGTCGTCGGGGTTGTAGCCGTCGTCGGGATCGTCGTAGGTGTATTCGTCGTCGATCACACCGGAATCGGCTTCGGCGTTCAACGCGTCCACATCCTTCGTGGTGAGCTTGTACTGCGGAAGCACCTTCTCCACATAACTTTGCACCGCCTCGGCCATCGGCACATCATGACCCGCCTTCTCGGCCAGGAACCAACGGTGGTCAAGCACTTCATGGAAGAACTGAGCCGGTTCGATCTGCGAACGGTATTCACGCGGAATCATGCGCACGGTCGGTTCGAACACTTCGCGCATCCAATCAGTGGCGACAATCTCAAGATCCTCACCCTCACGCCATGTGGAAGCGCGGTAGGCATCCAAATCGTTCAACAGTCGACGAGCCTGATTCTCCTGCACATCAAGACCAGTCAATCGCAGCAGCTTACGATTCGCATAGCCGGCATCGACCACACGCGGACGCACCAGCACACGCTTGCCATCTTCGGCGGTCTTCATCTCCAGCTCATCCACATCAAAACCAAGCTCATTGAGCTTGTTGACGCGCTTCTCGATCTTCCACATTTCGTCCGGACCGAACTTGTCGGTATCAGTCAGCGCACTCCACAGCGAATGGTAACGATCCACCAAACGGTTGCCGATCGCAATTTCGTCAACACCGCTCGGCAGCAGCGAACCGGACGAAAGATCCATCAATTCGCCAATAATGTTCGTACGGGCCAAATCAACGTCGTACTCGCGCTGGCCTTCCGTCAGATTAATCTGCAGATCACCGGTTTCCGCATCAACCAAAAATGCGGAGAACGCGTAGGCGTCGCGCAGGAACAACACGTTCGACAGTGACACATCGCCCCAATAGAAGCCAGCCAAATGCAAACGCACCATCAGCACGGCCAACGCGTCGATCAGTCGTTCCGCGGTATCAGGGCGCAGATTACGCGCGAACAGCGCACGATACGGCAGTGAGAACTTCAAATGCTTGGTGACAAGGATCGCTTCCAGCGGCTCGCCTTCACGGCTATGACGGCCTGTGACCACGGCGATCGGCTGCACGGTCGGCAGTTCCAGCTTCTGCAGGCGACGCAGCAGCTCGTATTCTCGTTCCGCCACATTGCGCGTGATTTCCTTCATGGCGTACACTTCGTCGCCTACGTGCACGAAACGCACCACATGCCTGGAAATACCACGCGGAAGATTGGCCAGCAGGTCTTCCGGCCAAGTAGCCAGCGGCTTTTCCCACGGCAGGGTGAACATCTTTGGATTCGAGCTTGCGGCGGTGATTTTCAGCGCATGCGGCTCCGGAGATGAGGCAGCCGGATCTTCGGCCTTCACGGAAGTTGCTTTCAGCACACGGGGATCCATCTGTGGCAATTCAAGAGATTCCATGAATCAACAATTTACCTGTTGACCTACCCGAAGAAGCAAGTATGGACGAATCCGTTTCACCTGCCGATATGCGATGATCTCAATACTGGAATCTCACTATCCATCTCATATTACGATCGAATATTGCGATCGATGCTACAAACAGACATTACAAGCCGATATCGTGCTTGCGGAAAACAAAAGAAGCCCCGCACCGACGCGGGGCTTCTCCAACGAGACGATAAGAGAGGAAGAGCACGTCTCGTTTAATGGTTGACGGAAGTTCGCGCTTCCGCCAAGTTTTTATTCAGCCACCCGCCAGCCGATTTCCGTAAAGGATATTCCCCTGAAGAAACAGCCAACGGTTGGTTACTCGATATCAGCTCAGTTCAGACGCAGCTCGGTCGACGGAGCGAACAGGTGCATCTTGGACGGGTCGATCTTGATCTTGACGGTATCGCCGACCTTCGGGAGAGCACGCGGGTTCACGCGGATCGTGGTGAGCTTGTTCTGATCGGACATCATGGTGGATGCCTCAGCAGCGGAGCCATCGGTGATGATGTTGCCGTAGATGTAGCCATCGGAGCCCAGATCCTCAACGTTCATGACCTTGAGGGAGAAGGCGTTGGCGTCATCCGGGGCGGCCAGGGAAGCGTCTTCCGGACGGAAGCCGACGACGATCTGGTTGTTGTCTTCAGCGGTGAGCTTGTTGACGGCTTCGGCCGGCAGATCCACGGTGTCTTCGCCGATCTTTGCCTTGCCGTTGACCACCGGGTGGGTGTTGATGTTCATCGACGGGGAGCCGATGAAGCCAGCGACGAAGACGTTGGCCGGGCGATCGTACAGCTCGGTCGGAGCGCCGACCTGCTGCAGGACACCGAGCTTGATGACGGCGATGCGGTCACCCATGGTCAGAGCTTCGGTCTGATCGTGGGTCACGTACAGGGTGGTGACACCCAGCTGGCGCTGCAGAGCAGCGATCTGGGTACGGGTCTGCACGCGGAGCTTGGCATCAAGGTTGGACAGAGGCTCATCCATGAGGAAGACCTTCGGCTCACGGACGATTGCACGGCCCATGGCCACGCGCTGACGCTGACCACCGGACAGAGCCTTCGGCTTACGATCGAGGTACTCGGTCAGGTCGAGGATCTCAGCGGCCTTCTCGACGCGCTTGCGGATCTCTTCCTTCGGGGTGCCGGCGATCTTCAGAGCGAAGCCCATGTTGTCGGCCACGGTCATGTGCGGGTACAGAGCGTAGTTCTGGAACACCATTGCGATGTCGCGGTCCTTCGGCTGCATCGTGGTGACGTCCTTGCCACCGATGAGGATGCGGCCCTTGTTGACCTCTTCAAGGCCAGCGAGCATACGCAGAGTGGTGGACTTGCCGCAGCCAGACGGGCCAACCAGCACCAGGAACTCGCCGTCCTTGATGTCCATATTCAAATCATCCACCGACGGCTTATCGTTGCCCGGGTAGATACGAGTAACATGGTCGAATACGACTTCTGCCATGATTTGTCATCCTTTCAGAGGCAGGTACGTGCCTCACGATCCGTTGTAAAGGGATTTCTTTTCGGTGCCTCGCCTTGCGGCTTACGACTTCGACAAAGCCACAATTCAAAGCGTTAATTTATTTCTTTGGTTTGGCGAAGGTTCTCTTCGTTGAGCCACGTTCCATGATACATACAACGCTAAAACTGTCAATGCGTGTCGCGAGTCGCGCTGTTTACCTACGCTGGCAAAAGGGGGTTAACGGCGTAGTAAATACACGCCTTTATCGCCATCATGCAAGACAATGGTGCGGAGCGAAAGACAGAACAGGGAGGTTGCAGTGCGCAATATTAGAATCGGCGTGGTCGAGGATGATCCCGCAAGCTGCCAGCTGGTACTTGACTATCTCAACCGATATCAGCAGGAAAATGACGAACAATTCACCGTTTCCGTATTCGACGACGGCGCGAGAATCGTAGAGAAATATACCCCTGTTTACGATATTTTACTGCTCGACATCGAAATGAGCGAAATGGACGGCATGGCCGCCGCGAGACGCATTCGCGAGCGCGACGACAAAGTCGTAATCGTGTTCATCACCGCTGCCCCGCAGTATGCGATCAGCGGGTATGAGGTGCGCGCATTGTCGTACCTGCTTAAACCTCTACCGTGGTTCGCATTTTCGCAGGAGCTCAAAAAATCGATCGACATGGTGCGACGCAATGGCGACGATTCCATGCTCATCGAAACCGGCAACGGACAGATGCGCCTAAATCTTGCCGACATTCTGTATCTTGAATCGATTCGGCACACCATCGTCATCCACACGCTGGAAGGCAAACTGTCGATCAATGGAACGCTCAAAGACATGGAAGCCAAGCTTGCCGACCATCATTTCTTCCGCTCGAATTCCTGCTATCTGGTGAACCTCAAGCATGTGACGGGCGTTGCCGACCAGGATTGCATAATGTCGAACGGTGAACAGCTGCGCGTGAGCCGCCCACGCAAGAAGGCGTTCCTGACCGCACTGACCGACTATATGGGGGGGGTGGCAGGTGATCGGCGCGGTATTGCCGAATATGCTGGCCGGATTGATTGCAGGATTGGCGAACATGCTCCCTACAACACCTTCCACCACAATAACCGTGCTTTCGGTGCTGTCGATGACGCCGATCACCAACGCACTGCCCGATATACCCCGTTCATATACGGCGATCTGCGAATGGGCCGCTTGCATGGTGTATATCGCGGTGCTGTATCGGCGCGTTCCACTCCAGCGGTCGATCATCATCAGTGCGGCCGGACTGCTGCTGCTGATTGCAGTGCAGTATTTTGACGGCAGTATGCCGATCTGGTTCTGGATTATCGGCATGCTGCTCGCCTTCGCCTGCATGTATGCGACGATTCTCCTTGGCGCGGGCACCGGCAAGCGCGAAGGCCTGTACATTACGGCGCGCGCGTTCGTGCTGGCCGAATTGGTAGCGTCACTGCATTGGCAGATCGTTACGTTCATTGGCGTGCGAGATGGTTTCGCCGATTACGATTGGCGTGCGATCGTGCTGCTGGTCGTTACGTATGCATTGTGCTTCAGTTCGGCTTGGCTGGTTGAACGCGGCAATTTCAGCCAGACCGCGCCGACTTTGCCGACCGCTTCCGCCGCGATTGCGACGATGGCCATCATGATCGTCACGTTCGCCATGAGCAACTTGAGTTTCGTATCGACGAACACGCCGTTTTCCGGTTCGGTCGGCCAGGAGATTTTCTACATTCGCACGCTGGTTGATTTCTGCGGTTTCGCGATTCTGTACGCACAGCAGGAGCAGGTGCGCCGCATCGAAGCGAATACGGAACTCGCATCGATCAACGCGCAACTGGAAAGCCAGCATCAGGAATATCTGCAATCGAAGGAAAATATCGAATCGTTGGGCCGGATTGCACACGATCTGAAGCATCAGATCACCGCATTGCGTGCCGAAGTCGATCCGAAGCATGCCGCAGCCGGCTTCGAGCAATTGGAGCAATCCGTGCAGCGCTACAGCGCGCAGCAACATACGGGAAATCCCGTGCTTGACGTTATTCTGACTACAAAAGAGCGCACGTGCGCCGATCGCGGAATCACGTTCACCGCAGTCGCGGACGGATCGCTGTTAAGCGGCATGTCGTCGATGGATATCGCGTCGTTGTTCGGCAACGCGCTCGACAATGCGATTGAAGCGACGTCGAAACTGCCGAAACGCGAACAACGACTAATCAAACTTGCGTTATACGAGCAAAACCACTTTATCGTCATCCGTGTTGAAAATTATTACGATTCCCGGCTGAAGAAAGATGCGGAAGGCAATTTGCGCACCACCAAGCGCGACGATCAGCATCGGCACGGATTCGGCGTGAAATCGATTCGCCACATCGTGCAGCAGTATGGCGGCGAAGTGACGATCCGCACCGAAGACCACTGGTTCGTGCTGACCGCGCTCATTCCGCGAAAAACCGGCCTTATGGCCATGTAAAAACCGCACCCGCCTCACCTTCATTATCGGGCGCTCAGCAGCGGCCACCCGTATGCCAACCCCCTAGTCTACCGTCTAATGCACCCTTGCATGCGCATTCTCCTCAATTAGTTTTCTTTTTTCGCACTTTTCGATAGATGTACAGCGGCAAGCGGTCCACCTAAACGGCTTGCGACGAACGCGCTGACCGCAACCGCAAAGCCAATGGGCACAAACAGATTAATAGGGGCATCCGCAAGTTCCATCACCAAACAAATCGCCATAAGCGGAGCCTGCTGGGACGCAGCCAACAGCGCGCACGCACCCAGCAGAGCATACATGCCAATCGAATTCGTGTGGAACACCTGCATCCACAGAATGCCAAGCAACGCACCTCCTGAAGCGCCGAGCGCAATACCCGGTTGCAATACACCGCCGGCAGCGCCGGAACGGATCGTCAACAGTGTGACAATCGCCTTCGCAAGGAATGAAACCAACAAAATCGGCAGCACAGCCAAATCAACGTCGGACGAGAAACTCAACTGCGCGGTGGCGCGGCCATTGCCCATGACCTGCGGCGCCCAAATCGCCACTACACCGGTCAGCAAGCCAGCGAGCGGCAGCATCCACAAAATCCCCACGCCCGACGGCTTGGCTTTCTCAGCCCATTGCGAGCCGCGACGGAACAGTGCGCCGGCAGCGCCAAGAATCATGCCGGCAACCAGTGCGAACGCCATGTAATCGGGAGTGAACAGGCCGTCGGTTTCTCCGATCAGGTAGAACGTGTGCGTGCCTTTGACCAGCGACGCCACCCACGAAGCCAACGCGGAGCAGGAGAACGCAAGCGTCACGGTTTCGAGGGTTATGTCGGAGAGCAGAATCTCGACCGCGAAAAACGTGCCTGCGAGCGGCGCGTTATACACGCCCGCAAGGCCGGCGGCAGCCGTAATGGCCACCAACATGCGGGTGTCCTTCGCGTCAAGATGCACCCAACGCGCGAACCGTTGACCGAACATCGCACCCAACTCGCGCGGCGCCACTTCTCGACCGATCGACATGCCCGTACCGACAATGAAAATCTGCAGCAGCACATGCACGACGGTCTGCCAAATCGGCATAATATCGCCATTTACCGCCTTTTTAACGGACGGCACCTTCGCACTGCGCGTACGCAACAGCCACCAGATCACGGCCGCGATGGCCGCACCCGCGGTCACGGAAATCAGTCGACGAATCACAGGAACGTTGAACGGGCCGGATTCCTGCGAATTCTCAACATAGCCGAGCGCAAGATGCTCGACGCCGTACAGCATAAGCGTCAGCAGGCCGGCGGCCGCGCCAATGGCCACACCCACAATCGCCACAGCAGCAATCAGTGCCGGAATTCTGCCGATTTTCGGCTGCGTTCCTTGAGAATTCTGCGACTCCTGCGATTCCCGTGTTTTTTGCGATTCCCGCATCTGCCGCACTCCTTGCACACCGTCTCCTTCGTTCAATTCATTCCCCCAATTGTCCCATCTGCCGCAACGTTCATTTGTTACGCCCCAAGCGTGGCGATCGGCAGCACCGGAATACTGCTGACAGTCATATTCCGATATTCAGAAATCATAAGAAACTATAGGAAAGCAGCAAAAGGGCATAAGAAAGCCCGCCCGGAAAAAGGGGGAAGACCGGGCGGGTTGAGGAAGGGAAGAAAAAGAAGTCAGCTATGAAGGGTTACTTGGCCGTCTCCTTGGACTTGCTCTTCGGCATAACCCAGAACTTGAGCAGCGGGTAGCTCACGATCACGGCGAGCAGGGTGTTGACCACTTGTATAATTGTAAACATACACAACAAAATCATACGATGAAACGGCAGCACGTTGGACGGGGATGAACTCCTAGCTATTCGAATGACCAGCCGTGCACAATGGCGCGTGAAATCGGAGCCCATGGCAACGCCTACACTGTCATGGGCGCATAGGCAATCCGCCGTTCGACGTACTGACGAAATAGTTGGGATACTTGTCTGAACCGTAGGTTGCACATATGTGCAACCCCTAGACTGTTCACGCTAGATACAGGCATACAGTATTCGTATCATGCGCAACCAAGGTGGTGACATATGCTCAGCGAACCAGTGAAAGCATTATTTGAGTCCAATACCAACGCCCGTCATGCCGGCGACGCAGACAGACTCGCCAAGGAGCGTAAGCCGAACGGAGTGCATGTACTGACGGATCTCCCATATGGCATTCCGGACCAACTGCGCAAATTGGACCTGTACCGTCCGGAAACGCAACATGAACCTCTTCCGGTCATCATCGACTTCCATGGCGGGGGCCTCTACCATGGCGACAAACAAAATACCATGTGTCGCGATATGTATTTAGCGAAGTATGGGTTCGCTGTGGTCAATGCCAACTATCGGCTGGTCCCGCAAATTGGATTCCAAGACCAACTACACGATGCGCTTGACGCAATCATCTGGACGAACGAGCACGCGCATGACTATGGCATGGATACGAATGCTCTGTTTCTGATTGGAGATTCCGCGGCCACCCTGCTTATCTTGTACCTCACCGCCGTACTCCATTCACCGGTCGTCGCGTCACAGCTTGGCATGAGGGAAGCCTACGGAACCGCCCACATCCTCGCCATTGCGGGATGCAGCGGCATGTATCGCTTCGAAGGCGGCGTGCATGGAACTGCAATGGGATACTATGCGGAAGGCTACTTTCCAACGCTGAAGGAACGAATTCGCATCTCCCCTTATCTTGATGTCGATCGCCTTGTAGTTGATGGCAATCTTCCGCCCTTCTATCTGCAGACCAGCACCGAGGATTATCTCGCGGACAACACTCTGGAATTCGCAAGAATCCTGCAATACCGCCATCATGATTATGAACTGCGATTACTCCCGAAAGGTCTTGACCACGCTCTCGTACACGACTTCGCAGTCAAGGAGGTCGGCCTGGAGCATAATGAGGAATCACAGCAAATCGTAAAAGAGGCGGCGACGTTCTTCAAACGGTACCGCCCAACGACCAGCTAGGAAAGGACGCAAAGGACGCCATGGAAGAACGGATTCGCTCCACTCGCTCCTCACTGGCAGTATTCGTAGGCTGTTGCGCCATGTCCTTCATCGGCTTCGCTCTCATCACCAACACTTCAGGGCTGTATTTCGACGCCATCAGCCGTGATTTACATGTGGGTCGAGCCAAGGTCAGCCTAACCGTATCGGTTCGATTGATTTGCAGTGCCATCTCTATGGCCGTGTTCAGTCGCTTTTCACATCGCATTCGCTTGCGCCCCACACTTATCGGCTGCATTGGTATCTGCGCCGTGGGATTCCTGCTTTGCAGCCGGGCGTATGCCCTCTGGCAGTTCTATCTCGCATTCGCTGTGATGGGACTCGCCTATGTTATTCCGATAACGCTGATGCCACCCATTCTGCTTGCGGCATGGTTTCCCACTCATTTCGGCACGGTCCTTGGCATAACCGGCTGTTTGTCAGGATTGGGAGGAGCCATATTCAATCCTCTGATTTCGCACGTCATCGCGTCATATGGATGGCGATCGGCATATCTACTGACCGGTGTGATGCTGATGGTGCTGCTACTTCCCTGCTCCTACCTGCTTAAACCATATCCACATGGCAAGCTCGACACTGCGTCTGCCCCAAACGCCAAACCTGCGCATAATACACGGACGAAAAGCGGGCATCTCATCGGTATGCTTCGTTCACCGGCGTTTCTGCTGCTGTCAGCCGCCATGATTTTGTTGCAAATCGTATCCGGCATCAATCAGCATATTCCCGCGTACGGGATTTCCATCGGACTCACGCTTACACAGGCCGCTTGGGTGGTCACGGCCCGCATGATTGGAGCCAGCGTCGGCAAACTTGCCATAGGTTCGGCGCTGGACCGTGTCAGACCGCAATTCGCAATCACGCTGTTTGCCGCCATCGGAACCACAGGATGGTTCAGTCTGCTTTTCGGAGCCAATCTGGAAGTTGCGATCACTGCAAGTTTTCTGGTGGGAATCGGCCAATGCCTGCTCATGATTGCACTTCCCTGGAGCATACGCCGCGTATTCCCGGGAGATGATTATGCCCGCGCGCTGTCCGTCATCAACGCCACCGGCCAGCTGACCGTAGCCATCGCTACCACAGTTCATGGATTGATTTTCGACATGACCGGCGGATATGGAGCGTCATTGACGCTCAACGTGCTGTTGTACGTGTTGGCAGCAATTGCAATCATCACGGTGGCGCACGGGCATACCCAATCCTTCCGGCATCCTAACGGTGATTAGTCCATATCCAATAACAACTCAGCCATTCCCTGATTGGTAGCGAGTGCCGACATCAGTCCACCGACCAGGCATGCGTGCAGTGCCCGCGCACGCCACGTCTCCCAAGCGACTCCAATGACCAATGGAATGTCACGAAACCGTTCGAAATCGATGCTGATGGTGCGCTCACACAGACTGGTTCGCACATGATTGCCATCCATATCGATATGATGTCCGCAAATATGCCCGACCACTCCCTTTTCCTGCAACTCCCGTGCTACTGCAGCGTCTTCGAACGAATGGAAGATTTTCCCGGAATGCCCCTGCCGAATCGCTCCCACACCGACAATGGCGATATCGGCTCGGTTACCCAAAGCCAAAGTCATGGCGATCAGTTTCTCCGAACGCACAGCCTGAGCAACTTCCGCGGATCCCATAATCAGCGGCGCAGGAAGCAACGAGTAGGCGCATCCCAGACGTTCTGCCATCATTCGGCAGATTTCCGGAGAATCAGTCAACGAGTTGGCGGAAGACAACGAACCCAGCATCTGAGTCACATGCGCACGAGGGTAGTCAAGGGGAGGCAAGGCTCTGATTGTCGCCGCCATCGGCGTCCCGGTCGATGTAACGATCAACGAATCCGGTTTGAGGTTTTCCACCAGCAGCTGCGCCGCACATTGAGGCACTAGCATCGATGCGATGCTGTCATCGTATGAATATGCGACGCGTACCGTTTTCAATCCGTATTTGTCCCGAAGATTCTCCTCAAGGGATTGCAATCGTTGCAATGGGTGCCCGATGGTAATCTGTACGATTCCGGTTTCCCGTGCTTCAGTGAGCATGCGTGACACCGATGACCGCGAATAGCCGACCTCTCCGGCAATCTGTGATTGATTGAGTCCCTCGTCATAATACATCTGCGATACACGAATCAGCTCTTCGATATGCTGTCTGGTTTGCATCGACGCAAGCGCGGAATCTTTGAACATATGTGCATATTATCTCCAACACCCATACGAACATGCGCGATAAGCATACGTTTTGAGCCCATCATCAGCCGATACTCCGGTAAACCAGCAATGTGACGAACTGCACATATTCTCATTCATATCCCAATGCCATTTCACCCTCAAATTAGTCTATAACCGGCTCAAGGAAGAACCGGGCCCCGCGTTACCGAAGGGCGATCTTCGGGTGATGCGGAAGGGACAAAGGGAGAAAAAATACCATGTCGACAGTATGGCAATACTTGAAGCAGCATGCGTATGGCGCACTCACCATAGTGTCGGTGTTGTTGTGCATTCTGGGCAGCTGCATCGCGAATCTGGCACAGACGGATTTCGGCAACGTCACCAAAGAGAATCTGACCATCGAAACATCATCCGGCCATAGGCTCGGCGTCAACATGCTCAAGCCCAAGACCGCCACCAACGACAAGCCGGCACCTACCATCGTGTTCGCGCATGGCGGCAACGGTCTCAAGGAAAAGTGGGATCTGTACCAGATCGAATGGGCACGTCGAGGCTTCGTCGTGTTCTCCTTCGATCTTTACGGACACGGCGACTCCGAGATTCTGAACAACACCGAATGGCTGGTCAACGGCCGTGGCCTGTATGACACGGTAAAGTACGCGACCACACTTCCATTCGTGGACAAGGACCAGATCGCCGTATCCGGCCAGTCCCGCGGAGGCAACACCATTCACGAGACGATCCTTCTTGACAACAAGGCCAAGAAGCAGCTGATCAAGGCCGTGCTGTACGTCAGCCGCGATGCCGTCTACAAAGACAACGAAACTCAGTCGTTCGGCTATGTGCCAGGCAAGACCACTTCAGCCCAGGCCGCCTCCAAGAATAACGGCGAATACTTTAATTATTACGGCAATCGCAATGTAGGCATCATCGCCGGCAAATTCGACCAGTACTCCTTCAAGGAGACCGACAAGACGACCGGCAAGATGCTGCCGAATCCGGACTATCTCAAGCACAATAACGCCAAATCGTTCCTGAACTTCGGTATCACGCCTGACTCTTCGACTGCCGACGGCGTCAGCGGCAAGTATTATACGAAGAAGGTCGATGGCAAGGAAGCATTCCGTGTCATCTATCTGGAAAACGGCTTCCACACTTCGCAGCTCTTCCAGTCGTCTTCTACCGCAGCTGCCATGGAGTTCATGGTCAAAGCCTTCAATGTGAACACCTCGTTGCAGTCGGGCGACCAGATCTACCAGTGGCGTATGATTGGCAGCACCATCGGTTTCATCGGCATGTTCATGTTCGCCGTGTTCTTCGCTCTGTGGCTCTCCCAGATGCCGCTCTTCAGGGGAACTTCTCGTGGCAATGCCATCATGCGTGTCGCGGAATCGCATCCGGGAACCAAGGCTTGGGCATGGGGCTGCCTTATCGTCAACACCCTGTTCGCCACCGTCAGCACGTTGTTCCTGTACTACAACGGCGTCGACACCCATATCGGCACGTTCTTCAGGCAGGGGCAGGCACTATTTGCAGGCTCCATGCTGGCGATTTCCTCCGTGTTCACCGCCATTGTCACCTACATCTGGTACCGCTGCTTCGCTAAGAAGAATGGTATGAACATCGATGAAATCGATTTGAAGACATCTGCTTTCAGCGTGTTCAAGACCATCATGCTGGCTCTCACCGTCACCGGCGGCACTCTGCTGTTGGTCTGGGGAGCACAGTACTTCTTCAAGACGAACTTCTCGTTCCTGTACTGGGGCATCATGCCATTCGGCTCCTTCAAGATCGTGGACATGCTTAAGGTACTCCCGATCTTCCTGATTGGCTACGTGATTTCCTCCATCTTCATCAACTGCATGAACTACAACACTTCCTATGGCAAGAACAAGATCGTGAACATCCTGGTACTCGCTCTCGTCACCGCCGCCGTGCCGGCACTGGTGTCCGGCGCAGGCTGGGCCAAGTTCATGCTCACCGGTGTCAATGACCTGTTCGGCGCGGCCTACACCCGCATTCCGGACAGCATGTTCCTCACCGTATTCCTGCTGTTTATTACTCCGCTGACGGCTCGCGGCATCTATTCCAAGACCCGCAATCCGTACCTCGGTGGCATCATCAACGCGATTTTGGCCATGGTAATCACCTGCGTGAATTGCCAGGTCGTTTTCCCGGCCTGATCGCTAGATAGCACGGCATGACAAAGGGTGGTGGCTCATCGACTGAGTCACCACCCTTCTTATTTGCAAGGTACGCTACGCCTTCCAACGACATCAGGCGCGAAGCAGGCATGGAAAACCCGCCCGGATTTTCCGGGCGGGCAGGAAGGCAGGAAGGAAGAAAGGAATTCAGAATAGGGCTACTTGGCAGCCTCCTCGCTCTTGGCCGTCTCCTTGGATTCGCTCTTCGGCATAACCCAGAACTTGAGCAGCGGGTAGCTCACGATCACGGCGAGCAGGGTGTTGACCACGGAGGCAATGGTGCCGGCGATGCCAGCGCCCATGCCCCAACCCTGGCACAGACCAGTCACGTAGCCCGGCAGCACGAGGTTCACAACCACGATGATCACAGCGAGGATCACATACTTCCAAGCGGCGTCCTTGAAGCTGGAGTCAGACTTGAACACCCACTTCATCTGCACGAAGAAGTTCACCACCTGGGCGAGCACCTCGGCAAGCAGGAAGGTGAGGAAGCCGCCCAGACCGTTGCCCTGGGTGTCGTAGTTGAAAATCAGAAAGTGGAACGGCTGAGTCAGGCCCATGCCACTGATGAAGATGGCGGTGCCAATCCACGTCACCACGAAACGGGTGATGGTGGAGATGTTTGACAGCAGGTTGAACAGGATGAATTCCCAGATGTTCGGGTGATCCTTGATCCACTGGCGGATCGGACCGACCTTCTCGGCCGTCTGCGTTGCGTTGTTATCAGTCATTGTTCAGCTCCCTTGCAGTGCGCCTGTTTGCGGATTGGTTGCGGAAGAAGCCGGCAATCACGCCGCCCAATCCGCGGAAGGTGTGGCCGTTGGCGATTTTGACGATGGCGTCGACCATCGCGGAATCGACCATGCCTTGGGTCATCTTGCTCATGGCTCGCGGAGGCATGTTCAGGATGAACAGGGTATTGAGGTCCGGGGCACCGGTCTTCTGGCGGATCTTGGCTTCCTGCTTGGCGAGCGTCTTGGCGACGGTACGCGCCACGAAGCCTTTGGAATCCACCCAAGACATAATCGGATCGTTCACATCGAACGTCACCGGCTTGCCCGGAGCCACAACCTCATGACCAAACAGAATGGCCATTTCAGCATCGGTCACTTCCTTGACGTGACCGCTGAGGTAATGTCCGAGTGCAACATCCGCGGCAACGGGCTCGATATCGCCGGCAACAGTGAGTGGAATCGAAAGCGGCAGATGCTCGGCGTTGTCGCCCACCATCAGCGTCCACTCGCCGGATTCCGTCTTCCATTCGTTGCAGGCAACGTCGAAGTGACGGAAGGTGTAACGATCGAAATCAATGTGCACGCTCTTGCTTTCATGAGCAGCAAGCGAGACCTTGGCGAAGCCCTTGAGTTCGCGATCGGGGCGCAATACGCCGCCCTGCGGACCGCGCACATACAGCTGTACAACGGCTGAACCGGCAACGTCGGAATCGTTGCCGACCATCACGTCAACGCCCTTTTCACCGGCAGTTGCGGCGCTGTAGGTGAACTTGGAATAGCTCAGGCCATAGCCGAACGGGAAGCGCACCGGCACACCGGCGGTTTCGTAATAACGATAACCAACGAATGGGCCTTCGCGGTAGATCGCATCGCGGCCGATTGCCGGATACCAACCGGAGCTCGGGCAATCCTCGTAACGCACCGGCCAGGTTTCAGCCAAATGGCCGGACGGATTGACTTCGCCGGTCAGTGCACGTACGGCTGCGGAAGCGCCGGCCTGACCGGACAGGCCCACGTAAAGTACTGCGGCAACATCATCGATCCACGGCAGTTCCACCGGAGAACCGGCAACAAGCACGATCACGATCGGCTTGCCAGTACCCTTCAGCGCCTCAACCAGATCGTTCTGCACCTGCGGAATCGCCATGGTGGAACGGTCAAGACCTTCGGATTCGCTACGCTCATCAAGACCGACGACCGCAAGCACCACATCCACATCATCCTTACCGGCCAGTGCGACGGCGTCTTCCACGAGCACGCGATCAGCCTTGCCTTGGCGGTCGTAGCCCTGCTCGTAGCCGGCCAATACCAGTCCTTCGGCGTTCTTGACCTCGTCGAGGATGTTCTCCTCCTTGGTGGCGTTCACCTTGGATGAGCCGGAACCCTGATAGCGTGCGGTCGCGGCCATATCTCCGATGACGGCCACGCGAGTGCCCGGCTTGAGCGGCAGCGTGGCGGCGTCGTTCTTCAGCAGCACGCTGGAATGTTCCGCGACCGTTCTGGCGATATCATGGTGCGCCTTCGCGATGTCGTCCGACAGCAGATCGTCGCGGCCGACGCCGACGAGCTTGGTCGCCGCCGCGATTTTGGCGACTTCCGCGGCACGCTTGTTGATGTCCGCCTCGGCGAGCGTGCCCGCTTTGACCGCGCCTTCCAGCTCGCGCACGGAGGTGAAACCTGGCGACGGCATTTCCAGCGAGCCGCCGGCTTTGACGGCTGCGACGGCGGAGTTGGAGCCGCCCCAATCGGAGACGACCATGCCGTCGAAGCCCCATTCGTCGCGCAGGATCTCCTGCAGCAGATGCTTGTTTTCGTGGGCGTAGACGCCGTTGACCTCGTTGTAGGAGGTCATGATGCTCATCGGCTTGGCCTCGCGCACGGCGATTTCAAAACCGGTCAGATACAATTCGCGCATGGTACGTTCGTCCACCACGGAGTTGCTGGCCTGGCGGCGCAGCTCCTGGCTGTTGACCGCGAAATGCTTCGGGCATGCGGAGACGCCGTTGCTCTGGATGCCGCGAATGAGGCCGGCGGCCATACGGCCGGCGACGATCGGATCTTCCGAATAGTACTCGAAGTTGCGTCCGCACAGCGGGTTGCGTTTGACGTTCATGCCCGGTCCAAGCAACACGTTCACGTCGAGATCGTGAGCTTCCTTGCCGAGCGCCTCGCCCATCTCTTCGGCGAGCGCCGGATCCCAGGTGTTGGCCACGGTGCAGGCGGTCGGGAAGCAGGTGGCCGGCTTGGATGCGCCGATGCCGAGGTGGTCGCCTTCGCCAAGCTGCCTGCGCACGCCGTGTGGGCCGTCGCTCATGACGAAGCCGGGAATGTCGGCGCGATCGTTGCCGCGCGAATCCCATTCGGATCCGCCGGACAGCATCGCCGCCTTTTCAACGATCGAAAGATCTTCAAGTTCCATGGGTTCTCCCTCGCACTAGGTGTTGCCAAAACCTGCTTTGCCGAGCCTGCCCTGTCCGCTCCGCCCGACTGCGCTGTTTTCTTGCGATTTCCCGCTGCCGTACCGCGCTGCATCGCACCGTGCCGCACGCGGGATTTCGCCGCTAGTTTGATTGAACCAGCTTTTGCGATGCCATCACCGCCGTATTACACAACCTGTCGTTTTGCTCGCACAATCGGTATATGGGCGCGGTGAAGAGGGTATGCGGTGGCGCAGAACGCGCATAAAATCGCATCGTTCCATTTTGCAATCGATGGCAAGCGTTTCGATATGCGTATATCGTTGCAATTTCAAGCGACTCGCCGATATTGATACCTTTTTGCACAAGCGCTATCTTTCTTAACGAAAGTAAGTTTTGCTGACTTTTCTTCAATGCGGAACATGCTTTGATCACTCAACGCGGAGAGCGATGTTTCGCAGCGCACAGAAAGGATAATGAGATACGCGACCAGCAAAGCAGCGACACGAGCATCGCCTTGGACGCCAATACGGACGTCCAGCAGGAGGCCGATAAACCGGCAGTCAAGTGGAGGTACCTCTTCGGCTTCCTCGCCTGGACCGTGCTTAACGCCATCGTCATCGCACTGTGCGCTGGCGCGTCGGTCTTGACCATCAAGCGCATCAAGTAATTCAAACAGGACCGTACCGTCGCATATGATGACACGGCCCCAATCCAGTTCTCCCGATTTTTCCCACACTCAAAGGAGCCCCACATGGTAGACAGCACACTGTTCTCGCTGGCCACGCTCAACGCCCATCCGGCAATGAATCCGGATTCGGTGATCCAGGGCGATCATTGGCGCATCGGCCTCATCACGGACGCGCTCGTCCGTTTCGAATGGTCCGACAGCGGCCGTTTCGTGGATGACGCCACGCAGATGGCGATGGTCCGTGATTTCGGCGAAAAGCCTGAATTCACCGTCACCGAACGTAATGGCTGGCTGGAAATCGACACCCCGTCGCTGCATATCTCCTACAACCAGCGCAAGTTCTCTCCGGAAGGCCTGTACGCAACCGTCAAGCACGTCAACGCCATCGAAAACACTTGGCATTACGGCGACGTGCAGCGCAGGAACCTCGGCGGCACCTACCGTACGCTCGACGAGGCGAACGGCCGCATCCCCGTCGATCCGGGCGTCAACAGCACCGACGGTTGGGCGATCATCGACGATTCCAAGTCGAACGTCATCCGCGAAACCGCCGAAGTGAACGGCAACCACAACGATTTCGGCACGTGGGTGACCCCGAAGGAAGAGCCGACCACCGACCTGTATCTGTTCGGCTACGGCCACCGCTACCGCGAGGCCGTGCACGCCCTGTACCGCCTGACCGGCCCGACCCCGCTGCTGCCGCGCTTCGTGCTGGGCAACTGGTGGAGCCGCTACCACCGCTATACCGAAACCGAATACCGTCAGCTCGTCGAACGTTTCGAAAAGGAAGGCATCCCGTTCACCACGGCCGTCATCGATATGGACTGGCACCTGGTTGACGACGTCGACCCGAAGTACGGCTCCGGCTGGACCGGCTACACGTGGAACAAGGACTTCTTCCCGGATCCGAAGCGCTTCCTCAACTGGCTGCACGAGCATGGCATGAAGGCCACGCTCAACGTCCACCCGAGGGACGGCGTGCGCGCGTTCGAAGAGCTGTATCCGCAGGTCGCCAAGGCCATGAACATCGATCCGGAAAGCGGCGAGGCCGTGCAGTTCGACCTGACCGATCCGAAGTTCATGGAGGTCTACTTCGACCAGCTCCACCACCCGATGGAGGAAGATGGCGTCGACTTCTGGTGGATTGACTGGCAGCAGGGCGGCCTGACGCGGCAGCCGGGCCTCGACCCGCTGTGGGGCCTGAACCACCTGCATTACCTCGATTCCGCCCGCAACGACGGCAGCGACTACAGCGAACGCAACCCGCGCCCGCTCACCTTCTCGCGTTACGCCGGCCCGGGCTCGCACCGCTACCCGATCGGCTTCTCCGGCGACACCGTCGTGACGTGGGAGTCGCTGAAGTTCCAGCCGGAATTCACCGCCTGCGCTTCCAACATCGGCTACGGCTGGTGGAGCCACGACATCGGCGGCCACATGTTCGGCTACCGTGACGAGGAGCTGGAGGTCCGCTGGTACCAGCTGGGCGCGTTCAGCCCGATCAACCGTCTGCACTCCACCGATTCGCCGTTCAACGGCAAGGAGCCGTGGAACTTCCACGGCGATGCGGAACGTGCGATGACGTCCGCGCTGCGCCTGCGCCATGCGATGATCCCGTACCTGTACACGATGAACCGTCGCGCCGCATTCGACAACGAGCCGCTCGTGCAGCCGCTGTACTGGGACTATCCGGAAATCGAAGCCGCATACAAGCTCACCGACGAATTCCGTTTCGGCACCGAGCTGCTGGTCGCGCCGATCGTCGATCCAGCCGAGCGTTCCGTGCAGCGTGCGAAGGCCGACGTGTGGCTGCCGCAGGGCGAATGGTTCGATTTCTTCGACGGTCGCCATTACACGTCTCGTCCGGCCGAAGGCCGCCGTCTGGAGGCTTGGCGCGATCTCGACCGCATGCCGGTGTTCGCCAAGCCCGGCGCGATCGTGCCGCTGCAGATTCCCGCCGAGGGTGAGGCGCTCAACTCCGTGGCCAACCCGCGCGCACTGCAGGTAGTGGTGTTCCCGGGTGCCGAAAACAGCTTCACGCTGTGGGAGGATGACGGTGCCGCACAGAGCAAGGATCGTTGGGCATCCACCGAAATGGCGCTGCGTTTTGAGGGCGATTCCGCACAGTTCTCGATCGCCCCTGCGGAAGGTGCGACGGACGTCATTCCGGCTTCCCGCGATTGGACGGTCACGTTCCGTGGCATCGCTCCGGAAGCGATGCACGCCGTCCGCGCGACCGTCGACGGCTCTGCCGCCGCTCCGGAAGTCGCGTACGATGCGGAAACGCTGAGCCTGACCGTCACGCTGCGTGACGTGCCGACGAGCTCCGCAATCGCCATCGATTTCGCCGACGGTCTTGCCGTTGCGGACGATCCGGTTGAAGCCGACGCGTTCGCCGTGCTGAAGGATGCGCAGATGCTGTACATGACCAAGGAGCTCGCATACCGCGCGATCCGCGAGCTGGGCAAGGATGCGCTGCCGGCACTGAGCACGCTGGAGGATCTGCACGGCGTTGGCGCGCAGACCAAACACCAGTCCCACATGCCGCAGCCGGTCATCCAGGCCCTGGCCGAAGTGCTGACCCGCAACTGACCTCATCGCAATAATTCAAAATAAAACGCGTGCGCGTCCGGATGGTTTCCGCCCGGACGCACACGCGTTTTGTTTTATGTACGAAATTAGTATGACTCGACATTCCGCATAGATTCGAAGAAGAATCAATGACACGCCCATCGCAAATGCGATAATTCCATAATCACAACAGGCATGTTGCAGCTTCTCTCGCTTGAGAAAGGTAAAGCATTAAAACCCTAAAGTGTATACGTTTACAAATAACAATCTAGATATTGACTTTGAGACTTATATACTATAATGTTATCGTATACATGATAGCTTTATGAGCTACTCACTTCGACGAAGAAAGAAAGGAGCAAATATGCAGAACGGGGATTTTCGCTAAACCGGCTGCAGCGCCAATGATGTACGTCCAATTACTTCAGCCAGTACAACGCAGCAACATCTACAGCAGGTAACCCCGTCTGCCACCTAGCTGTTAAGGCAACGGTGCCTATGTATGCCATCGCAGCACATTTCAACAGCAATCATGAGAGGTGCTGCCCATAGATGAACAACACCTCTCATACAAACTGCATCTAGCAACGTCAAAGAAGAAGGCTTTCATGACTGATTTCAATCGTTCCAAGCTTCCCGACAGCGTCCGTTCGAACGGCGCGACCCCGAATCCGTGGTGGGCGAACGCGGTGGTCTACCAGATCTACCCGCGTTCCTTCCAGGATTCCAACGGCGACGGCATCGGCGACCTGAAGGGCATCACCAGCCGTCTCGACTACCTCTCCGACCTCGGCGTGGACGTGCTGTGGCTGTCCCCGGTGTACAGGTCCCCGCAGGACGACAACGGCTACGACATCTCCGACTACCAGGACATCGACCCGCTGTTCGGCACCTTGGAGGACATGGACGAGCTTCTCGACGAGGCGCACAAGCGCGGCCTGAGGATCGTAATGGATCTGGTCGTCAACCACACGTCCGACGAGCACGCCTGGTTCCAGGCCTCCCGCGACAAGGACGACCCGCACGCCGACTGGTACTGGTGGCGTCCCGCCAGGCCGGGCCACGAGCCGGGCACCCCGGGCGCCGAGCCGAACCAGTGGGGCTCCTACTTCGGCGGCTCCGCATGGGAGTACGATCCGAAGCGCGGCGAATACTATTTCCACCAATTCTCTAAGAAGCAGCCGGATTTGAATTGGGAGAATCCGGAGGTGCGCAAGGCCGTCTACAAGATGATGAACTGGTGGATGGACCGCGGCATCGACGGCTTCCGCATGGACGTCATCACCCTCATTTCGAAGAAGGTCGACAAGAACGGACGTCTGCCGGGTGAGGAAGGTTCCGAAATCGCCGATCTGCCGGTCGGAGAGGAAGGGTATTCGAATCCGAACCCGTTCTGCGCGGACGGCCCAAGGCAGGACGAGTTTCTTGCCGAAATGCGTCACGAGGTCTTCGACGGTCGCGAAGGGTTCCTGACTGTAGGCGAGGCTCCGGGCATCACCCCAGCTCGCAACGAGCACATCACTGACCCAGAAAACGGCGAACTAGACATGCTGTTCCTGTTTGAGCATCTGGATGCCGATTGCGAGGACAATACCAAGTGGAAGCCGACCAAGCTCGAACTCCCCAAGCTGAAGGAGATTCTCAACGGCCAACAGAATGCGGTATCCAAAGCCGGCTGGGCCAGCCTGTTCTTCGATAACCATGACCAGCCACGCATCGTCTCCCGCTGGGGCGACGACTCCACCAAGGAGACTCGCGAGGCATCGGCGAAGGCGCTTGCCCTGCTGCTGCACATGCACCGCGGCACCCCGTACATCTACGAAGGCGAGGAACTGGGCATGACCAATGCCCACTTCACCGAACTCGACCAGTACCGCGACCTCGAATCCCTAAACGCCTACAGGCAGAGAGTTATCGAAACCGGAGTGCAGGACTGCAAATCCATGATGCATGGAATCGCAGAACGCAGCCGAGACAACGCGCGTACGCCGATGCAGTGGGACGGCTCCAAGTACGCCGGCTTCACCGCGCCGGACGCAGCCACCGAACCGTGGATCAGCGTCAACCCGAACCACGTGGAAATCAACGCCGCAGCGCAATGCGATGACCCGGAATCCGTGCACGCTTTCTATAAGCAACTCATAGATCTAAGGCACAGGAATCCAGTCGTGGCCGCAGGAGATTTCCGGCTACTGGACGCGTCAGATCGACAGGTGTATTCGTTTGTCCGCGCTCTTTCGTCCAAGGACGGGCAGGTCGCTAAACGACTTCTCGTCATGGTCAATGTCTCGGGAGAGATTGCACGTATTCCGTCGGAAACAGCGGCCTTGCTTCCCCTCGATGTCGACGAATCCCATATCGTCATAACAACGCACGATTCAGCTCACACCAAACTTTCGCTTACGAAGCGTGAACTGGCTCCATGGGAGGGAGTGGCGATCGAACTTTAATTACCATGCTTAGCATGTAACGTTTCACTCATCATAAGTGGACAGATGGCGGGCAAAATTCCATTCCCCTCAACCCGCCATAGCCCTTCCGACAAACGGTATCAATAACCGGAAATCGGAACGTGCTCTCATCCTGGTGACATGGATTTGGTTTCCTTCTCTTTCCCAAGTCCTCGCCACCAGGATGTTTTTCTTTAGGAACAACAAAGGGTCAGCCCCATCTGCGAGGCAAGACATTCGCCAATCAAGAATAGGGGAACCGCAACTACGAGCCTTCTCAAAATTCAGATGCTCTTCCCTTGCTTTTATGCATCCTGCATATTCTCCTAAGCATCGACAAAATCAGGAGCATATACGCATAGGACGCACATCCGAGCAGAGAATTTCGCCGTCACATACCCATATGGCATCTCATGACTTCTCCATCAGACTTATGACAGAGGAGCAGTTGAAGCCCTCAATGCAAGATATGTATCCAAAACCCTATTCTGAACTTCAGGCTGTTGTCCACGGATAAGATCCAACACCAGACGCCCTGCCTCAGCACCAAGAAAATCCACTTCCTGATGAACGGTGGTGAGATTGAATTGCTTTGCATAGGTGCTGTCATCAAAACCGACAAGCGACATGTCCTGAGGAACTTTAATACCGCTCCGCATCAGCTTGAATAACAGCGGAATGGCCATCCCATCACTCAAACAACAGACTGCCGTAGGCCGCGGCGAGCATGTCAGCAATTGCGATATCGCGTAATTCTCCGGTTCATCAACTTCACGTGGCACATGAATCAACAAAGGCTCAATGGATTCGCCAACGTCATGGCATGCACGCAGGAAGGCATCGGAACGTAAATCAGCGCTATACGGCAAGGGTGCATGCTTCAATTCGGAACATACAAAACAAACTCTGTGGTGTCCAAGATCATGCAGATGCTTAACAACCAAGCGCATACTGGCATATTCATCAATGCCGATGGTGGCGCTAAAACCCTGTGTAACAGGCACATTGATACCAATCAACGGTATATCAAGACGTCTAAGATCCTCGATTTCCATCACGTCTACACCGAACGACGAGACGACCACGGCATCAACGTTGTGCCGCAATGGAATCTCCTCAAACAGTTGCCGACGATTGGTTACATCGGGAATGTAATACGTACAAATGTCATAGCCCTCCGGCTGCAACACATCATTCAACGCCCTACAAATGTGAGAGTTAAACCAAGTGGCCACCGGCTCGCTAATCAGCACGGCAATACGGAACGATTGTTGTGATTTCAACGCCGAAGCGGAACGCGAGATAGTGAATCCAAGCTCCTGTGCCGCAGTCATAACCTTTTCACGCGTTTCCTGCAACACCTTGTCAGGATGAGCGAATGTTCTCGAAACAGTGGCCGTCGACACGCCGGCTTTATTCGCGACATCTTGCGTCGTGGGCTTCAAATTGATGCCTCATTTCTGTTGTTTTTCAAAGGATAAAACCTGTGTTCTCCAAGAAGGGGTTTCTCCGATGAACTCGTATACATCTAAAACCAGTATACATTATTTGACGGTTGGAAAACCTGATGATATCGTATACATTGTTCCCGCAAATCGAAGTAGATCACAGGGAACAAAGGAGGATTGAAAATGAAAAACAAGCAATGGATGCTTCGTGCAGTCGGCGTGATTTCTGCTCTTGCTTTGGGCCTCGGCGGACTTGCCGCATGCGGCAACAGTTCCTCGGCGGAAAGCAAGAACGGACGCGTCTACTATCTCAACAAGAAAGCCGAAGAGCAGTCGACATGGGTTAAGCTCGGCAAGGCATTCGAGAAGGAAACCGGCATTCCGGTTCAGATTCAGACCGGCGGCACCGATTACGATGCGACGTTGCGTTCGGAGCTTTCCAAGAAGGCCGCTCCTACGATGTTCCAGGCTGATGGCCCGAGCTTCATGAGCAGCTTCAAGAAGTACGCCAAGGATTTGTCCAACAGCGACATCTACAAGCAGCTTGACAAGAATTACAAGAATCGTGTGCTGACCAACGATGAGGGCAAGCCAATCGCCATTCCTTACGCAACCGAAAGCTATGGCATCATCTACAACAAGTCTTTGCTCAAGAAGTATTTCGACGCCAGCTGGTCAACGGTGAAGTCCGCCGAAGACATCAACAACTTCAAGGCGTTGAAGACCGTCGCGGACGAGATTCAAGCGCACAAGGACGAAATTGGCGTCAAGGGAGCGTTCAGCTCCGCAGGTCTCGACACCAGCTCGGCTTTCCGCTATAACTTCCATCTCCCCAGCGTGCCGCTGTACTACGAATACGCCGATGACGGTGTCGACATGACCAAGGTTCCGTCCAGCGTCAAGGGCACCTATGTCAAGAAGATGAAGAACATCTTCGATCTGTACATTAAGGATTCCACGGTCGAGCCCAGCTCCTTGTCCGGTAAGACCATGGATGATTCAATCGCCGAATTCGCCACAGGCCAGGCCGTGTTCTTCCAGGATGGCGTGTGGGCCTACAACCAGATCAAGGGTCAATCCGTGTCTGACAACGATCTGGGAGTGTTCCCCATCTACATTGGCGCCAAGGGCGAAGAGAACCAGGGTCTGAATCAGGTGATCAGCAATTACTGGTGCGTGAACTCCAAGGTCTCCGAAAAGGATCAGCAAGCCACTGAAAAGTTCCTGAGCTGGCTAGTCACTTCCGATACCGCGCTTAAGGCCATCTCCCAGGACATGGGACTGGTGTCTCCGTTCAAGGGCTTCGACAACGAGAAGTACCAAGTTACCAATCCGCTGGTGGGCGTCAATCGTGAATACCAGAAGGCCGGAAAGACCGATGTAATCAGCGTTCCTACCGTTTCTCACCAGTGGGAGCAGAATCTCGGTTCCGCAGAGCTTAACTACGCTCAGGGCAATGGCAGCTGGGATGATGTTGTCAAGGTATTCACCAATGACTGGGCCAGCGAATACAAGCTTGCTTACGGCGAGTGAGGAAACCCTGTCATGATCACTATGACCGGTCGGGCCATCAGGCGCTGGTGGCCCCTGTTTGTACTACCGACATGCTTCGCTTTCGCCCTCGGCTTCGTAGTGCCGCTGGTGATGGGTATCTATCTCAGCTTCACCGAATTCACCACGATCACCGATGCCGAATTCGTAGGCTTGAAAAATTATGTCAGAGCATTCCAGGATCCCGACTTCCTGCATGCGCTGCTGTTCACTCTGGCCTTCACCATCGTCACCACCATATTGATCAATGTCGCCGCATTCTTCGTCGCTTATATGTTCACGAAGGCGATGCGCGGTGCGAAACTGTTCCGTTCGGTGTTCTTTATGCCTAACCTCATCGGCGGCATCGTGCTGGGCTATATCTGGCAGCTGCTGTTGAACGGCGTTCTGGCCCACTGGAACATCTCGCTGACATATCACGCCAAATACGGATTCATCGGCATGGTAATCCTAGTTTGTTGGCAACAAATCGGCTACATGATGGTGATTTACATCGCCGGACTGCAAAACGTTCCTGGCGACGTGATAGAGGCCGCTTCCGTGGATGGTGCCACTCCGAAACAGATTCTATGGAGCATCACCATTCCGCTGATGATGCCAAGCATCACCGTCTGCTCGTTCCTTACCGTGACCGGTGGATTCAAGCTCTTCGATCAGAACCTCGCTCTGACCAACGGCGCTCCGAGTAACACCTCGGAAATGCTGGCCTTGAATATCTACCGCACGTTCTACGGACGAGCCGGATTCGAGGGCGTAGGCCAGGCAAAGGCAGTGATGTTCTTCGTCCTCGTTGCCCTGATTGCCATCATCCAGAACAAACTCACCACCAGTAAGGAGGTCCAAGCATGAACCAGCGCATCAAGCACGGCCCATTCTGGACCGGACTGTTCTCGGTCATTTCTTTGGCGTGGTTGTTCCCGCTTGCTCTAGTGCTGATTAATTCCTTCAAAAAGAAGGTCTACATCTCCGCGGACACCTTCTCCTTGCCAACTGGTAAGGAATTTGCGGGACTCTTCAACTACAAGGATGGCATCGAGAAGACCAACTTCATTGCCAGCTTTGGGTGGAGCCTTGTCATTACGGTCGGTGCAGTGCTTCTCATCCTCCTTTGCACCTCGATGTGCGCTTGGTGGATTGTGCGAGTGAACAACGTCGCATCGAAAATCATCTACGTGTTGTTCCTGTTGAACATGATTGTTCCATTCCAGATGGTGATGTTCCCTCTGTCGAAGATGGCTGACATGCTTGGCCTGAACACCCCATGGGGCGTCTGCCTTGTGTATCTGGGATTCGGCGCAGGACTTCCCGTATTCATCTTCACAGGTACGATCAAATCCATTCCGCAGGAAATCGAAGAATCCGCAATGATTGATGGCGCCGGAGCGGTGCGTACATTCTTCACCATCGTTGTGCCGATGATGCGCTCGTCGATTATCACCGTGGCGATTCTGCAGACCATGTGGATTTGGAATGACTACCTGCTGCCGTATCTGACCTTGGATCTGCAAAGGTTCAAGACCATTCCAATCGTGATCCAGTATCTGCGTGGAGGCTACGGCAGTATCGATATGGGCGCCCTGATGGCATGCCTGGTGCTGGCGATTATTCCAATCGTCATCTTCTTCGCACTATGCCAGAAGTACATCATCCAAGGCATCACCGCCGGTGCGGTGAAGGGCTGATCCAATATGAACACAGTGTTCGCTAAGGACTCTGTTTTCATGCGAGGCCTTGATATGGTGGCCAACGCCGCGGTACTCACTCTACTTACAGCAGTGTGCAGCATCCCGTTGGTCACCATTGGGGCCGCGCTATCGGCTTCCTACGAAGCTGCTTGGGCGGCAAAAGAAGGTCGAGGATACCTGCTTCGCACATATTTCTCGGCATTTAAAAGAAACTTCCCAGTTGCAACGGCCATATGGTCAGTGCTCGCCGCAACTGGATTGATGCTCATTGCTTTATGGCTTTTCACTACCAGCATGGCTGCGATGATAGTGAAAATCATGCTAACGCTGCTATGGCTCATCATCATGGTCTGGGCTTGGCCGTTAACGGCACGCTTCGAAAACTCAGTGATGGCTACTTTACGCAACGCGCTACTGTTCGGTGGCACATCGCCGTTTACGACTTTGGTTGCTCTTATCATTCCAGCCATCGCAATCGGACTAACAGTGGCCAGTCTGCAATGGCTTCCCAAAGGATTGTATCTATTGCTGATACTGGGCTTCGGCATAGTGGTACAACTGCAAATACCACTGTTCGAACATGCACTAAAACCCTATGTAAATAAGGTGGCCGCATAGCAGCAAGCAAGTTTCCAAGCTTTTGAGCAAATACAATAAAGCTCAATCTTTCGGGCGGTAGCAGTGCTACCGCCCATTTACGTTTTCATTCGCATTTCGTATGAACCGCATGACACTTTTCTCTTTAAGGCATCGAGATGGTGACGTTTTCTTGGACTTCCCGACCGGGAGGAGAACCCCCTTATGGCGAAGTGCAGCAGGGAGCAGCGTGACAGGGCCGTGGACCTGTACGTCAGATACGAGCGCTACGCCGCGGACGTGATCCGCGAGCTCGGCTATCCCAGCAGAGGGATGCTGCCGGTGTGGTACCGGGAACGCCTCGAGGAGGAACGCACCGGCGTCCCCTCCAGGCGCGGCGAACGCTACAGGCGCTACACGGACGAGCAGAAGCGGGCCGCGGTGGACCATTACCTCGGACACGGCAGGCGTCTGAAACGCACCATGCGCGCGCTCGGCTATCCGAAAAGCCATGAGCTGCTCACCGCGTGGATCGACGAGCTCGCTCCCGGCCGACGCAAGCTGAGGCACGGCCCGGTTCCCGAGGAATTGAAGCGGAAGGCGGTGGTCGCGGCCGCGTCCGGAAGGTCGGAATCACGCGATGCCGCCGCCGGACTGGGCGTGGAGGCGTCCGTCGTCGGGAAACTGGAAACGGCAGATGCTCGCCGGATCCAAGGAGACGCACGTGACGAAGACACCTGGAGAGAAGCCCCCGACGGCCGGGGAAGGGAAAACCAGCGTGGAGCCCTCTACGCCGGCGGCCCGCGGGACGCGGCCGGCCTGGCGGACGCGGTGGCGGCGCTGGAGAAGAGGCTGGCGGAGACGCGGACCCGTCTGGACGAGTTGGACGCCGATGTCGAGCGGCAGCGGCGGGAGAAGAGGGAACTGGACATCGAGATCGCGATCCGGAAGGGCACGTTGGAGCTGTTGGGAAAAGAGCCGGGCGCAGACCCGAAAAAGCCCGGCCAGCCGAGAGAAGGCCGTCCTCGTCAAACAGACCAGTGAGAGGCTCGGCGTGACCGCCGGAAGCCTGCTGCCCGTGGTCGGCATCGCGCGCGGCACGTACCATTACCAGCTCAACGCCATGAAACGTCCCGACAAGGACTCCGGTCTACTGGAGCTCGTGCGCGAGGCGTTCGAGAACAGCAAGCGCGGGTACGGGTACAAGCGGGTCCACCTGGAGCCGGAAAGCATGGGCGTCAGGGTATCGGCGAAACGGGTCATGCGGCTGACGGCCAGGCATGGCCTGGCGCCCCTGTTCAAGAGCGCGAAGCGGTACGGCTCATACAAGGGCGAGCCCGCCAAGGCGCCGAAGAATCTGGCGGACAGGGATTTCCACGCCGAGCGTCCGAACCGGCTGTGGATCACGGACCCGGCCGGGTTCTCGATTCCCGCGGGCAAGGCCTATCTGTCGCCCGTGATCGACTGCCACGACGGGCTTCCCGTCGCGTGGACGATCGGCACCAGCCCGAACGCGGCGTTGGCCAACGGCATGCTCGCCGACGCGTGCTCCACGCTCAGGGACGGGGAGAAGCCGATCATCCATTCCGACCGTGGCTGCCGCTACCGGTGGCCCGAGTGGATCCGCATCTGCAAGGAGCATGGTCTGACGCGTTCGATGAGCGCGAAAGGCTGTTCTCCGGACAACGCGGCCGCGGAGGGGTTCTTCGGCCGTCTCAAGCAGGAGTTCTTCCATAAGCGGAGCTTCGCGGGCGTTGCCTCGCGAATCCCATTCGGACCCACCGGAAAGCATTGCAGCCTTTTCAACGACCGAAAGTTCTTCGAGTTCCATTGGCTCTCCCTTGCACTAAGTATGTCGCAAACCCGCTTCGTCAGGTCTGTCTTGCTCGGCTTCACTGTGGTTTTTCTTGCGATTTTCCCGCTGCCGCACCGCGCTGCATCGTGCCGTGCCGCACGCAGGTTTTCGCCGCTAGTTTGATTGAACCAGCTTTTGTCACACCACCACTGCCGTATTACACAACCTGCCGTTTTGCACGCACAATCGGATATCCCCAAACTGATTTCAGAATCAAAGGAACTCACATGGCAGATAGCACTCTGTTTGGAATTGGCATCTGATCGACGACGTCGACCCAGCGCACGATTTTACCGCTCCCCCGCGCTTTCGCATGCGTTCCATACACACCACACGGCGTAGGAAATGAGCGGACAGATGGTGGCGGAAATAATCACGTCGGTCGGATAGTGCAAGCCGAGCAGTAGTCGCGAACAGGCAACCGCCACGACAAGCGCGACAGCGCCAATGATCGCCCTGCGGAGGAATACCCGTCTTCGGTTTGCACGCCCGTCATCTTCTCCGTCGGGGAAGCATTTGTGCGCGAAATTACGTACGGTAAGAATCATCATGACAGATACGATCACCGCGGCCGCCGTGTGACCACTCGGAAAACTTGGATCGCCCGGCAACAGGCCACTGCCGACGGACGTGATCGGACGGGGGCGTTCGACCAGCCATTTGACGCCGGTCACGTACAGTATTGGCGCCGCCGACACGACGACATCGCGGATGACGACGCGCCTACTGCCGGTAATACGCGAATCGATAGCGGCGAGCGCGGCAACGATTGCGATGCAGCCTGCTGTTGAAAACAGGTACGCAAGTACCGTGGAGCAGTCACGCAACCCTTCTGGCAGCGTCGCTAAAGTCTGCAAAATATTGGTTTCACGCGTTGTTGCGATTGCCGAATTGCGCAGTGCGACGCCAATCATAGGCACAATGCCGCACAATATGGCGGTTGCGATTACCACAGCCGCCGCTCTCGCGATCCTTCTGTTCTTCATATGCATGATTCCAGTTAAGCATAGTTCACCGTGCCGTTGCCATGTGTTCACATCCGGTGTATCCCCGAAAAACGACGGATTGTCCTTCAAGGTACTTCCACGGCTTCCCCGACACGCACGCCACGAACGGCCGGGCAACGCAAATATGGCATACCCGCACAGAAAATACCGGAACGATGCGAGAATCGAAGTTGGCGTTCAAAAAGAAAGGCAAGAAATATGACCGAACCGACAGCACTGACCATACGCCATATGAAAATCGAGGATTATCCGCTGGTATACGGACTGTGGACGCGATGCACAGGTTTCACTATGAGGGATATAGACGATTGCAAGGATGCAATAAAGACGTTTCTCAAACGCAATCCCGACACCTGTTTCGTAGCCGAGGACGATGGAGGAAGAATCATTGGCGCGATTCTTGCCGGCCACGACGGAAGACGGTCGCGCATCTACCACACGGCGGTTGACCCCGACGCGCGCGGTAGGGGCATTGGCTCGATGTTGGTGGGCCGTGTGGCTGAAACGCTTCGTACGATCGGTCTGCCGAAAGTCGCTGTCGGAGTGCCCGCAGACAACGATGCCGGCAACGATTTCTGGGAACGGCAAGGCTTTGCAGTCCGTGACGATTTGGTTTATCGGGAACTGCCGTTGTAATAACGAACCATCCATGATGCCGTGCACGTCGCCTCAGCCCACGTTGTTCGCGGACAGCGAGTAGAAGCCGCAGCATGCCGCCCCGCCCATGGACACGTAGGCCACGGCGGCGGTGCCGCGGCCCAACGCGTTCATCGCGTGGCGCAGCAGCCACGCGTCAAGAGGGCCCCTGCCGCGATGGAAGTCCGAGAGGCCATCGATGGTGAATCGCTATTCGGACAGAAGACGCGGTCTGTGCGAGCGAGCTATGCCTTGGCTAGTTTCTTATGCCTGAGGGTGTAAACGGCATCGGCGGAATCGGCGACACGCTTGGAATGTGTCACCACAATGACACATTTACCGAGTTGATGAGCGGCATGACGCAAAAGATCAATCACCTCATCAGTCATTTCCGGATCCAGGCTGCCAGTCGGTTCATCCGCCAGAATCGCGCGACCGGGCGCCACCAGGGCGCGGCCGACCGCCACCCGCTGACGTTGGCCACCCGACAAGTGCATGATGTTGCGCTTCGATTCCTCACGGCTCAGCCCCAGATCTTCGAGGATCTTCATATCGGCCTTGGGATTGACCAGGCGCAGATTCTCTTCGGGAGTGAGATAGTCGATCAGATTATGGTCCTGGAACACCAAGGACACGTGCTCGCGACGGTGCTTTGAATAACCCGTCGTAGCTATATCCTCGCCCTCAAAACGGACCACTCCATCAGAGGGGGCATCCAGACCGGCCAGCAGGGACAACAAAGTGCTCTTTCCCGCTCCCGATGGGCCGGTTATCGCATACATCTTTCCGGATTCGAAATCTACGTTTACGTCCGAAAGAACGCGGATCTTCGCCGCGCCATATGAGTAATTGACATGGTCCAATTGCAGACAGATAGTCATGATTAATATCTCCTAACGCATAGAGGAAAGAATGGATTTCGGGGATTTGGCCAGCACTGCAGCGCACGACACGGCGAGCGCGATCGCGATGACCGCGCATCCGAGCAGCAGGATGAGCAGCGTCTGTTCTGGCGGCAGAGCCTCCACCTGCAATGATTCAAGAGGCGCGACTCCCGAATCGTGCAGCAGGAGCGAGGACACGTATCCAGACAATAGGGAGCCCGTGCCCAGCGAGCACAGGGCGGCGACTACAGCCATGAGACCGGTTTCGATTGCGAACTGGGCGATAATCTGCATCTTGCCGACGCCGAGAGCCAGAAGGGTGCCTATCTCATGGATACGTGAGCGAATCCAGAAGACAAGCGCCATGCCCAGTACCAACACATCAGCCAAGCAAACGGACAGCAGCACCATACGGACCAGATCGCGCACCGTTTCCACCGACTGCAGCACGCCGGAAAGACGCGCCGAGTCATCGGTGACGTCATATTTGCTTCCAGCGATTTTTTTTGCTTGGGCCACTGCGGCGGAAAGAGCCTGCGGACTATCCGAAAGGCACCGGATCGTGCCGACCCGTTCCTCTCCAGTCAGCGCGGAAACCACTTGGGCACCCGCATAGATAAGATTCTCCGATGCATCTGATGGCATAGGGCTCTGTGCCTGTACATTGCCAGAGAAGATTCCGGCCACGCGAACGGTGGAATCGCGGTCTTCCTGACTGAGCCGGAGCGTTGATCCCACCGATAGCCCATTCTCACGTGCGAAATCCCGGTGAATCAGTACACTCCGGCCATTACTTGAAATGTGGTGTCCTTGTTCCAACCGGTACAGACCACTTTGGAACTCTTCGGACAACGAGGAGTCAGTAGTGCCCAGCACACTGACCTGCGTGGATAGACCGGAATCCAGCCGAGGACCATGTTCGGGGACAACCGGATGCGCACCATCCACCCCCGCCAGGGTCTTACGCTCGTAAACGGTTTTCCTCACACCGGGGATACGCGAGAACCGGCTCGCTTCCTTTAGACTTGCAGGATTCTCGCCTGTGTCGACAGTAAAACCTATTCCCATGCTTCTGCCGATATCGTCGGACATTTTCTGAAGTGCCGTTGACACTCCAACCTGAGCCACAAGACTGGTGAAAACCATCAGCATCAGCAGTCCGATGATTCCGCTGCGTACCGGTTTACGCACGATTGCCAGCGTGGCACGATTCCACACGTTCATGCCCGTCATCGGAGCTCCGACAGGCTTCGCGGCGACTTGCGCAGCATCGGTATGCACGATATGGCGACGCATACCAGCATCACCGCCAGCAGGCCGAGCGACACATACAGTACGGCAGTCGTGTCGATCGATACCGTGAGCGAATCCAAGGTACGAACCGACATATTGGATTCGAGATCGCCGCCAACCTGCCCCATGCTGCTCAGCTCCTTCGCCGCGGAGGCGTTCACGGAACGGAGGGCCGAAGTGCCAAGCCATTGGGCCACTCCTCGTGCGCACAACCATCCGAGGGCCAGGGACGGCAGACCGATCAGAATCATCTCGGTTAGATATTGGGCGATCAGGGATGGCTTGCCGATGCCAAGGGACACCAGTACGCCCATCTCCTGACGTCGGTCGTTCATCCACAGTAAGAGCATGAGACTGAGAACTATCACGGCCGAAATGGTCACGCCGATCAAAGCGCCGAGCATCATGGAACGCACACCTCGGGCGGCATTCAGCATGCTCGACGTATATTGGTCATTGCGCGTGATCTGGTAGTTGTTCCAATCCACTGGAAGCTTCTTCGCCGCTTCCATGGTTTTCTCCACGTCGACACCCTTGTCCAGAACGAAAGTGGCATCCTGATATATTTCCTTGCCGGCCTTGTACTGGTACAGAGTACTTGTAGTGTCCAAATCGGTGTACACAGTGTTGGAGGTGAGTTCCGCGCGGCTGGATACCTTTCTGTCGCTGTCTCCTTTGAATATTCCAACGATGGTGGTTTTGACGGTTGCCGTCGAATGCGACTCATTGTCGGCATCATATGGATTGGCCTTGAGCGTGAGGGTATCGCCGACTTTAAGCCCATTGGTTTTGGCGAGATCCTCATGGACCATCGACATATGCTTATCGGATGCCTTGAGATGACGTCCGTCGACCATGCTGAGCGTGTGCGACGTGAACACATTGAGTTTTGACGAATCGTTTGTGCCTATGACGTTGGCCGTATTGCCGAACTGCTGTTCTTTCTCCGCATCGTAATCATCGCCGCCGGGGACCTTCACCACGCTGGCTCCCACGAGATCGGCGGTGGCGTTCTGCCTGACCATGTACGAGTCAACACCGGACAGCTTCGAGATTCGTTGCACATCAGCGGGACGAACCATTCCGCCTCCGCGAGGTGTCAGCATGCTGCCTTGCAGGTTACTGGCCAGCACGAATCCGCCGACCGCCTGTTTCTCAATCTGTCCGGCCTCATGTTGCGCTGCCCGAGAAACTGCGGTTGCGGACAGCATACTCGCCGTTATGATGGTCAGCACAATGAACAGCACTGCGGTGCGCACTCGCTTTCTGAGCACATAGCGCGCCGCTCGTGAGATGAATGTCATTAATACCCCCTGTGAAGCTGGGACCTTCTCATCCGAAACAATGAAATCTAATTCGATTCTTCGATTGGTCATTCGCCAAAATACATGGTTCACCTCGGAACATGGCAAGATATGCCTTGAGCGAAAAAACGAAACAACATTGGTTGCATTATGCTCCGGGACATCGGTCGTTTTGTTCATTTGACAAACTTTGAACGGCTATAAAACAGTGCATATACCAATGGAGGCCCCAATCGAAATTGGGGCCTCCATCAGAGAGAAAGGAAGGAGTGGCAAGTATTGGTTATTTATTCGGTCAGAATCTTGGCCTTCTCGTTGACGCTTCAACCGTCTCGACCGTCTTGACTTCCTCGTCGGGGATCTCACCGGCCGCGAGCTTGGCTTCGAGCTGCTCGACGATTTCGGCGTGCATCTTCTCGTTGATCTTCACCTTGAACATGAACACCAGCAGGCTGAGCACGATCAGGTCGAGCGGCACATAGAAGGCGCAGACTTCGAAGGTGTGGATGTTCGCGGCGGTCATGTCGGCGGCGGTCGCGTCACCGGTCATACCTGCCGCAACGGCGATGAAGCCGACGATGCCGTTCGACAGGGCGCCACCGACACCTTGTTCAAGAAGGTTTTCAGCAAGTAAGATTTGAGTCTTTATCAAACGCCTCGGCTGCTGTGATGAACCGGTCCAGCAGCCGAGGCGTTCCCATATATGCCCCAGCCGTTCCCAAATCCACCTATCCGCTTCGCCGACTTCGTCCAACTTTCCCGACAATGCCATTGCTCAATGGCGACGAAGGATCGCAGAACGCATTGGCCATTGCCTCACGGAACGCCTGACGGCCAAAATCAGGCAGATTGACATGAACCAGACCGCTCATGATTTCGTGATTCGGATTCCAAGGCTTCAATGCGTTGATGTGCGAGAACATATCAACCAACGGCATCCGCGAAGGGCTCGGCGTTGACGGCCAAAGACGCCCCTTTCATCACTTGAAACACTTCCGATGCCATGGGCATGAAACGTCGGATCGCATCCACCTTGCCGATGGCCAGCACTCCGGCAAGCGATGGTTGCGGACCGTAGGGACCGTCCACCACCATCAACAACGCATGGTCGAGGTCATCGTCATCTAACAGCAGCAATGTATCGCCGGAATTGGTGAGACGAATCCTGTCGCGCAACCGTTCGCGCGCGACAGGATCCCAGTCGTCCAATCGTGATTCCGCGCGGGCTGGGCGCTGTAGTCGTAGTTGCGCAACTGGGATAGGCGACTGACGAACCGGCTCGGGAACAGCGGCACCACCTCGGGCGTTCCATCCGCCTTCAGACGGCGCTGTCCCGCCCCTGGATACTGGACACAATCTGCAAGTTGCGGTCTACCTCGATACACGCCACCGGCAACCCGTTGTCCGCATGGATGATTTCAGCACGCACCACGCGACCTGCGGCACCGTCTTGCTGAAGAAGATAAACACCGCCAGCCCGTCAACGCTGCGATGTTCCCTGCTAACACCGGTTACCGTGCCGTTGTCTTCGATGCCAAGGTACAACGACCCGTTTTTTCGGTATTGGCCAACGCCACCACGTTGTCCACGAGCTCATCGTCAATCTGAGGTCGGGATGCCTCGCTTGTAAACTCAACCGTCAAGCTTTCATGGTTCAGCAGCACAAGTTTACTCACATTGATACCGTTCCATAACCGTTTTCGATGTGAATAAGCTCACGGTCACAACCCACGATAATCGGCCACGGAATCACCGTAACGGCGTTATAGTGCTGTTTGTCGGCGTCGACAAGAGCCAGCGGCGCCGATGAAAACAACACCAAAGATGTTCAGCGAATTGTTCGCAGTACATGTGGTGTGCATCCGTTTCCTCGACGAAACTCCTCTTGTTCCAACCGGCAGGTCATCGTACGCCAGTTGCGAAAGGATTCGCCTATACATGGCAAGGTTTACCAAGAATCGTTGGACCAGCGCAATCATCCCCGCACTATTGATCCATATCCCAATCGGTACCGTCTATTGCTGGAGCGTGTTCAAGCAGTTGATCGCGGACCAGCTTCACGCCAGCCCCGCCTCCGTGGAATGGGGCTTCTCTCTCGCCATCTTCTTTCTCGGCATGTCCGCTGCATTCGCCGGGCCGATGGTTGAGAAAAACATCAAGAAATCTGCTCTTATCTCAATGGTCTGCTTTGTGGTCGGTTTCGCCGGTACGGGCGTGAGCATCGCCTTGGGATTCCTGCCCGGCGTGTTCATCTGCTACGGCGCGATCATGGGTGTCGGCCTGGGCATCGGCTACCTGACCCCGGTCAAGAACCTGATGCTGTGGTTCGCCGACAACAAGGGCCTCGCCACCGGTATCGCAGTCGCCGGTTTCGGCTTGGCCAAAGCCATTGCCAGTCCGGTGATGGAATACCTGATCGGCTCGATCGGCCTGGTGAACATGTTCTATACGCTCGCCGTGGTTTACGCGATAATGATGCTCGTGGGATTCCTGCTCATACGCCGCCCCGCCGGCTGGGTCTATGATCCCGCGACCTCCTATGTCAGCCGCGTCTCGATTCTTAAGAAACCCGTGTTCTGGGGCATCTGGCTCGCCTTCTACATCAACATCACCTGTGGTCTAGCTCTTATCAGCCAAGAGAAAGACATCCTGCATGATGTGCTGAAGGCGTTCCCGCAGTACGCTCCGCTAAGCCCGAGCGCGTTCGCGGCCGCCATTTCCGGCATTATCGGTTTGGTGCTCGCCGTGGATTCCGTGTTCAACACCGCCGGCCGCGTGGGCTTCTCCACGCTGTCCGATCACCTCAAACGCCGCGAAACCGTATATCAGGTGATTTTCGTGATATCGATCGCCGTATGCCTGCTGCAGGTTTGCACTAACAGTATCGACCGCGCTTTGTTGTGGGCCGTGTTGATGATGCTGTTCCTCGTCAACGCCGGATACGGCGGCGGCTTCTCCACCCTGCCGGTACTGCTCGATCAGCACTTCGGCACGAAAACCGTATCCACCACGCATGGGCTGACCTTGAGCGCCTGGGCATTCGCCGGCTTGTCCGGCAATCAGCTGGCGTCGTTCGTCGTCACGCACACCCCCGATCAGGCGCACCGTTATGCCGCGTTGATTCCGGTACTCATCGTGCTGTTCATAATCGCGCTGATCAGTATTTCGCTGGTCAAGGCCGCAGGCAAGCGCGTCGCCGTCGCCTAGTCCCCCATAGGTTCGTGGTTCCTAGTTCGTGGGATTACAGCGGATAATCCCACGAACTGGGTGCCTGCGCCATCGCATATAAATATGCCCGGAATCAAGCCAAAACCTGATTCCGGGCATATTCGTCATCGCGTGGCATTCGGTTCACAGAATCAGGCGACGGAATCCCGTGGGCCGAAGCGTGCTCACGCGCTTATCACCGTTTGTCACACGCTTGTCACGCGCCGATGAGATCAAGCATCTGAGGAATGCTCTTCTTGCCGAATTCGACGGTCTGCTCGCCACCACGGTTGATGACGATGCAGGGCACGCTCATCGCGCCATAATGGTCCCTAAGCTCGGGGAAGTGCGCAACATCGTAGGCCTCGGCGCGCACGGCCGGGTTCAGCGAGGCGATGCGCTGGGAAGCAAGCACTGTCTCCGGGCACATCGTACAGGTGAGCGAGACGAGAATCATGATACTCAGCGGGCTTGCAATGGACTTTGCCCGTTCGATCAGATCATCGCCCAACGGCTGACCAGGACCAGCCACGTTGTACAGGCCCAACACGAACGAATTAAATTCATGACCGGAAGGCACGCCATGGAAGGCGAGACCAGTCGGCTCGCCATCCACCACCATGCGCACGCATGGACGCGCTGCCGGCAGCACGCTGTCGACGTCGAATACCGCACGACCCGTATCATCCTTCTCGTACTCACCATCATCCACCGTCGATTTCAGCTTGCCACCGGACAGCGCGACCAACGCATCGATGAATCCCCGCAGTTCCGTGGACAGCGGCGTATCGTCCAGTTCCAGAGCAAGCGTGACCGGCCGAGACATGCGGCCAAAGACCACGTTGAGCTGCTGTCTGGTGGCGTCGGAGAACAATTCGCCGGGCTTCCTAACGGCGTTCGCCGCGGCATCGGCGTTGCGTTTGGTGGCGGGCGCAGGCGTAGGTGTAGGCGCTGTAGCGTCCAACGAGGCAGCATCTGTCTTCGTTGTGGACTGCTCGTAGGCGCAAGAGACCGGGCGCTGTGGCGTCAAACCGGTTTTCTCGCTCATCCGCTTGGCGTACCGTTCCAACTCCACTGCGGCAATAGCGCCATCGGCGGTGGCAGTAACCACTTGCCGCAGGTTCTTGGCCCGCAGATCACCGGCTGCATACACGCCCGGCACCGAGGTTTCGAGATAGCCGTGCGTGACCACGTAACCATAATCGTCCAGCTCCACCACGCCGCGCACCAGATTCGTGGCGGGCACATATCCGGCGAACACGAACACGCCGAACGTGCCGCCATCAACAGGTTTCCACGTTTCGGTCTGGCCAGTGGCCCGGTTTAGGATCGAAGCTTCACGTAAACCACCTTGCCCGGCAGTGACACCTTGCAGCTCGACCTGGTAACGCACGTCGATCTTCGGATTGTTTTTTGCTGCGGCGGCCACCGCAGCGTCGCAAGTGAAGTCCTGTTCCCGTACGAGAACGGTAACTTTGGAGGCGTATGTGGTCAGAAACACGGATTCCTCGGCTGCTGCGAACCCTCCGCCGACCACCAGTACTTCCTTGCCGGCAAAGAACTCGCCATCGCAGGTGGCGCAGTAGGCCACACCGCGGCCAGCATATTCGGACTCCCCTTCGAACCCTAGTTTGCGTGGGCTGGCACCGGTGGCGATGAGAATACCAAAAGCTTTCAAGTCGCCGCGCGAAGTATGCACGGTTTTGACATCGCCGTGCACGTCGAGGCCGATGGCTTCGGCGGAAAGGAATTCAGCGCCGAAATCCTGCGCCTGTTGACGCATGGTCTGGGTAAGCGCACGGCCAGTGGTGCGGCCAACGCCCGGATAGTTGACCACCTCATTGGTGATGGTGATCTGTCCGCCAAAATCATCTTTCTCGAGAATCAGTACGCGATATCGGGCACGGGCCAAATACAATCCCGCCGTCAGACCAGCGGGACCGCCGCCGATGACTATGACATCGTACAAATCATTTCGAGACATAACGACTCCCTTCGTGCCTTGATCTGGCTATTCAGGAGGTGCCCGGAGGATTCTCCTGGGCACCCCGTCGGATTAGCTTGACAAGCCGTCCGTCAAGCGACGATCACAGTTGACCAACAAGATCAAGGCTAGGTTCAATAGTGTCCTCGCCTGGAGTCCAGTTGGCAGGGCAAACCTGGTCGCCATGTTCGTGGACGAACTGAGAAGCTTGCACACGGCGTAGCAGTTCTTCGGCATTGCGGCCCACATTGGAAGAGATGACTTCATAAGCCACGACCTTGCCTTCGGGGCTCACGATGAAGTCACCGCGTTCGGCCATGCCATCGACTTCGTTGTAGGTGTCGAGATCCTTGGCCAATAGAGCGGTCGGGTCGGCAAGCATCGGATATTGAATCTTGGCGATCTTTTCATTGGCGTCATGCCATGCCTTGTGCACGAAGTGGGTGTCGCAGGAGACAGAGTAGACCTCGCATCCAATTTCCTTGAACTTGGCGTAGTTGCGGGCCAGATCCTCAAGTTCAGTGGGGCACACGAAGGTGAAATCAGCCGGGTAGAAGAAGAACAGGGACCAGTGGCCGAGCACATCAGCCTTGGTCACCTCATGGAACTCGTTGTTCTGGAACGCGTTCACCTTAAAATCGGTCAGTTCATGCTGCAGGAGAGTCATCATCGGTCCTTTCGCTGATTGTCAATTATCGGGCTTCTGCCGTTTTCCATCGTAACGTGATTCTCTGGAACCCGCGCGGGCGTAACGCGTGAGCCTCATCACATCATTACTAACAGTCACGCTGACGGACCATGCGATGCAAGGGTGTTGTGGATTGGGAGCCTCCCGCGCGTCGCGGGAAACAAGAACCAAAAGACAAAAAAAGGGGGTTCCCGGAGCGTCACGCTCGACGGGAACCCCGACGTTGAATGCGGCGGCGCGCTACTCTCCCACACCCTCTCGAGTGCAGTACCATCGCCGCGACCAGGCCTTAGCTTCCGGGTTCGGAAAGGGACCGGGCGTCTCACCTGGGCCATGAC
>SKED01000441.1_pt1 | contig 47434 bp, 65 predicted proteins | sample 4826651 | NCBI WGS metagenome assembly SKED01 (sample SAMN11008818, study PRJNA524170) | human gut metagenome | biome: Human fecal sample; material: Feces; isolation source: fecal sample from pouch patient p19 | host: Homo sapiens | place: Israel: Tel-Aviv | collected 2016-06-28 | reverse complement strand
AGCCGGGTGAAGGTATGTATTTCTTTCAATTTCCAAACGGAACTTTCGGTTCAAAAGTGCATTGGGCTGTTCTTACTGATGGTAACATAGGGGTAACACAGTGGATTCCTGCTGCAAGCGAGCGAGTTGCAGGTATTAAGAACTTATGCTCTTTTAAACGTATTACTGATGCGGGATTTACTTATTTGAGAAACTACGAAGATGATGGTAAGTTTTATGTTGATCCCGGGCTTTTGCATGATCAAACAAAAGTAGCTAATAAGGATATGTTTGGTTTAACATATAATCCCAATAAGAAATATTATGTTTTTGTTGACAAGGTATATCGTGGTGATTCAACAGATAAAGCGAGTATATTTTTTATTGTTAAGTATACAGATGGTACAGAAGAAAGAATTTGCGTTGTATATGCTGATAGAGTAGATTATAATTACTTTATATCAACAAAACCAATTTCCAAAATTGTAGGAAGTTACAGTAATGGATATGGAGGTAGTGTAAGGGTTGGAGTTTACGAAACTAACTTCCAAGTCTCTTGGAGTCCTGCACCCGAAGATCAACTATACCAGTCTGTAAAGTACACAGATACTCAGATTTTAGCAGTGGACGGAAAAATCTCTCTATCTGTAACAACCGAATTAAACAAGCGTGTCATTGGTGGCGCTAATTTGATATTAAAATCGGGTACATGTGTTTCAGGTGTTAACCAAATTGTACGTTTTGATATGTCCCAATATTTTAGAGATTTGAGAGGGAAGAAAGTTACTATTTCTTTTGATTATGAATATAGTAATTTGGAATTAGGTGGCAATAATCGAATAGGACTTGAAGAGCCAGTATTGAAAGACGGAACTTCCGAATATTATTGGGTGGGAACTTTTAAATATTTCTACTCTTTGTCACCGAAAGCTGAAAAAGGACGATTTGTTAATACTATTACAATACCCGAAGATATTGTAAACTCTCAGAATAAAGGAATAGGTTTAATTATTCAAGTAGGGAATGGTACAAACATGAAAGTTTGCAATCCTCAGATTGAAATCGGAGATACTGCAACAGGGTGGAGTCCAGCACCGGAAGATGGTGTAAACCAGTCTATCGAATATACCAATAGTCAAATTAGTGTAGTCGAAGGTAAGATAACATCCACCGTTGAAAAGATAAATACCGTTGATGGACGTGTTACCGGACTTGCTTCACGCATCGAACAGACCGAAAAAAGTATCACGTCTGTTGTTGGTGATATTAGTGTTATTAATAGTACCACCAATAGGCATATATCAAAGCGAATAGATTTAAGAGGATGGGACAATAATAAGTTTTTCCCGTTGGTTATAAGTATTCCGGTTTACCACAAAACAAGGGTTGAAATAAGTAGGCCTCTTAATGAGGGATACGGAAAACCTTCATACGGTACACACGATGGCGGTTTTTCTATGAACTTAACGTTTGAGATGTCCGGTTCGGGTTGGGGTTCGTTGCCAGCAGTAACCAATATCTTTGACTATACTAAATCATGGATTTCTGCGGGTGCAAAGATAGTTGTTGATTTGGGACAAATAACTGAAACGTCTACGTGTAGAATGGGTATTAGGGGCGGTTCTATGTATGACGTAACAGTAGATGATACTATTGACCCAAACGTAATCAACGTTTATCAAACCGATTATCACGGTTCGTATAATACATCGTTCCCCGTTCGCACCGATGGAACTGAACCCGTCCGCACATACGGATACTATACCGAAATAAAGCAGACGCAGGAAAGCATAGCTTTAACTGCAAACAAAGTGGATGATCAAGGTAGGCGATTAAGTGCGGCTGAGTTAACTCTAAGTTCAGACCAAGCAAAATTAAGCGTAGTAGAACAAACGGCAAATTCTGCCAACTCACTTGCCGGAACTGCAAACGGAAAGGCAGAAGCGGCAGACGGTCGAGTCACCGCCACGCAGAACGGTTTGGTCGAGACAGGAATAAACATACAGTCCCGCAAAATCGTGCTAAAGTCTGATAACGTCCTTTTCCAAAACAACGCAGGACAGCAGACAGCCGCTATCAATGCGAACGGAAAACTTACTGCAAACGCAATTGAAGTTGGTGAGGTTGTTGCCGGAGGTTTTGCGGCTCAGAGAATCACTACCGGAAACTTGACTGTGACGGATGGGGCGGTTATCGGTGGTATGACTATTACAGGGGGAGTTCTGACCGGGAAGGCTATCAATATACAGGATGGCGCAAAGATCGGTAACTTCACAATAGAAAGCGGTATTTTGTCCGCTAATGGTATGGTAGCCGGGATGCAGATGCTGCTAAGTAATAACCTTATGGAGATAAGTAGCTCAGGACTTCGAATAGATCACAATTCCGGTGGTTACGCTGTAAATGTTACAGGCAACGGACGTTGTTATATGCAAGGTGTAGAGTCCTACCGTAAATTTGGCGTATACGAGTTTGCGGGTGCGACACAATGGAAAGCCCCCGGAGTACATTTTGCGTGTACTATTTCCTCAGCAGCAAAAGTACGCCAAAAGTGGGGAAACCCCTCTATCGGTGTGAGTGCCTCAAAGTTATCTACCGGAAGATATACAGTTAAGTTTACCGGAGTTCATTCACAGGGTTTTATCCCTATGGTAATGGCTTTAAATGCTACCAAGTGGGTAAACGCTTGTGTAGAGGATATTGTTAGTACGACACAGTTTACCGTCAAACTTATGGACGTTAATACTGGAATGGTAGACAGCGACTTTGCTGTATACATTTGCGGCTTTGTTTAATAGTTAATGCTTGCGGTAAGTTGGTTTGTACCTTCTTACCGCTTACCTTTGTACCAAACATTAATCAATTAATATAAAATTATGGAAAAGAAAAGTTTAGATTTTGATTTAAAGTCAGTAGTTTACACGAAAGAAACAAAAGTGATGGACTACCATTTCGAGACGGAAAACGGAAAGTATGCAGGTCAGCTAACAACGGTGTCTACTGAGCCGGACAAGTACAACATTACCCACTGTACGGCTGATGTGTCAGAGAAACAAATGGTAGAAATGCCGGGAACTACCGGTAGTCCAATTCTGCAAGAACAATACGTTCCGGTCGGATCGCTTGCCATCCGTGACGGTCGCTTTGAGGCAAACCAGTTTCCTCTATCTACTAAAACGTCCGTCTATGTGAACGACTTTCAAAACTTCATCTTTGCGTTAACCGCACCTAAAACAGTAGAATAATGAATGTTACACAAGAACAGTTAAGGTTAATGCTTGTATCGGTGATAAGTCCGATACTTGCGTTTCTCACCCCTACAAGCGGTTTTATAACCGCCCTTGTGTTCATGTTCGGCTTTAATATTATTTGCGGTATGCGTGCCGATGGGGTTAATTTGTCGGTGAATGGTGTGCGTAGGTTCACTATGCTAAAATTCATCTCAGCCATACAGGAACTTATTTTGTACATCCTTGTGATAACCGTTATCTTTTCGTCCGTGGCGAAGATGGGGGACCACGATGCAGCCGTTCTATCGGCAAAGACGATTACATACGTCTTTATGTACGTATATCTGTCGAACGGTTTTAAGAACCTTTGTATCAGCTACCCGGATAACAAATCTTTCCGGTTGATCTACCATATTGTCCGGTTTGAGTTTAAGAGGCTGATGGGAGAGAACGCAGCAAAGATAGTCGAGGAACACGAAGAAAAGATTGAGATTGAAACTAAGTAATTAACACGGGAGGTTTAACGCCTCCCTTTAAACTTTATAAAAATGAAGTATTTCACATTAAAAGAGCTAACACGCTCAACAACAGCAACGGCAAAAGGCATTGATAATACGCCAACACCGGAAGTTGAAAAGAATTTGACCTTATTAGTAGAAAACGTATTAGACCCTCTACGGGAGATTTACGGCAAACCGATCACGGTTAATTCGGGCTATCGGTGTCCGGAGTTAAACAAAGCCGTTGGCGGCTCTAAAACATCCGATCACGTTAAAGGTTTTGCGGCTGATATTACCGGAGGCAGCAAGGAAGAGAACGAACGCATTTTCAATATCATTAAGCACAATTTCCATTTCAAACAATTAATAAACGAGAGAGATTTTTCATGGGTGCATGTCTCCTACGATCCCTCTAATCTCAAAAACCAAATACTAAAGCTATGAAAAAGCAATTATTTGCGTTTTTAGCGACTTTTGTTCTTTGCCTTGGCATTGTGTCGCTATTACTGATAAACGCTGATTTACGGAAGAAAAATGCTATTGCAGAAAGAAATGTTAGTGTCCTAACAACTCAGAATGTTGCGTACCGTACGAAAGGCGGGCAAAGTGCCATGAAAGTAGAGGAATTGAATCTGACTTTAAAGCAGTACCGGAACACCATACAGGGGAAGGATAACACTATAAAGGAGCTAAAGCAGTCTATTAAGGACTTGAAAAGTCACACAAGCGTTCAAACATCAACTGAGACGCATTTTAGCACGCCAGTACGGGATAGTGTTGTTCTTCGTGATAGTTTGGCTATCGACACAATGAAATGCGTAAATATGCACTCTAAATGGCTTGATATATCCGGTTGCATAGATAGCAACGGAACGTTTGCCGGAACAACCGTTTCCCGTGACAGCTTAGAGATACTTAATATAGAGCATAGAAAGCGGTTTTTGTGGTTTCGACTAAAGAAGGTGAAGTATAGGGAGTTTATCGTAACGAGCAAAAACCCACATACAGAGATAACAGGTTTTAACGTAACTACGATAATAAAGTGATAATTACATGTTAAAACAGTTAATGCACGTTAAAGTATTTGCTACTGAGAAATATATCCGTATATTTGCAGCGTAGAAGTTATTACTAACGTCATTAACAGCGGTTATTGATTTTCATAGAATCATGTTTTTAGAAGATTTGTATCACATTTTATCTTAAACTGTCGGTATGAGAATATAGACAGTTTTTAATTAGAACATTTTCACTAACTATATATATTGGGTTTTTGTCATAATTACATTTTTCCCCCTCCGCTTGTGAAAGTAGAGGGGTTTTTTATTACCTTATCCGAATACGACTCAAAAGTTAAATTAGTGTTAAATATTAAACTTATACTTTGATATTTAAAATATCTCCTTAAATTTGCAACATCAAAAGGAAACGAATTACTAACAATAAAACTTAGAGTTATGGAAGAAAAGGAATTTATTTATTGCTTGACCGGAGAGATTAACGTATTAGGCACTGTCAAGGCTAAAACAATAAAAAGTGCTATGAAACTTGTAGCGGCTATTCAGAGAGGTGCTATATTGAATGATCCTGAAAGGAAATCAATCTTTTGGAGCGTTTCACGTGCTGATCTCCCATTTAAACTTGGTCGTATTGTATACACAATATGCTATCCAGATGGGTCTATTCGTTCACATGTATGCTAACAATAAAAAATTAGAATTATGATACGATCGTTTAATAAGTCGGGTTCAACATCTATGCTGACAGATAAGGAAAAAGCGTTTAATCGATACTGCCTAACTAACAAGGAAGTTTCATATAACTTAATGCGTATAGAAATGGCAGTTGTTCAAATGTCGTATTACGGCAACCGTTCATCAGATGTCACGCTAACAACCGATAGTTCTGAGGTTTTGGATGCAATTTATACAGTCCTAACAAATGAAGGGTTTAAATACTCTTTCAATTTACCTAATAAAGTATTAACCATAAGTATTTTTTAATTTAAAATTTAATCAAAATGAAAGAAGAAGTAAAATTGTTCAGAGCGTTAATCATTGTTTTTGTGTTACTTGTGTTCACCTTCGTGTTAACTTCGTGCGGTGATGATAGTGACAATGTGTATCAAACAGAATATTCTATTGATGTTCCGGCATGGCAGACGGTTTATGTTAATGGTGAGGTTACAACGTCTATATCTCCATATGTTTGGGAACATGTGGACTTATCAGACAAATGTGTTAGAGTATTCTCAGCAGGGCATGTTAGTTATCACAATGTTACAAAGGTGTCACACGATGATTTAGGATTTACCGTTTATTCAATAGAAAGTAGCAATAGCGAAAGGTTTGCATACAATAAGAATAAAGGTATATTGCAATATTGGTGCACAAGAAATGGCATTGAAACCGTTGTTGTTTATCGTGAATTAAAGTAAGTTTCATTTTACCCTCACCCGGTGGCGGTTAACCGGGTTATTAAGTATGAAAGTAAATGTTCTATTAGAAGAGAAAAAGATTCCATGTTTCGAAACTAAATACGGTTTAGATGTATATAACGATAAAGGACAAAAATATACTATCGAGTTCGATATAATGGGAAATTTAGTAGTTAGTAGTCCAAAAGGTACGTTATTAGTAAGGCCCGAATGTAACAACAAAATATCAATTAGAATTGAATGATATGAAAGAGATAAACGAAACTCAATTACAGCTATCGACTGAGGGAAAAAGACTTCCCGATATGATAAAGCAGGCGAACGATATTCACGAACTTGTTAAGCAGAAACTTTCTGAGTATAACTCAATAGAGTATACCGATGATAATATAAAGGTGGCAAAAGCCGATAGAGCCACTTTAAACAAGGCAAAAAAGGGACTTAACGACAGCCGTATAGAACTGGAAAAAGCTTGGATGAAACCGTTCAACGAACTAAAAGATGTTGTTAACGAAACTTGTAAGCTGATCGGTGAAGCTTCTTCACGAATAGATAGTAAGATAAAGGAAACGGAGGAAAAGGAGAAGCAAAAGAAACTGGATCAAATAAGGGAGTATTTCGAAGAACATAATGAAAACCTTATCTTGTTTGATTTTGCTTTCCGTCCGGAGTGGCTTAATAAGACTAAAGCACTTTCAGTTGTGAAAATGGAGATAGACGAATTGTTCAAAACGGTAGACGATGATCTTAACAGACTGAAAGAGCATTTTTCGGGAGAGGCGTTTTATATTCCGGTTATCGACAAATATACGTCTACACTCGATTATAACAAGTCGTTCGATTATGGAAATCACCTAAAAGAAGCTGCAATACAAGCCGCAAATAGACAGTTTGAACAGAAGTCGACAGATAACACGCCTCAGCAACAAAAGCCCGAAATTAAGCCTCAAAACGAGCCAAAGACAAACGAAGAAGTTTATATAAGAGGCTTTAAAGTCCATGTAACGAGAAAGCAGGCTTTTGCGCTTGCTGAGTTTATGAATAGCCACAATATAAAGTTTGAAAGTATATCAATATAGACGGTAGCCCAATTGTTCTACCTTTTTTGTTTTGTTTGCAATAGTTAATCTATTGTTAAAACTTAAAGTTTCGATTGAATTTTCAAATAGTGTGCTTATATTTGCAGTGTCAAAAGGAAGTAAAGTAGTAACAATTAAAATTCAAAGTTATGGAAACAATGACATCAAAACAATTTTGTGAGAGAATGTATAGCATGTTTAAACTTATGGGAGAGGGATGTGCGCACCTGTCTTATAATAGATTTTCATGCGGTTATGCAAAAGATAATACAGCATTAACAAATGCACTTATTTTCGCATGTAATAAACATGGAGTGTCATTCTCTTTAGGGTACACTGGTTTGAATCATGTAAATTTCGTAGTAGATTTTAATAAGTAATCAAGAATTAACCGGGTGATAGAAATATCACCCACAAAACAAATATATGGTTATAAAAACAAGGTTTAACGTTGGCGAAGAAGTGATGTACGGTGCACATAAAGAGCCGTTTAGAGTATTCTCCATTGAGATTCACGTATGTAAAAAGGATAAGAACGTAAATTATCTTGTTCAGAGTCAATATGGTTTTATTCGTAGAGTGAGAGAAAATGATCTAATTAAATATCAGGTTAAAAATAACAAGTAAATTATGCAACAGTATTTAGACTTACTTTCTTATGTTTTGAATTATGGCGAAAAGCGTGAAGATCGAACAGGAACGGGAACAATCAGCGTTTTTGGTGGTACCCAAAAGGTTTATGATCTTCGTGACGGCTTCCCGCTTGTAACTACTAAAAAGCTATTCACAAAGGGTATTATACATGAATTGCTTTGGTTTATTAAAGGTGATACCAATATTAAGTACCTGCTTGAAAACGGTGTTCATATTTGGGACGCATGGGCAGATAAGGATGGTAATTTAGGACGGATATACGGTGCGCAATGGCGTGAATGGCGTGTTAATAGCCGGACTAAAATAGATCAGCTTAAATCAGTCATTGATATGATAAAGAATGACCCATATTCACGTAGGTTAATCGTAAATTCATGGAACGTTGGTGATCTTGATAAAATGAACCTTCCTCCATGTCATTGCTTTTATCAGTTTTACGTATCAAAGGACGGCTTTTTAGACCTGCAATTGTATCAACGTAGTGCAGATTTATTTTTGGGAGTTCCGTTCAATATAGCGTCTTATTCGTTGTTGCTTGCTATGGTGGCCCATGTGTGCAATCTGAAACCACGAAGATTCATTCATACAATCGGTGACGCTCACATATATTTGAATCACGTTGAACAGGTGAAGGAACAATTGAGTAGAGAGCCGTTCGCCCTTCCCAAATTGGAACTAAACCCGAATGTTCGTAATATATTCGATTTTAAGTATGAAGATATTAAAATAGTAGATTATAACTGCAATCCGGCTATAAAGGGGGAGGTTGCTGTATGAATGACGAAGAACTTTTCAAGTTTTTATGCCGTAATAGAATGATCTATTATGAAAGATACCTTCACATGGAATCTGTATATTATCTGAATAACTTGCTAAAGAAAACAGTTAGTTCGTTTTTTAGGAATAAGATATTGAACGCTATAAATCATAAATTAGCTGGCTTATAATTTAAAAGGGATGTGCAACGCTTTGCCATCCCTTTTTAGTTTCTATATTCACATACCGAAACTATCGTTGCTCTATGAAACAAATCTAACAATATGTAGTAACAAGTATGAAAGTGATGCAAAGGTAGGCTTTTGATACTATTCAATGGTTAAAACGGGTAGTTTTACATTTCATTAACAATAAAATTAAAGAATTTCTTTGTGTATTTAAAGTTTATCCTTAACTTTGCAACATCAAAAAAGAAGTAGTAACATTAAAAACGAATAATATGCAAATTAAAAAAGATCGAATTTACAAATTGCTTGTGCATGTTTGCAAAAATGAAGGTTTCACATTCTCGTATGAAATACTTGTTTTATCTCTTAATAAGTACATTGATGAAGACGAAGAAGATTCAGTATTCGGATGTACAATATCTGATATTGATATTTCAATAGCTAAACATATATCAGTTGATATTTGCGGAACGCTTGCATTAAGCAATGTTATTTGCCAATTAACTTGCATCGGTGCGGGAGATTGCCCGAATTGCGGAGGTTTACTCAGATTGATAGAATCTTATCCCAAATTTAGCAAACAGTATTGCGATCGTGATTGTGAGCCGGAGAGAGAGGAAGAAAATGTATACGAATGTTTAACATGTGGAAAGGAGGTTATTTTATGAATATTGAAAACACAATGATCCGTATCAATGATGCGATTATAAGCGCACGTATGAACGGCAAAAAGATTACGAAAAAGGATATTGCGGCTTTGCTGTGGAAGGACTCAAAGCAAAGAACGCAGGCGGTAAACATGTCTGCCTTGTGTAATCACAAAACCCAAACTATAAAAATAGAGTGGGTGAAAGAGATATGCGAGGCTACCGGAGTCGATGCGAATTTCCTATTTAATATTAACCCTAAAAAATAAAAGTTATGATTAAAAATTTGCCCAACATTCAAAACGAAATGAATGTTCAAAAGTCGAGATTTAACCAGTTTGGCGGATACAATTACCGTTCGTGTGAGGATATTTTGCAAGAAGCGAAAAGGGTGTGCGAAAAATACGGATGTTATGTTATGGTGACTGACTCTATCGAATTTATCGAAGGGCGTTTTTACGTGAAGGCAACCGCAAAAATTGTTGAGGTTGAAACCGGGTTTATTGAAACATGTTCTGCTTTTGCACGTGAAGAAGACAGCAAAAAGGGGATGGACTCAGCACAACTAACCGGGGCGACATCTAGTTATGCAAGGAAATACGCCTTATGTGGGCTTTTTGCGATAGATGACAGCATAGACAATGATTCAATGAACGGAGAGCCGGAGACGAAAGAAAAACGGCAAAAGACAGCATCAAAACAAGCTACCAACCAAAGTAACACCGGAGGCAACTCAAATTATTTGGGCGTGCTGCTTGAAGAAATAAAGAAAGCAACAACTTATAAACATTTGGGCGATATTCACAAGAATAACGCTAATTACCATCAAAACAGTGAGTTCATGAACGCTTTAGTTGTCCGTAAGGCGGAACTTGAAAATGCGGAAGCAGAAGCAAAGAAAGTATAAATAATTCGGGGGATGCGTTCCCCCAATAAAAACAAAAGAAATATGAAAGAATTAACATTACTCCCCAAATTAGTAAATGCCGATGTAACGTATATCAGCGAAACACATGAATATTTTTCAAGCGATTTTAGAAAGCTAAGAGGAATAACAGGTTTTATCAACGATCAATTATTTCCCGGGAAACTTGATAATATACCGGATAATATTTTGAGATCGGCAACTGAGAGAGGCAAAGTGGTCCACGATGAAATAGAGAGAATCGACAAAGAAGGCATTGAGCCGGAAACTGTTTACGGAGAGAACTATTTAGATTTAAAAGCCGAAAGCGGTTTAATTCATATCGCATCTGAGTATATCTTAACTGATAACGATTTTATCGCCTCACCGACCGATAAAGTATATTTAGGTAGCTCTGATAAGTCGGTTGTATTAGGCGACATTAAAACCACCTATAAACTTGATTTGCTTTATTTGTCTTGGCAGCTATCAATATACGCCTATCTTTTCGAGAGACAAAACCCAAATTTGAAAGTAGAGGGACTTATCGCAATTTGGCTAAGAGGTGACAAGGATAAGGACGGAATTTTCTCTGTTGAACGCATACCGGACAGCGAAATAGAATTATTCCTTAATTGCTGTAAGAATGGAGTTCGATATGCAGACAATGCAAGCAAAGACAGCTACATAGCAAAATTGGAATCATTGCCCGCAAAAGTTGCGCATATCGAAGAAGGAGTTTACGAACTTCTTGAAATGCAAAAGAAGATAGACGAACATTTAGGCAAGTTTAAAGAACAGTTGTTAGGTCTTATGTCTGAGGCGAAAGCTGACAATATAAAAGGGGAACTTATTTCAGTCACAAGAAAGAAAGCGTATAGCCGTGAATCACTTGATTCTAAAGCACTGAAAGAACAATATCCGGAAATATACGATCAGTTCGTTAAAACGTCAAATATTAAAGAATCAATTCAATTAAAAGCGTTATAATTATGGTTATAAATGAAGATTTAGCAAAAGAGATAGGTTTAGATGATTCAGTAGTATATTCAGTTATGGCTCTTATACTTTGTACTGATACATATAAGGATAAGTTTAAGGGGTGTAGGGTAAAGAAAGAACCTAATACCGTTTTTATTACGATTTCTAAACTTAGAGAAATTATTCCTTTTATGTCTAAGAGCAAATTATATAATTCTGTAAACAGATTATTAAAACGTGGTTATATAAAAGAGGCTAATTATAGACTACCCGGTACTAATACAACTAAATGTTATACGATCGGAAAATTTAAAACAATAAAGATATGAGCAAATATCAAACAGAAGCAGGGATTGAATGTACCCCCGAAGAAGATAAGTTGATTGACTCTTTGAAACGACTTGCAAAAAAGTGGGAAAAGGACGGCAAACGTCTTTGGCTGTATTCAGCCAGTGGTTCACTTCATGTAATGATGCACGGAGATACAGACTATAATCCTACACCGGAATTTGCAGAGTATGGTGGTAGCAATATTGATAACAGTATAACTACTATTTATGGTATATTGAATGATGGTGGAGATTGGTAATTAACCAATAACAGTATAGAAATGAATAAAATTAAAGAATCAGAATTAAACATCCTATTAGAAGAAGGTGAACTTTGTGATTATTGTCCGTATGTTAGAGGCGAAATAGGGCTTTATGATATATGCGAAGGATGTTATTGCGAACAGGCAAAGGATAATTACGTAATTGAAAACGATTTAGATTATGAAGAATAGATTAACTTGTTAATGTGTCCCAACATTTAGAGTAACTTATAATACACCCACCAACGTTTTTTTAGTTGTGTGGGTGTTTTTTGTGGTGTGCCGAAAAATAGGCATACCTCAAATATGGGTATCACCAATTTTGGACACACTCCTATCGTTCTTTTAGTTATATCTAATTATCAGACGTTTACAAACAAACTAATGTTAAATTATAAAATATATTCGTTTTTCCTTGTGGTATATCATAATTAACACTATATTTGCGGTGTTGAATCAATAAACAATAGTAATATGAAATTAGAAAATCTTATTAAAGTAAAGAGTTACGCTGACATGAAAGGTGTTACTGTGCCTTGGATATGGCGTTTAATCAAAGGTAATAAATTGGAGTGTATATACATTGATGGTATGTGCTTCATTGTCCTGTCAGATGAAGAGTTAGAGGACTACAAAAAGTTTAGAGAAACACTCAACGCATTGTTGAGCAAATAATAATCAATACTTAAAATTATGGAATCTAATTTGTCTAAAGTTGGCGAAACTATAAACGCAAGTGAGTATATGACTTCTAGAGAGATTGCGGAGGTAACATGTAAAGAGCATAAAAACGTGTTGGCAGCAATTAGATTAATGGAAGAATCTTGGATTAAAGTTACTGGGCTTAATTTTAAGCTTAGTGAATATACAGATTCAACAGGTCGTAAACTCCCTATGTATAAACTAAATAAAACAGAGTGTCTATACATTGCAACCAAGTTTAATGACGAAGCGAGAGCAAAACTCGTTATCAGATGGGAGGAACTCGAAAGAGCTAACAGAATGGGAAATTTCAACGTTCCTAAATCATTCCGTGAAGCATTGTTGCTTGCAGCCGAACAACAGGAGGTTATCGAAAATCAGCAAAAGCAAATTGAGGAAAAGAACGCAAAGATCGAAGCTGATAAACCGAAGGTTCTGTTCAGTGAAGCGGTCTCCGCCTCGAACAAATCTATCTTAGTGCGTGAACTTGCAAAACTTATCACCCAAAACGGTTATCAGATCGGGGAAAAGCAGTTATACGAGCGATTGAGAAAAGCCGGATACCTTTGCAGCGTTGGAGAATCACGCAATCAACCTACACAGACATACATGAATATCGGTTTGTTTGAGATTAAGAAGCGTGTTATTATGGACGGTGATGAAGCAAAGGTTTACAATACAACTGTCGTTACTCCAAAAGGAGTACATTATTTCATTAATAAGTTTTTAGGGAAGGGAATGAAATGACGCATTGTTTTGACGATAAAGTAGCAACAAAGTTAGGAGTTGAAGCGGCATGCGTATTGCACAACTTCGCTTTTTGGATAAACAAGAATATAGCCAATAACCACAATTATTTTGAGGGCAGATATTGGACTTATAACACAAGGGAAGCGTTATCTAAACTATTCCCGTATATGAGTCAATCTAAGATATATAGAGTGATAGGAAAGTTGGAGGAAGAAGGCTATTTGTTGAAGGGGAATTTTAATAAATCGGGTATAGATAGAACAACGTGGTACGCATTAACAGATAAGTGTATAAAATTCCTTTTTGAGTGCGGATATACGCTTATAGGCTATTCTGAGCCGATTTTGCAAAATTGCAAAATGCAAGTTGCAGAAATGAACAATGCAAGTTGCAGAAATGAACAAACAATACCAGATAGTATATATACAGATAGTAATACTAAATCTCCTAACGGAGATTATAGTATAGCCACGCGCGAAGAATCTGTTTTGTTCCCGGTTGAAAAGAAACCTTTAGCCTCAGAGATATTTGGCTTTACTGCAAAAACCTTAGATGTGACTAAGAAAGTGATAGAGCGAACAGATAGTTTTTTCGATCAGCTAACATTCCCGTTCGAGTCGGAGGAATTTAAAAAAGCCTTTTATGTGCTAATGACTCAACCAAAGTGGCGGGTAAAGAATAAGACTCTAACAGCTATGCAAGCAAACCTAAACGAGATTGCGCAATTTGAAGAAGGTTTTGCTATGCTATTGATAAATCAGAGCATATCTAAGGGATGGGCTTCACTGATATACGAGTCAACGCCAAAACAGTATATGCAATGGCTACGGGAAAAGACGGGAGTCTCCGGAAATACACAGCCTGCAAACAATACTAAATCGTATTTTCAGAGTGACGAACAGCGCAGGATGTATCAGTCTTATTTAACGGAGGACTTTACATAGCATTTTAAGGCTTAAATTTCAATTTTAATCACTAAGACAATAAAAGTATCATGTATTTGGAGAAAATCGAAAATTCGGGCGGAAAATTAGCAAAATACGAGGGTTGCGGATCGTTTGTAGAGAGGAATCGCAAATTTTACGAAAGTGGCAACTTCGGACAGCTATCAAAAGTAGATCAAAAGATATTCCGTGATTCAACTTTGCTTTTGGTGTCCGAATGTACAGACGAAAGAAAAAGAATAGATAATTTTTCTAAGGTTCTTAACGGAGTATGTTTAGAGACTGGTTTAAAAATGCCGGATGTCCGGGACGCAGGAAGTATATTTTATGCTGTTTGTGATGTGATAGATATGTATTTTGATGATCTATCGTTCAATGAAATTCGTTTGGCATGGCGGTTACTTGCTGTCGGGGAACTCGACCCGTTTTTGCCAAAAGACAGATACGGTAGTCCGGACAAAAATCACTATGGCTCTCTTTCGGTTGATTATATTTCAAAGGTTCTAAAGGCGTATAAGAAACGAAAGGTTGAAACGATGGAACGAATTTCTCAGATTATGCCGGATGAAAAGCCAAAGCCGACACCTGAACAGGAAAAGATGTTTTTAAATTTGCAGGCATACAATTTTGTTCTCGCCCTTTTGAAGTATAAGTATTCGGGACGTTTCCGCATAGAGCGTGACAGGATAATAAACGAGTCTACATTTGCGTACATGGAACGATTGGGATATGATATGTCGGTAGTACCTACGTTAGCTGACAAGAAAGAAGCTTTGTTTCAATTTCAAGGTAGGCCCGTAAATAGCTTTGCTCAAATTTTCGAAAAAGAGTGTATTTCGAGGTTTGGGATAGACCACGAATCAGTTTATTTTCGTGCGGTACTGATAGCCAAGAAAAGAAAGTTATTCCAGTATTGGGATGAAATGTTAGCCTTCTCAAATGAAGGTGATAGATCAGAAGATAATATTTGGAAGTTGTATTACTACATTCAATAAAACCAAAAGTTATGAATAGAAGAAAAGTAAAAAAGAACGGTTATCGGATAAGGCTTACAAAGCCTTCCGATAAATTCGTTTATGTCTCTGACTCGTTAACATACGAAAGGAGAAAAAAGGAGGGAAAGAGATGTTATACTCTGTATTGCAAATATGCGTCTATTAACTATTTGTGTGTTTCTCGAAAACAGGCAAAATCTTTAATGAAAGGGTTCTTGTTACTATGGGAATAGATATTATTTGCGCAATAGACCCGGGTGTGTCGGCTGGTGGAATAGTGGTATATAAGCCGGGTAATAGTCTTATTACTATCCCAATGCCACGCACGGCAAAGGGTATTTTTAACGTGTTTCAAAAAGTGAAGCGTTCCGGTAGCCCTGCAATATTCATTGAGCGTCTTTCGGTTCGTGGGGGTGACTCCGGAGGCGGGAAAGAATTTAGAATAGCAACTATGTTGGAGAACTACAACTACCTTGTATGTTGTGCGCTCGTTCTTGATATTCCTTTATTTCTGTGTGCGCCTATTTCGTGGCAAAGTGGTTTAAATCTGAGGGAGAAAGGAGAGAAAGAGGAAAAGAAGGATAGAAAAGAAAAGTATCTGAATTATGCGATGAAGCAATTCCCACTCGCAAATGTGAAATTATGGAATAGTGACGCTATATGTATTTTGCGCTTCGCACAAATGAAGATGATTTGTGATGTCGATTGGTTTTCAAGTAACATGCAGAACGAAAACAGCACAGAAATAGCATTTTCTCCCCCTCTGTTGGACGATAGTATTAAATTCGTAGAAAGATATGGATTCAAAAGAAAACGATCTAAAAAACGCTCTAATTGAGTCGGTGAAAGAACTGAGAAGCGCACAGAAGCGATTTGAGCGATTCGGGGAGAGATACAGAGAGAGAAAAGAAAAGGCGGAAAAGAAAGTAGATGATATAATTTCTAAGCTGACGGACACGCAAATAAGTTTATTTTAATTTATTAACTATTTGTCTATTGCTATGTTCGATTAAGTGCGTATATTTGCAGTGTAAAATTTGTCCGCCAACAAATTTAAAGATATTGCTTAATAGCGTTAATGCCTCGGTTCGTGTTGTTTTGCGGCACATGGATCGGGGTATTTAATTTTAAAATAATAAGAATATGAAAGATTTAGTTTTTAAAGGAGAATCTAATCAAATTTTAACAAATAGCTTATTGGTAGCAGAAAAGTTTGGTAAAGATCACAAAAATGTAGTTCGTGATATAAGGTCAATTATTGGGGGTATGCTCAAAATTGAGCACACCCAATTATTTGTAGAATCAGTGTATGTTCATCCTCAAAACGGACAAGAATACCCAATGTTCATAATGAATAGAGACGGTTTTACATTGTTGGCAATGGGATTCACCGGAGAAAAGGCACTCCAATTTAAGTTGGAGTATATTAACGCTTTTAACAAAATGGAAAAGATGCTGAAAGAACAGTCGATTGTATTACCTAATTTCTCAGACCCGGCAGAGGCGGCTATTGCATGGGCAAATGAATACAGAGAAAAACAAAAAGCCCAAATCGAAGCAAAGGAGGCAAAGGAAAATGTAGAAAGACTTATCCATAATAACAAAACATATACGACTACTGAAATTTCAAAAGAGCTTGGTTTTCGTTCTGCAATAGAATTAAATAAGGCACTTGAAAAGATGGGAATACAGTTCAAGCAAAACGGAACTTGGTTGCTTTATGCTAAGTATGCAGAAAACGAATACACCTCCACAAAGCAAATAGTTTTAGATAGTGGAAGAATAACATATGATCGGCGTTGGACTGGAAAGGGAAGAGATTTTATATTAAACCTATTCAAGTGATATAATAAACAAAAGTTAAATAACGGGTATTTCGGAAAGATTTACCCGTTTTTATTTGCGTGAATTTAAAGTTTTGCTTTAATTTGCAGCGTAGAAATAAAAACAGTAGTAACAATAAAATCAATTAATTATGCAGGAAATTAACAAGAAATTAAGTGAGCAGTCAGTAGAAAAGGTTTTGGATAGACCGGAGTTAGAAAAGAGCTTTCTATTTATTGGGAGGGCTTAAAAGAGCAACGGGAAAAGGTATCTTTCCAAATATTGAGGAATGGCGGAATCCCTAAAAGGATAACAATAGACAGAGTTGGGAAAATGGATGCGGACCAACTTGTGTCAGAATTCAAGCTAATACTTGACAGAAAGAGTGAGTTGCCTGCAAGTCTGAGGTACTTTATTTCGGATGTATGCGGAAAGGTATTTATTAGTTGGTTTACAAAAGTGATCGAAGATGAAGCAAAAGAAGATAACGATACCAGGGAAGGTAACTAAAGACGGTAAGTTATCCATCTACATGGGAGAGCTTAACGAGTTTATGAAGAACAACGCAGGAAAAAATATAATTGCGGAGTTTACAGTATTAGAACCGTCTGATTCTTCATCCTTGCGTGGATACTACTTTAAATACGTTGTTCCCCAATTTCAGAAAGGGATGTGCGAAAATGGGTACAGGTGGAGCGAAGAAGAAACGGAGGCTTATATGCGTAGTATTTGCCCTATTACGATGGGTGAAGTTGTAGATGTTGAAACTGGTGAGTATAGAAAGGACTCAGTTAAAGTTACCGATTTAAGCAATAGCGAATTTGTCGAATACATAGAATTTTTAAAGCAGTTTGCGGCAGAAGAATTTAGTATTTATATTGAAGAACCAAATAGATTTGTAAGATGAAAGAAAATGAAGAAATGACTTTAGAGGAAAAGTTCAATTTGATGTGCGAAGCATTAAGCATATCTCCGGAGAAAATTATATCACGGGATATTACACGTTATGTATCCCTTCGTAGAAATTGCATTATACACCAACTTTACGCATACAAAGACTATGGTTTGTCCGAATTGATAGGGCGTACAAAAGTTCTAATAATGAAAGCACATGAACGTTTTCAAGGTGAGTTGGATGTGAAAGATATGACAGCCGTAGAGTTTGTCCGGCTTATAGACGAACGACTGCAAAAGTATATTGATGGCAAAGAAGATTAAGAATCTTGTTCTTGTTCATTGCACGGAGTGTAGGTTCAGTTCAGATCACCATAATTTGATTTGCTATTGCAAAAAGAGAGATAAAAAGTTATGCAGTTGCCCGAACATTGGGCGGGTCTGTGAGTTTTACATTAAAAAATAAAGTATCATGTTAAAAGACAATTTTGAATTAAAGAGAGTTAAATTCTTGAATAACGGTTTAGAGGTTGATTACAATGATTGCCGTTTGGTTGATGGCGAAGAAACAAAAACGTTTCACAAAGTAAAATGTCCCGAATACCCGCATAGAGATTTAGGAATTGCAGCAAATAAGCTTCGTTCATACATTGTTGATTTGATGGGGGTAATGAATTTTAGGAATATCACCTATTTGTCTGATTTGGCAAAGCAGGACAATGAGTTAAGTAGACAATTCGATGAGTATTTTGAAACGCTTGCTACCCGTATAGCAATTAGCGAGATAGTTTACGGCCCCGAAAAGAATACAATCGTTTTCAAATACATTTTCTTAGGCGTAGATTTATCCCGGTTGAAAATGCAAACGAGCAAAATTATGTTGGACGGTGAGGGGTTGAAATTTGAAATAGCTCTACAAGAAGATTTTGAAGCACTGAAAGATGAAATTTTCAAGTATCTTTTTGAAAATAAACGTGCACAATTGGAGCTATTCGGTGAGACAGCAATAGCAGAACCGGATGATAGTTTGACACCCGATGATGATTTGGGGGGTGATGATACGTTTTTTGATGATGAAGAAGCAGAGCAGCCGGAGTTGATCGAAGAAGATGTACACGATTGATACGTTTGAGGAAATAGATTATTGTTTAAGCAGGGGGTATAACCCCTTGCTATTCAATAATAATTTCGATATTGAGCCTAAAACAAGGTATGAATATTTAAAACGGATGTTCGGAGAGGGTCACGGACAGAGGGAAAATGAACGTTTCTTTCGGTATATGTGGGATATTAAGCCTCACTATTGTGAAGAATGTTTAAAGCCGTTAGCAGGGTACTCATCCGTTTATATTTCGCATATTATAACGAGGGGATCGAACCCAATGATTGCGCATGATCCTCGTAACATAAACATACTTTGTTTTAACTGTCACAATCGTTGGGAACACGCTAATACCCGCAAGGGGATGCGGATATACCAAAGTAATTTAGAAAAAATAAAAGTCCTCAAAAGGGACAGTTTAAAACTGCAAAAGAAATGAAATTAGTAAAATTATAACAAGATTTTGGTAGCGAATTTATGGTTAACCCTAATTTCGTAAGGTCAATAATAAGACATTCAAAAGATACGGTATGTGTTTTCGTTTCAAATAAAGACACTCCGTATATAGTTAAAGGTACGGTAGAAGAAGTTAGCAAGAAGTTAACCGAAAGCAGCAAGGTTGATTCAATAGCCGGACTTATGGTTATCGTATTTATTGGAATTTACATATTATCAACATTAGCAAATTTATTATCGCAATGAACTTAAACAAAATCGAGTTGATCGGGCGTGTTTGTGCTGGTCCGCAAGTTAAAACCTTCGATAACGGAGGAAAAGTGTGTAACCTTTCTATTGCAACAAACGAAAGGGCATATAAAACGAGTAACGGGATCGAAGTTCCGGAAAAAACAGACTTTCATAATGTAACATTCAAAGGTAAATTGGCTGAGATTTGCGGGCAGTATGTTACCAAGGGAATGGAGTTATACGTAGAGGGTAGTTTGCACTATCGTAAATATACCGACTCTAATAACGTTGAAAGAACTATTTCTGAGATCGTTGTAAGGTCTATGCAGATGGGAAGAAAAGCGGGTGAGGGAAACCAGCCACAAGCCGGAGGCAACGGAAACCAACATACGCCAACCGGAGGTTATAGCGGTCAACAGCAACCGCCTCAGCAGATGTTTACGCAAAATGATGATTTGCCGTTTTAAGGTGTTTTCTAAATTGGGGATGCAATATACATCCCCTTTTTTGTGTTAAGTTTTTGTTAAATATTAAATTTAAACTTGCAATATTAAATATTATCCTTATATTTGCAATGTCAAAAGGAAACAAAGTAACAACAATTAAATAACAAGATTATGGAAATTATTTCATTCAAAAGAGGCGAAAACGAAGGAGCACTTTTTATTCATGGAGAGAAAAAATACAGTGCATGTACGGCAGTGGAAAGTAGCAAGTTTTTCAAGACTCTAAAAGGTGCTATTTCTTGGCTAAATAGTAGAGGTTACAAGGAGGCTTAAAAGTAGTATAATAATTGCGGTAGAAATACCGCTTTAAACTTATAGTTATGAAAAAAAGAAGATTATCCGGTCAGTACAAAATAGCAATGTACAAAAACATAGGGAATGACACATTTAAGGGAGTGGTAAGAACTGTAACGGGTTTCATGTATCAATGTGGCGCATATCAGTATTTTACTTATTGGGAGAATGACAATAAAATATCGGTTACAGAATCAAGTACAGGTTTCCGTGCAATGTCTTTGGATGTTGAAAAGGGAGAAACTCCTAAAAATACGCATGATAGGATAGTTGATAAGTTGAAAGGTTTTGATCCATCTTTAGCAAACTGGAATAGTGCTAAAGAGATGATGAAGAAATATAATATTCCATATCCTCTTAATGAATGGATAGTAGGGCTAAAAGACATAAACCATGAATGAAGAAGTAGAGAAAGCAAGATCGGTGAGTAACGAAGTTATTTCGGAAACTATCAGAAAATCGAATGAGAATATAAAGTCAATGGAGGACGATTTCAGATTAGTAAGAAAGAAGTTGCGGAAAATTGGCGATCGAATAAAATTTGAGAGAAAGAAAATTGATATATACAACGAAGAAATAAAAAGGAGGGTTAAGTATGGAATTTGGTAACTTACTGTTAGATAGATTGGGGTTCAACCGTGAAATGTTGGAAGATAAACTTTCAGAAATATCCGCTAAGGAGAAAGAGATAAGAGTTCTAAAGAAAGAAGTTTCCGGTATAATGGAACACATATCAAAATTGGAAAGTACGTTAAATCTTGGAGGGCATTATTATTGCGGTGCTTGCTGCTATCTTGAAAGTAAATGTAATAAGGGAAAATATAAGTGTCTTGAAACAGGAGAATACAAGAAATACCACTGTAAAGCGTGTGAGAAATTTAGAGATTTACCATTTTAATAACTAATTATAAATTAAATATTATGATCGATTTTAATCAAAAAGTAATTTCCTTAACTAAGGAGTGTGCAGAGCAACATGAAAGAATGAAAGCAAAAGGTTTTCATGATAGAGATGTATCTTTGCCGGAGATATTCGGTTTAATCATTTCGGAGATGTGTGAGGCAATGGAGGCGGAGAGAAAAGGACGTTATGTAGAAAATAGTAAATATGTTTGGGTATTAGCATATAAAGATGATGAAAGTTATCAATGCAAGTTTAATCAATGTATCAAAGACACTGTTAGCGATGAACTTGCAGACGTTTTTATCCGGTGTATGGACGCAGTAGGAAAGTATAACAAGGATAATAACGATATAGTTCTATTCAAGCATTGTATTGATGGACGAGTGAAAATGCTGAAAGATTTGCCGAAAACATTCGCTTATTACGTTTATATTTTAAGCGAATGGGCTACTCTGAACGAAAAAACTTGCTGCCAAAATTTAATGGTAATGATAGAACTTTGTGTAGCAATAGCGATCATACATAATATTGATTTGGGTAAAGCGATTGAGGCAAAAATAAGATACAACGAATTGAGAGGTCAAAAACATGGGAAAAAATATTAATTCATTATGGAAGAAAAAATTATTGATTTAGCAAGAAGAAGCGTTTATTATGGTGATCCGGAAGGTTACCAAGTTGGGGGATTCCATTACAAGACATCCGGCATGCAGCTTTCTGAATTTTTAGAAAGGAATAAAGTTGGTTTCTTGGAGGGGAACGCAATGAAATATGTGTTTAGGCACGATAAGAAGAACAAAGAAGAAGATTTGCTAAAGGCTATTCAGTATATCAAATTGATTCTAAAATACAAATATGGTAAATTCTTAGTAGGTGATATTCTGTTGAGTGAGGAAGAATATAGAAAACTGGATGAGCTTATCGAGAAACAAAATACGATTGAACTTGATACTACTTTTATCAGAAATGCGTTAAAAACCACATCAATTGCTTCGCCTAAAATATCGGTAGACAAAGCAACTTTGTATGTTGCAAAGCTAAGAGAGGTTAAAGCCGAATATATCGAAAATTTCTTTTTGTCGGATATACAAAAATACAGGCTTTTAGATATGGGTCTACAATGGATAAGAAATGGCACGTATTGCCTTAATTTTACGGCAAAAAATGGAGATATGATATGTGTTAAGCCTGGGCAATATATTGTGTTGTTTGAAGAAGGTGAATATCAAGTGTTCTCAAAAGGAAGGTTTGAATTTCTTTTTCAACCGAAATACTAATAAAAATAAATAATGATAGGTCACGTTGCAAATATAGCAGCGTGACTTTATTTTTATATTATCTATAATAGTGTTATTTTTGCGCATATTGAAAGATTATATAATTTGTAGTACAATATACCTAATAGGAATTATAACTTAAAAATACGTCTTAAAATGGATAAAAAAATAGGTTCAATGAAAAGAGGGCAGGGAAGGCACAGCCGGACGGACGAACAGACTGAAAGAGATCGTTCCTTTGCCTCTGATTTGTTTTTGAAAGGTTATTCTTATAGAAGAATAGCGGAAGCGATTAACGAGCGAAATAAGGCGGATGAAGTGCCGTATACCGTGACTTATCAAACAGTGTATAATGATATTCAGTTTTGCCTGACTCAGTGGAAAAGAGAACAGTTCGATAATATAGATCAGTATATTACGCAGGAACTCCAATCTTTGGATAATGTAGCTCGTGAAGCGTGGGAAGAGTGGGAAAAGTCTAAGCGTCCCAAATGTAAGACAAAGTATATTTTAGGGAAGGCTAAGGAGGTGCAAAAGGAAACAACAACGGGTGATCCTTCTTTTTTGAATGTAGTTCTCAACGTGCAGCAAAGAAAAGCAAGGTTGTTGGGGTATGACTCACCGTTATGTATAAACTTGGTGGGAGATAAAGAAAAGGAAAAACCCAAATACGATTTTTCGGATGTACCGGAGGACGTTTTAGAACAATTGGCAGATTCTTTGCAAAATACGGAGGGTAAAAAGTGAAAAAAGTAAATGAAATACCACCGGTTGAGATTGTGAAGTATGTTGCGAGGAAGAAGTTTAAGAACTATGCCAAATTCATAGATGATAAAATAGTTCTGAGTCAGTTTCACAAAACATACTACGAGATTCTCGATAGGTTTGCACATGGTAAGATCAAAAAACTGATCGTTACAGTGCCCCCACAAACTGGAAAAGAATTAAGTGATAGTACATTAGTACCTACACCAACAGGCTTTAAAAGGCATGGAGATTTAAAAGTAGGTGATTATGTGTTGGGCAGATTCGGACAACCTGTTAGGGTCCTTTGGGTGTCTCCAAAGTGTCAGTCTCAGTATGTCGTTACGTTTAGTGATGGTATAAAAGTTGAATGTCATGGCAAACATGAATGGGTAGTTTATAATACCAAAAAACACGGTAGACCATTAGAAAGGCTTGAAACTGAGTATATGTATAAAATTGGTACATGTAGAGGGGAGAGAAATAAGAGAGGCTCTCGTTTTAATTTTCAAGTTGATGGAGGTGTTGTATCTCAATTTGAGAGTCAAAAAGTTCCGATTGATCCATATACTTTAGGTGCATGGTTAGGAGATGGTGATATGAATAGTGGTTTAATTCATATTGGTTGCAATGATGTTTGTATAATAAATAATACTCCTTACGCATTTCACGAAAATAAAGGAAGTACAACGAGGCGTTTTTATTCAAGCGAATTGTTTTCTATTTTAAAAAAAGAGGGGTTTATCAGAAACAAACATATACCGGAGTGTTATCTATTTAACTCAGTAGATGTTCGTAAACAGATAATAGCAGGTTTAATAGACACAGATGGGACGGTATATAAAAAAAATGGACGTGTTACGATAGCTAATGCGAATAAAAACATAATAGATATGGCAAATAAAATTCTTTATAGTTTAGGGCAAAAAACAGCCATCTATGAAGAAGAGCCAAAGTTATCTACATCCGGTATTCAAGGAAAGCTAAAGGTTTATCAATTATGTTTTAACCCTACTATCAATTTCCCTTGTAAGGTTGAAAGAAAGAAAATTGTTAGGCTTGTTAAAAATAGGCGTAGAGCCATAACAGATATAGAAAAGGTTGATAATTTGGGTTGGGGTAACTGTATACAGGTCGAAGGTGGTGTTTATTTGGTAGGTGAGACGTTTGTACCAACGCATAATAGCGAGGGTAGTAGTAGAAAGCTACCTTCTTTCCTTTTGGGGCTTAACCCGTCTTTAAAGATATTGATCGGTTCTTATGCCGCATCACTCGCAGAGGGGTTTAATAAGGATGTACAAAGAATAATGGATACACCGGAGTATAAAAGCCTATTCCCCGACACCCGAATAATGGGAGAGGAAAAAAAAACGAGGTATCAAGCATTTGCGAGAAACTCAAAAATGACGGAAACAATCGGGAAGGGTGGGTATATTATATCCGTTGGTCGTAATGGTAGTTTGACTGGTAAATCTGTTGATATAGCCATTTTGGACGACTTATACAAGGACCATATGGAGGCAAATTCTCCGATTATCCGGGAAGCTGCTTGGAAATGGTACACTACTGTTGTAACCACCCGTCTACACAACAACAGTCAACAGCTTATTGTATTTACGAGATGGCACAAGGATGATTTAATAGGTAGGATCGAAGATAAAGAGAATGTTATCAATGTTGAAAAGTGGGAAGATTTGGATAATATCCCGGATGGCGCATGGGTTAAAATAAACTTTCCTGCTTTAAAGGTGGGAGAACCAACAGAAATTGATCCACGTTTGCCGGGTGAAGCACTTTGGGAAGAAAAACATAGCGCTAAGAAATTGAACGCACAAAGGGAACTTGATAGAAATGAATTTGAATGTTTGAACCAAGGAAACCCCGGTAGTGCTGAGGGAACTTTATACGGTAACTTTAAAACGTACACCGATAAAAACGATTTTGGTGTGTTGGTCGGAAGGGGTAACTATACGGACTGTGCTGATACTGGTAGCGACTACCTTTGTTCTGTTTGCTATGATAAGTATCAATCAAAAGAAGCGGTTTGGAATGAAAAGGAAAGGAGGTATAAGCATCTTATTTTCTGCCTTGTAACGGATATTGTTTATACTACCGCACCAATCGAAGAAACGCAGGTTAGTGTTCCTAATATGTTGAATATGAATAGTACAGATTACGCATACATAGAGAGTAATAACGGGGGTCGATCCTTCGCTGTTAACATCAGTCCAAGAACTAAGACTGAAATAAATTGGTTCTGCCAAAGGTTAAATAAAGAGGCTCGTATATTGTCGAACGCTGCAAACGTTACTCAGTCTATTGTTATGCCGTATGGGTGGGAGTCACGTTTCCCGAAATTCCACGAACATATAACAAATTACCTTCGTGAATTTTCAGCTAACAAGCACGATGATGCGGCAGATGTTTTAACTGGTATAGTCGAGAAAGAAGTTATTCCAACTATATATCAAAAAAGAAGAGGAATAAGGGTTATAAACTGATGAAGTAGGAAAATGTATCAGACTTTCAAGTTTATACGGTATATTTGCAAAGTAAAATCAATTGTTTAACTAAATTTTTATAATTATGTTGTATTGTGATTGTCCTTTAGGCGCAGCACTTCCGGATATTCCCGCATTTAGCTGTCCCGACAATTTCGGGCAGGTTCAAAAACTTGCTTTTCAGAGACTCGAAAAAACGGCAGGAACTGCAAATACTATGACTGCCGAAAATATCGTAAAGTTGGCTACATGGACTCCCTTACTGTCCGCAAAAGATGGTACTAAAGTAGTAGTTACGCCTTATATTTACGAGCCGACAGTAGAGGCGGGTGCTGCCCTTACTTATGGAGGCGGAAACGCAACTCCCGGAGGTATTGTAGAAATTTTGGGGTCTGAGTCAACTCCGTTTACAGCTTCATTCAAGAAGTTGCCGCAAACCATTATCAAAGCTATGAAAGCGTTGATGTGTGAAGCGGGTCAAATCGGTGTTTTCCTTATCAACGGTAACGGACAAATTGCTTGTGATAAGACGGGTGAGAATTTGCACGGTTTCCCGGTTTGGTCGCTGTTTATCGGTGATAAGACTATCGGAGGTTTGGAAGCGCCGGATAGCAATGCTATTACGTGGAACTTCATGCCTAATTGGTCGGACAACTTCACTATCGTGAAACCTGAGTTTAACCCTCTGACTCAGTTAGTGCCTTCTGCGGGTGTAGGCGGATGATAGCTAAAAAAACGTATATTTCCCTCAGTTGTGAAGAACTGGGGGAAACTCGTTTATTCGATATTGAACACGCTGAGAGACTTTTGGGAATGGTTAATAATGGAGGGTGGCATATACCGGAGGACTCAGAATTTAAATTAAATGAAAATGGGAAAATCATTAGACGAAATAAGGGAGATATACAGACATCCGGAGGGGATCAGTCAGATAGCGAAAGCGAAGGAACACGAAGAAAGAATAGCGTTTCACGCACGGGTAAGAACGAGCGATGATCGCAATAAACCAGTAATTGACTTTCTTTCTAAGGTTAAGACGTGGATAGCGAAAGACAAATATGATATTTTCCTATCTATGTTCCATTTCCCGGTTAAAACAAATGGTGTTACTTCTGAAATATTCGACAAACTGAGCCGTGTTTTCGATGGTAGGAATCCGGTTTATAACTATCAGTTTAAATCATCAGAGGATCGTGACGACTGGGAGTATTACCGGACGGATGTTTTAAAAGAACCTTCGGTTTGGAGTACGGACGGTTGGGATAATTTCAAGCATAGAATTAACTCTGTTTTGGTCGTTGATATGCCGGAGGTACAGGTAGGAGAAAAGCCAGAGCCTTATTTTTTTTGGTTGCCTATCGCAAACGTCCTTTCTTATCGCACATGTGGGAAAGACTGTAATTTGATGGCTTATATCATGTACGTAACGGACGAAAACAAGATCGTATACATTGATGAAGAACGCTATGTGAGATTTGATAAGACGAGGGAGAACGACTTGATTTTAGAGGTAGATAATATGCACGATTTGGGATATTGTCCGGCTCGTTTCTTTTGGTCTGACTCTATTTCATTGAGTGAACCCGACATTAAAATAAGCCCTATAACGAGCGAACTCGACTCTTTCGACTGGTATCTTTATTATTCCACTGCAAAGAAGCATTTAGATTTATACGCATCTTATCCGATTTATTCCGGTTATGAACGTGATTGTCACTATGAGTCACACGATGGCAAAGAACGGTGCGATGATGGTTTTTTAAAGAACGAAAAAAACGAGTGGATAACAGGAGCGGACGGAAAACCGATGGCGTGCCCGATTTGCTCAAGCAAGCGGTTGAGGGGCGCAGGCTCTTATGTTGAGATACCCATCCCTGACGAAATGCACAACGTCCCCGACTTGAAAAACCCGATCACTATGCTATCGGCTGATACCGGATCACTCGAATATAACGTAAACGAGGAAAAGAGGCTGAGAGAGGAACTTGTAAGATCGATAACTGGTGGAGAAGGGGAATTAAATAGGTCTGAGGCTATTAACGAAAAGCAAGTTAAAGCTGGTTTTGAGTCCTTGACTACTAAACTAAACAGAATCAAACGAGGCTTTGAGGAAGCGCAAACGTTCGTAGACTCTACTATCTGTTTACTCCGTTATGGTGATAGCTTTGTTTCTTGCAATATTAACTACGGGACTGAGTTCTATATCTATACACCGGAAGAGCTTTCAGAGCGTTATAAGATCATGAAGGAAACCGGAGCCTCCGAGGCAGAACTTGATGCTCTGAGGCAACAGATAATAGAAACGGAGTACCGGAACGACCCTACACAGATGCAAAGGTTATTAATCCTTAACGAGATAGAGCCTTATTCACACTTAACGAGGGAAGAAGCGGTAAATCTGTATAAAGAAAACGTTATAAGTGAGGAAGATTTGCGAGTTAAATTAAACCTTCCTACATTTGTGCGTAGATTTGAAAGAGAGAACATGAATATCATTGAGTTCGGTTCTGCACTTGACTATAAAAAGAAAATTGAAATAATTATTAACACTTTAAAAAAGTACGCAAATGGTTTACAGAACGGATCAGTTAGATCAACTGAATGAAAGTAATTACGTTTGCCCGCAGGATGAAGTTAAATTGTATCACGTTATCCAAGAAGTGAAAGAATTTAATCCGAAAACAGGGCAAAGAATCAGCGTCCCGGTGTTACAAAAATACAAGCGAAAGACTTTTGAACTTGATATTTTGCCGAGACTGCCAAGATTGGGTTATACATTGAGAGTTGTTTTCGACCCGGTTAAATTTGAATCTACAATTTCAGAGGCAAGACGAGCCGCAGCACTGGCAGCGAGAGCCGAGGCAAAAATGAAGGCAGACGAAGAACTGAGAGAGCAAATTAGACGTGAAGAAGCTGCAAAACTTCGTGCGGAGTTGAAGAAACAAAAAGAGAAAGGAGAAAAGTAATGTTAACAGTAGATTTGCTTAGACAGAATAAAGCGTTATCGGAGCTATCGGATGAAGTTCTTAACGCTATTTCGGAGCTTTCAAAAAACGATGAAGCGCAGACGGTTGCGGCAAAGGTGAGAGAAGCCGAAAACAGTATTGCTTCTCAAATGAAAGAGGCTTTTGGTATTGAGGGTGTAACCGATATCGATTTGAAAACCGCAATTGAGTTTGGCAAAACAAAGATTTCTAAATCTGATACCTCAGCTTTTGAAAAGCAGATTAACGATCTGAAAGAAGAGCTAAAAGAGGAGAGAGCTAAAAAGGGAGGTGACCGGGATACAGATAAAATCAATCAGCTTACAGCCGAGCTAAACGACACCAAGCAAAAATTTGCTGAGTTGAACAACCAACTTTCAGAGAAAGAAAAGGAGTTTAACGGTAAGTTGAACGATTACAAGATCACTTCTTACATTTCAAGCGCAATGCAGGGGATGAAGTTTAAAAAAGATATTTCAGATCCAGTTTTAAACGTTGTGAAGCAACAGGCGGTTAACTTGCTTAAAACTCAATTTTCACCCACTTTGCAAGGTGACGAAGGTTCTGAAAGTCTTATTTTCATGAAAGACGGTGTACCTTACAACAACCCTGCAAACAGTCTGAAACCGTTTACCGCATCAGAACTTCTGTCTCAACAGTTTGAACAGTTCGGTGTGCTTGACAAAGGTAGACAGGCTGGCGGTGCTGGAAGTTCCGGAGGCGGACAGGGTAACGGTAGCTTGCTTGATTTAAGCGGTTGCAAAACCAAAGTAGAGGCAAACAAGGTTGCGCAGGAGTATTTAGCTAAGAAAGGTTATACAAGCGAGTCGGAAGAGTATCAAACGGAGCTTGATAAAATTTGGGTTGAAAACAAGATCGCAGATTTGCCAACAGAATAACTAAAGAGGGGGTTAACCCCTCTCAATATAAACTTTAAAACAATAGATTTATGTCGTTAATTGCTACAAGAACACAGGAGTTTAGATTAAAGAACCCTAACATTGACAAAAATATGGCTCGCATGACCGAATGGGGTGCGTATGACTTCTTTTTGTCTCAAACAAATGCGATGGACTCAATGCTTTCCGATGAAACTAAGCGTAGAGCGTTCGCCTCAATGGGAAGTGATATTAAGATTCCCGTAATTGATTACGATAAAAACGTAACAGTGTCAAACGCTCGCACATGCGTTATCGCAGATGCGGAAAACACTTCACGTTTGATCGGTGTAACGTGGAAAACCTATGCTTTCGGTTTCACTATGACACCGAACATGTATTCAAACAACGAAATCGATTACCAACAGGACTGGAACAGAAAGCTACAAAAGCACATCCGTAAGTTCATGGATACCGTTGATAAGGACGCTATTGCGGCTTTGGAGGCAAACAAAACGCAAATGTTCGGAAACTTGCTGTATTACACAAAAACTGGTAACGATGTACAGGTGAAATTCACTCAGCGCAACGACATCCTCAGCGACTTGCACCCGATGTTCCGTGCAAACGACTATTCCGGTCAACTTCATATCATTGGCGACACTGGTGTAGATTCAATGTTGCGTAAACTGGAACAGCACGGTTTGTACAATGACGTTAACAAACAGTTGGAGTATGCAAACAAAGTGTTCCATTTCACCAACAACATGACTTTAGAGCCGGAAAACTTCGCTCAGATGTATGCTGTTGAATCTGGTAACGTTGGTTTGTTGACCCGTGTAGACCGTGCAGCCTACAACAACACTAAGTCGGGCACGCATGAATTTGGAAAGGTTGTTCTTCCTTATTTCGGTAAAGAGGTTGGAACACACTACTACGAAGAAGTGGGCGATCAGTCAGCAATCGCAGGCGCAGCTACTGCCGATATGACTTGTGACGTTAAACATTTCTACGGTTTCTCAGTGGATATTGCTTTCGTTGTAGCGTTTAACTCTGATCCTTCAACGATCGCTAACCCGATTATGAAGATCGAAGTAAACAAAGAAAATTCGCAGTTTGGCGGTACTCCGGTATTTATTACCAATGCTGAGCAGATCGGTGGAGGTTCTCCGGCTGGCGAATTATCGGTTAACCTTGCTAAAATCGGAGGTAGTCCGGTTGCTGAATCTGCCTTGAAAGTAGATTTGGATAAAGTCAAAGGTACAGCGGTTTCGGCTACTGGTGGCGTAGTTGATGTTAAAGTCAATGCGCAGGCTGCAAATCTGAATGTTGAGGTGAAGAACTATGATAGCGCACCTGTACCAACAAAAACTGTTGGCGGAGCGTAACGAGAAAGTAAACTAAGTATTAACAAAGGGAGGGGGACAAAATCCCTTCCCTTTTTTAATTTATAACCATGTACAGATTAAAGGATATACAAAAAGAACTTGCCACGCTCGTAGGATGGCGGCAGTCGTACGATAGAGACGCTAAGATAGACGAAAGTTTAACGGTGTCCGATAGTGGTGTTATGTTTCAAGACGTTCACCCGCTTGTGACGCTAAGAAACATTGAATCTATTATGCCACTTGATTACTATTTACGTTATCCGGAGTATCGGGATACCGACACTTATAAGCCGGGTGACAAGGTAGTTTACGGCAAGGACGTGTTAACGCTTCGTCCGGACGTATGGGAGGCAATAACAGAGAATGTTGGTGTAGAGCCTTCCGATGGTGATAACTGGAAACGGTACAACCCACTAAGCGATTATTTGCGTGAATTGAACGAAAGAGCGATCACCAATACCGTTACTCGCTTCATCAATGAAAAGTTGATTGCAGGGGAAACAAAGACGCTTTTAGAGCGTACAAACTTCTTCGATGGTTCGGGTAAGATAAATAACGAGATTGACCCTACCGATAGCATTGTAGGATATGAAATATTGCCAGTCCGTTCTATGGGGGTAACAACCAAGATCGAAAAGATAGGTTTGCAGTTTAACAAGCCGGGAAAGGTAAAACTTTACCTTATGCACACCTCACAGGTGGACCCGATTAAGACGTTTGATTTGAATTATACTAAAAATGGTTCTTATCAATGGTTTGATGTCGGTAACGATGTGTTACTCCCTTATATGTCTGAGGAAACCTCACCCGGTGGCTTGTGGTACTTGTGTTACGATCAAAAAGAGTTGCCGTTGGGGATGTATGCTATAAACGTCTCTAAGGACTTTTCACGTGACCCGTGCGGTACTTGTAATATTGGAAGCGTGCAGGCGTGGAGAGAGCTAACAAAGTATATCAGAGTGTCACCGTATAGAGTTGACTCTACGCAGTCGGAGGATGGCGTAAAGATGTGGAATATAGAAATGAACATGTATACGTCTGCAATCTGCTACGGTTTAAACGTTCAATTGTCGGTAGGATGCGATATAACTGACTTTATCATTCAGTCTAAGTATGCCTTCACGCATGCCGTTTCTCTGCAAATGGCTTCTTATGTGCTGCGAGAGCTTGCATTAAATCCGAACGTTCGGCAAAATGCCAATCAATTGAATATCGACCGTGAAACGCTATTGTACGAAGTTGACGGAAACTCACAGGGGCGTGCGCAGGGTATCGGATACGAACTAAAGAAGGCTTTTGAGGCCCTTTCTATTGATACAAAAGGGATGGATAGAATATGCCTTTCTTGCCGGAACAACGGGATAAGATTTAAAGCAACATGATAAGCGGTCTAATAGATAAGTTTAAAAAGGTAGGTGAAGAGCTCGACACCGGAGAGATAGCAAAAAAGATTGTGCGTGACAATGATAACATACTTATCGATATGAACGCACAAGATCAGCTATATGCCAAGGGTGTTAACCGTTTGGGCGTTCGTATAGACGAATACCAACCCTACCGACCCTTAACTATACAAGTCAAAATAGAAAAGAGGCAACCGTATGACCGGGTGACGCTTAAAGACACAGGGGAGTTTTACGACTCTTTTTATGTTGAGACGGCAGAAGATCGGTTTTACATAAAAGCCTCAGACGAAAAAGCTAATTGGCTTATCAAAAAATACGGTGCTGAAATTTTCGGGTTAACAAATGATTCACTTGCTGAGTTTATTAACGATTATGTGAAGGACGAAGCATATAACAGAGTAAAGGAGATATTAAATGAACGATAGGGCTATAATTAGACCAAATGCGACACTTTTCGATAAAACGATAGCCGATGTACAGGTAAGCCTAACAAAATCGCTTAAATGGCTTAATTTCGCTTTCGGGAACGTGGTTAAATTGGTAGAGAGAAACGAGAGGGGGAAATTTGTTACCCCATCAGTGTATTTTAAGGGAAATGATTATTTGCGCTTAGAGCCGGACGATAAGCGGGGCAACGTTTGTTTTTTCTATATGCACGACTCACAAGATTATGAAGGGGGAGACTCTTTGTCTGGCTTTGGCGATCTGAGGGGGACGGTTAGCATTATCTTTTGGTTCGATACCCGTAAAATCCCGGGTGCGGAATACTACAACGTGGAGTTTGTAAAGTCCGAAATACTAAGAGCCTTAACGCATGAGATTTATCTGCCATCCGGTGATATACAGGTGAGAAAGATATTCCACGACGCCAACAACGTATACAAGGAGTTTTCTATCCAAAAGACGGATAATCAATACTACGTTTATCCCTATGCGTGTTTGCGGTTTGAGTGTGATATTCATTGCGAAGAAGGGTGTTATTAAAGGGGGAGTTTCCCCCTTTTTGTGTTAAATACATGTTAAAACTTAAGGTTTCGCTTGCAATATTAAATAAAGTCCTTATATTTGCAATGTCAAACAACGAAAGACCCCACAATCTAACCAAGACGCAAAAAGATTGTTGAAAGATTAAGTTCGTAAGAGTAGAAAATAAGCAACGGTATCTACGAAGGGTTAAATGAAGGTTCGGTAACCGATTAAATGAAGCTATAAAGCCTAAATCTTTCGAAGTATGACAAATTATGTAGTAACAATTAAAAATCAAGATTATGACAGCAAGTTTATTTATTCAGAGAACAGTTGAAAAATTTATTATGATGGAATTTGTTAAGGGAAACATGGATACAAAAGAACAGGTTGATGCAATGATAGAAGTTGTCCAAAGAAAGTTAAACTTTTCACATGATGAAGCATGTGACTTTATAAGAAAAGCAATTGGAATAAACGAATAACTTTAATTATTAACAAGTGGGGGTATTACCCCCACATAAAAATTAAAAATATGACTACTTACATTTATAAAGGACAAAAGATAAGCCACTCTAAAATATTATCCCTATTGCGTAGTGCAGGCATTTACGGAGGAAACAAACTATCATATTATGAAGTTTTGGTTAAAGCAGCCGAAAACGGCAACGAAAGAGCCACGTATATTTTGAGAGATTTAAAAGTGATATAATAACCGTGGGAAACCACACAAATTTTAAAGGTATGTTTAACAAAGAAAAAATTGAGAATTTAGAAAAGAGAGTTAAGGAACTGGAAAGAATAGAAGGTATTTCAAAACTTTCGGAAGATGTATCTAAAAGATTGATACATGCTTTAATTGACTCTAACAACGAAGTAGTAAAAAGAGTTTTTGATGATGTGTGTGTTCGTTCGGTATATGGTACATCTGTGTTTCAGCCACCTAAAGCCGGAGACATTCACGCAAGTAATGCGGTGTTTAACGGTATACCCGATTCTTTAAAGAAGGTAGAAGAGGATAAGATGGAAGCACCTACCATTGCAAGCGTGTTGGAAAAAGCAAGAAAGAATACGATTGCGATACAGGAGCTTTTAAAACGAACAGGATGTTCGAACGTGAACGAAGTAATAAGCAAGTTTGAACTTGGGGTTTCTTTCAAAAAGATGTATGATGAAGAAGCACGCAAAAGGAAAGAGCTTGCAATACAAAGAGAACTTTTAGATCGTGATTTAAGAAATCAAATAGCAAAACTTTCTGATAAAAACCAATCTTTGATGCAAAGTGAAAAAAGCCTTATTTGCAAACTTGCAGATAAGAACGAGGAATTAAAGAGGGTGGAGGAAATTTCAGAAGGTAGGTATGAAGAAAATGCATGGCTTCGTGGCGAAATGAAAAAGACAGAACTAGCAGTAGAGCGTCTAAAGAAGGAAAACAAAAAGCTTAAATCGGTTAATGCGAAAAGGGTAGAAAGTACGTTAGATTCCATTTGCAGAGAAGCGGATGCGATAGTAGGATATTCAGATTTAAAAAAGAATTATGATAAATTGCTTTCAAGAAACAAGGAGTTGCAGGCTGAGGTATTAGAAGTATTGAGAGATAAAAAATACTTGGAGATGGCAAACACTTCACTCCTGCAAGAAACTCGTAAAATTAGAGAGTCTTTGAACGAGAAGATAAAGAAGCTAAGACAGAGACTTAAAAAATCATCTATCCGTTACAGAGACTTAAAAGAAAGTATTTCACGCAATGGTTTGAAATCAGTATAACAATAACAGCCGGGATAATATCCCGGCACAATATTAAAATATATGTTGAAAGTAGATATAAGAAATAGGATATTAAAACCAAAGGTTGGTGAGATTATAACCGTAATAGGAGATATATATACCACGGTAGCGGAAACTATACCGGACGAAAACGGGAGATGTGAGTCATGTGCTTTCAATGATGCAACAAAGGTAGGAGGTGATTGCGGTGATTTTGTGGCATGTTCTAAACTTACACGTGAAGATAATGTTATGTTTAAACTAATAGAAAGAAAGAGAACTAAGGAGGTTAAAAAATGAATAGAATATCTTTGTCGGATAGAGATAGATTCGCACCGAAAGAGGGAGAAGTATTTTTTGCAGAAGTTCCTGGAAAGGGAATGGACCGGAAGGTAGAGGCGTTATTATCGAAAGACGGTAGCGGTTGTATGAATTGCGTATTTTTTAAAGGCGAATTAAAAGACTTGTGCATGCAAGTCAATTGCCTTAATCGTGGTAGGCAATTAATTTTTAGAAAGGTCAAACGTATAAAAAAGTAATCAAATGGATTGCACAGCTAATAATTTGCATTTTAGACCGTTTGAAACATACAAAGAAGGTGAGGAATATAACGTAGGTGATCTATTGAAAATACCTAAACCGGGAGGGCCGGGAAAGTTCATCCTTTCAATAGTAGTAGAGGATGATATTGTAGACGAATTTAATAATAGCAGTTGCCAACGATGTACATTCAACAACTGGATATATCCCACGGACGATTGTTGTTCAAGAAATAAATGTGTAGATTGCCTCAGAGATACAAATAAAAACGATGTCTATTATAAACCATTAGCGGAGGTATCAGAATGAAGCAAAAGAAAGTTAGAGATTTTGAGGTGTTCGAAGTGGTACACCCGATCACAGGGAGTAAAATCAAAGTTCAAGCAATACCAAGGGATACTATTTCATGCAACGGATGTGCCTTCCGAAAGGGAGATTTAGAAAGCATGTGTAAAGCGTATCTATGCGTGAGTGAAAGAACATTAGATTGTTTGGTGTTCAAGAAAGTAAAGTAGAAATTCAAACGAAATGTTACAGAGTTTTAAAAGTTAAAGTGTTAATTTAAATGTGTTGACTTATGAACAAGAAAGCTATTGATAGCCTCTTAGAGGCAAAAAGACAGATAAACAATACAATTACTCAACTTATCAGAGAAAACGAAGCAGATGGCAAAGAAATTATGTCTACGTTGGAGCATTGTGGCTTGGTTGAGGTTGACGATTATTTAATCTTTCCGAACTCCTTTTTAGAGTGGTGTGCTGACTGCGGCTTTTTGGAAAAGGAAGATGAAGAAATTACCATATGTGGGCATCCCTGCTCTACGTATAAATACGTTTCAAAAAACGATTTAATTAGCTTGGATAAAAACAGTAACATGTCCGTTCACCCTTCATTGTTGTATGTCTATTTAAACAGTGGAAAGGATGTGTAATAATACAAAGGACTCATATACCGACACTAAGGTATACAGCCTCGCAATAGCGGTGCTCGATATGGAAGATTACACGAAGTTTAAAAAGTGGCTTATTTACAAGGAATATATAGGGTCCCCGTTTGATGGTAAATACATTCCATTAGATCACAGAGTGAAAATATCATATTCTGGTAATATATTTGTTACTTCTGACTTGATTAATACGTTTTATGCCTGCAATGGAATTAATAAAATCATGTTGTGATTAGGAATCTTCGGATTCCTTTTCTTATTTATAAACATTTTGTTTTTATCCGTCTTCGGATAGTTTGAGACTAACGTTTTAATAATCAATATCTTTGCAAAATTGCTTTTTATTCATACTTTTGTACAAATTAATATTTGAATTATGGAGATTTATAATTATTTTCTTTCTTGCGTGCTACTTGTTTCGTTTGTAGCGGCATTTTGTGTTAACTTTGCCCGAAAGACGGGTGTAATTGAACGGATGTCAGTGTTTGGTGATTCTTGGTTATCTAAGGTGTTCCGGTGGTATGGTGATAGATCACTGATTAACGAGCTAACCAACTGCGATTTCTGCCTATCGTTTTGGGCGTGTGTAATTTGTTCGGTGATTGTGTCGATCGGAACGCTAAACCCTATTTTCATCCTTACACCGATCTTTGCAACACCTATTTGTAGAATTTTAATTTAATGATTATGGAGATTAGAAATTATGTATCAGTTATACCACCTTTCGAGATCGTGAGGGCGGTCAAGTTTAACGGTGATGTTCACGAATTATCGCAAATATTGCCAAGTTTTGAACTACTTTCCGCAATGAATGGCGTAATGATGGCACGAATAAACGGCAGCGCTTTTCGGGTGTTTGATAACGATTTTATCGTTCTTGGAGAAAAAATTGCTTACTCAGTTGACGAAGAAACGTTTGCCATATTATACGAGCAGGCAGATAAGGAGGTGACGAATGAACACGATTAAGGTAGGGAGTCACACGGTAACGGTATACGAAGGCATTGACGAAATGCCTATCGTCCGTTATCAGAAGTTTAACCGTCTTATGCTGATTGAGTCGGGAGTCGGTAGCACTATTGAGGACCTCGATACGCATTTGCAACGTGCTATTGTCTATTGCAGGACACAGCCGGAACATACTTATAACGAGCTAATGAATCTAAGGCAGTGTTTCAATATGGCGTCGAATGGCGTACATCCGGGAATGATGGCTTTTGCCGCCTTCGTTAAATCGGTCGATGGCGTGGAATATCCGGTTAATGCGTCCGACTCTGATCTAAAGGCGATATTTGACAGTCTCAGCGATGCAACTATTAACGAACTTTCTGGACCGTTTCAGAAGGTCAAAAAAAAAATAGAGGCGGAAGTATCGGTATACTTCCCACGGATGGCGGACGATCCTCTGATTAAAGAGTATTACGATATTAAACTATCGATGATAAAAGCAAAGTTAGACAAACTTGTGAACAACGTAGATAACAGTGAGGCGGTGAAGGAAATAGAGGATAAGTTACTAACCTTCTTCCCGCCTCGAATATTCTACGGTACTGATTCGGTCGAGATAAAGACGGACAAGGAGTTTCAAGAAATGTGCTTAGTTATCACGCAGAATATGCACATAAATGCACGTGAAATGTCGGTGTCTGAGTTTTACACCGCTTTCGAGATGATTAAGAGACAGGCAAAAAGAAGTAAGAACAAATAAATTTAAATCAAATGGCGAACGAAGTAAAGGGAATAAAGTATAGCGATCTTATACAGCCGGACAGCAGTATAAAGGACGCTATTACGCAGTTGGAAGGACTGCAAAAGATATATGACGCTATGTTAAAGCGTATCGAGGAAGGCGCAAAAGGGCTGCAAAAACCTATTTCAGAAGGTGGAGGCGCAACGGAGGAAGGGCGTAAAAAGATAGACGAATATGAAAAGCAGGTGCGATCATTGGCAAGGGCGGAAGTACAGTTAAAGTTAGCTATGACAGATACAGCTAAAGAGATAGCCTTGTTAAAGCAGCAACAAACAGATCAAACACGCCTCAATAAGTTGCAAGCTAAGTTAAATAATACAATGGCTGGTAGCTACAACGCATTGTCAGCGCAATACGAGCTAAACAAGATTAAGATGAACAATCTTAGTCAAGCGTATTTAGAGAATACCGAAGCCGGGAAGAAGTTGGTTAGAGAAACGGCAGAGATATATGCGGCGATGGATAAGTATCAACGGAGCACAGGAAAGCATGTATTGAACGTGGGTAACTATGCGAGTGCGTTCGATGGTTTAGGATTCTCCGTTGCACAGGTTGCGAGAGAACTCCCCTCACTGGCTATCAGTGCAAATACCTTCTTCCTCGCTATCTCGAATAATATTCCGATGGTAGTAGATGAACTGCAAAAGCTAATTAAAGCAAACAAAGAAGCTGCCGCAAAGGGTGAGGAAACTGTAAGCGTTATGGGTAGACTCGCTAAATCTGTCATATCGTTTAACACTGTTTTAACGATAGCTTTAACCATCCTTTCCATATACGGAAAGGATATAACTAAATGGGTGGTTAGTCTATTCAAAGGACGGGATGCAGTGAACAAACTTGCCGTTCAAGTTCGGGCACTCAATGACGCAATGAAAGCGGCAAAGGTTGAAACTGTTAACGAAACGTTTAGACTAAAGACGCTGTACGGTATAGCAACGAACGCAAACAAGCCTTATGCAGATAGGGTTAAGGCTATAAAAGTCCTCAGACGGGAGAACAAAGAGTACTTCAAAGATTTCACAGACGAGGAAATTCTTGCGGGGAAAGCGGCAAAGGCTTATGATACTCTTAGTGCTGCCATTATCAAGAATGCTAAAAGCAAGGCGGCACTTGATAAGATTACGGAACTGCAAAAGGAATATATCGACTTGCAAGAACAAGTAGTCAAGAATGAAACGGACGCTATTTTAGCGCAAAATAAGTTGGGTGAATCAATAGCCTATCAGTCCCGTAATATCCCTAAATGGGCTTCATTCCTAAAGAAGGCAAGTGTTATTAATATCCCATTGCTCGCAAAGAATCTATTTGATAAAAAGCGTGTTGATGATTTCAGGAATGCAGCCGATAATGCCCGTGATAGAATGGCAGCTATACGGACCAGTATGGAAGAACTCGCTAAGATGGTAACGGTTGATGCGTTTGATCCGGACAAAGGCACTGAGCCGAAAAAAAAGAAGGCATTTGACCTGCTTTCTGCATACGAGGACAGCCGCATACAACTTATCAGAGATTCACGTCAAAAGGAGATAGAGGAACGCACTAAACAAGCTGATGATGAATTGAAGAAGCTAAAGGAGAGCACAACAGAGAAACAAAGAGCTACGCAGTTGTATGCTGATACCGTATACAATATCGAAGCAAAATTGCGTAGAGATTTGGAGAAACTGCAAAACGATTGGAAGGTAGAGGATCTGCAAATCACGCATGACCGATTGAGTGAACGCCTAAAGGCTGTTAGACGTGGCACGGCTGACGAGCTATTAATACAAGTGCAGTTACTCGAAAACGAAAGAGCGCAGGACGAATTGCGTATTAAACAGTCAACCGATAGCGAACAGGTGAAGAATGAACGTTTGCTTATTCTGCAAAGGTCGTATCAGCTTGCATCTATCCAACTGCAAAAGGATTTCACGGAAAATCAAGACAAGCGTATAATTGATCGGTCGGTGTTTCGACTTAATCAGCAGCAGCAGGCGGAGAGTGCCGCCTTTAATATCGTGCAACGTTCGGAGAAAGAACAGAGCCGTTTCCGGTTAAAGTTGGAGCGTGAAAAGTGGGAGCAAATATTAGAGTTAACAAGGCAGTACGGAGAGCAAATCACGGGATACAACGTAAAGACGGTTGAGGATACCATCAAAGGGATAGATAACGCAATCAAGCGTGATACTTCCGGATGGGATAGCAATCAAGGCGTATTTGGAAATCTGTTTGATCTCGTTTTCGGTGACGCCTTTAGCGCAAAAGATGGTAAGTCGGGCGCAGAGCGTGCGGAGCAGTTTAAAGACTCCATTTTAGAGGCTTCGGAGTTCGCCATAGAGAACCTAAAGAGTGTTGCGCAGGCAAGGGTAGAGGCGGCAGAAGTGGCAGTTCAGGCAGCAGAGAAAGAAGTTTCAGCCCGACAAAAGGTTTTGGACGCTGAGATACAAGCGAGGGCGAACGGATACGCCAACAACGTAGCAACCGCACAAAAAGAGCTTGATTTTGCACGCAAACAACAGGAAAAAGCGCTGAGGGATAAGAAGAAGGCGCAGAAGCAGCAAGAACGTATAGATACACTTATGCAGGCAAGTTCTTTGGTAACCGCAACCGCTAACCTATGGAAAGATTTAGGTTTGGCAGCGATCCCGGCTATTGCGTTGATGTGGGGATCATTTGCTTTTGCTAAGATAAAAGCCTCACAGCTATCTAAAGCCTCGCAGGACACAGAGGAATACGGGGACGGTACGGTAGAAATGATTGATTACGGAGGTTCGCACGCATCCGGAAACGATGTAGATTTAGGTACGACTAAGGATGGTAAGCGTAGACGGGTAGAACGTGGTGAATACTTCGCAGTAGTGAACAAACGTTCATCTCAGAAGTATAAGAAACTCGTCCCGGACTTGATTAATTCGCTAAATAAGGGTACTTTTGAACAGAAATACTTAAACGCCTATTCCGGTAGTGATGAAGTAACGAATATAATGCAAGGTTCAACGGTTGATCTGTCTAAGGTCGAAAAAGATCTGAAATCAATCAAAGAACAAGGTCGTGTTAAGTACATCACGGGTGCGGACGGTACGATAATTGAGGTAAGGGGAAATATTAAACGAATAATTAAATCATAATGAACGTTAAAGATTTGCGGTTTAAATTGGGGGGTGTAGAAATACATCCCCACTACTCAGAGCTAAAACGGAAGTTTGGCAAAGAGAATCAACAGGAGTTTTTCAGAGAGTCAATAGAGGGCAGTTTAACGCTGATCGGTGCGGACTACCTTCTTGTTAAAAATGCGAGTATCGAGGATATTTTGTACTTGCAGATAGAGCAGAAGGATAAAGGGCAGCTATCAACGCAGTATCAAGTAATATTTGAGGGCTATTTCAGTAAGACAGATTGTGAGATAGACAGCGATAACCGGACGTGCAAAGTCAAGATAAGCCCACGAGATGAATATACCGATATAATGAAGGGTATTGAGAACAAATACGATCTTATTAAGCTTGCACCTGCTTTGTCGCAAATAGGAGTCTCAAAGCGTCCGATTGTGCAAGTTTACATTGCGGGTGCATCTACAATATCGAACTACCTTGCAGGAACTCACTACGAAACTGAGGTTTTCAACGTTGTAACGGATAACAAGGAGTTAACGGATAAGAATTTCTTTGCCTTCTTCGCTGCATACAACGAAATAGAGGTGAAAGCAGTACCTTATCAGTTCTTTAACGGGAAGTATTACGGAACGAATGGAACGTACACCAAATTAGATGGCAATTACTCAATAAAATGGACTCTAAGCGAAGGTCTAAATATCGGTTTCCTTCACTTGGAAAATAAAGAGGGAACTATATTGTACCGGTCCGATAAGATCAATTGGAGCGATAAGAACTACTACTACATAGACGTTTCTGAAATAACATTCACAAGAATAGTAGATGATCCGACACTTCCTCAAAAGTTTGGCGGAAACACTGTTCTTTTGCAAAAGCTATTTCAAAGAATGTTGCTTAACCTTCCGGAGTTGGACGGTAAACCTACCTGGAAACTATCATCAGATGACGTTTACCCTACCAATAGCAACTACATGTATGCCGCACCATTAAAGGGGAACTACTTTTATACGTCTACGAAGGTTCAGAACGAGCCGACAGAGTACGGTGTAAACGATGAAGGCAAGTATTTTACCGATAACTTCGTTCCGGCTGCGGCGGGTGCAGGAAAGCTGTATCCGGTATGCCGTTCACGATGGGGGAATATGTCGATTTGGTTCGAGTTTGATTTGTCCTATGCGCCATTGGAGGAAAGAGCGAGAAAGGAGTATGTTTTAAGGGACTCGTTCGCCATACAAGACGCTATTAGGGCGCTTATTAAGCAAATTGATCCCACTTTGACGCACGAAGCTACGGAGGAATACAGTAAGTTTTTGTATGCCGCCAATAACCCTATTTCCGGTGCACCTTTTAAGGTGTTCATCACACAGAAAAGCAACATCCTAAAGGGTGAGTATGACCGTCCGGCAAAGAAGGCGGAAACAACCCTCAGCGATATAATGAAGATGTTGCGTGACACGATGAAACTGTATTGGTTTATAGATGGCGATAAGTTCCGGATAGAACATATTTCCTATTTCATGAATGGCGGAAGTTATACCGGTAGTGGAACGGTCGGCATAGACTTAACAAATCTTAGATATGCTAAATCGGGTCAGCTAATGACATGGAAAACTAATACGGTAAAGTACGATAAAACCGATCTGCCTTCACGCTTTGAATTTTCTTGGATGGACGATACAACAAATACGTTTGCGGGTTTCCCTATTGATGTAAAATCAAACTATGTGCAGGAGGGGAAGAAAGAAGAGGTAAGGGTATCTAATTTTTCGTCCGATGTAGATTATATGCTACTGTCTCCGGGTGACTTTTCACAGGATGGTTTTGCGCTGTTGGGAGCTACGCAGATAGGCGGTAAATGGAAACTACCGTTTGTTACGTTCAATTTGGTAGACAAGAACAATAAGAAGTACACCGTAAACCCCCAAAACGGCTACATGTCGTTCTTGCACCTCGTTAAATACTACATGTACGATATGCCAGCCTTAGAGATAGAGCAGGGAGGCGATCAGACGATAAGAGTGAGAGGAATAAAGCGGAGTATGACGCAAGATTTATCTTTCACATACGACACCACACCAAACCCGGTACAACTGATAACAACGGATATAGGCAACGGGAAACCGATAACTATGACTGAGGACTTAACCACTCGCAAAATAACCGTATCTTTATCTTACACCCCCTTATGATAGGGGGTGTTTTCTTTTAAATTGCTATCTTTGTGCCTATAATCAATTTTTTAATCAAAATGGAAGTACATAACAACTTTAGTCCGTTGGCATTTAGAAAGAAGGAATCTAAAGCCACATACGAAAAATGGTACGCTTTCGGGAAGAACTACGCTATTCCTGCAAGCGCAAACACGCTAACTCCTTTCCAGTTTACAGAGTTGAACATACCAGTCTTTGCCCCCGATACGATCGAAGTAGATGCGGTTAACGAGGAAACGGGAGAGGCGACAAAAACGGGTGTATATGTTAGCTTCGATGTTATGCCCGAACATGGTGGTGTTTTGTATGTGTCACCCGGCAAGAACTCGTTTAGGGAGTCTTTGCCACAGGGGACGTATAGAGCACGTTTTTCAATTGGTGATGAAGTATATATTTCGACTCCTTTTTGCGTTATACCCGGCATAGAAACGAGTAGCAAATATCTGTTGATTGAGTATTGGAACGATGAAAAGATAGCCTATCCGGGTGGCTTCATTACAACGGGTGCGAACAACGACTTTAAGTATCAAATGTATGTTCCGGCAACTATCTGCAAACCTAAATACGAGTTTGAAGAAGAGCTAACCAAACGTGCCGGATACAAGTTTTTGGAACTGCAAACTTCTACGAAGGTATACGCCTTTACATTCGTTGCACCGGAGTTTATTTGTGACGCTATGCGACTAATTCGCCTATCTGACTATATCCGAATTTCGCACGATGGCGAATATTACAACGCTCTCAACTTCGAATTTGATGTTGATTGGCAGGAGCAATTGTACTTGGCGGCTGTTGACTGTCAGTTTGAGACGGACTCAATCATACAAAAACTCCCTTCTTTCAACAGACGAGATAAAGCGTCTTTTTATAATGCCCTATTAGCGAACATTGATACACCTATAATGTTCTCTCCCGATACCGTAGGGCTGTATTACAAAGAGTATCGGGAAACAGAGCCAGTTATCAAAGGTAAATTGGTCCGTGAACTTTCACCGATTGACTTTATTGACGAAAATACCACCATTGCCGTAGATATGGGTGCGGGTGAGGCACGCAAATTCAACCTTTACCGCATGTTGGAGGGATACATCTCTAAGAACCACGAAGATGTAACGGAGTTCCTTTTATCCCTTCGTGGAGGCGTGAATATCGGTACACCGAATGCAAGCGGTGAGTATCCTGCAAGCGTAGACAGGTACGGGAACGCTAAGTTAAAGGACATACATGGGAATGATGCAACGTTGAACAACGTCACAGGAAAAGGTGCTACGTTTAAAACTGTGGAAACTGGTTTCTTAACTGTTAACAAGACTTCCGCAACAATTGACGGAATGGGTAATGCCAATGTAGCCGATTTAACTGCAAGGGGTGACTCTATGTTGCGCAGCGACGTATATACAGGTTTTAAAAATGGCAGTCATACCGGAAAGATAACGAAAGAAGGACAGTTGCAGTACCTCTCAGCTATTATTTACGAGTTCCTTTCGTCCGAAACGTTCGTTCCTGGCTTCTTAGGTGAGGGATTTAAAATATGGTTGGAAAACGGTAACTGGCATATCGAATGCGATAACCTAACCGTCCGTCAAACGATGAACATCTTTGAATTGCTTATCCAAAAGATACGTAGCGTCAACGGTGCTATTGTTGTGTCCCAATCAAACGGCAAATTGTCAGCTGTTGAAGAAGTAGGAACGCAATATAAGCTAACCACAGGAGAGGAATTTCCCACTTTTCAAGAGGGCGATTTAGTCAGGTGTCAGACGTTTGCAGGCTATCAAGGTGCGGGACTTACCTTTAACTTTACTCAGTTTGCAAAATATGACTATTCCGGTAGTGCTTTTGATAGCAGCTTGATTGATGTTACACCCGACTCTATTAGCTTTAACTTGAATGATACTGGTAGTTCCGGTTTTGCATTCTATAAATTTTCAGAGTCAAGCCCTACACCAATTGAAATACCTTCATTTACCTTGACTTTGGAGGGAGGCTATCCTGGTATGATGGCTTTTGCTGCCGGACTTGATTCAAATGACAGTCCGGTAGAGGGTGTAGGCGTATTGTTGCAAAACGGTGATAATGTCATTCCGGCTATTAAATCAGAACAAGGCATACACAACTTTGCTATAACAATAACTGGTGATTCAGGTCACGGTAATGGTAAGGTTACAGTAAAGCAAAAGAAAGCGGCAGGAAGCACACCAAACAATAGCTTAGTTAAATTCTATTGGGTTGAAGTTAAAGCGGTTGACGGGGTTTCTTTCTTTGTAGATAAAGCAGAGTTCAACGGTGTTGTTCCGGCTGTCGGTGATGAAGTCGTTCAGATGGGAAATACGAAGAACCCCGAACGGCAGGCTTTAATTTATATCACAGCGCAGGAAAGCGGACATCCGTACATAGAGATATTGAACGGAGTTAAAACAAAATCGTTATCCGGTACGAATAGGACACGTCTTGGCGATTTAAGTAACATACAGGACCCTGCTTTTCCGGAAGGACAACAGCCATCCGGTAGCGGCTTGTATTGCGACAACGCTTTTCTTCGTGGTATATTCTTGCTGAGAAACGGAAAGTCAGTTGAGGATGAAGTAAACCAAGCGAAGCAAGATGCAGCCAACGCAGCGACAGAGGCGGAGAGAGCACAACAGACAGCGCATGAGGCGAAAGATCGGCTTAATAAATGGGCTGACGATGGTTTTATATCTCCTACTGAAAAGCCCGCTTTGATTGATGAAGGAAAGCGCATACAGGCAGAGTTTTTGCAGATAAAAAATAACGCTGACAAATACGGTGTATCCGTTACTGAATATACCAAGGCTTATGAAGATTATTTAAATGAACTTAGATACCATTCCGCCCAACAGCCGGAAGATATTGCAGTGCGTCCGGAACTGGCACAGAGTCAGACGGCTTACTACGACAAACGTAACGGAGCGTTGAATGCCATTGCGGACGCTGCTAAATCGTATGTAGATAACGCAGATAAGCAACTGAAAGAATACTTGGATACTGAGATAACAGCTATTCCCGGTAAGATTGAACTTGCTGTGCGTAGTTTGAAGATTGCAGATACTAATATTTTGAAGGGCGCATATATAGAGAAGGCAAATGCTGCTTATAATATAGGGTATTATCATTATGATACTCCTGTTGTTGATGGCAAGGAATACACTTTGACTGTATGCTACACTATTGGAAGTGGTAATACCAATATAGGTGTTTACTCTAATGGTGGTACAAATAGGATAGCAAATCTCACAACTAAGGGAGAAAGAGTTGTAGAAAGCACAAAAGTGACCATGAAAGGATATAAGCCGGGTGAAGGTATGTATTTCTTTCAATTTCCAAACGGAACTTTCGGTTCAAAAGTGCATTGGGCTGTTCTTACTGATGGTAACATAGGGGTAACACAGTGGATTCCTGCTGCAAGCGAGCGAGT
>SKED01000427.1_pt1 | contig 48094 bp, 70 predicted proteins | sample 4826651 | NCBI WGS metagenome assembly SKED01 (sample SAMN11008818, study PRJNA524170) | human gut metagenome | biome: Human fecal sample; material: Feces; isolation source: fecal sample from pouch patient p19 | host: Homo sapiens | place: Israel: Tel-Aviv | collected 2016-06-28 | reverse complement strand
TTATTTCTTGTCTTACTTTTTGTTCTTGTTTTTCTGCTCATATTTGCCTCCAATCTGCAACATACATCATGCGGTCTGCAATGAATTTTTATGATATTCTTATTATACCATAAATATTTTCAAATAACAAATGCCCAAAACATCGTATTTAAGCCATTTGTTGAATGTTTTAATACTTCTAAACTGCCTCTAAAATGCTATATTTAGTAACAAATTAGTAACATAGAAATATTATTTTTCTTTACCCTGTGATGATGCCATCGGCAATCGCTTTTATTTTACAATAGTAAGATATTTTGTTGGAATCCAACTGTTCAGTTGCTTAATAAGTGCTTCATTTTCTCCGCCATGAACCTATAACTGCAGTATTTCGGTTCATAACCGATATCTTAAATTCCTTGAAATCCGCATAAAATCAAGCTTTTTAATGTATCCATCTGTTGAAAAAGGGGTATTTTTTGTTTTTTGTTTTTTTGCAAGAAAATACACTCTTTTTCAACAGAATAATACCCCCTTTTATAATAAAAAAAGACCAGGGATTTCTCCCTGGTTCGATTTAAAATTTAAGGTATCTTGTAGCTGAATACCCTGTTACACTCTTGTACTTAACTTTCGTCCAAGTGCTGCCTTTTTTCAATACTTCAACTTTAGATTTCTTCGGAATCTTACCAATGATCTTAGATGATACGTTTGCACTCTGTCTGATCATCAGTGGATCGGACTTTGTAACAACCTTAGCATATGCAGTCTTATTAACAACTTTTGATACTGTCGTTTTTACGGCCTCTTTGACCTTTGTAGCTGTTCCCAGCTTTTTATTACAGATTCCCTCTGCGATCAGCTTAGCAATCTTATTAACGTTTTTACCGATCTTATAATCGGACTTGGAGTCACAGAAAAAGCTCTCTGTCATGATCGTTGTTGCCTTTGTGCCATTCAGCATATACAGGTTCGTTCTCTTCTGCACGTCACGATCTGTAAATCCAGCGGATACCAGTTTCTTCTGTACTCTCTTTGCGTACCTCTTACCATTTTCGGAAACGTATAATACTTCTGTTCCGTGTGCTTTTCCATTATAGCAATTCAAATGACCTTCTACGACGAGATCATAGTTCTTTGCATTTAAACGTGTCAGTTTCCATGATTTTTCCTGTGATGCAGCGGTAAATACCTTCTCTGGGCAGATATACAGATCAACACTGTGTCCGTCGCTTTCAAGATATTCTTTTACCTTTTTCATCAACTTTTTATTGTACTTATACTCGTTTACTCCTCCGCAATCTTCGCCACTTGCAGATGTATATGATCCATTTTTAAGTAAACTGTGCCCTACTGTTAATGCGATTCTCATACGCCTACACCTCCTGATCTGCTGCTGCCTGATTATCTTCTGTCTGTTCCTGTTCCTCTGGATCTTCTAAGTCAGTTTCAGGTAACGGAGTCTCTGCGTAATTTGTCCATGTTCCGTCATCTAACTCTGTCGTATGATTGATCTTATCTTCTCTGCTGACTTCCTCAACATCTTCTAAATCGTATACTGAATTATTTAATTTACCGTCATCCAAAAGGTCTTTGACACCATCAAACCATAACTGAACGATCTCTTTTAACATTTTATCGCTAACAAATAATTGAATCGGTTTAGGCAGCATTGATCTGGCCAATCTAATTACATAATCAAATTTCTGCTGTCCTTGTTTAGATGCACGGAAGGTTTTCTCTGCTTCTACAAACAGCTTGTAAACATCCAGTCTGATCCCTTCCAGACCTTTTCTAGTGATATAGTCGATCAGCATCTTAACTAAAAAGACAATGATCAACGCTGTGATCACTGCCAGGAATAGCACTTTATTCTGTTCAAATAATTCTTTCATGATTTATTTCTCCTTTTTATAATCCAGCTTGTTTGAGTACGAATCCGATTACTGCCCCGACAACTGCTGTTAGGACATACATAGAGATGCTTCTCCATTTTTCTCCGTCTCGGTTTTCTAACTCTTCAAGCCGTTTGCTCTGCTCTGTCTGATTAACAAGCATATGTTCCATGTTGATCGCGAGCTTTTGAACGGACAATGTGAGATCATTGATCTGTCGCACTGTCAGTTCTAACGCTTCAATTCTTTTGTTTTGTCGGGTTTGCTCATGATCAACATCACTCGCAAATGCATTATGTTCATTTCTACTTATGTATTCGTCATCTGCCATATTCTTCCTTTCTAATATCATTGCTGCATTAAATTGTTGCATAAAAATAAGACCTCTGTGGGTCCTGCTCTGATTTCCATATTCAGCTCCTTTATGAACATCTTGGATCTTCTAATCGTTTCCTGAGAGTTCCGTATACAGTTCCATCTGGCCCTGTTCTTGCATCAACGATTTCTACATTTGATGGAGATGAAGAACTAAAGTTTTTGATTAATTGTTCATATTGGTTTTCAAGATTAGTCTGTCTCTTGTCGCAATCATCCGCAATTTCATTACTTCGTTTAACGCCGTCATGAATTGCCTGCCGTACATCCTTTCCCAGAACTGCTTTTAATATATCATTTAAAACTTTTGTTATATCAATCATATTTTTTCCTTTCCGCAACAACACAGCTAAATTCTGATAAAGAATACAAAACTTATTCTACTGATGGAATCAGCATAGAAATAAATAGCCAGTGTGCTATGTTTTATATCAGAAAAAGCAAAAGTTTGACAGGTGGAAATACAACTCAAACTTTATTAGATTTACCTAATGGTATCACTTTAAAAAATGAAGTTTTCGCTCCTTGCGAAATCATTGACGGAAGCTGGACTCCATACGGAAATACCGGCTACATAAACGCCAGAAACGGACAGATAAATGTGCGATGCAAAGACAGTACGTCTACCAGTATAGTCATTGCTATGTTTACAGTTCCTAGGTATTTTATACAATTTAGTTAAATTATATGAAATTTTATTTAATCCCAAAAACTCTTATGTATTTAACGCCATGATCAGCAGACAGTTTTACAGTTGTAGCAGTATCGCTTGCATATGTAAACGATACTGCAGATATCGTGCTGTCATTCGAACCATGAGCCACGAAGCTATAGGATTTTCCTATTTTTTCGAAGATAACCCTTGGAACAGTTACAATACTGCGAATATCATCATCACTAGCACCGAACGCAAACACAATAAATTTGTAATCACTTAGTTTTCGATCACCATAATGATTAATTGTTTGACTTGTTGTCGAAACAGATGTTCCTACTATGATTGTATCGTAATCAGAATTTAGCTGCGTAATAGCATCCTGTGCATTCGTCATGTCAGTCTGATTTGCTGGCGTATAACCAAGGGCTGTCGTTACATTACCTTTGGTTAATTCTCCACGGATTGTAGCACTTGATTTATTCTCCACATTGCCTAATCCAACTTGGCTTTTAGTAACTCCGTGAGGATTACTTTTATTCGCAAGATGATTAATCAGAGTTGTAATTGCAAGTTTAATCTTTGCAAATGCAATAGATATTTTCTCGCCACTTGATAAAGTCACAAGAGTTGTTGTATCTGAATATGTCGGTGTCTGATCATTTGTCGCTACGTTCGGAACGTTCCCTAAGCCTACTTGCGACTTAGTAACACTATGAGGGTTGCTCTTGTTTCCTGTATGCTTATTTAACGCTGTCTGCATAGTTTCAAATGTAACGTACCCTTCTGGATCAACCGTTGCTGTCATTGTTACATCATTATTAAGCTTGATGTAAAAATTATGTACTAACGACCATGACGGCATAGCCGATTCTGCCGGAACTTCTTTCCCTGTTATACTTTGAGAAATCGCAAACAACACTTCACTTCCGGTTGATCCTTTTGCATAAATTCCAAGCTGTGTCATGCTGTATCCGGCAGATAAACCAGCGTTTGAAAACAATACTCCTATCTTGATTGTTTCGTTTGTTTTTGTCACGCCCTGTACTGTTCCAGACTGCTTAATTGATGATACCGCCGTCTGACTTTTCAAAGCACTAACGTCAACTTTACCAGCACCAGACTTGATCGCTGTTACTGTTATTGTTCCTCCGCTTAAGGCATTCTTTAATAATTCAATACCTGCATTTGTAATTACTGTATTTTCCCACATGATTTTATACCTCACTAACGATCGAAGAAGAATATTCACAAGATCCTGAAACAATCGCATAATTCAATGCCATCTCTGATTCTATAACGTATGAAACACGAATATCGCACAATAAATGTGCTGGTTTCAATTCGTCAATTCTTCTTACTACTTCATCATAATTATTTACTTCGCCATAAAGATTGACTTGAAATGTATTTTTTGCTGTATTTTCTATGAGCTTTGTTTCTACACCGCTCAAAGCTTCTATGATCTTTTCAAACCTTTTAGGATTCAAAGGCCTTTTTATCCTCATTTGCAAAATCTGTGTTCTTCTCTGCTCAATCGTCTGATCTGGAAGCGGCGTTATTCCGTATTCTTTTTCCCAAATAGGGAGCCCCCATGTAGCACGATCAACAAATATCTGATCAAATATATCTTTACATATTGTTTTTACGTCATCTATCTCAAGTCCGATCACTTGGAACAGCCAAAGTCCGATTCTTGATTTCCCATAAATCGGCGATACATAGTCAATCATTTGTTTTGCACTTTCACTCGTCAGGATTTGCTCCATAAGGTCTGTTTTATACCACATAGTATTATCCCTCCGTTATTGTTACTGTTCCTAAAACCGGCATTTGTCCAGATTCAAGGTCTACATTTTTTGACACTCCATTGATTTGTACACTGTCATAATCATAGATACCTGATACAGCTCCAAGGATACTGTTGATCGCTGATATTCTAACCGCACTATCATTCGATGAAACATTTAACAAATATGACTGAAGTGCAGCTTTCAAATCATTCTGCACATCTCCAATTTCTGCTTCTCTCAAATAAACCACAGCTGATATGTTAACTACTACTGTTTCAGGAGCCGTTATCTCTAATACAGCATTGGGCGGTGCTAAACGATCTGATTCACTATCTGGACGCATAATATAATCATACACAGCATCTTGAATCTGCTTCGAGGCTGGTACTCCGTTCTGATCCATTAAGATGATCTTGATTATTCCAGAGTCATCTTTTGCTGGTATCACAGTAACTGCACCAACACCGGGAACTGACAATGCCCATCGTTTATAGTCTGCAACATTTCCAACATAGGAAATGTCATGGCTTCGATCATACTCAACAATTCGTTCTCTTAAAGTATCATCGTCCTCTTCATCCAAACCGCCTGTAACAGCTTCCTCATTTGTAACAGAGATTATTTCATCGAGCAGTTCTCCTGTCTCATCTCCAGTATGTAATACGATCGTATTTACTCCAACATTGCTTGCAGATCCTCCTTCTGCTGCCTCAATTGGAATCTTTGCATTTCCAAGAGAATCGACCGTAACTTCCTCTGTTGTTACAAAATCTATCGTATTTCCTTCGTCATCTGCTTCTGTAGAAAAACCATATCCTAAAGGAATAACAAGACCGGCTTTTGCTGTAACAGTCACATATCCTGTTGCATTTACCGATTCTCTTCGTACAAGACCTCTTCCATCAGCGTGGTAATCCAATAGGTAAGATTCTTCACAGGTTACCGGCGAAAGACTTTTCAATACTTCCACAAGCACATATTCTTTTAGCTCTGCTATCTCAATCGCTGTCGGACGTGTAAAATCCCAAGGAAAACCGCCTTCGGATTTATCAATATCTTCTGGAAGATTGCTAAGCATCTTTTCATGGATTTCCTCTTCACTCGAATTATTCAAGAAATCTGGCAATTCTAGTTCTTCTGCTTCCAATGCCATTTTTAGACCACCTCACTTTCAAATTGTGTCTGTATTTCTATATCTCCATCAATGCCCTGCACCTGTACTGTTACAAGACAATGTTCTGCTTCCCATTGAAACATAATATTCCCAACGTACAAAGTTCTTTCGGACGGATCAGCCATCAATGCTTCTTCGATTTCTCTTTGTAAAATGCTTTCTGCCTCTTCACGGCTATCCGCTTGCAAGGCACTTTCATAGTCAATCCCAATGTCGGTGGAATATCCTTCATGAGCGTATCTTTGTGTCATGATCGTTTTGTAACACCATTGCACCCACGCCTCGAACCCGGATGCCTCTTTTAATTTTCCATCGTGAAGCGTAACAAAGTCTCCAGTATCAAAATCAAAAAAGATGCTGGGTTTATAACCTGCATCTTCCTCTTCTTCTGTATTTTCTTCCTCAGTTCCTTCATTCTCTTCATCTTCAAAATATTCTTCTTCATTTTCATATTCCTCTGGGAAAAGATTATCCGGCATCTTCTTCATCTCCTTCCACTTTACCGATCACAACGATTTCCTCTGCATCTGTCCAGATCAGTAATACTCGATCGCCATCACTTACTTTTGCATCAGATAACATCAAAAAATCGTCATCCGGTTCTGCACTTTCTGGATAAGAGTCAGGAAGAATCCCTCCGTCTTTCATAGTTCCAAGTTCTGCAACAACATCCGCTGCACTTTGGTTTCCTTTAGAAATCTGTTCGATTGCCCGGATAAAATTTTTTCTTCCATTTCTCTGCATAAAACTCTCCTTTAGTAAAAAACAACGTCCATCGTACCAGCAACACAATCATGCGTAATACTTTTTACTGTTTTATTTCCTTTCAGTCCAGCGGTATCACATCCAACATAAACGGTGTCTCCACGTTTGATCTTCGGATTGCTAATCGCCGTTACTATGTATTCATACTTAACCTTTGCACTGCTCTTCAATTTCTTTTGTGCTTGTTTCTTTATTTTCGAAAGTTTCTCTTTCTTGTCTTTGTCCATAATTTCTTGGATCGTTCCAAACTTCGATGTATTCTTAGACATTGATGCAAGTTTAGGAATTGACTTTTTCTTTGCTTCTCCGTAGATCTTTATCTTTGTAACGATATCATCCATTGTTACTTTAACCTCTATGGATATTACATTCTTTCCTTCCTCAATCTTATAAATCGTTGTATTAGTATTGGCATACTTGACAATCACTGTAGTTCCTTCAATCGTAAAAATATATCGGCTGGAAAGTTTGCTTTTCGCCTTGTTCAGCACATATACGATCATATCTCCAATATTCTTCTGTACTGGTTTGATCCTTTTATTTTTGATTGATCCGTAACTGTATTTCAGTTTCAACTTCCATGCCGTACAGATTCTTTTTACAATCTCTTTTGTGCTTAGCCCCTTTTTGTAATAAAAATAGTCTTGAGATTTCATCATATAGATCAAGTAATCATAGGCTGTAAATGTTACTTTTTTTTCTGTATCGGTAACCATATCTCTATCCCAGATCACACCTCGAAACACTTCAAAATCTCCATGGCCAACATTCGCATATATGTATAATCTGTCTGATGGTTGAATCAATGTCGCAAGTGTTACACCATTTTTCGCAGCGTTCATTACTGTTAAGCTGACCTCTTTTGCCAGCGAATCAGGATCATCAGACATTGTCAGGTCCTGTATAACTTTCGATTTGTATAGATCGTATTCTTGCCCCGAAGCCGTCTTTACAACTGCTTTATACAGTGGATTTCCTAAACTTGGCATATCTTCCTATCCTCCTATCATTTTTAACAGTGTTTTATAATCAGCAACACCAGTTACTGTTAATTTGTGCTTACGTTGGTAAGTTTTAATCGCTGTTACTGTCTTAGATCCGCAAGCACCATCCTGTTTGACTCCCACCATTTTCTGGACAAATTTTACGACCTGTCCTTTTCTTCCGGTTCGAATCGTGATCTTTTTCATGGCTGATTTCATCGAAGATGTCAGCTTTTTATCAACTTTCAGCTTCGAGTAGCCATCTTTATTCATTGCTTTCTTTAATTCCTCAACCTTGGAATTAGAAACTGATTTACTGCTTGGAACAGGAATCACAAGCACCTGTCCTTTATAGATCGTATATTTGCTGATCTTTTTCTTTGGATATTTCTTACGTTCCTTTTTATTCCTAGAATCAATCAGTTTCTTATTTGCATTATAAATAACCTTGTATTTTTTACTGGACCCAAGATATTTTTTTGCAAGTTTCCGTAATGTTTGTCCTTTCTTTACTTTGACCTTTTTCTTTGTGGTTTTGGTACTTCTTTTCGTTGAGGAAACACTTATTTTTTCGTAGTCGATAAATCTTACCGTGTAGTAATAATCATTCAGGCTTTTGACCGTAGAATCGTATTCTGAAACACGCATATCAACATTGATCTTCGTTCCTGTAATACAGACATTTACCACTTTCCCATACTTAGCCCAGTATTTCATCAGTGCATCTAAGGTTGCTGGATCAGTCCACTTACGAACAAATTTCATGCCTTTTCTTGCTTCTCCGGGAAAAAAACATTCCCAGCTTAGTTCTGAAAGATTTTTACCATTCGGAACACTGACCTGACCTAATTTATAGATATCATATTCTGCAAACTTACCTTCGATTGATGATTCAATTTCTTCAGGAATGATCGGAATTTGTATCTTCTGATCATTCCCTTTTGAATTTTTTCCAGTAATATATATGTCCATTTACATTACCTCCGCTGTTCTGTTACTTGCCGTTGATCCGATTGCATCTGCGATCGCCTGCATAATAGCATCTGCGATCTCTCCTTTAGAGTTTTTGATAGCATCAACTATGCCGTCATTTCCAGATGCATTGACGCTGATCGTAATACCACCAACGTTGATCACTGGCTGACTGCTACCAGACGAAGCTTTTCCAGATCTGGATGATCCTCCAACAAGTCCACCTTTGGCATGCTTTGTAACGCCTAAAATCTGTCCTGCTTGATTCCAGAGAGATAATGCACGGCTTCTATGTCTAGAAAGTGGAATGACCATTTCGTTTCCTTCTTCTCCTAATTCAGAAACGATATGACCTCTGACCAGACTACCCTTCGCATTATGAAAGAACTTTCCATTTTTCGGTAAGGCTGTCTGTACTTTCGGTTTTGTCGTTGTCTTCTTTCCAGTCGTCTTTTTACCAGACTTTGAACCACCGTTATTCAGATAACTTCCGCTTGTAATACTGCTGATTGCATTTGCCTGTGCTGCGGTTGTACTTGCTGCGGAAGCAATCGTTGAGGCGGCGGATGCTAAGGCACTCGCAAGGGATAATGCGGAAACACCTGCACTTTGCAGATTACCACCTGCTGCAAGTGACATTGATCCCATAGCTCCTAATTTTCCACCAGCGGTTGCAGACATTCCACCTAAGCCACTGACTTTTCCACCGGCTGCATTCGTAGCACCTGAAAAAATCTTTGTCGTCTTTGATCCAACATTCGTTTGTTTTGTGTTTTTCTTATTCTCCTCGTAAGCTTTCTGTACGGAACTTGCCAGTTCTTTGTATTTTGCTCCTTTTGGATTAACACTGCTAATACTGTCTTTACTGTATTTCCAATATTCCTGACTCTTTGCCGTCATAGAATTACTGTTTTTCAGTGCATTCTTTCGGCTGGATACAAACTTTCTAAGGGAGTCGCCGAACTTATTTCCTTTTGTGATTGCACCAATTCCACCAATTCCAGCACCAATAAATGCTCCCGGAACTGCTCCAACACCACCAAAGGCAGCTCCTATGGCTGCTCCGGCGGCTGCACCACCTCCAACCATTCCAAGTTTCGTGCCACCTCTATAGGCTTCCTTCTTCTTCGTGGCTGAATCTTTTGAGGTCACTGCGTTATAAATATTACCAGCTGCACTTCCTATTCCAGCAATCCCTAAAGCTCCACCTAATAAAGATACACCTCCAACGGCTGCTGCTCCACCAGCGGTCGCTGCACCTGATCCAAGTTTTACGCCTAGATTTCCAAGCCATGCTTTCCATCCAGTGGCAGCTACGGTTTCTCCATTTTTCAGCGTGACACCAGAACCGCCTAAACCAAACAAGCCACCCGGTGTCCTTGTCGGTCCAGATGGTGTTTTCGGTTCAGTTTGTTGCATTTTTCGCTTTACGCTTTCTGGTAACCAGATTTCTTTATTACCTGTCGGATTTGTTCCCGGTATTGTAGAATTTCCGTTTCCAATTCCTCCGTTCACATTTACAACTGCCGCGGACACATTGATTGTTCCAATAGAATCTCCCAAAGGATTTGTTTTTCCTCCACTTCCAGAACCGCCAGTGATCTGATCGTATAGACTTTTTCCACCTTTAAACAGCTTTAGTCCTCCAGATAATCCAAGAAATCCAGCTAAATAATCTGCGATACCAGCTTTATCTCCGCCTGGTAACAGATCCTTAAGAGATTCCTTGAACCAGTTTCCACCAGCTTTTGCAATATCTTTTCCAATCCCAGTAATCTTTTTAACGATCGCCGGTCTTCCTTTAGAATCCCACCACTTAGAAAACGGATTTACAATCAGTTCATCCCAAGCAATACTAATCTTGCCACCGATTGAAGCATTTTGGAATTTTGGCATACTAATAAGATCGTCGATCTTATCTCCAGCCTTTTCAAGTCCCTTGAATACAGATGTACTTGCATACTCTCCAAGTTTTTCAAGTGATGTTCCAGCTTCTTTTAGTTTTGCATCGGATTTATCAAGATAGTCTGCAAATTCTCCTAAACCTTTCGTTGCTCCCTTCTGGAGACCTTTTCCCCATTTAGAAACAATGTTTATGTCGAACGTATCTTTAATATTTGACATTAATCCAGAAACCGTCGAATTAGATGTTTTGTCCATCATTCCATCAAATTCTTTCAGCCCATTAAGGATTGTCTTAACTGCTTTGTCTCCACTGATTTCGCCCTTTTGAGACATTTCTCTGATCTGGGCTATGGATTTACCCTCTGCATCAGCAAGATACTTCCATGCGTTTATACCGACATCTGTCAGCTGATTCATGTCCTCTGCGTTCAATCTTCCGTTTGTTTTCATCTGACCTAAAGCTCTGGATACTCGAGAGATACCCTCTTCTCCAGCTCCAAGTGCTGCGGATGCATTACCAATCTTCGTCAGGTCAGGAATAATGTCTTTATCAGAGAATCCATAAGCCAACATCCTTTGAGCATTTGATACTACGGCCGATGTGTCAAACGGAGTAACAGATGCAAATTTCTTCGCACTATCCATAAACTTCGTAGCTTTCTTTTTAGATTTCAGCATTGTTTCAAAGCCAATTTGATATGTCTCAAATTCATCAGCCAATGATACCGGATCAGCTATCAATTTCTTTGCAGCAATTCCAGTCATAACTCCACCAGCCAAAGTTTTTAGTGAAAATATAGAATTCTTGATCTTAGATATAACACTTGGGATTTTTTTGATCTGACTTGTTACCTTGTCATTGATTTTTAGGACTGCTGAAAAAGTCTTTCTACCAAAACTCATACCAGCACTCATAGCTTTTTTGATCCCTGCTGTTGCAGTGTCTTTTAATCCAAGTTTTGGAGTCCAGGTCTTTTTACCGAGCCCGTCTCCCTTTTTACCAAACTTGTCGAGGACTGGACTTGCTTTATCTTCAAGTCCTAATTTTGGCTTTGCACGCTTCTTTCCAAGCTTGTCCATCTCTCGTGATGCTTTCTCTGCATTCTTCCCTGTTTGCTGTAGGCCAGAAGACGCATGGTCGGAATATTCCGATACAACATCGATCACAATTTCTTTGTTTGCCATTTATGCATCGCCTCCTTCCATAGCTGTTATAAGTGCTGCAAAGATAAAAGCCCTCTCTCCTTCTGGGAGATCAAGGGCTTTTGATGGCAACATTCCAGTCCGTAAATAATTTTCTGCAAGCAGAGAAGCTAACGGACTGGACTTAATTAGTTTTTTGCATAATCAATGACATTTGTACCACTGCCGGATAACTCTTCGATCTTGTCGCTGACTGCTTCAAGTTCTCCAGCTGTAAGAATTTCCTTAATGATCTCTGCCTGTGTCATAACCATGTGACCAGCTTTGTTCAGTCCTTCTTTTAATGCTGGATTATCCCAGAATTTTGTTCCATCACTTTCCGGAACTGTTGCAATGTAAATCTGCCATGCCATGTAATCTGCATTGCTTACGCTTTTCTCAATTAATGGAAGTGATGCTCCACCCGGATTCGGCATATAAGTTGTTGCTCTCTTTCTGCAATCAGTGATTTCATCAAAAGATAATGGACGAATATCGAATTTAAACAATTTCTGTCCGTTTCTTTGAATATTTAATGTCTGGCTTACCTCTGTCTTATACTCTGCTGCCTTTAACAGACCAGTGATAAGGTCCATTTCATTTTCTTCTGTTACATTGATATTTGTTTTCTTCTCTGCCATTTTCTTATCCTTTCTTTATGCTGCCAATGATTTAATACAATCTGGTACACTGTTAACAATAAACTGGCACTGTCTCTTTATGATTTCTCCCGGTTTTACTTCCAGAATGTTTGTATCTCCGTCAGGAACACATTCATCTAACAGATATTTACTTTCGCCACCAGCAAGTGGTTCTGTAACACCGCCCTGTAAACTGAATGTAGGAATTTTCCCATTTTTAATCGCTTCCAGCATTGGTACGATCGTCAGATCATCTCTTACTACAGCTTCAGTGAACGATGCTGTAAATTTAACACTGTCTGGAACTCCATATGTCTGTACATCTCCTGCCGGATGGAAATCTACGTTTGAAAAATTCATTCCGATTGTAAACTCTTCCACGGATGCAAACCAGATGGAAACTCCATCCAGTGTAATAAAAAGCTTTCCGTCTTTTCCTGTCATCAGCTTTCTAGTATCAAAACCTTTTCCACTCATCTATATAACACCTCCTACTGTGCGATATACTGGAACTGATATGTTAAGTAGATCTTTTCCATGCTGTCAACGTCATCAATGCGGATAATAAAGTATGCATAATCCGCTGCATGTGGATTTTCTGTATCCTCATAAAATTCGTAAGTATCTAAGATCTTTCCTTCTCTGTTCATTTCAGCCAGTACTTTTTTAGCTTCCTGAATTACATTATCAACGCCTGCTGCATTGTTGCTGATCTTACCGATCAATGGTTCTAATGTACGATTGATACGGTCAAAAGCTTCATAACGGACAGCTGTACGTTTAATCTTTTTCCAACCTTCGTCATCGTTTTCGTTAAGGACTGTATAAGTATTAACACCACTGTCAAACCATACCTGTCCTTCCTGACCTTCTGACAAAAGAAGCAATCCAGATTTGATCGCATCGACATATTGTTCATTCGTCAGCTGTTCAATGCATGACTCCGCATCTGGAATCTCTGTATGTACAATTGATGTACTTGAATCTTTGCATCCAATCACACCTGCCTGAACTGCTGCCGCAAGGTATCCTTCCACCCTATCTCCGGCAGTATTATAATATCCGCTACCGCAGTAAATAAAATATGGTGCATTATAGGATTTTGCATTCGTTTTTCTTGTAGCAAGTGACTTTCCTGCCGCTTCTCCAAGTACGCAAACACCCAATGCACCGTTTGAATGGATTCTTTCCATGTATGTCTTCGCTAATGCTTTAACATCTTCTTCGACTGTATCAAGCACCAGTACATTCCAAGCATAAGTTTCGAATGCATTAAACGCATTGCTGTAATCTTCTGTTGTGACTGCCGGTGCTGATCCACCAGCCAAAGCCTGCTGTGCAGCCGTCTGCATGATCCCGGATGCTCCAGAAACAAGTTCTGCGGATAAATACTTGCTGTCTTTCATTGCTTCCACCAGATTTGCAGCCTCATTTACATCCGCACCAGCGATAAAGCTTACTTTCTCAACAAGTGTTGCCCCATTGTAAACGGAACACTCTTTTGTCGTTTCATCTCCTAATTTCTGTTTTACAGTTACGGAGAATTTCAAAGCGGTTGGATATTTTGTCTTTAATGTAACTGCATTTGTGGCTGTGGTTGTCTGTAAGGACAGGCTTCCTTCTTTACCACCAGTTCCAAGACGGTAAAGATATACCGTGTTAGCACCTGCATCAAACAGTTTTACCGCTGCATCGATCGTTCCACTCTCCATATAAAGTGAAAGAAGATCACTCTTTGATGTGATCTTCTGAATCTCTCCAACTGGACCAAAATCTGCATGAACCGGAATACAGAAAACTCCGTTCATTGCGGATGCTACACCATTATTTGTGATCTGCTCATGTCTGCGATAAACTCCAGCTCTTTCCTTTTTCTCGCCTTTTAAAAATAATCCGGACAAGTTCTTATACCTCCTTCTTCTTAAATGTATCTACAAGTTTCTTTGCTGTGCTCTGCGTTGCTTCTTTAACACCTGCCCTTGCAAATGCTGTTCGGATAATATCTTGTGATACTCCTAACACCTGTGGATTTTCTGCATATTCATCCACAGTATAAGTAACTTCTGGCACTGTTTTTGTTTCGTCTTTCTTTTCTGCCATTGTTTCCTCCTAACTTATCGTAATTGTCTTTAATTCATCGACTGTTTCAACATCTCGTAGCTTTCCGTACTGACCTCTTACCGTTACCTGTCCATCTTTTAATGGATCAAGTTTCGTGCTGTATGCCAGCTGATTTACAAAAAACGGCGATCCATCATTCATAACGAACCGCTCTCTTTCCTGTAAATCTTGCAGCAAGTTCATAACAAACTGATCAGCATTTACATCCGATCCGGAGATCACATGTACCTTGATGTTGTTTGTAAACCATGTACAAGCATATGTCGATGGGAACGTTCCTGGCTGCATAGAATCCAGTCTAGTATAAACAACCACTTCTTCATCATCCGGCTTCCAGATTTCGTCAAGTTCCGTGTTATTGATCACTGTCACGTTCCAGTTCTCATCAATGTGCTTTGCCAAAGAACCGACTGCATCCAGCGGAAGGTATGAATGTTTTGGAAAAGCATATGCATCGAATGTCAACACTGATCCACATACTTCTACATCCATTTGCCCTTCGATTGCTTCCTGAAATGATTCTGACTTTCTCCATACAAGAGAAATCGTTGTATCTTCATCGGTCAAGAAAACTCCTTCAAACGCTTTTTTCAGGATCTTCTTCGCTTCAAGCAAGTTCTTATATCCTTGATTATTAAACAGATACGCTATTGCAATCTCCATCGTTCCAGAAACCTTACGCTCTGAATCATCTTTCAGATTCAGCCCATAGATGATACGCCCATACTGCGAACCATCCCACCTTGAATCAGAATCATCAGGTGCCTGATCCAAAAATATTGCTGGTCCATTTTTGAACGTAGCCAATCCGTTAATATTCAGTCTTTTTAAGTACTTGAAAATTATTTCTTTCATAGAGTTACCTCAAAATCTGAACCGAAGATCTTTACAATCTCCGGCTCTGCTTTCTTCTTAATTGGATCAATAAATGGTCGTTTTGCCATCTTTTTTGTGCCACCTTCCAGCCGTTCAGCGTGTTTTGAATTACTTTTTATCCGGCTTGTAACTTGATCTCCTTCAATCAGAGTTTGATCATCCCAGTCCTGACGTAACTCTCTAGACTGTGGTGCTGGTGTTTCTCCCGGTGCGGATGATCTATTCGGAAGCCGTTTGTATTTCTTTCCAGAACCGCCTTTCGACAATACTTCGATCTCAATATTTCTAAGGGTGTTTGTTGCCATTGCACCCTTTCGCATCATCTCTCTTTTGATACTTTCATCAAGATTCTTTGCACATGCTTGAAATTCAGCTTCTACGCCCATCTGTATCACTTCTTTCTAATACATAATAGATGGAAAACTGCCCTGTTCCAGCTGGATCTTTTGTACCCTTCACGATAAACTTACGATCATGGCACGGATCATCGCCAAGCAGTAACACATCGTTTTTACTTAGCTTAACCACTGGATGGTAAGACACAATCGTATGACTGATCGGAGTCTGGTTTTGTTTCCAGATTTCCATTGTCTTCATATCTGCTTCGGCTAGTATACCGTCTATGATCGCATCAGGGGCTTCTTTTTCATCGCCCTTTACAACCATGCCATCGTCCATGACTTCTGTATCCTGCCAGTAAACACGGAAAGACTGCATATATTGATATGGTCTACCGATTGATGTCATTTTCAAAAGCGTCCACCTCCAGGATGATTCATCATTCCAACGTAAAAATACTCTCGTTTTTCATTCTCATACGGCTTGATTCCAACACTGGAAGATGCAATTTCTTTTTTCAGATCATCATAAAGCTGTTTCCAGAAATTCATTCGATTACCAAAATTAAAAGAGACAGGACCAACACTGTTGTCTACGTCCTGTCCGTATTTGAACATCATATGTTCTAGCAATTTCAGTTTTGCCATCTTAAAATTGTCCGGATACTGCTCTAATACAGCTGTGATCTCTTCATCAGAAAGTGCAGCTGACATTTCATCCTTTGATACATCAGTATCCGCCAATTCGAACCGCATCTTCATAACATCATTTGTATTGATCTCATCTGGAAAATAGTTATACGTCATTCTCCTCGCCACCTTCCGGCTGTTCTGCTGGTTCTTCGGTTTCTTCTACTGCTTCTGCTGCCTGACTAATATCAGTATCAGTGGAAAGATCAGCAAGTCTTGTTTCAACTGCTGCCTTGATTCCTTTTCTCGAATCAATCTCATGTAACAGCTGTAAAACCGGTGCATCTTCCTCTGTCATGGTCGCAATCTCAATTTTTGCCTCTTCCATTGTTTTCTGAATTGTGGCAAAGAACTGTAATAACTGCTGTGAGTTCATTACAAGCTCGTGCTTTGATTGTAATAAAGGAATTGATAAAGTGTTAGGGTTAACATTCAAATCCTCTGCATACGCTCCATTTACGCTCGCTACTTCTGCAATGTGTCCAGACTTCTTTAAAAAGAGAGAGCGTCGTTCATCTACGACACCCTCTGGAATAGTCTCTCTGATCTTATACTGCTTTCCGCCAAAATTAACTGGCTTAAGTGCAACATAATTCATATAAAGCACCTCCTACTCAGATACGCAACCACTTAAGAACGTTGCAAGGTCATCGGAAGTCTTTTTCATGTCTGTTGCCATAAGTCCTTCGATGAACTCTGAATGTGATCCTCCTGGTCCATCATACTGTGATGTAGCCATCCACTGTCCATTTCCTAACATATCCCATGTATAAATATATCCGGCAGATGGTTCTTCAAGATCTACTTCTTTCGGTGCATAAGTTAATAATGCACTGTTATCGTCAAAGACAAATTTCATATCGGCTTTCTGACCGATTTCTGCTGCATTATAAGTTGCATACAGAACTTTTACTTCTTCCAGACCAAGTACCGCTGCAATTACCTGTTCGTTAACAAGTGCTGGATTCGGTGTTGACCCTGAACCTGTAACTCTTTCTAAGAACTGCGGATGATTTTTGATTGCCTTATACGCTCTGTATCCTAAGCATAATTTGTTAGGCATTCTACGTCCGTTTAAAAGGATTTCTTTCTTCATCTCATCAAACTGACCTACGATGTCCGCGTTTGCATCATCAAAATGCACAAACTGTTTAGATGTTGAAGCTGTTGCTTCTCCTGTCTTAACATTTGCCCATGCGTCAGCATTGAAAAACTTGTTTGCAAAGACCATATCAAGGTGCAGATTCATCTGTTCTGAAACCTGTTTTACCTTTGCACGTCTCGGATCAATCGTTGCTGGTGCTCCAGTTCTCTGGTAATCCAGAGCTGTGATGTTATCTACTCCGACGATGATCTGATCTACCTCACATTTGTAAGTATCATCTGAATGAGAGAATACAGCCGGATCTACTGATCCGAACTTAGGCTTTCTCTTTACCTGGTCTTTCGCGATCTCTTCTTTGTTGAAGATATAGTAGCTTCCAGTGCTTGCATGTACTGGAAGAATTGGAAAGATGCTTGGAGCAACATTCATTCCAGGTGCCTGAAAATAGCTCATTGCCATATTGGTTAAGTAATAGTTTGGTCTCCAGCCTTTCGCAATATCAACTGCGATTGCTGCTGCGTTGTTATGTCCTGTGTTCATTTATTTCATTCCTCCTTTATTTATGCTTCATATCCAGCATGGATGATCGCAACGTTTACGATGTCTCCTTTTGCTGTCGCTGGTGTCAGTGCCATAGCTAAGATGTACTGCCCTGTTGTTGCCTTCTGGCATAATCCCTCTGCATCAACAGCAAGGAAATCTCCAGCCTCAATCTTTGCACCAGCTGCCCACATGCCCTGATTTCTGATCTGAACAGTAATATCATCGCCTTTGGCTACTGTTTCATCTCCAAGAAGCACAATTCCTGTTGCTTCCTTTCCGGCTTCAGGAATTTTTGCTCCATCTTTTGTTAATAAAACCGCTACGGCTGTTTTGAGTTCTGCTCCAGCTGTAACATTGATCACTGGACTTCCACCAGTTGGATTGTATTCATATGTTCTGTTTGCCATCTTCTCTGTACCTCCTTTCTTATTTATCGAACATTGCTCTTAATTCAGGATCATTCTGCATAACGATATCCTGTGCCTGTGCATCAGTAAGGTTTGGCATAGACTTTTTGATCTCTGCTACCTTTGCGTTCATCTTTGCAACACCTTCTGTATCGTCATTTCCTGTGTGAGCTCCACCAGATTTACCGATTTCCTCAAACAGACCTGATTTCTGAATTACCGCAAGGTTGTTATCCATGGATGCAATGAAGTTGTTATACGCTTCATCGGATGTTGCTTTCATGGATTTCAGAACTGGCACTAAGTCCTCTGCTTTTGTTCCTAAGAGTTCATACTTCTTAGCAACTTCTTCTAAGGACTTCTGTTCTGCTTCTTCTGCTCTCTTCTGGATTGGTTCCATGATCTTCTTCATCATAGAAGTGAAGTCCTTTGTAACACCTTCCATTGCTTTATTCACTGCTTCCTGAACCTGTCCATCAATATCAGCTCTTTTTGCAGTATCCTCTTTTTTTGCATTTGCATCATCCTGTAATGCTTTTAATGCTTCTTTCTTTTCTTCCTCTGTCATGTTTGAAATATCAAATGCCATTTCATTCTCCTTTTCTTTTTTTTCTTTGTTAATAGTTTCTGGATCACAAGATTTTTCAATGACTTCTTGCATTTTTGCGATCTCAAAGTCATCTGCAACAACAGTATCTTCTTTATCCGTTGCTGCACGTTCTAATTTGATCCAAGACTTGGATGCATCATCCGAAAATGCCTTAAACTGATCAATGCTCTGTGCGATTGCTGCCTGTTTATCCTCACACTCTTTATCGAGTAAGATTGACACGATCGACTGTTCCAGAGAGTTGCAGGCATTCCAGATCTGATCCCTTACGTCATAGATCTTCTTTTCATTCATTACATCATCAAATGATGTTGCTTCATCTTCCATGGACTTTCTGACATCTTCTGAATTTACTCCTAAGCTGTCACAAAACGCATTAAAGAATCGCTTGAAAAAGTTTCCCTTCGGTTCTTCTGCACCTCCTCTCTTTTTAATCAGGATATTTGCTTTCTGATCTGCTCCGATGTCTACTGCATCGATCTTTTTTACCTCCAGATCTTCCAGCTTTGTCTTTCCTTTTGTTTTCATGTTTCCTCCTTTCTAACGACACTTTTTCGAGTTTTGAAACGTTTTATTGCGTTTTTGATACGCAAAGTGCAATTTTTGATACAAAAAATAGACCAATTTGCATTTTTTACAAAATGGTCTATTTTCATTTCAGATTTCACTTAATTTTAGAATAAATTTCAGTTTCTCATTTCAGATTTCACTTCCTCAATGATATTCTGAATCTTTCTTTTATAGTTCTTATTCCCTGTCAGTCTTATGTGGCTTTCCAAAGTTCTTAGATTTCTGGATGTCGGAACTCTTCTACGTTCTACATTCTTCTTAATTGCGATCGCAACTCTTTTATTCCTACAGTGCGTATGGTGCAATTCAAAGCAATCAGGGTTGTACACGATCCATTCATCCTGTCGGTGTGATTTCTTAATCTTAAGAATGAGATCATCTCCTAATCTGCAAACATCCAGTCATCCGCTAACATATCAGCTTGGCTCGCTAACCATCCCATCTGTACACCAGACGTGCCGATAAACGCAATTGCTTTATTTCCAATGTCATTGTGATCACAATTAACAATTGTTCCGTCTGCTGCTGTGTACGAAATACATGTTGCAAGCTGAATATACTGTTTCTTTCCATTCCATCCTTTTCGTGCAACCTTAAGTCCTCTCTTTAAATACTTAATAGCATTGGAAAAATCAAAATATGCTGCACCACCTAACTCTGGGCAATTTTCTTCATCTGCGATCATCCATTCATCAGATGTAATATTTCCGAATGTATATTCAGGACATTTTGTTTCTCGAATATCAATGTCCTCGCCATCTTTCGTATGCATGATAATTGTTGTTTTGTCATTATCCCAGAACCAATATCCACCCCAAGATGGTAGCTTCACTTTTCCTCCGGATTTCATAATTTTGAATGCATCTCTAAATTCCATTATTCGTCCTCCTCAACTTCAATACGTTTCGCTTTGCCCTCAATTGAGAACATTGTATAAGTTCCGTCCTTAATCTTTGCCCAGACCTCATTGTCTGTGATGTGGAAACCAACCCACCAGCCTTCAGGCAACGTACCTTCCTCTATACCGAGAGTTTTCATCTTTTCCTTAGTGAATATAATACTCTCGATCAGAACGCCTGCACCGCCTCGCTCGTGCATCTCTCCGGCTTCACGATAGAACTCTACATAGGTATATGCTGTCTGTTCTAGTTCTTCCGGATCAATTAAATCGTTCTGGCGGTCAATCAGCTGATTTCCATTCTCATCGACTGCAATCTTAGCCCATCCAAAGACGTACTGCTTTTCTTCGTCCTTCTTAGTAATATCTACTCGATTCAAGGACTTTCGTATACTGTCCTGTGTCTGTGCTGGGGATCGTATATAATCGTTAAAATATCTCATGCTTCCTCCTTCTTATACAGCCGATCAAAGTCATTCTTACGAACTACATTTAATCGACCGACTGAATCTTTTACAACATAGTCTCCTATTCTTGCAACAAGTCTGCTGCCTTTATATCTTCGTGCATTAAAATAGACCGTGCATCCTATAACGGCTGTTGCTCCGTCTTTCTGTACACGATCTATCATAATTTCTTCGGTATTCATTTTCTTTGTGAATCAGTCAGGGGCGATCATATCAATATCAGGTGTGATCTGCACTGCCTGAACTGTCTGCTCTATTGCTTTGTACTTCATCATTCTTCTTTCTTTGCATATCGTCCAGTTCCATTTGCATAATGGATTCCGTCACAGATTTTCATAGTTACTTCTAACATCCCTAAAGGTTCAAACTGCCTACGAATATTTCTCGGAATTGTCTTATCCTTTAACCATTCATGCATGTCGTCCAGTAATTCAAACCATTCTTGTTCGTGTTCTGATACATCCATATCTTGTTTCATTAGCTGATCGAATCTTTCTTTTAATTCAAGATGTTTTTCCATTTTCTAAAGCCTCCATCCAGTGCGATACCTTCTGATAATCTTCAATATTTCCTGATAACATCATTTTATCATAGATCATATTATTCAGCCAGTCATACCTATCTGGTAACGGAACAGAAATAAGCTTCATTGCAAAATCATAATCATTTTTAAATAACCCAGCAACTTTATTTATATTTCTTAAAGCTTCTGTCATATGATCGTACTGTGATTCAAGAATTTGTATATTCTCTTTCTTGCTAATCTCCTGTGCTGCAAACTGTACCGAACCCTCTTCCATGTTCTCATACTGTTTATACATTTTATGATCATATTTTGTAACTGATCTAGCGTGTAACTGTTCATGTAACAAAATATGTGGGGCTGTTTCATGTCTGGTTATAATATCTCCGTTCCACTGGATACCATAAACACCAGAATCATCATCAACTACGACCTTTCCACTCCATGAGCTTTCAAGATCAAGATGTTTGTCTGCAATCTCTGACATTTTATTAGCATGAGTCTCTATTTCCTCTGTGCTGTACTCTCGCAGTTCATCTTCTTCTGTTTCATACGCTGCAGCCATAGATTTTGAATTGACATACATAACACAGCATTTACACCTCGGATGCAGTGGCGGAAGCAACTTTCCTGGAGTGAATTCTTCGTCCATTCCAACAACTTTGCCGTTCAGTTCTCTACATGTGCTGCATGTATTCTCACTGTCCGTGGCAGACCATTTTTTATCCTGTGGTGGCAATATGCCTTGATCGACAAGATTCTTTATATGCTGATATCTGCCATACTCATATGCAAACGCTCTTTCGGTCTGTGCGATCGTGACGGCTCTTTCTCTTAGCCTTTTCTCTGCATACTTCATTTGCTTATCTCTCGCCATTTTCTCGATCTTCTCTGGACTTGTCCTAGGATGTTTCTTAGTAAGCTCTTCCTTGATATTCTCATAGTATTTCATAGCCGCTTGTGTCTGTGGCTTCGTTAAACCAATACAGGGACGGATAAACCTTGCAAGCTCATCTGTTCCCATATGTTTTCTTATTCCGATATCGATCATTGACTGAATTGCATCTTTCTGTACTCTTGTACAATTCGTTACAAGCTCAGCTGTGTGCTTTTCCAACCAATCAGATACCGCCCAATGATCTGCATCAAATTTATATCCAATGTCTATTCCTTTGTGCTGGTTTTGATTTTTAGCACCAGCTTTCATTGCTTTAACCATCTCTGGTGCAATCTTATCATGAACCAGTTTTGAATAATCCTGTTGCCATTCTTCTACAGATTTCTTGGAGATCACACCAGCCTGAATAGCTTCTCTGATCTCTTTAAATGTAAAAACCGTCTGCTGATCCTTCCAATACCTGACCAGCAAGCGTGTTAATTCTGGACTGCTGCTATTAAGAAACCTCTCTAATGCTTCTTTCACATCATTTGGCTTCATCGATCCACGCTTCTTAACCTTTCGGAATAGGAACATATAATCAGCTCCTTCCTAATCGTTTCTTGGCTTCCTGTACCTTTCCAACATCTTCGGCAACGTCCTGATTGTCCTCTGGGTGTACATTATTTCCCTGTGATCCAAGATCGTTTGTCTGCTGATCTTCTCTGTCAGGATCAATGAATCTTTCATCGTTAGCTACCTTTGGTGGCAAATTAGCGGCTTCTCGAACATATGTTTCCAATTCGTCGTCTGGAATCAATACACCAGTGCCAACCATCGTCTGGATGTACTGTGCTAATTTGTTCATGTCGATCTTTTCAATATCTCCGTGAACCATCTTCGGGTAGTCTGTGATCCCCTTGAAATGTTCTCCGTTTAGATCAATCAATCTTGGGATCGCTTGGTTATTAAACGTTTCACAGATAATGTCAAGGTATGATCCAATCGCTACGGCAAATAACTCTGTCTTATCATCGGACAATGCAAATGATCCAGTGTGTTCATGCCCCAACAGAATAAAATCCGCAAGCGTTGTCATTGCTATGCGGCTATCATAACGAGTTATGATCTCGTTCGTATCAATCTGTCTGCTTCCACCTGTGGAAACAAGCTCAAACTTAAATCCCGGTGGTAACACGATTCCAGCACTTTTGTCTTGTCGGACATTCTTTACCAAACTATAAGCCCAGGTTAACATTCTTGAGCCTTCGGGATCATCTGGATTATACAAGTCAACACCTTCTGGTGGTGTGACCATCGGTATACCAGCGAGATCTCTTTCAATCCCGATCCCTTCAAATTCCTGAATCCCTTTTTTAAAGTACCAGGAACGATAAGCATTTCTGAGGATGCTTCGTCCTTCTGGATTTCCTTTTCTGGATCTGGTTCTGAAATGGATTGCCTTTTCCAGTGGAATCGTATAAAGCCCAAAGTTTGGAGGTGGCATTTGGGTCATGCCGATAAGATTATCTTCATTGTCATACTCCCACTGATACAGAGAATCCTGTGATCGGATAGGAAGCTTTCTCCATCCGATTAAACCATCATCATATTTGCTGTTCGTCTTAGGATTTCCTGTCCGCCCTGATCTCCTCTTATATACGATCTCATGATACGACCAGCCGTATGTAAGGAATGATAGGATTTCAGAGACTGTATCAGTCCATGTGGTCTGCATATCATTCATGCAAGACTCAACAAACTCTGCTGCCTCTATGTCCTTTTGATCGTCTCCCTGTGGCTCTACGGAAAACTGTGCCTGTCTAAGCAATGTATCTAACGCAAATATGATTGCTCCAATCACATCGTCGTTAGATTCCATTTCTGTATATACCTTTACTCCTCGTTGTCCTCTCAGCTCTGGGAGAAATTCTTCGTAAAAGCTACCGCCCCACCGATTTTGACCGATGCGACCTATTTCATCATACAATGCTATTTCACCTCCAGTAACTATCTTTTGTTCCAACATCACTTCCTGGAACACTGATTGGTTTAATTTTGTTTCTGTAGCAAGATAAAACAACAGCATCTGCCCGGTCCGGAGACTCTCCGATGCGTTCTTTCATTGCTTTTTTTGATTCTAGTCGTATCTTCCCTGATGAACTAAGATCATATTTTCTCGCACTTAATTGTGCGATAAGCTCTGTATCATTTGGTAATACTGCTTCTTTTTCTTCTAACATATCTCTTAATATGGACCATGCATAAGATGTGATATCATGATATTTTTCTGCTGCTTTCTTGTCTGGAACGGCAGCAGAAAAATTAACCGGAACGATAACTACACCAGATAGCTTTCCTTCCGATTTTAATTCATTCAAACGATCTGTTACTCCTCCACCAAGACCAGTATCATCTATGATCACATATATTGTTTTTTTATATTTAAACTTTTCCTTGATATTCCTACACTCTACAACAACATCTCCTACAGTTTTCATTAGATCTTGACCATGCCTAATCTTTTCTAGTGTGATCTTGTTATTCATATTTCTTGCGATCACTGTGTCATCATCACCAAAACGGGCCACATCGACTCCCAAAGTGCAAATATCAGCCGGTGGTATCTCTTCCAAAATGATCGATGCTTCCAACATTTCCAAGGGCATATAAACATCATCATCCTGTTTGGGAAACAATCCTTTTACTCTGACTCTGACAACATTACTTTCTTCTCCATATTTCCTGATCAGAGAATCAATGTTGTCCTTATTAGTTCTTTTAGATTCTGCTGAGTTTACAGTGATGCAATAATATAATTTACGATCCGATGTATGGCTGTCGTAAAATGTACCGCTTGCTTTTGTCGGGTTTCCACAAAGCAGCAATTTATTATTTGATCCTGTCAGAGTACCTAAGATTGCTTCCATGATCGGATCTGCAACACCAGAAGCTTCATCAACGATAAATAGCATATTATCCTCATGGAATCCTTGCATGTTTTCTGGTGTGGTTGCCGTTCTTGCTACTGCATACCAACGTTCTTTACTGCCGATCATAGATATTTTTGTTTTGGTCCATTGCAGTATTTCTTTCAATAACGGAGAATTGCTCTGCCATTTTGAAACTTCTGCCCATAAAACATCGTTCAGCTGATGAAGTGTCGGGGCTGTTGCAACAACTCTTGCATTCTCAAAGCAACTTAAGAACCACAGCAGCGTTGCCGCTTCAAATCCTGTCTTTCCAACACCCTGTCCGGATTTTATCGTTACTTTCGAATTATTTCTTAAAGCAAATGCTGCCTCTTTCTGCCATTCATCCGGATAAAAAGAAAGAACTTCTTCAAAAAATTGAACCGGATTCTGCTGCCATAAAGGAATACTCTCTACAAGAAAATCATGTAATACTCTATCATCCATTTGATTCCCTCGCTTTTTTTACAGCATCCATCCAAGATTGAACTGCATCTTCTCCTGTATCAGTTTCACTGTGTCTGATTTGTTCTGTCTTAGCTCTGATCTGCTCAATCTTAGCTTTCTGTTCAACTGTAGCAATATCCATATGATCTGCAAGCCATTGTAAAGCTTTCATCTTATCAACCAGCTTAATACTCGCTCCTTCTTTTCCTTGCTTCACTTCCGTGATCAACGTTCCATCAACATCTTCAGATTGTTTGAATTTCACAGTATTGACTTCTTTTTCGAGAACTTCTTTTTCTCCAGTTTCTTTGTTTTCTACCATTACTGGACCAAAAGCACCCATAACTTGAATATTTTCTCGCCCAAACGATACATAATCTGTCACATCTGCAAACGCAATATCCATGTACTTTTGAAAGATATCTTCCTGCTTTAACAGTTCCCTGTTCATATGATTCTGCTTTAGCTGTTCAATCTCTTTTCTGATCACTGGATTCTTCATAAGCCTGCTTCCTAATACGGCAGCAGATGCATAAGTACATCCTGGATAAGCTTTCATGTAAGCTTTCGTGTAATTAAACATCCTAGATTGATACAAACAAAAAAGCTGCTGCTGATCGGTAAGTTCATCGTTGATCGCGACTTGACTTACGTCCTCTGCAACGGCTTCTTTTTTGTGTGCACCCTTTTTATTTTGTGTGCACCCCTTTTGGATGCATTCTGTCTTTTTATCTCTCGACCATGCGTATCGTTTCTTCCATGACTTTACAGTGTTGATCGAGACTCCATACTTGGCAGCAATGTCTTTATATTTCATTCCCACTACATAGTCGGCTTCTGCAAGTATGTAGTTTTTTTCTTCACTCAAACATTACCACCTTCTTTCTTATTTCTTAAATGGACCACCAGGGACTCGAACCCTGGACTGTTCATCGGTTATAAGCCGACCGCTCTCCCTGCTGAGCTAGTGGTCCTTAAATTTATGTACGAAAAAAGCACCCGAAGGTGCTTGATTCTTTATATTATCTAGCTTTTGTTACTCCAAGTACGCTCATCAATGCTTCTCTTAATACTCCAGATACATTGATATGAGCTTCTTCTGCTTCTCGATTTAACCAATTGGGTAATGTCACATTTCTACGAACCATTTTATTATCGATCGCTCTTCTATACTCTGTAAGATCAACATCAACTAAAGATACAATTCCTTTTCCATCTTCTGCAAACGTTCCATTAGTCACGTCAACATCTGCTATTGGTGTAGGTTCTGGTATTGGTTTATTTTCATCCTGTAAATTGATACATGCTAAACCGATTGCATCTCTTGCCATTTCTATCGCATCTGCAATGGTTCCTTTTGCCTTACCCTCTTCATTTGCTTCTGTTAAAATTCCAAGATCCGGAACTTCAACTAAAATATTCGTATCTACATCTGTAAAGATAACTGGGTATGCTCCTTTCATTTCGTTCTCCTCCTATTATAATATATCTATTATGTGTTAAGGACAGGGGATTTTATAATCCCCATTTCCTTAAAATTGCTCTTGCTAACCTTTCATTTATCTCGCGATGTCGTGGAATCTTTTCTTCATCATCCCCTCGCTTATAAATATCATGGTTTCCTCCGTGTCTTGCAAATTCAAAACCCGCTTTTTCAAGTTTCTTCACTAGGTCTCTTTGCTTCATAAGTTACCTCCTTATGATTATATTATACACATTTAGTGTGTATAAGTCAATGCCTAGTGTGTATTTTATGTGTATTTTGCATAAGAAAAACCAGAGATGATTTAAAAAATCTCTCGAGCTTTCTTACTTCGAAATACATACCATTAAAGAAGAACTTTTCGTATAGTATCAATACACAAAATGTTTAGTCTATATATTAAACTATTTTCCTACGACAGTGAGCGACATTTATTCATTTTCTGCAAAAAATCTTTCATTTCTCTTCTGTAGATTCTTTTCATTGTACGCAATCTTTCTTTTAGGATGCATGGCATTCATCCTGTGCGCTACCTGTGTCCATGTCATTCCATCAATATAATACAGTCGGAAAATAGTTCTCAATTCACTTTTTTCGATGCTACTTATATACTGTTCTACTTGATTTGTTAATTCTAAAAGTTCATTTTCCTTTTTGATCAACATAGATTTTCGTTTATTAAGCAGCAGCCTCTTTCTGCTAAGTTCTGGTACTGGCATACCCTCAACAACAAAGTGCTGTATTCCACCCATGCCACCGCTTACTGTGTCTTTTACCGTTCCTTCTTCTGCAATTCTGAAGATCTGCTTTTCAGTCTCTGTGATTCTTCTCCTTAAATCTTTAATTTCTTCTTTCATGTCACAATATTGGATCAGTACGTTCTTGTCCACGTTCTCCCCTCCTGTTACGATTTATTATCTGCTGCCTTATCCGTTCTGTCATTTTCTGGTACTCTTGTTTGTATTGCACCCGATCGGCACAAATGCCCATGCAGTTTATCTCTGCACAGGCTTTGCATGGATCAATCATATCTGCCTACCGCTCTTTCTTTTCATCTGGCGGTTTCTTATGATCGCTTTTCTTGCATTTGAGTAATAAGGCCGTGATTCTTTCTCTCTTCTTCTTAATTCCTGTTCCTTTGCCTTCCAGGACAGATACTTCTCACGTCCTGTCTGACAAGCAACTCTCTTTGATCCGTGTGATCTATCTTTACAATTTAGGCACGGACAATCTCTATATGCCATTTATGTAACAACTCCTTCGACTTATTCTTCAACCAATATTTCAACTAATCTAATAATTAGTTCAACTTTCGCAGCGGACATTTGCTGCATACTGTTTCTATCAGCTCATCATAGTCTTTTATTTCGCTTGGATACTTGCAATAGTTATCACAGATGTTGCTTTTTATTTCATCAAAAAATTCTGTTATTGTCTTTGGTTCCTCTTTCACGACACCTGTAAGATTCTCTGTTATTGTCATAACTCATCCCTCTCTTTCGCTGCGGCACAGAGTGACATAACCGCCACTCCTGCAACTGCTCCGATAAATAATCCGCTTAAAAATCCAATAATCATATTCTTAACACCCCTTTATTTCAAATGTAATGTTAAATTTTGCATGATCGCTCCAAGTATCAAAAATTTAATAGCTTGATAGTAATCTTTTTTTGGTCGAAACAAAGATAGACTCCATAACACGCTATTGATAATATTGTGCTTAGTATTTTTAATACCATTCCTATTGTTTCCATTTCTTACTGCCCCCCCCCACATCGTAAATCTCACATGATACTACTTCGTTTATTCCGTTATCTGTTACCTCTACATCCACGTCATATCCGGAACCCACCAGAGCATCAATGATGATACTCTGGATAGATTCTTCTTTTGTGTGGATGTAGGCTTTTCCTAATCTTTGTCTTACTTTGCCCATTATTCTTCCTCACCTTAAAATTTTTCGATTTCTTTCCATGCTATGACTGGTGCTGTAAAGCTTGTATCTACATCGGTAAAAATTGGACCATTGCCAAATTTGTTATAAAATCCAAAGCCACAGTCTTTTTTATACTGTAATATTGTAGGCCCTGTTTCTTTACCCTCTTGTACTACATGGAAATATGCCCTTTTTCGAAGTTCTACGTCTGGCAGATCATTAGGATTATCTCTTAGATCGTGCCATCTATACTTTTCTTTATATCCTCTCAACTCTTTAAGTTCTTCCAACCAATCTGCAAGTTGATAATGCTCTTCCGCACAATCTAAGCATTTTCTACCATCGCAACTTGGAAATAATTCAATGCTTTTTGTTACCATTTCTTTTGCTTTTTTTCTTGCGTGCTTAATAGCTTCTTCTAAATTCATATTCTCTTCTCCTTAACTTTCTTTAACAATTACTTGATTCTGATAACTCTCTGTCCTCTGTCATACTGATTAAGTATCTTATCCAACACTTCCACCGCTTCTGCTCTTGTTGCACATTTTTTAATAGTATATAGATGATCTAACGTTTCACATATTATTTCGTATTCATCAAATGTTTTTTCAACATATAACCTAGTAGCCTGTTGTGTATTTATAACCACTGCCTCACTTGTTCTTATTAACACTTAAATCCTCGCTTTCTTCTTTTAACAAAAATGAAATTCCAACTGCTCCGGCTCTGGTTCCCACTTATCTTCCCATCTCACTCCGATGTAATCTAAGACACGTCCCCATCCGAATCTTTCTCCTGTTTCTGGATCTACACAACATCGATACATCCAGAACTCCCATTCTTTTTCATTACGATCTCTCAACATATCAAATCGATGTGGTCTTTTCTCGAGATGAACTCCGAATCCACACATCGAGCATCCTGTCCTTTGTGCTTTTGTCGTATACAGCGTTCCGTCTGCTTTCTTTGCGATCTCTCCATAGATTTCTGGTACTGGTACATCAAGATCTAATGCAAGTTGTAGCAGATCCTGTCGTAAAAATGGTGCAAATGGTGCTGATCGGATCACTGATTTTCCAAAGTAATTACATCCATGCTCTACTAATGCTTCTTCTCTCTGTCCACCTTCGCTTGCCATAAGTCCCAGGAACGGCGCACTGTTGTTTTCTTTTGCGTATATCTCACATGGCTTTTCTTTCATGTATAAACAACACTTATTACTTACTTTGAAGGGTGCGATCTGATAATTCACACCCTCATTCTCGTTTTCGTATCCTGCGAACAGCTGCAACCACTTCCTCGGTAGCTTCATCCGGCTATTCTTTGCAAAATGTCCTTGTGCTCCACATTCTCCAGTTATGATCGCGTGCCTGACCGTCTTATTGCGATCTGTTGGATTCTGTAACGTGTCAATTCGTCCTGCAATCTTCTTGCTGATCACCGGAAATCCAAACTCTTGTAAGATTTCTGTCTTTGGTTTTCCTGGTCGAAGCGAAATCACTCCAAGCTGCTTATGTACTTTGATAATACTTTTATCTTCCAGGGATGATACTGACACTGCAGGTACATTGATCCCCCTACTTCTTAAAAACATCAAAAGCACGATGCTATCCAAACCACCTACACTTACATGTGCATTCATTCCTCTACGATCTAGTTCTTGTATGAACTCTCTCGCTCTCAACTCTGCCCTTCTTACTTTTACGTCATATGGCAGATTCTGTTGTGCTGTGAAGATAGCTTTTTGTCTTTTCTTTTGCTCTTTCCAATCATCACTCATCTGCCTTTGTCTCCTTCTCACACCAGATACAACTTTTGTCACATTTTCTCCGTATTATAAATTTTTGAAACTTATCCGGACATAATCTCATCTCTTTAATTGGCTTACCCGTGATCTCACAGATATAACCTTCAAATTCCTTCTTGTTTACCATACTGCCACCGCCTCATGTAAATGTTCTCTTAATACGTCTGCTGCCTCGTGTTGATTCTCATGCTCCAATAACTTAATCACATTCGGTAACACTCTTCGCCCTTTATCGATCACTTCCTGGTTTGATGCAATCATTTCTGCATTCATGTCGATGTTATAACGTTTCTTTAAATCAATTGCCATGTCTTCAAATGTTACAAAATGTTCTGCGTACTGATCCAGAGATACCAGGCACATGGATTTATGATCATATGCTTCTTTGAATCTTCGAAGCCTCTTTTCTCCAAAGCCTTCGCTATCTGCCAGTGCTGATAATGCTGTTGTCATGATGTTTCCATAGAGTGTTGTTGCTAGGATTTCAAAAGCTTTATCTAATCTGTCGTTGTCGATCAGAAGTCCAACTCTCAATGCTCCTCGCATCTGAAGCTCTTTTCTTAATCCATCAATTCCCTTTTTTTCTGCAATGCCTAACGCATATGCCATTCCTGCCATTCTTGCTTCCTGCTCTTTATCTAATTTTCCCATCGTTATTTCCTCTTACTCGTATGATCACAGACAACTTAATTCTTTACCTGAAACAATGAATTATCCCAATCACTGTCCTATTACTTTTTGCCTGATTGTATAATTCATTGCGATTCCTTGTTTGTGGTTTGCAAAATGATAATTGTAATACTGAATCTAGATCATGAAAATAAACAGAAACTTGAAAAAATATGTTTACATCGTATGATTTGTTAATAGTTACTTGAGAAATCTTAATCAGGTAAAGAATTAAGTTGTCTGTGATGGTACTCCTTTCTACTTTACATTACTGCCAATAACTTATTAATAAAGTACTGCTGCCCTTTACCAGTAACCATCGTTGTTCTTGTTATTCTTATGCTCTCGTCTGGATTTGTGATCGTTCTTTCCTTGTGGGATATGATCTGCGATGATTTGCTCCATCGTGTGAAATCTATCAATATACTTTGCTGTAAACTCTGTCCCTTTTACACCTGCAAGCTTGTGAGCAATAAATTCGCATCCTTTCTTTGTGATCTGGTAACATGGTCGAGTTCGATTGTTATTATCTACATATGTTGATTCATTGAAAAATTCGTCGTGTCCAAGATTGGACTGTGCTAATTGATCAATGTATTCTCTTATGTCTCTCATCAGTTTGTTATGTGCTTTACCTACCATCTCAGCAACTTCAACACTACTGATTGTCTGTTCAATCCTATCCATACACTATGTCATTTCCTAACTGTTTCTTTAATAACTGTCTTTCCAGATTCTCATAATCACAATCTTTGACTTCTCGCTGTGTAAAATTGTGTATAGTTTCTGTTTTCTTTGGTTTCTGTGTTGATTTCTTACGTTTCTTTGATGTTGGAAAAAAGCTCTTATATCCTCCACCAAATGCTTTTCTTACAATGCCCAACTTATCAGAATCATTCTCAGCCAGAGAATCTAGTTCTTCTTTCAAGGCATCGATCTGTTCTACAGATAATGTTGGTCCAGTATGATTCCTCATATCAAGATAAAGACAGAACTCTCTGTTCAGATCTGGATTACTATAATAATATTTACTTTCCTTTCCTTTACTTTCCTTTATGGATTCTTCTCGGGAATTATCGTTATTTTTCTTGGAATTATCCGTATTATTCTCGGAATTATCTTCAAAATGGGTAACTTTAATAAAAGGTTCTGTTTCTTCTTCATTTAAAAGCCAGAACCTGTCGACTTTTATTGGATTCTTCTTAGCTCTTGTTTTTACTGCTAACTGAAATCTCTCCTGTATTCCGGCAGAAGTCAGGACAGCGTCCGACTGGAAAAGCTGTTTATCAAACATCGACCGTTCCAGTAAGAATGTCAAGACTTGCTTCACCTTGTCACTATTCATGTTCAGATCATCCGACACGATATAGTAAAAATCATCATCTACAATGATGTAATATCCATTTTTATAAATTTCACAAAGAAGATAGATAAAAATTGTGATCCCATCTGCTCCATATCTGGATTTCAGGATCTTTATCTTCCTGTTCGAAAAGAAATTACAATCCAAAGAAAAATATTCGATACCTCGTTTCTTATGTCTGGCCAAAACGATTCTCCTTTTTCTTATTTGATTTCTTCTATCTCTACTTCAACTCGTGGGTCCTCTGCATAATGCTTTTCCATATGCAGCGTTACCACCTGCGTATCATCTCTGTATGCTAATTTATTCAATGCATCCAGAATGCTTTTTGCAATGTTATCAATGTCTGGTTTCTTCGTTGGAAACATAAGATCTTCCAACATCTGTTGTTTCTTTTTCTTGCTTGTACTCTTAACGATCGGATAATAAGCTATGATCGTTACTTTTAAAGGCTGTCCGTCATTAAAAATGATGTTATTTGATTCCTGCCTGTAACAGCACTTGATCAGATTCTCGTATAACATAGTACCTTCTGGCGTATATGAGAATGTTCCACCACCTTTACTACGGACAGTTCTTGCCCTGGCTTTTCCTTTCGGAGCACCAGGGACTGTAAATCTAACTGTCTCCATAACTGTTACCCGATGATCGTGATCACTTTCAACAGTTCTCCCGGTAAATTCTCTGTTAAATATTTCTTGATAGCATCTACAGCTTCATACTTCCAGAGACCACCATCAGCTTCTACCAATTTAAACATTGGCTGCCCATCAGAACCTTCTCTGATTCGAAAGATAAACTTGCTTTCTGGCTGTTCTACTTCCAGGAAGGTACGATATGGGCGAAGTGTTACTGGATTTGGTACGATCACATCTTCTTTTCCTGCAATACCTTTTGTGATCGTAGCTTTCTGGCTGACTCCATCATCTCCATAGTTGGCCACTGTTTTATTTTCTACGTTTCCGGCAACTGAAAGAATCAGTTCTGTTTCATCACTCTGTTTAAAGGCAGTCTGCATGTTAATTACAAATGCTTCCTGATCATAGTAATGATCGAAATCAAAACCATTTGGATTTGTACCTACGCGGAATAATTCTTCTCGATTTCTTTCCTGTGTAAGACCAGATAATAATCTTACTCTTGTTGGAGATTCTACGTGAATGATCATAGATTCTCTTAACTCTTCGCTTTTTCCGCTGATATAATCAATCAGGGAATTAAGACTTGTAGCTGTCAATGGTTCTGCAAACTCTTCTCTGTCATATCGTGACATAGATTTATCGCAATAAGTCTTTCCTGCGATTTCTACAACGTGTGGCTCTCTTGCACTGTCTGTCAGTTCTTCAATCTTTTCGATCGCTTCTCTTAAAAATGTATTATCCATTGTTATGTATCCTCCTGTTTTATGCCTGTTTTGCTTTTCTTAAATCAATTACTTTATTGCTTGGTTCGTAGATCTCTCCAGTGTCCGGATCAAATGCTTTCTGTGGCTCATCTTCTTCCTGATCGATCACATCCTCAACATTCATCTGTCCAGGAATCTGGTTAAAGATTTCAACTGCTTCAACCTCTCCTGTACGAAGATCTCTGCCCATACTCAGTGCTGTTGTAGCTCCAAGTTCTGGTGCAAGACTCAGCTTTGTCTCTACTGTAGTTGATACAAAATTTCTCTCATCGTTTGGACGAAGAGAGATTGACACATTAATCTTTCTTACCTTCTGTGCATCTGTGTTGGGATCCTGAATGTTTTCAGTGACTTTTTCTAAAGCCTTATTGAGCTGTACTGAAAGCTTCCCTCCTGCAAACTCCTCTAAATTAAAATGTTTCATTGTGTTGCTCCTTTCTTTTATTTAAAGAACTGCTGTGGTTCTTCTTTTGTTGTTTCTTCCTGCGGTTCCTGTTTCTCTGGTTCTGTCGTTTCCTCTACTGCTTCCTGCAGATCCTGATCTGCTACAATATTTTCTTCTGAAACTGTATCTACATAATCTTTTGTTCCATCTTCATTTATCATTGCCATATCGGATTCCATAGCATTTTGCAGATCAATAGACATGATCCCCCATTTGCTAATCAATTGACGTAGCATTGTTTTATATGCCATCTGATCAAAATCCTTGTACCAGTGGGAAGAATACATCCATGAATCTTTTGGATCATAATTTCCTGCTTCATAGTCTTCAAAAGATACTTTTTCTTTTGTTCCGTATTTTGTGTTAATCTTTGTCGCATCCTTTGAAAATGCTGCTGAATATTTATCTGCATGCGACATCATCTGTTTCTTGGACCAGTAAATTGCTTTTCTGAATCCGTTGGTCAATTCAAAGCTTGCATAATATCCCATCGTTGGTGCTTCTTCTCGTTCATCCCATTTGTCAATCATCAAATTAATTTTGATCTCTTCATTGAGTGGGTCAAAGTATTCAAGTTCACCTTCTTTTATTGCCAGTACATTAAGCTTACGATACTGTCCTGATCTAATCGCAAGTTGAATATATCCTTTGTAACCCAACTGAAATTGAGCGATTTTTCCATACTTCTTATCATTAAAAGGTACAAGATAGTAATGACCTAACTGTGGGGAAGGTGATAATTTTAAAGATTCTCCCAACAAAGATCCTGAAAGAATAGACTGGTTTGTACATTCTTTTAGTGACTCATTGTTATTTACTGCTGAAATCACTCCTGTAATAAAACGCTGTCTATTATCCTTCCCCAATGCCTGATCAATGTTTGATATTACGGCCATGCTATTAAGGAATGTTGTGATTCCTGTTTTTGTGGACTGTGTTTTTGTTCTGTTTGCTAAACTGTTTCCAACTGCCATTTTATAATTCCTCCTTTGGATCTATGATTTTAAATTCTTCACATACTTTTTGTACTAGACTGAGTCTTGCGTTAACTTCTTTAAAATTATGTTCTTTTACAGTACATCGGAATGTGATTGTTGATATTTTTTCTCCTGTATTATTTATTGATTTCTGTGCTTTTACTGGCTTTTTTTTACTTTTGCCTGCAAATACTACTTTCTTTGCTTCTTCTTGTGATCGTTGTTTTCTTTGTTCCTCTTCCTCTTTTAGTTGTTCTTCATATATTGCTTTCTGCTTTGCTGTCTCTTCTAATTTTTGTTTTTTGTTAATCGCTGCAGTGAGATCAAAGTTCTTTAGATACTCTTCTTTCATCTCATAAGCAAAGGAACTCGTGTCTGCATTGATCACAAATAAATCATTGTCAACCTTGTCACGAATTTCTGTGATTTCCTTTGTGATCGATTTAAACGTTGTTGATACATTCAGCCAGGATTCTTTAAAAATTTTGTCAAACGTTACTACATCAGCAAGTCCACCGATTGTTTTTGCATAGATTTCTTTGACCTTTTCAAGCTTTTCCTGTCTTGTTGCTTCTTCATATCCTTTGATCTGCGTATCAATATTTGTAATTGCTTTATTAACAATACCAATCAGTTCTTTCTCTTGTTTCTCAAATGCTGAATATGGTTCTGTAATCTGTTTTTTTATTTCTTTTCGTTTGCTCTCTAAAGCTTCCACAAATTTATTAAGATTTGCACGATCTTTTTTTGCATCTTTTACTTGATCTGCTGTATAAACCAGATTCATGTAATCATTTGCTTTTCCTTGGATTTCTGTTTTTAACTCTTCATAATTCCAGTCAATCTCTTTCAGGAATCCTTCTTCCTGCGGATTGTATATCTTAAATTCCATGTATTTCTCCTTTATTGATTTCTGTTATAAGTGCGCCTTTTTAATCACCTCTTCACGAGTCATATTTAAGATGGCTTCAATATGTTCAACAGTCAGGTTATTGCCTTTTAAAATCTCCACAATTTTATTTACAATAGCCTGATTTTCTTTTTTCTTTTCTTGAATCTCTTTCATATATTCATCGTATCGATTCATAACAATTTCTCCTTTTAAATTTCTGGAAGAATCAAGTTCGGTTGCTGCCTTTTTAAAACTTTCTGCCAGAACTCTTCTTCCGCTTGTTTTAATATCTCAATATCTTCTTCTACATCTGATCGCTCAATATGATAATCTTTTGTTTGTAGCTGGATCTGCCCTTGCCACACTGATTTAAGCTGTGCTCTCAACTCCACAAATGAATATTCTGTGACAAGCAGATAATGCAATATCTGGATGTAATAGTTGTCCGGAATCTGATCTCTCCATTTTTCACGCTGCATGCTTTGCAAGATATTAGTTGTCTTGATCTCTAAGATTCCCCTTCTTCCATCCTGATCGGTCAGCTCTCCGTCCAAGGATGCATGTGCCCATTGATACTTTTCATTCCGAATCATGTTGTCTCCGAAGTATTCAACCTTGTATTCTGGATAGTCAAGAGCAAATAATTGTCTTAGCAGCGGCTCTGCATCATGTCCATACTTCACATAATCCTTATCTGAAATATCCGGAGCGATCCGCTGTCCTGTTTTTTCTAAATAAAGATCAGTGTTGGTTTTATATGGATTGAGTCCTAATACCGCAGATGCATCAGATCCACCGATTCCGTGTCTGGCATTTAACCAGGAATCAAAGGAATCGAACTGGATCCGTTTGATTCCTTTGCTGATCTCAATCTCCTGCATCTTTAAACCTCTTTCCCAATTCTTTTAATTTAGGAAAGACAAGATCAAACTGTTTTTCTGACATTCCACAAAACTCAATTCCTGCATTTCCATACTTTTCTCCAATAATCAAGGCATTACCAAGAATCGGGTATCCATGGCGATCTGTCTCATACAGCCATGAAGCTATCTTATTTAATTTGGTTTTGTCACAGTGAAAATAAAATTCTTCATCAACCAACATGCTTACTTTTGATCCCGGCACATTTTTAATCTCAATTCCTGCACCGATCTCTGTATATAATCTCTTGGGCTGTACGTGTTCAATTAACTCACATCTGTTTCCAATGTGTTCTTTCAACTTTTTCCATGATTTAAGTCCCTCATCTGGATATTCCAGCTCTTTTACCTCATTATCAGTTTTGATCAGAATCATCTTTCCCATTGTCATTTCCTCTTCTTTCTTCTAATAATCCCATTAATTTTTCTTTCAGATACTTTGCTTCGTTCATACAGTGCTGATTATCCAGGAACAGCATTGTACTGTAATCAGGTTGCTGTTCTGCATTAAAACCATTTTCCCAGATCCTAACGCTTAGCACTGCGGTAGCTCCGTGATATTCAGCTTGTACACATGGAACACCTGGTTCTCGCCAATCTATAGTTCCATCTGTCATTTCTTGCAGTCGCAACGATAGATCAAAGATCTCAACTACCAATTTTCTGATTTCACTTTTCTTCTGATCTGTGTTATACTTTTCTTGTGTATTTACATCTGTGCCTTCGGAAGTTGCCGCTTCCTGGGCACATTTTTTTATCATTCTTGCTACTTCGTCATAAGCAAGAAGCTTTGCGGTTTCGAAGTGTATTTTGCCTTCTAACTCTTCCGCCTGCATATCTAGCTCAATTTCTTTCTCTTGAAATTTGATCATATGATCAAGCTCTTTTAAAATCTTATTTATCAAATTTCTTCACTCCTTCCTCATAGATCATCGCTGTGATCAAACACAACGCTGCTAATTCCTTAAATATTCCCATTGCGATCAGCACCGCTGCCGTGCAGATCATGGCTTTTGTTTCACTTTTCATCTCATGCTCCTTTCTCAAACACTTATCATTTCAGTTGCAAAAAACTTTTTTGCATTTATGAAATATCTATGCTTATTTTCACTTGTCCGGATTGCATATCCCCATGGAAAAATCCCTTGAATCAGTCCTTTTTCGATTGTTGGAACCCCCATTCCCATCAAATACGCAACTTCTTTCGGGGTTAACGTCTCTATTTTCTTTTTAGGAATTACTGTCTCTTCGAAGTAATTCTCTGGAAGATCAAATGCTTCTGCAATCTCATTTCGTCTTGCTTTTGTCGGTTCCGAATCTCCGGACATCCACTTACTGACGGTCGATCTACTTACACTGCAGATTCTGGACAACTCTACTTGATTGATGTTTTGATCTACCATTACTTTTTTAAGCCTGTCCCTGAACACCTTTATCACCTGCCTTTCTTCAGATGGCTTAAGTCTCCGCCCGATTGAGTGCTATTTTTAATAATTAACCAATTTAGGGAGGGTTTCGGGGTTACGTGTATCGGACAGAGGATTAAGCCATCTGCTATTATTCTGTTGTTTTTCTTTCATATATCTCCTATACTTAATTCACAGGGCACTGGCATGTCCGAGTATTCAAGAAAGGAGAAATCCGTATGAAATACATTTTCTACATTGATCAGGAAACCGTATCTTGCGATTCAACCACCATTGAATCTTTAATTAAAGATAACTGCAATTCATATTTACAAGTAAATTCATCGCTTTGGGCTTTAGATATTGACAAAGATCGTTTCATAACTAGTTTTCTTGCTCCTGAAAAATACTATATCGATATACTCTTTGATGAATATCTAAATAATTCCAGTATCTGTTTTATGCTAGATGCGAATTCTAAACATTGTAATTATTCGTTACCGGACAGTGCTATTCAATTCATTTATGAGGACGTTGAATAACACGTCGCTTAACAGTTTTTGTCCCTAAGCTTTGCAACGCTTCCGCCATCTGAAAGAGTGCAACTACATCTTCTTCAACTAGACAATCTTTTTGGCAGAGCGTTGTAATTGCTTTTTGAATTTGATTTCTTACATAATTCAAATAATCACTAGTTATTGTGATATCTGGTTTTTTTCCCATATTCTCACCTCCTGATTATTTAGTTTCGTTTTTGTGAACTTCTTTTGTAAAAAAATATACTCCTATCTCATTAGGAATAATACCAAGAACTTCTGATCCCCGATCAATGTCCTTCTGCGAAAAATAAGACTTTCCCTGAAAAACGTTTGTCAAATAGTTATGTGATCGTCTTATCTCTCTCGCAAATGTGCCTTCTGTTCCACATTTTTCTTTAATTCGTCCGCGTAATTTTGAATAATCATACTTAGGCTCTGCGAACAAGTTAATCACCTTCTTTCTTTTGTTCCGTTTTTGTGAACCTATATCTAGTATAACACATCATTTACACTTGTCAATTCTTTTTTTCACATTTTCGGAACTTTTTTTCAAATATTCATTGTAAATGTGAACTTTTAATGTTATAATCCGAGTATAGTACATATAAGAAAGAAGGTGTTCATTTGAAAAAAGACACAAGCACAAGGCTTCAAGAGTTAATGCATATAAAAAATATTAACCAAGTCGACCTATGTCAACGTACTGGTATTCCAAAGTCGTCTATGTCAATGTATTTAAGTGGTGAAAGAAGCCCGAGACAGAACCGACTATCTCAAATTGCAGAAAAATTCAATATATCTGAAGCATGGTTGATGGGGTATGATGTACCTATGGAAAGAACTGATTCTCTATCGGACGAAACTTTATCACAGAAAGATAAACGCGATATTTTAGATATTATAAGTTCTACCAAGGCTGAATTATTATCCCAGGAAGGATTAATGTTTGATGGCGATCCCGCTTCTCCTGAAGCAATTGAATCTATTCTAAACGCAATGGAAATTGGGATGGAGATGGCTAAGAAAAAGAACAAGGAAAAATATACACCTAAAAAATACAAAAAGGACTGATGTGAATGGACATAAAAAAGATTGTAAATTCGCTTGTCAAGAAACACAAAACAAGAAATCCTTTTGAGATTATCAAAGGACTAAATGTTATTCTTGTGCCAGTGCCACTTGAAGGTGTCAGAGGGTTTTATCAATATTTTCAAAGAAATAATATTATCTATATTGATGATTCTCTTCCAGAACATGAACAGATTCTTGTCTGCGCCCATGAGTTAGGCCACATGCTACTGCATAAAAAGGCTAACGCTCTCTTCATGGATACGTATACTGGATTTAACACCACAAAATACGAAAAAGAAGCTGATTTATTTGCTATGGAACTTCTGGTACCTGACGAAACATTCTTAGAATATCAAGAATATACAACTGAACAAATTGCACTCGCTCTTGGGTACACTGAAAAACTAATTAAGTTAAGATTAAAATCAAAATGAAGGGAACATAATGGGGTTATTAAATTCAATATTTGGAAACAACGAATTAAATGATAAGATTCAGGAATTAGAAAATTCTAATTTAGAAATGCAAAAAACAATTGCTAATCTTGAAATCGAAAAAGCTAAATTGGAATCGAAGCTTACACCTGAAATGTTGGATTTGGAATCTTTACAAAAACAGATTTCTGAATCACAAGTAAAATTTGCTCATGATAAAATGGAGCAAGAACAAAAGCTTTCAGAACAGTATGATAAGTACATGGAAGAAATTTCTAAGCAAAAGTCGCTTATTCTTGCTTACAATGACGAAATTAATGAGCTAAATTCTAATATAAAAGAATTGAAAAATGAACTTATTACTTTCTCTGATGAAGTTCTTGTTCAGGATTTCGGGTTATATGAACCACGCTACTCTTTTACTAACGCTGATGCTTATAAAGCAGAGCTCATAAATATACGAAACCAGCAGAAAGCAATGATCAAGGATGATACAGCTGTATCCGGGAACATAGGATGGCAAGTAAATGGTAGTGAAGCCAAAGGACGAAAGTTAGTAAAAGACATGCAGAAGCTACTGCTTCGTGCGTTCAACAGTGAATGTGATGAGATTATTAGTAAGGTAAAATACAATAACTATGATACATCTGTTAAGAAAATGGAACGAAGTTTCAATGCTATTGCTAAATTGGGTGTAACAATGTCAATTTCCATAACCGCTCATTACTATGATCTGAAAATTCAAGAGCTTAGATTAGCTCTCGAATATCAGATTCAAAAACAGCGTGAAAAGGAACAAAAGGCAGAATTAAGAGCTCAACAGCGTGAAGAAGCTCGATTACAAAAAGAACTAAAAGAACAACGTAAAAATATTGATAAAGAACGCAAACATTACGAACAAGCCCTTTCTAATATCAATCATCAAATTTCAACCGCTTCTGATGACAATATAGAAGATTTAAATCAAAAGAAAGAGGAAATCATACAATCTCTTTCCGAGATTGACACTAAAATCAAGGATATTGATTACAGAGAGGCTAACCAAAAAGCTGGTTATGTATATGTAATTTCTAACATTGGATCATTCGGTGAAGGTATTTACAAAATCGGTATGACACGTAGATTAAATCCACAAGATCGTGTAGATGAATTAGGAGATGCTTCTGTTCCATTCAAATTTGATGTACATGCAATGATCTTTTCAGAGGATGCTCCAGCATTGGAAGCAGCCTTACATAGAGCTTTTGAAGATCGTAAATTAAACCTTGTAAACCAAAGAAGAGAATTTTTCAGAGTTTCCTTAGATGAGATCAAGGATGTTGTTAAGAATAATTTTGATAAAACAGTGGAATTTGTTGATGTTCCTGATGCTGATCAGTACAGAATCTCCCTGAAACTACGAGAGGAGGAACATCAAGAATGAGCATCTTTGATTTTTTCAGAAAGTCGAAACCTGAAGAACCTAAGCAAGAAGTTTTAGATGAACCATCAACTTCTAACATCGCCTTGGATTCATCATCTTATGTCAATGATTCAGAAGTTTCCCTAAAAAAAAGAGAGTTTTATACAGCTGTATTCCTCGACAGATACAGTACTGGAACTCCGATCATGGACGACAACGAATATCCAAGATACTTCCAGTATGATTTTGAAATCAAAAGCCCATCTAAATTTCATAAAAAATTAGTCCAAGATGGTTATTATAAAGATGCTGAATTGGTAGATATCTTGCGTTCTTTAAGAATACCAGAGTTAAAAGCTCTGTTAAGAGAATTACGTCTACATGTATCAGGGAACAAAGAAGATTTGATCAATCGTCTATTAGCTACTGATTCCTCTGATGAATTAATGCATATTTTAAATGCTGATCATATAAAATTTTATTCTCTATCTAATAAGGGAAAATATTTTGTGGAAAATCACAAAGATTATATTGATCTGTTTAACCACAGAATCAAATTAGGGATAGGCATTGACGAATATATATCTGCTAAGAAATCATGTCCAAATAATTATGATTTTCATAAGATCATTTGGTCTATATTCAATGATCGAGAATTTGAATACATGAAAAATAGTAAATTCAATTTATTAACATGTAATTATCGATCTATGGCTGAATGGCTAGGTGATTCAGGTAAACAGGAAGATTCTCTTCTGTACTACCTAAAGGCACTCTACTTTGAGATTATGGCTTCAAATTTTAGCAGCATATCATTATATAACGATGGCGTATATTCTTCTACACGTGTACATTCAGATTCTTTTAATGAACCATATTTAACATATCTTGTAGGAAAAATTTATAATTTAAGAGAATTTTATTCTCAAACAATTTTTGAAGATGCTTGTGAAGTAATGAATCACTTTTATGAATTTGTCTTATGCGATAAAAATACTTTCAAACGTTTGGTTGAAGATATAATCAATAATAATTACGATCATGACAAATGGATGAAGGAATTTACGACGAATCAGATCGCACTGGCACTTGGGTATAGTGAGGAATTGATTCGGTTGAGATTGAAATAGATTTATTTTGTCAGACTCTGACAAAGCAGTAAAAAGTACAGCAGGTATAATAAGGAGTAAACATATGGACCTTACAGAAAAACTACTTGACAAATCAAAAGAAGCTTTTACCATGGCAATAGAAATATACAATAAACCAACAATCAAATATAGAATTGAAGGTTTTAGTTTCTTTATCTGCAATGCCTGGGAATTAATGCTTAAAGCTTATATGATAAAAGCAAAAGGCGAAAATAGTATATATTATAAAGATAATCCAGAACGAACTTTATCTTTGGAAAACTGTATCCAACAAGTATTTACAAATAATAAAGATCCTCTTCGTATCAATCTTGAAAAAATTATTGATCTTCGCAATACCAGTACACACTTTATTGTAGAAGAATATGAAATGGTATATGTTCCATTATTTCAATCTTGTATATTGAATTTTAATGACAAAATGATGTTATTTCATTCTATAGACATGACAGAAATCATTCCTCAAAACTTTCTAACACTGTCTGTCAGCATGAAAGCCCTGAATGAATCTGAAATAATTGCAAAATATCCTGAACAGATTGCTACAAAAATATTCAAAACACGTGATGCTATTGATACTCTATCCCAGAATAATAATGCTAAATTTGCAATCACCATAGAACATCATCATTATATTACAAAGAAAAAAGAAGAAGCTACTTCTTTTGTAAAAGTTGATAAATCAGCTGATACTCCTGTGCAGATCATTAAAGAGCTGAAAGATCCAAACAAAACACACTGTTATACTGCAAAACATTGTATCGATGCTATACAAAAACAAATAAGTAAGAAAAATATTCAATTAAAATATAATGGTAAAAATACTGAGTTTAACCGTTTTCATTTTAATAATTTTTGTAAACACTATGGATTAAAAGCCAATCAAAAGTTTTGTTATATTCATACACAGTATGAACAACCACAATATACCTATTCTCAGCAAGCAATTGATTTTATTGTGGTCGAACTTACAAAAGATCCAGAACATATTTTAGATAATATTAAGACAAAAAAATAAGTCAACCCCAGGGGCAAAGGAAATTCTAAGCATTACTGCCTACTCCCATTCAGGAACCCAGCCATATCCTTCTCGAGTTAACTTATTGTCATTATAATAGTTTATACATCATCTGTCAATTTATGCACAGATTTTTATACAAAATACTTTTGTCAGACTCTGACAAAACAATTTACTAAATACCATTTCGGTAACTTCACCAAAATGGTCAAAATAAAAAACCGCCTGGCTGACAACCAGACGGAATTTAGAAACCTATCAACAACGTGGTGTGTGATATGCTTCTGACTCGACACCAGAATTATATCATACATCCTGCAAAAACACAATTTGATAAGGGTGTATTTTTTGTACCCTTTTTTTAGAAAGGAATGATGATATATGGCAAGAAGAAACCCCAACGGCTACGGCAGTGTGACAAAATTAAAAGGTAATCGTTCACGCCCTTATGTGATTAAAGTCACTACATACGATGAAGATGGACACGGAAGGCAGGTCCCAGTGGACTATGCTGCTACTCGTGAAGAGGCAAATATTATTTTAGCCAGGTACAATGATAATCCTTGGAATATTGATCGCAATCGCGTCACTCTTGCAGAATTATATAAGCGATGGCTTGAAGTAAAAGCTCCTAAACTTGGAAGTTCTCGTTTATATACACTTAAAGCAGCTTATAAACATTGTCAAAAACTGTACGGAAAGAAATATAGGCAAATACGAGCTTATCATATGCAAGCAACCATGGACGATTGTGGTCGTAGTTACGCTACACAATCTCATATCAAAGCACTTTGGTGGCATTTAGATAATTTTGCATTTGAATTAGACATTATAGATAAGATGTATTCTCAAATAATTTCTGTCAGCACAGAACAGGGAGAAACTAAACGCACTCCATTCACTGAAAAAGAAGTTGAAGCTCTGTGGAAAATATCTGATCAAAAAAATGTAGATATTGTATTAATCTATATTTACACCGGATTCAGATTAATGGAATTGTTAAATATGACATGTGATCAGATCAATCTTGAAGAAGAATATTTTAAAGGCGGAAGCAAATCTTCTTCAGGGAAGAACAGAATTGTGCCAATCCATCCTCGTATCATGCCGTTTGTGAAAAATCGGCTAAAGAAAAGTAATGAATATTTTTTAGAAACTGATGAAGGATCTAAATTTAAAAAAGGGGATTTTTATGAAGAATGGAAAACTGTTATTTCTTATATAACAAAGAAGAAGAAAACTCCTCATGAAGCTAGACATACTTTTGAAACATTCCTTGATAATGCAGGTGGTAATAGAAAGTGTATTGATATGCTGATGGGGCACAAATCTAAAGATGTTGGAAATAGGGTTTATAATCATAAAACAGTGGAACAATTGAGAGATACTATTCTCTTGTTGAAATAATAAATTTCCATTCAACAAGTAACAAATTAGTAACACATATGTTAGGAAATGACCATTTTAAGCCATTTCCTAACATTGCAAAATTATTATACCATAAAAAGAATGGCACTGCATATCACTTTAGTAATATACAGTATCTTTCCTTTCTTCATTATCATCATGTATCTACTTTATCTAAGCAAATTCCACATTACAGCCTGTGCTTTTTCTAAGTCTTTTCTCGCCACAAAAATTTCATACTGTATGGACTGTGATGTAGGATTCCCCACACTTCCAAAGTTTCCACGAAGTGTTCCTGATCCTGCCCATTCTCCTAAGTGATTGTATGTTTTGTATTTGTACTTAATCTTTTCCCGATCCAAGATATCCCTGATTGCATTAAATTGTATCATGTCTGTTCCAATCCATAAGCTTTCTGAGTTTAATATTGTAAGCATACTTTTCTCCTTTCTCGCAATTTCCAATTTTATTAAACTGGATTTGCCCCCTTCTTTTGCAGCATACCGAAGCCTCTTTCAACCTGTTAATTAATTTCTTATATTTTATCACAATTTCCTGACTGTGTCCTATTTTTTCCCATAAATAATTCCCATCCCGCTGATCATCCATGGTGTTGTTACAAATCCCGGAATAAAGTCTAGCTTCTTTTCCAGATTTCCTATGTAGTGAACTTCTGAAATTCCTTCAATCTTTGCATTTTTCTCGCACTGCTCTTTTGCATAATTCCATTCCACACCCCAGTGATCCATCGCTGTGATCTGTGCCTTTGGAAATGCTTTAGCGCAATGAACAGTAAGTGCTGCTGCTCCGCATCCGATGTCTAGAAGTTTCCCTTCACCATCCCAATCAAGATGTTTAATCAGATGTTCATGTACTCCTGCCATCATATTTCCTTTTCCAAATGCGAATGCTTCATGACAGATCAGCATATAAATTGCCATTACCAGAGTCAAAATGCATAATACGCCTACTATGATTGCAATGACCATTTCACTTAAAGCTACTTGTACTGCTACCGCAATAACACCTAAAACAATTACTTCTCCAAATAACATATACAATGCTTTTTCAGGTACCCAGTTTCCATAATTTGCTTTTTCATTCATTCTTCTTTTCTCCCTTTCATTAGTGTTCGCTAACTATTCTCATCAATTTTCCTGTACGGATACGCCTTCTTTACAGCATCACGATATTTATAATGTTCCTCGACACTTCCAAACTCAAAGAAAATGGTTCTTTGAACCTCTTGTGACAGCTTTGGAAATTCTTTATCTTCCAAACTGTCCATCATCTGTCGATATAGATTTTTATACCGCAGATTTTTTCCTGCTTTTATAAAATATGGCTTTATACTTTCTTCACTGCACCACATAAATTTACTTAAAGTCGCTCCTTTACTCCAATAAAGGCTCTTAATCGCCAGATACAAAAATGGAACCATAACCTTCCTTGTCAATCTTGAAATCTGTGCAAATTGACCTCCATCAAAAAAGTATGCTCAATTGGAATTTTCATCTGAGAAAGAAATATGAGTCCTAAATCTGCTCCAATTGATGAAGCGACAATAAGCGTTATTTTTTCTATTCCTTGCTTTTGCAGATACTCTCCTATCTGATGAATTTCATCTTGTTTACTTTGATAACTTTGTTCCCATCGTTTGAAATTCCATTTTTATATTCCTCCTTATAGTTTTAGTATATCAGATTCAAAAAATATTTCCTATATGAGATAATAAGAAAAATTCCTATAATCTAACAAATATCCACACAACCCATGATCATCTTCTCACACCTTGCATATCCCAACTGCGAACTGTTTAATGACAATGTATAATTACTTGCCATCCCCCATTTTTGTTCTGTATAGAAATTATAATTTGTCCTTCGTCTTTTATCTGTATCCTTTATAAGTTTTACTGCCCCGTCTTCTGTAACATTATATAACTTGCAAATACGTTTGATCTTCTCTGGCATGTCTCCATGTATAAACACATTTAACACATCATC
>SKED01000410.1_pt1 | contig 49174 bp, 33 predicted proteins | sample 4826651 | NCBI WGS metagenome assembly SKED01 (sample SAMN11008818, study PRJNA524170) | human gut metagenome | biome: Human fecal sample; material: Feces; isolation source: fecal sample from pouch patient p19 | host: Homo sapiens | place: Israel: Tel-Aviv | collected 2016-06-28 | reverse complement strand
CATTCGTCACCTTCATTACTCCAACGACGAATTCTAGGCGGTGTCCCCGTCCTTTCTTGAAAGGGCGGAGGCGGGGCATGCCCCGCCTCTTACACCACATCTCTGTGCGCTACCCTCGCGCCTGCCCCAAACAATCAAAACAAGCCCTTTTCGCCGCGACCTCAAAGGTCTGTGGGCAAAAAAGGGCAAATATGAGTACTGATACCATTTTAGTAGCAGGCAAAACCACCCAAATTGACGTTCGGGCGACCCCTATAACCCCCTAAAGCAGCCAACCCGACTGGTTTAAGGCGTATTGAAGCCAATTTTAATGAACATACTATAGGTTATGTTCATTATCTTTTTGGATGTAAATGCTATTCACTTAGCAACAGTACTCATATTTGGCATTTTTTGTCCACCGCCATATAACTAACGCCCTATAGCAGACAAAAAACAGGCCGCAGCCCATCGCTGCGGCCTGTTCGGAAGCAAAAGTGGGCGCTACGCGCCGTAGCCCATCGCTTGCAGCACAAACATGACGACCGTCAGCACCGTAATCACGCCGATAGTCGCCCAAGTGAGCACGTTCCATACGCGGCCGTTGCGGTTGGCGCCCATAATGTGGCGATCCGCCGCGATAACCACCTGAAATACCAGGACTACGGGCAGCAGCACGCCGTTGATGACCTGCGAGGTCATCATAATCTGGAACAAATCGACGCCAGGCATGAGCACCAACACGGCAGAAATGCCGATGATAGCCGTAATGATGCCGCGATAGACCGGGGCCTCGTCCCAGCTGCGGTCGGCACCGCGCTCCCAGCCAAATGCCTCGCAGATAGCGCTCGACGTAACGCCCGGCAGCACGCAGGCGGCCAAGAAGCTCGCCGCGACCAGGCCCGAGGCAAACAGTACCGTGGACCACTGACCCGCAATAGGCTCCAGCGCGCGGGCAGCATCGGCAGCATCGCTGATCTGAATACCCGCCGGGAACAACACCGTACCAGTCGTGATGATAATAAAGCCGGCAATGACATCGGCGGCAAGCGAGCCGCTCACGGTATCGATGCGCTGCAGCACGATATCGTCCTCGCCCGCGTTCTTATCGACCACGTTGTTCTGCGCCAAGAAAATCATCCACGGCGCGATGGTGGTACCGATCGTCGCGACCACGAGCGACACGTAGCTGGGGTCATTTTGAATGTTAGGCACGACCAGGTCGACCGCGACCTCACCCCAGTTGGGGCCAGCCATAAACGCGGCGACAATATAGGTCACGAACACGCAGCTCACCAGCAGCAGAATCTTCTCGATGCGCTGGAAACTACCCGACATGGTAAGCATCCACACCAGCAGCGCCACCAACGGCACCGAGATGCTCGCCGGAACGCCAAAGAGAGCAAGGCCGCTGGCGATGCCCGCAAACTCCGAAATGGTCACAGCCGTGTTGGCGATCAACAGCGCCGCCATAGCAAGTACACTCTTGCGCACGCCAAAGCGCTCGCGAATGAGCGACGCCAGGCCCTTGCCCGTGACGCAGCCGCAGCGCGCCGCGGTCTCCTGCGTCACGATGAGCAGCACGGTCATGACGGGAAGCATCCAGAGCATCTTGTAGCCATAGCTGGCGCCCGCGCTGGAATACGTTGCAATGCCGCCGGCGTCATTGCCCGAAAGCGCCGCCAGCAGACCGGGGCCCATAGCGCCAAAGATGGCCGCGATGGTCAACTTTTGCTTGGTGCCCGACTTTTGCTTGGTATTTTGCACGCGACCACCTAACCCATGACCGACATGGTGAGCAGCACCGCAGCGGCGCAGTACGCTACGCACGAGATCATGACGGCAATGACGTTCATGGCGGTGCCCGACGTGTTGAGGTCATGCTCGTCACGCCAGAACAGCACCATCAGGTAAATCACGGCGCTCATGTTGCCAATCAGGCAGACGATGGCCGCAATGTTAAAGCAGCCGGTAAAGAGCTGTTCCTCAAACATGGGCGCGTCGGGGAACGCGGCGGTGCGCACCAGCTGGGCGCACAGGTAGGTCACGAGCGACAGGATCAGGCCCATGCCCGTGCTCTGGAAGAAGAACCCCAGATACGGCTTGGGCTCGTCATCGTGACCGTCATACTCCAGGAAGTAGTTCTTGACGAACGACACCATGCGCGAGGCCGCCAGCAGCACGAGCGGCATGGCGCACATGGGGAACACCACCAGATGCGCGGAGCCGAGCGCCGTCCCCAGCACCGTTGCCATGATGCACGAGGCAATGCCCCACACGACAACCCAGTACTGGCGATGCACGAACCAGCTGAGCACATTCGTCGAGTCGTCGGACGCGCTATCGCCCGAGCCGACACCGGCGATCTGCAGGTCCTCCTGATGCTCCTCGGCGATAACGTCCATGGCGTCGTCGAAGGTCACGATACCCAGGATATGACGGTTCTCGTCGCAGACAGGGATGGCAACCAGGTCGTACTTGGTCATCTCGTCCGTCACGTCTTCCTGGTCCTCGTCGGGCGACACATAGACCAGGTCGCGATAGGCCAGCTGACCCAGCGTGGCGTCGCGGTCGGCTACGATCAGCGTGCGCAGCGAAAGCACGCCGGTCAGCATGCCGCTCGGATCCTCGGTATAGACGTAGTAGACGCTCTCGAAGTCCTCGTCGAGCTCGCGAATCGCCTCGATGGCGTCACCGACCGTTGCCGTGGCGGGCAGGGAGACAAACTCCGAGGTCATGATGCGGCCGGCGGTGTTGTCCTCGTAGCCCAGCAGATTACGAATCGCCTTCTCCTCCTTGACGCCCATCAGGCGCAGGAGCTTCTCGGCCTTCTCATAATCGAGTTCGTCGATCAGGTCGGCAGCGTCGTCCGGGTCCATCATGGCCAGCATCGACGATGCGTCGGTATCGGACAGGCCCTCGAGCATCTCGGTCATAAGCTCGTCGTCATCGAACTCCGAGATGGCCTCGGCGGCCTGTGCCGTATCGAGCTGCGCGAACACCTGCGCGCGCAGGCGCGGGTCGAGCTGCTCGATAATGTCGGCAATGTCGGCAGGATGCAGCTCGCCAAGCGTCTTGTGCGACACCGAGAGCTGGATGTTCTTAGTCGAGCGATCGAGCAGGTCCATGTAAGACCAGGCGATAATGTCCTCGCTGAGCGGTTTGCCCAGATGCTTCATAAAGCCCTCGACGACATGCTCGAGTGTGGGGCTGATCGCGCGCAGCAGACCGCGGGCGCCGACCTCGGCACCCAGCAGGCGCAGCTGATTTTCGCCCGACATGGAAAACTTGATGTCGTTTACGCGCACGACCTTCATGCCCTGCGTGTCGACAATCTGCTTGTTAAGCACGTCGCGGGCAAGCAAGAGTTCGGTCGGCTGCAAGTACGAAAAACGGATTTCGGTGGCCGACGTCTTAAGGTGTACGCCCGTCTCGTCGATACGGTCGACCCATTTGCGCCAGCTGATCATAAACGGCGTCTTGCCGGGACCGCGGAACGCGAGCGACGTCACGTGCGGAAAAACTTCGCCGGTTGCAATGCCAAAATCGTTAACCACGCCGAGCTTTTCGCCGTCGACGTCCAAGACCGGCAATTTGAGCATCTCACTCAGATAATTCAATGGTGCTCCCCATCATTATTCCTGCGGACCGCGCGACCATGCCGGCACGCAATCCGTGGACTTTTAGATATGTATACGCATGCGCGGGCGGCACGCCGCTCGGCACTTACACCCCGTGCATGCGCAGAAAGCACCTGCATGGGGTCATCGACTGTATGGTCGAGGTTTGGATTTCACCTGTAACCTTTCTCTTGACCCTCATTAACCGCAGTAACTATAGCATCAGCATCGCGCTGCGGCACCGAATTTATGCGCTGCACATTGCAGGCATACCAAACGCTGACGTATCCGTGACATAGAGCCAGATGAGCACGGTGGGACAAAGCGATTAAGACCGCCCTAAACGACCAGTCGTTTAAGCACGTCCCCGATGGCTACTCTGTGGCGTCGTCGTCCTCGGGGAGTTGGGGGAACACGGCGTTTTTGGGCATGGAAACCTTGGTGAGCGAGGTGAGCTTTTTACTCAATGCCGTGTCCGTCTTGACCAGGTCGCTGAGCGTCACGATCTTGTAGCCGTCGGCGACAAGACCATCGATAATCTGCGGCAGCGCCTCGAGCGTCTGCTCGGCGCATTCGTCTCTATCGGTGAGCAGCACGATATTGCCCGGCGTCACCGAATCGAGCACCGTCGAGACCTGCTCGTCGGCACCGTTGAGCAGCCAGTCGCCCGAGTCAATATTCCACGAGACCACGGCGGAGACCAGGTCCATCGCATCAATCCAGTTTTGCTCGTCAAAGGCAGCGTAGGGAGCACGCAGCAGCATCGTCTTCACGCCGGTCGCTGACTTAATCGCATCGGTGCCTTTCGTGATCTGTTCGCGTACCGCCTCACGGTCCTGACCCTTGAGCGAATCGTCGCTGTAGCTGTTGGATCCGATCTCGCACCCGGCGTCGACAATCGCCTTGGCCGTGGCAAGCGAGGCCTCGGCCGCATCGCCCGAAAGGAAGAACGTCGCGGTGACGCCCTTTTCCTTGAGCACCTGCAAGATCTGTTTGGTGGCGCCGCTCGGACCCTCGTCAAACGTCAGTGCCACGTACTTTTTGTTGCCCTTGGGCGCCACGCTGGCGCACGCAACAACGCAATCGGTGGCGGGCACAACCTCGCCGCGGTCTTGCGTCTTGCCTGACTGCTCACCAACCCACACCTCGGATCGGCCCTGGACACCCCATGTCTGCACATACTCGATAGCGCCCGTGCCCTCGACCTTGAGCTTGGGCTCGATAACCGTAGCCTGAACCTCGTGCTTCTCGTAAGTGTTACGGCCATCCTTGACCGTCACCTTCTCGCCGCCCTCGAGTTCGCGGCTATCCCATTTGCCCTGCTTCACGCGCTTGCCGTCGACCTTCACCGACAGCTTTTCGCCCCCATGGCGCTTGAGCACGCTGTCATCGACGGCCAGCAGGTCGCCTGCGTCGTAGGTGTCAGTCAACTCCTGGTCGTCGATGAGATTCTGCAGCGTAGAGCCCACACGCACCGCGGTCTTCTGGCCGTTGAGCTCCACGTCCACACTGCGGTTGACGTAGCCCACGACGGCAGCGATAAACAGCACGAGCGCGCAACCCACGGCGATGAGCGCGTAGGGCAGGCGAGACGGACGACGGGGCGTACGGCTGTTGCCGATGCGCGCACTGCGGTCGCTAAACCCGCGGCTATGGTTGAGGTACATCGCGCCGGGCTTACGGTGACGCTTGCGCTGACCGCTGGGCAGCTGCCCCAAATCGCGGCGCGCCGTCGGACGCGCACCCGAACGCTCGTTTAAGTTGGATCCGTTTTGGCGCATGTGCCCTCCCCCATAAACACAGCAAGCCGGAGCAACAGGTCTCCGGCTTGCCTCCCATCATTTGGTACGTCGCTATTTTGTAGCTTTTGACGAGCCTCCGCTCGCCTTTTGGTATTCGTCCTTAAAGGCCTTGAACATGCCGCGCGTCTTGCCGAGCTGCTTGCCCAGTGCGCGACTGCCCTTGTCCACGGCAACCGATCCCTTGTCGTCGAGCACCTTGGCGCCCTTTTTGACCTTGTCGCCCACCACGACGCTGGCCTCGGCGGCCTTGGCAGCCGCACCGCCCGAATACCCGAGCGACTTGACCTCGTCCGAAACGATCATTGCGCCGTCCGCATAACCGCGCAGCATCGTCGGCGGCACCTGCGTGTCACCGACCAAAACACTCGAAGCAGCACCGGCGGTCACATAGAATGCCTGCACGATGCCCGAACGCGGCTTGAACTCCACATCCGAGCAATAGCCCACGACGTCGCCCGATTCCGTGCGCACGTCCATACCGACCCAGATGATGCAATCGTCCAGGTTGATGTCGAGGCGCTTAGCGGCGGCGGCATCGTACGTGTCCTTGACGTCATCGACCGCAATGGCGCCCTCGTAGACACCAATGGCGTCGAGCGCTACGAATCGGTCGGGACGCTCGATCATGCCCGCGATATCGGACTGGCGGACCATAAAGCCGACCACGCGCGTACCGCCCGGGGTAAAGACCGGAAAGTGAATCTTTCCGAGCTTTTTAGGGCTGCGCGGTGTGCCGTCCTTTTTGGTACGCTTGTCCTCGGTAGGCTTGCGATAGATCTTGGCGCCGACAAAATCCCCGGCGCGCATTATGCCTCGGTCGAGGGCTCCGCAGCCTCGGTATCAGCCTCGACGGCGTTCTCGACCACGACGTCGGCGGCAGGCGTCACGTTGCCGCCCGAAATGGCGTCGTTGAGCTGCTCGCGCAGCTGGTCCATGCGCTCGCGGGCCAGGTCGACCTTGGCGCGCAGGTCGTCGGTCTTGGCGTCGACCATCGGGCCAAAGTCGTTCACCGCAGCACGGGCCTCCTCGGCGCTGTGCTCGTAGGTGTCGCGCATATTGTCCCAGGCGTCGTTGGCGATATCGGCAGCCATGGCGCGGGTCTCGGCGCCCGAGCGCGGGGCCAGAGCAACGCCGACAATAGCGCCGGCAGCGGCACCAAAAAGTGCGCCGGAGACAAAGCTGAAAGTCTTACCCATGATCATTCCTCTCCTGCGGGCACGTCGGTGCCCACCGTTTGAATGCTGTCCATTATACCCGCAGCGCATCACTTGCCGCTCCGCTCATCTGCGTACGGCAAAGGCGCAGGTATGTGATGGTGATAAACGCGTAGGCCTACTCCTGGGGCATAGCCGGCATGGCCACTGTGGCACCCGGGTCCTCGCCGGCGCCGTCCACGAGCGGCAGGCCGCCCTCATGCGCAGGTCCCGCCGGAACCGTCGCCGCACCGCCAAAGACGGCAGCGGAGGCCTCGTGGTTCTCGGCAACCGCGCCCTCGGTATCAATCGCCACCTGGGGCTCGTCGTCAAAGTTGGGGACGCCCTGGGGCTCGGCGGGAACGGGCTCGGCGGTCGTATCGGCAACGGACTCGGCGTCGGCCAGCACATCGCCCTCGTCAGCGCCCTCGTCCTCGGCAGCATCTTCGCCGTTCGCAGCGGCGACGGCCTCGTGAGGATCCTTGCCCTCGGCCTCGGCGCGCATGCCCAGTACCAGGTTGCGCAGGCCCGCGACCGTGCCTTCCACGTCGGGGACAGGCTGGTCGGCGTGCAGGTACGCCCAGTCCATCATAAAGGTGGCCGAAGACAGCGCGCCGATGGCCAGCGCGTCGTCGGGGCACGAAAGCTCAACCTCAAAAACGCGCTCGTCGTGCTCGCTTACGCGCGTGCGGCCGCACGAGATGCTGCCGGCAAGCCCGGTCTCGTTCATGAGCTCGACCGTCACATGCTCAAGCAGATGGCAAAGCTCGGTCTGGCCCATGCAGTCCTGGAACTCGCGACCGGAATCACCCAGGCACAGGTGCTTGGCAATCGCCGGCACCAGGTAATACACGCGCGCCGTGGCCTCGATATCCTCCGAGGTCATGAGCGGCATGCCGGGGTTCACCAGCACATGCGCGCAGATCTTGTCCTCGCTGACGGTGACCTTAAGGATGTTGAACAGGCCTGCCATAACTCTCCCCTACTCTTCCTTGCCCTACTCGTCGCCATCGTGCGGATCCACAGAGCCCGCACCCGACGCCGCCGGCTTCTCTGCCGAAGACTCGGAATCCTTCTTATCGGTTTCGGCCGGAGCGATCACGCGAATGAGCGAGATGCGCTGGCCACGCATCGACTGTACCTTGAACTTGTACCCCGCAACCTCAAACACCTCTCCGATGTCGGGCACCGAGTCGCAAAGCTCCAAAATCCAGCCGGCGATGGTCTCATAATCATCGCTTTCCTCGAGCGGCCAACCAAGCTCAATCGCGTCATCGCACGAAAAACGCCCATCGACAAGCCACTCGCGGCGCGAAAGACGCGTGAGGTACTTGTTGTCGGGGTCGAATTCATCCTCGATCTCGCCGACAATCTCCTCGACGATGTCCTCGATGGTGATAATGCCGGCCGTGCCGCCGTACTCGTCCACGACCACCACGATCTGGTCGTGCGAGGTCTGCATCTCGGACAGCAGCGGCAGGATGTCCTTGGTGTCGGGCACAAAGGTGGCGTCGCGCAAAAAACCGGCGATGGGCTGGTCGCCCTTGCCGTCGAGCGCGGGCTGAATCAGGTCCTTGATGTGCGCAATGCCGGCGACGTTGTCGGGATCCTCGTGATAGACGGGGATGCGGCTAAAGCCGGTCTGGCGCATGGTGGACAGCACGTCGGCGACCGTCTCGTCGTCCTCGCACATGGTGGTGTCCACGCGCGGCACCATGACCTCGCGGGCAACGGTGTCGCCTAGGTCGAAGATCTCGTGGATCATGCGCTTTTCCTCGTCGAGCAGGTCGTCCTGCTCCGAGACCATGTACTTGATCTCTTCCTCCGAGACGTTCTGGCGGTCGTCGGCGCTCTTGATGCGCAGGATGCGGGCCAGGCCATCGGAGCAGGCGCCGGTCAGCCACACGAGCGGACGGGCGATCTTTTGGAAAAACGACAACGGTCCCACGACCTGCTTGGATACGCCCTCGGCATTGGCCAGACCGATGCGCTTGGGCACAAGCTCGCCAATCACGATGGACACGAAGGCGACCGCGACGGTGATGATGACCGGCGCCAGGCCGCGCGCAATGGCGGAGAGCGGCGCGATGCCAAAGCTCATGAGCCACGTGGCGAGCGGGTCGGACAGACTCGTCGAGGCGACGGCGGACGAGGCGAAGCCCACGAGCGTGATGGCGACCTGGATGGTGGCGAGCAGCTGGTCGGAGTCGGCAGCCAGCTTAATGGCACGCTCGGCGCGCTTGTCGCCTTCCTCGGCCTCGTGCTCCAGCACGGCGCGCTTGGCCGTGGTGAGCGCCATCTCGGACATAGAGAAGTAGCCGTTGATGAGCGTCAAAACGAGGGTGGTAATAAGGGAGATGGTTATGTCCATCGGGAGTTTCTCGAACCTCCAAGATTCGGGACGTCGGATTAAAACGTTGACGGCGGATACGGCAATTGCACTGGCGACCGAGCGGGGGCACGGGCGCTGGCGTGGTCGCTAGATTACGAAGAGGATCACCGCCATGAACTGGAAGATGCTGCCGGCGAGTACCCACAGGTGAAACACGCTGTGAAGATAGCGCACGTTTTTGGCGATATAGAACGGCACGCCCGCGGTGTAGCACACGCCGCCGACGGCGAGCAGGGCAAGTGCCACGGGGTTGAGCAGCGCCACGAGCTCGGGCAGCTTAAAGACAACGAGCCAGCCCATCAGCAGATAGACCAGGCCGCTTACCCAATGCGGCTGGCGCTCGCGCATAAAGCACTCGAGGGCGATGCCGATAATGGCGATGGCCCATACGGCAAAGAACAGCACAGCGCCGCCGTCGTTTGCGAGCGTGATGAGGCAAAACGGCGTATAGCTGCCCGCAATGAGCAGGTAGATGCAGCTGTGGTCGATGATGCGAAACACGCGCTTGGCGCGCGCGGGCTGAATCGCGTGGTAGAGCGTGGAGGCTAGGTATTCGAGGATAATGCTGACGCCGTAGACAATTGCCGCGGCCATGTGGGCCGGGCCTCCGCCGCGCAGGGCGGCGAATACGATCAGGAGCACCAGGCCCGCGATACCCAGCAGGCAGCCGACACCATGGGTGACGGAGTTCATGATCTCCTCACCCACCGTGTAGTGTGGAACGGCCGCGGTCTTGGGTCGCGGCTTAGAACTGTCGCTCGAATCGGACATGCCGGTTACATCCTCCAACGTAAAGAGTTCTCAACACTATATCAAAGCGTCTGGGTACGTGCGAAATTTGCACTATACGTGACCCTTTGTTTACCCATTCTTTGCCTGTTGACGCATCAACGGCGAACGTCCATAATGCGCTTGCATTAAATGTTGATGTATTAACATCTTATAGGAGAATACCGCATGGCTCAAAACGCACGTTCCCATCGAAAGCTCAAGATAGCCGGCATCGTTGCACTGGTGGTTGTCGTTGCGCTGCTCGGATTTGCCGGCAACTTTCTGTTTGACTTCGCGCTGAATCCCCGCGCGCCATACACCATGAAGATGATGCAGGATAGCAAGAACGACAAAGAAGGTGAGCAGCCGGATGCCGAGGATACCGAGGCGCGGGCATGGTTTAAAGAGAACCGCAAGAGCAGCAACCTCACCGCGGACGACGGGACCGAGCTTGCCGCCTGGTATTTTGCTGCGTCGGAGAGCACGCACGACTACGCCGTCTGCCTGCATGGATATACCAACGAGCCCATCGGTATGGCCCGATACGCCAAACGCTTCCACGACCGTGGCATGAACGTACTCGCACCCGCCGCCCGCGCCCACGAGCGCTCCGGCGGCGACTATATCGGCATGGGCTGGCCCGAGCGCCTCGACATCGTCGCATGGATCGAGCGAATCGTTCAGGCTGACCCCGAGGCGCGCATCCTGGTCTTTGGCGAGTCGATGGGTGCGGCAACCGCCATGAACGTCGCGGGGGAATCTCTGCCCGCAAACGTGAAATGCATTATCGAGGACTGCAGTTATACGAGTGTTTGGGACGAGTTTTCCCTGCAGCTCAAGGACGTGTTCAGCCTGCCCAGCTTTCCCTTGCTCGATGTAGCAAACTTGGTGTGCAACGTGCGCGCGGGCTACGACTTTCATAAGGCGAGCAGTGTGGAGCAACTCAAACACGCGACGGTTCCCATGCTGTTTATCCACGGCGACCAGGACACCTTTGTGCCGTACGACATGCTCGACCAAAACTACGACGCGTGCGCCAGCAAGGTTAAACAGAAGCTCACTATCCACGGCGCCACCCACGCCAAGAGCGCGCAAGTTGACCCCGAGCTCTACTGGAATACGGTCGACGACTTCCTCGACAAGAATTATTAGGCAAAAAGCAACGTCTGGGGTTTTGTTGCCAAAAATCGGTTTGTGGTCGGCGGTATTCGATTTTTCACCGCACTTCTGAAAAGCCGCCCGCGAGCGTTGTGCTCGTGGGCGGCTTTTACTCAACTAACGCCACAAAGGCGCTTGGTTTGTCCAATAGGACGACGCTACTTGACCTCGATGAGCTCGTACTTGCTCGTGCCCAGGCCGATCTTCTCGGCGTGCGCGATGCACACGCGCCAGTCGGTGTCGGGATGCGTGATGCAGAAGGGATCCTTGGCCTGCTCGCCCTCCAGATGCTCGTGGTTGTGCTCCATCTTGGCCGCGCTATCGGTGAGCTCGGTGTTGGGCAGCGGCTCAGACGCCATGACGGCGTCGGCGCAGGCCTGGTCGATGGCGACCGGGTCGAAGCTCGCGAACATGCCGATGTCGTTGACGATAGGCGTATCGTTTTCAGGATGGCAGTCGCAGTTGGGACTGATGTCCATGGCAAGCGAGATGTGGAAGCTCGGGCGGCCGTCGACGACGGCCTTCGTATACTCGGCGATCTTGCAGTTGAGCACGTCGGCCGCGGCCTCATAACCGGGCTTGATGCAGTCCTGGTTGCATGCCGCAATGCAGCGTCCGCAGCCCACGCAGCGATCGTGGTCGATGGCAGCCACGTGCACCGTGCGAGTAGCGCCGCTGGCAAGCTCGCGCTCGCGGGTGCCGTCGAACGAGATAGCGTTGTGCGCGCAGATCTTTTCGCAGGCATGGCAGCCAACGCAGTGCTCGGTCGCGACGTTCGGCTTGCCGGCGGCATGCTGCTCCATCTTGCCGGCACGGCTGCCGCCTCCCATGCCCAGGTTCTTCATGGCGCCGCCAAAACCGGCCTGCTCATGGCCCTTAAAGTGGGTGAGGCTGATCACGATATCGGCATCCATGAGCGCCTGACCGATCTTGGCCTCGTGCACGTACTCGCCGCCCTCGACCGGGACGAGCGCCTCGTCGGTGCCCTTGAGGCCGTCGGCAATGATGATCTGGCAACCCGTAGCATACGGGGTAAAGCCGTTCTGGTAGGCGGTATCGATGTGCTCGAGCGCGTTTTTGCGGCTACCGACATAGAGCGTATTGCAGTCGGTGAGGAAGGGCTTGCCGCCCAGCTCCTTCACGACGTCCGCGACGGCGCGGGCGTAGTTGGGGCGCAAAAAGCTCAGGTTGCCCAGCTCGCCAAAGTGAATCTTGATGGCGACGAACTTGTTCTCAAAGTCGATCTGCTCAATTCCGGCGTGACGGATGAGGCGCTTGAGCTTGTCGAGCTGGCTCTCGCGAGCATGCGTACGCAGGTTAGTAAAGTACACCTTTGCCGGTGCTGCGGGTGCAGTTGCGGTCATAGATATATCCCCTCGGTCTATATGGCGTTACAGACATAAGAGGATGGTACCCGCTGAAGTAGGGTCAAAGTCAAGCGCGAAACCTAGTCGTTGGGGACAGACTTAAATGACTGAAACCACTCATTGGGGACGGACTTAAATGAGTGCCTCGTCACCTGGCAGCTAGGGACGTTCCTTTCCTGCTGGATGGCGAAAGAGCGTCCCCAGCGACTAGTCATTTAAGAACGTCCCCGATGACTACTCTTGCTTCGGTTCGTGCCCCCCGCGTGCGGGCGGTTCTCTATTCCTGGACCTTCAGCGCCTCGGAGAGGCTCACGCGCTTGACGGAGCGCGTGTGCAGCAGCGCCACGACCAGGTAGGTCGCAAAGCCAATGCCGACGCATGCAGCCATGGACCAAGCGGGCACGTAGATCTCGATATTGCCGTTGTAGGCGAGCAGCATGGAGCGGAAGATAGCCGTGAGCGAGCCAATAATGACCGGCAGGCTCAGCACGAGCGACGCCACCACGCACAGTGTGATCGAGCGGATGTACAGATGCGAGATCTCGCTATCGCGATAGCCAAAGACTTTCATATAGCTAATCGAACGGGCGCTGTGGTCGATCACAGCCTTGGTCAGCAGGTACATAAACAGCAGGAAGATGAACACCGCAAGCCCAACCATCATGCCAATCATTTTGCTCATCATGCCGATGAACTGGTCGCCCACGGCGCGCATGTCGTCGGGCGTGGTGTCGCCGGCAAAGTAACGAGCATCGAGGTCGAGCTTCTCGTCGCTCACATAGCCGTTAAAGTAGGCGGCGTCGTTGCCGAACAGCTCGTTAAAGTCGTCGATACTCATATAGATATTCATGTCCGACTTGGAGCCCCAGGCACAGTCCTTGCCCGCGTACTCAAGGGAATAATGCTCCCCCTCGTACTTGTCGATGAGCGTGACCTTCTGGCCCTCGCTCCAGCCAAACTTGTCGAGCAGGCCGCCGCCAAAGACGACGCGCCCATCGCCAACGTTGAGGTCTTTCCAATAGCGCGAATCGGGCGAGATGCCGTAGACGGAAATCGTCTCCTCGCCATTACCATCGCCGCGGTCGTATTGCAGCTGGTAAACGGCATATTTCTCGGTCTGCGCAATCTTGTCTGCACCGTTATCGGTCGTGTTAACCGGGTGAATGTCGTCGTTGTCAGTGTCGATCTTAGAGGCCTTGTCGATCAGGTCGATAGCCTCGTCGCGGTCGCAGCCGAGGGCATCGGCAAGGTCATCGAGGCGCGCATAAAGCGCATCCTTCTTGTCCTGGACCTTGGCAAGCGCATCCTGCGCTGCGGCCAGGCTCTCGGCAGACGGAGCGCTGGTCGCGGCATCGGCTGCTGTCTGCGCCGCATCGGCCGCGTCGTCAAGCTCGTCATCGGCATCCTGAGCGGCGGAAAGCAGCGCGCCGTCAACCGACTGCAAGCGCTCGAGTGCCGACCACTGCTCGCGCTCCTCGGCAGTGCCCTCGAGCTCCAGCGGCGCCTTGAGCGTGTACTGGTGCTCGGCGACCAGGCTTGTCTCCAGGTTGTCCGCGTAGTGCGTCATCGTGGGCAGAATCGCCAGGCCAAAGAGCAGCAGCAGCGAGGCAAACGCAATGCCCACGAAGAGCGTGGCGAAGTTGCCCAGGTTGCGCAGGAAGATGCGCAGGCGGAAGCGCGAGACAAAGCCCATGCGCTCCGGCAGCTGCAGACCGCGCTTGGTGCCCGATTTGCCGCTCGCCTCGTGACGAAGGAATTGCAACGGCGTCTTGCCCATCTTGCGAAGCAGACCCACCAGCGTGATGAGGATGAGCGCGGCGGCGGGAACCACGGCGCACTTCACAAAGATCTCCCAGCTCCAGTACACCTGGAAGGGCGGCAGGCTGTACGAACCGTAATAGAGGCTGCGCATGGGCTCAGTAAAGAACACAACGCCGAGCGCAGTGCCCAAAAGCGCCGCGACCACGCCCACGATGGCGGGAAGCGCAAGGTAGTGCAGCACGATCTCGCGTCGACGATAGCCGCTGGCGAGCAGCGTGCCGATGATGGCGCTCTCCTCCTCAATGGTGGCGTCGGTGAGGACCACAAAGACGAACGCCATGATCACGATGATGATGTCGAGCAGCGTCATCCACATCATGGAGTCGCCGTCTACGTCGTCGCGTGCGTAGCCAATGCCCTGGTTGGAATCGGCGTCGATCAGATCGTCCACGCGCGCATCGGCGTCGGTCAGTGCCTCGACCATATCTTGCTCGGCGTCGATGCGGTCCGCGGTGGGGAGGTCGCGATCGGTAAAGGTGAAGGAGCAGGTGTAGGCGGGTGCGCCGCCGGCATCTTCGAGCGCGGCAAAGCCGCTATCGGTGACCTCGGCCACGCCGTACGTGATGGTGTTCACCGTAAAGTCCGAATTGTTGAGGAACAGCGCCTGGCTATCGGGCTGGGTCATGATGCCGCAGATGATGTAGGTGCGGCCCTCAAGCTCGACCTTATCGCCCACGGCGAGGTCGTTGTTGGTGGCGAAGACACGGTCGATGGCTACCTCATCGTCCGTCTTGGGCTCCTTGCCCTCACAGTAGGACGCGATATCGACCTTGGTGCGGTGCGCATAGGTGCGCAGCGTGCGCTTAGTGCCGTCGTCGCCGGCGGTCTTTTTGATGATGGCGTCGATGGAGAAATTCTTGTAGAGCGTAACGCCGCCGACGTCGCCGGCTGCATCCTCGGCCGCCTTGAGCTGGTCTTTGGTGGCCTCGAAGGAGGTGGTCACGCGGCCGTCCTCAATCGTGTACGCATCGCGCATGTCGTCGATAAGGCAGCCGATGGAATGCGCCGCGAGTAAAAAGCCCGAGGTGAGAGCGATGCTTCCGCACATAAGCAAAAAGATGCCCAGGTACTTGCCGATATTGCGGCGCAGCTCGCGCGGGAGACGTTTTGCGAGAGGTGTCATGGCGCCGCCTACCAATCGAGTTCGGCGGCCGCGACGGGCGACTCGTTGAGCTCATCCTCGACGATGCGCCCGTCGCGCAGGCGCAGCACGCGATTGGCCATGCGCGCGATGGCGGCATTGTGGGTGACGATGATGATGGTGCAGCCGTAGGTGCGGTTGACATCCTCCATGAGCTGCAGGATTTCCTTGGACGTCTTGTAGTCAAGCGCGCCCGTGGGCTCGTCGCACAGCAGCAGGCCCGGATTTTTGACGAGCGCACGGCCGATGGCGCAGCGCTGCTGTTGGCCGCCCGAGACCTGGCGCGGGAACTTGTTGCGGTGCTCGTAGAGACCCAGCGAACGCAGCAGGTCGTCGATGTTGAGTGGCTTTTTGGACAGGTGCGCCGTGACCTCGATGTTCTCCTTGATGGTGAGATCGGGCACCAGGTTGTAAAACTGGAAGATAAAGCCCAGCTCACGGCGGCGATACTCGCCCAGGTCGGCAGGCTTGAGCACCGTGAGGTCGCAGCCGTCCACCATGATGGAGCCGCCGTCGGCATCCTCCAGGCCGCCGATCAGGTTGAGAAAGGTCGACTTGCCCGAGCCCGAGGGTCCCAGCATGACGCAGATCTCGCCGCGATTGATGGACGTGTCGATGCCATCGAGTACCGTCAGGCGCGCATCACCGTCGCCGTAGTGCTTTTTGAGATCCTCAACCTGGACGTAGACTTCCTGCGTTGCCATGGTATCCCCCGTTGTTAGCCTCGTACTACTTTATGAACGTAATAGTAAACCTTGGCGAACTATTTTGGGGCGAGGCCTAGGATTTATTTCAGACTAGGCGCGGGATTTGGCGCGTGAGAGGGCCAGGCCTACGGCGGCAATGGCGACGGCGAAGAGCACGGTGACGCCCAGGTCGCAAGCGATGTCACCCAACACGGTGGACGTCAGATCCGAAGCGAGCGCCTTGCCAATCGCGTCGTTCACCCAATACGTCGGCACAAAGTGCGCCACCGTCTGCACGGCCGAGCCCATCAGCGACAGCGGCATCCAAGCGCCGCCCAAAAACGTCATGAGCATGCCGAGCAGGTTGCCCACACCGTTAAGCAGCTCCTCGCGCGCACCCAGGCTCGACAGCGCAAAGCCAACGGCCAGAGGCGTGCACGCCAGGGCAAACGTCGCCGCCAGCGCCAGGCACACACGACCCACGCCGACCTCGGCAACCGCGCCGGCAAAGCCCACGACGCCCATCATGCTCGACACAAACCAGATGCAGACGGTGAGCACTGCGGCAGCCGCGAACACGGCAAGCGAGCGCTGGCGCTCGGAGACCGGGCCGGCATCCATACGACGTACGCGCTCGGGCTCGTTCATGCCCGAGAACACCAGCCCCACCGATACGATGACCGACGAGATAATCGCGTACGCGCCAAAGTTGAAGTACGACTCGAGCGTGGCGGCGGCTGTCGAGTCGACCTTGACCTGCTCGATCTGGACCTCGGCGCGCTTGGCGGCGGCATGCTCAGCGGCCTTGGCGACACTGCCATTAGAGGCAGTGGGCTCAAGCGCCGCCGCAGCGCCCACGAGCGAGATCCAGCGCGAGGCCTCGGCAGACGAAAGCGCCGCCGCCATGGTGCCGGCACCGTAGGTCACATCGAGCTTGGGCAGGGACTCCCCCGCGCGGGCGGCTGCAACAAGATTGCCCTCAAACCCCTCCGGGATAAAGAACACGCAGTCGGCGCTACCTTTGGCGCTGTTGCTCTTGGAGAGCGCGTCCGCAAGGTCGTAGGTGTCGTCGCCGACGCCCGTGACCAGCTCAAAGCGCGAACCCAGATGCTTGGTAAGCGCACGCGAAAGGTCGCTGTCGTCGCGGTCGACCACAATCACGTTGGCATCGTAGGGCTTGTACTCGGTGAGCTGCGACGAGTTCCAGCTCACCGATGCCGCGATGAATACGCCCATCAGCGAAATGAACACCGTATAGATGAGCAGGTAGAACGGGTGCGCGAGCGCCATGCGAAGCGCGGTCTTAAAGGTGCTCATAGCGGCTCCTTCCAAAGATCAGCGTGGCGGCGGCAACGAACAGCAGCGCCATAAGGACCAGTGCGCCGGCGCGAACGGCAAAGGGGCCCAGGTCCTCAAAGAAATACAGGCGGTTGAACATGTCGCAGATAAGCTTGACGGGGTTGAGCCAGCACTCGGCCGGGCAGGCGCGGGCGACGTCGTCGGCAAGCGCCATCGCCGGCTCGCCGTAGAGGCCGGCGAACAGGGCGCACGTGGTAGCAAAGCCCGTAAGGATGCCGGACTTGGACGCCTTGCCGCCCTTAACGGGAAGCGTACCCACAAAGAGCCCCAGGCCCGTGGCGGCAAGCGCGGAAGCGGCGCCGCCCACCAGACACAGCCCCTCGCGCCCGCCAAAGTCGACGCCCACGACCAGGCGCACGTAGCCGATTGCGATCGCCATCGAGGCGAAGGAAACCAGCCACGAGCCGACAAAGATGCCGGCCAGCGACGCCGTCTTGGAAAGACCGCCCACGCAGCGACGCGCGCCAAGGCCCGACAGATTGGGCTGCAAATCGACGACGCTCAAGGCGGCAAACTCGGCAGACATCATCGCGACCAGGCCAAAAAGCGCGTAATAGTAGATGACCGTGCCGTCGGGCGTGGTGCGCGTAAGGCTCACGCGACGGGTGCCGCCCTCGAGCGACAGGGCGCGCGCAACCGCCTCGGGGTCGGCAAGTGCCGCCGGGTTGTCCTGGGCAATCTGGGACATGAGCTCGGCATTTTGTGTATACGAGCTTGCCACCGTCTCCAGGATGCTGCGATCGGTGAGCACCGATGATGCGCGCGAGCTGTCGTAGCTCGATAGCAGTGTGAGCTTGGGTACGCCTGCGTCGTCGACCGTATAGATGCCCGCAACCTCGCCGGCCTTAAGCGCACGGTTCGCATCGGCTGCGTCGTCGAGCTCGTGGATCTCGAGCAGCTGATCGTTGTCTTCCTTGGCAAGCGACGTCGCCACGCCCTTAAAGGTCGAAGCGTCCCAAGCCTCGTCCGCCACGACGGCAACCGGCACCGGGTCGATCTTGCCGTCGGAGCTGAGGTTCGCAAACATAAACATGAACATCGTGGAAAGTGCGATGGGAAAGAGAGCGCCCCAGACCCACGTGCTCGGCCGGCGCAGCAGCGTCTTGACCGTGGTGATGATGGTGTTGAACATGACTGCCCCCTAGTCGCGCAGCTCGCGGCCGGTGATCTCGAGGAACACGTCGTTGAGGGTCGGTGGCTCGCTCCACACGCGGCCGAGCGCCACATCGGCGGCGCGCAGCGTGTCGAGGATGTCGACCAAATTGTGCGGGCTCGCTTCGCAGGTGCAGACGAGCTCGCCGCCGGACAGCTCGACGCTGAGCACGTGCTCGAGGGCGCGCAGGCGCTCGACCGTGGCGGTCTCGACGGCGCCGACCTCGACGGTCACGCGCTCGCCCATCTGGATCATGCGCTTGAGCTCGTCGTTGGTGCCCTGCGCCAGCACGCGCCCGCCGTCCATGATCATGATGCGGCTGCAGATTTGCTCGACTTCCTCCATGTAATGGCTGGTATACACCACCGTGGCACCTTCGTCGCGCAGGCGGCAAATGCCCTCCAGGATGGCGTTTCGGCTCTGCGGGTCGACCGCCACCGTGGGCTCGTCAAAAAAGATCAGCTCGGGCTTGTGCGCGATGCCGCAGGCGATGTTGAGGCGACGCGCCAGGCCGCCCGAGAGCTTGCCGGGGCGAAACTTGGTAAAGTCGCCCAGGCCGACAAAGTCGATCGCCTCGTCCACCAGCGCGCGGCGGCGCTTGCGGTCGCTAACGTAAAGGCTGCAGAAATAGTCGATGTTTTCGCGCACGGTGAGCTCGTCGAACACCGCCACCTGCTGCGGCACCACGCCGATGCGGCGCTTGAGGTCGTAGCGGGCGGGCGTCATGGGCTCGCCGAACAGCTCGATGGTGCCTTTGTCGTAGGCAAGCAGCTGCAGGATGCAGTTGATGGACGTGGTCTTACCCGAGCCGTTGGGGCCCAGCAGGCCAAAGATCTCGCCGGGGGCGATGCTCAGGTTAAAGTGGTCGAGCGCAATCAGGTCGTCGTAGCGCTTGACGAGGTTTTCGACGTGGACGATATCTGTCATGAGGCGGCCCTTCTGTTGGTTGCGGCCCGGTACGATTGCATCATCGCAGGAGCCGCCGGCGCGCACCAGTGAGCTTTGTCACGAGTGCGGGGCTTGGTCGTGCGACCTGCCGACGCCCCCGATTTGCCGCGCGGGAGGAATGTCACGGTTGCTCCGGGTGGCGCCTCCCCCGTGCGCGGCATCGCGTACAATACCCGTATGAACAGGCTATTCGACAAATCGATCGTGCTGGCGTGCTGTATCGTAGCCGCCACGGGCCTTGCTGTGGACGCTCGTCTGGTTGCGGCGTTTTGCCTTGGCGTTATTGCCACCTCACTGGCCGAGGTCGCACAGGGAAACCGCGCCCATCGCGCGAGCGAGGCCGCGAGCTACGCTTACATCATCGCGGCCGTCTTCGTGCCGTCATTTATGCCGTTCGCACCCCTTGCCTTCTATGACATCGTGCGACGCGTGCGCCGTGAACGCATCTGGCCCGCGCTGGCGATTGGCGCCGTGTTTGTCTGCGCGCTTGTCGCGGACCTTCGCGGCGGCGCGCTCACCACCCGAACGCTGCTGCTAACCGCCATCCTTTCGGTCGCCGCCACGTTACTGTCGCTGCGCACCGCGCAGCTGGAGCGCGAACAGGAACGCATGCGTCGCACCTGCGACAAGCTGCAAGAACGCGCCCTGGCACTCGAAGCACGCAACCGCGACCTCACCGACCGCCAGGACTACGAAGTCGAGCTCGCGACGCTCGCCGAACGCGCCCGTATCGCGCGCGAGATCCACGATAACGTCGGGCACCAACTCACGCGCGCTTCACTGCAGGCCGAAGCCCTACGCGTGGTCCACGCCGACGAGCCTGGCGTCGCCGCCGATTTCGCCGACGTTAAATGCACGGTTGACGAGGCGCTCCAGCTTGTGCGCACCAGCGTCCACGCGCTCAACGACAACGCTGTCGACCTTTCCGTGCAGCTCGAACGCATTGTCGAAGGCGCGTGCTCGGACGGCAGTCCGCAGATTGAGCTTGAAGTTATGACCGAGCATGCACCCGCAAACGTCGCCAACTGCTTTGCGGCGGTCCTGCGCGAGGCGCTCTCCAACAGCTTGCGCCACGCTTGCGCCCAGACCGTCACTGTACGATGCATGGAGCATCCGTCATTTTACCAGCTCATCGTTACCGACGATGGCGCGGGCGGGGTCCAAGCAAACAGCCGCGGTGCCGCGGAGGGCATGGGGCTCGCCTCCATGCGCGAGCGCATCGAGGCGCTTGGCGGCACCTTCACCGCCGGCCCGCGTGTCGGCGCCGGCGGCTGGCGCGTGTTTGCCACCGTTCCCAAACAACAAGGAGATGAGGACCGATGAGGCTCATCGTTGTCGACGACGACCGTCTGGTGGTCGATTCACTCAAGATTATCCTGGGCGCTCAGCCGCAGATAGAGGTGGTGGGCACCGGTGCCGACGGCGACGACGCGGCGGCGCTCTACGCCGAGCACGCACCCGATATCGCGCTGCTCGACATTCAGATGCCAGGGCGCGACGGCCTTTCGGCGGCACGCGAGATCCTCGAGCGCGACCCTTCGGCGCGTGTGGTGTTTCTGACGACATTCTCGGATGACGAGTACATTGTGTCGGCGCTCAAACTGGGCGCGCGCGGCTACTTGATTAAAACCGACGTCGCTGCCATCCCTCCCGCGTTGACACAGGTCATGGACGGCAAACGCGTACTCGAGGGCAAGGCGATCGAGGATATCGACTTTGATGGGGCGGGGTCCGAGGCCGACACGCCTCGCCGGCCCGCGGCCTTTGTCAGCCTGACCGACCGCGAGTTCGAAGTCGCAGAGCTCATCGCCCGCGGCCTCGACAACAAGGAGATTGCTGCCACCGCCTATATGGGCGAAGGCACGGTACGCAACCACATCAGCTCGATCCTTGCCAAAATGGGCCTGCGCAACCGCACCCAAATCGCCATCGCCTATCTGCGAGGGTAATTACCCAACGGCCGACCGCCCCGGCATAGCAAAATGGCTGCTACCGATTTAATGCCATTTCAAAACTATACCGGTTTACTACGATGAATCGCCCGCCTTCGACCACGGTAAATTGCGCGCTTGCAAAACCGCAGGTAGAACGCTTGCAATATTTAGAAAAATGCAGTCATGGTCGGGAATGTCGAATTCATCGTAGTAAACCGACATAGTTTTGTTCGGGCGGCCCTGCACGAGTGCCCCTGCAAGCCTCGCGGGACCAAAATGATCCGTCTTCCTCCGTCCCCAAGGGATCAGCCGGAACCGCGCGCCACGAAATCGGCCCATCTACTACGTTTGACTCGATACCCCTGACCATACCTTCGTTTTGAACAAAACCGCAGGCATTCTACCTGCGGTTTTGTTTTCGCGCTTTTTGGCATGGTTGGGGTAAGGGGCTAAACGTAGTAGATGGGCCAGCTTCGTGGCAGGCCCTTCTCGCCTACGCACAAAAGCGCCGCCACGGAGGAGGGAGATGCCTCCGTGGCGGCTGGGGGTAGGAGTAGGTCGGAATTTAGCCCTGCCGGCCGCCCGGGGCCTTTTGGCCCCGGGCGCTGTCGACGTGCCTAGCGCTTACGGATACCCCAGACCAGGGCTCCGACGCCGGCCATGGCGATGACAAATGCCATAAGCAGAGCGGCAGCCTGCTGGTCGCCTGTGGTGGGCAGGAAACCCTTGACCGTCTTGACGATGTTCGTCACGGTCTTGGGCGTGCCGGGGTCGGGCGTCGGCACGGGCGTCTCGGGCTTCTTGTACGTGTTGTTGAACACGATACCCTCGACGCTCTTGTCGCCCTTGGTAAAGGCAACGTTCGCCTTGAGGTTGCCCTCGCCGTCGTCGACCACGTTGACGGTCGCGGTAAAGACGGACTTGTCGTAGGTCATACCGGCCTCGTCGCCCTTGACCTCGCTGATGGTGTAGACGTACGTACCAGGCTCGTCGTACTCGAACTTGTCGAAGTTGATCTTGCCGTCGGCATCGTTGGTGACGGTGGACTCGATGTCCTCGCCAACGAGCTTAAAGCTAAACTCGTCCTTCTTGAGCTCGCGTCCCTCGAGCACCTTGATGGCGCCGATGGAAACCTGCGTAGGCATGGCGTGATACTTGTTGGTAAAGCCAGCCGACTCGGTGGTTCCCTCGAGCTTGTGCGTGGCGGTCAGCGTGCCGTCACCATTGTCGGAGACGGTGGTCACGACGGTGTAGGTCGTGCTGTCATAGGCGACGCCCTTGTACAGGCCGAGCGCGTTGGGGCAAGCCTCGCGTAGCGTGTACGTGTGCGTGCCGGGTGCCTCGTAGCGAATCGGGCTCAGCGTCACGGTGCCGTTAGCGTCGTTGGTGCCGTTAGCGACAACCACGTCGTCCTCGAGCAGCTCAAACGTGAACTCGCCTGCTGCAAGGTCGCGTCCAGTCAGGCGCTTGACTGTCTTGACCTGATCGGTCACGGACGAATCGGTAGGTGCCACGCCGTAGGTGTTGATAAACGTGAAGGCAGCACCGTCGTCGCCTTCGCGCTTGACGCTCAGATGCCCGGCACCGTCGTCAGACACGGTGTAGGAAACCTTGCGCGTGGCGTTGGTGTCATTGGTAACGCCAGGGGCACTACCGGACTCGGTCACCGTGTAAGTAAAGGTGTGCGAGCGCGGAGCGGTGGGGGCTGCGGGCTCGGGCTCGTCGCTGGGCTCGTCGGCGTTGGCATCGGTGTCGGCCTCTTCAGCCTCTGCCTCGTCGGCCTCGGCTTCGTCAGCTTCGTCTGCCTCGGCCTTATCGGTCGCATCGTCCGTCACGCCCAGAGCGCGGTTGAGGTCCTCGAGCGTAAAGTGGATCTTGCCAAAGTCCACGTTGCCGGCCGCGTCGTTGGTTGCGGTCGTGCGCCCGGGCATCGGGGCGCCGGCCTCGTCGGCGGTCACGGTAAAGGTGAACTTGCCCGTGATGTCAGCCGGGGTCAGGCCCTCGGTTGCCTGGAGCTTCTTGGCGCCGGCGAGCGCAGCGTCAACGGCGTCGGCGCCGTAGACGTTCTCGAACAAGGGCTCGACGCCGCCGTAGTCGACCGTTGCCGTCAGGGTACCGTCACCGTTGTCGACGACGATAACCTTAAAGCCAAAGCTCCACGTTGTAGCGGAAACGCCATTCGGCAGCCCGAATAAATCTTCGTAGGCCGTGTAGTTAATGGTCCAGGCAAGCTTACCGTCCTTATCGGTACGATAAGCAAGCCCAGCAGCCTCAAGATTAGCAAGCATCTTAGTGTCGTAGTGCAGCGTATCAAAGCTCACGTGCCCGCCGATATTGGGCTTGAGGTTTTCGTATGCCACAAGCTCACCCTGATAGGCGATGCCGAACCAGAACTCGCCGTCGGTCATCGGGCGGCCGGTCAGAGTCTTGGTGGCAACGACCTGAGCGGCGGTGCCGCCAGGCGTGTTGGTCGTAGCGCTGTAACTGTTGTGGAACGGCACCAGGGCCTTCTCGACCTTGTTCTCGCCACTCTTGTGGACCGTCTCATGCGTGCCCTCGGGACCGCCGGAAACGGTCGTCGTAGCAGTGAGCGTGCCGGCGGTGTCGTCGGCGATGGCGATCGTCACCGTGCGCACGGCGTCGTCGTAGGTGTAACCGGGCTGGCCGTCGTTCTTCTCGGCCACGGTGTACGTAAAGGTCTTGCCGGCGTCAGCCTGCGTAAATATAACCTCATGACCAGCCAGAATGTCGATCAGTCCGACCGTTGCCTCTGCCGCTGCGGGAGACTTGAAGCTATTAGCCCCGGGCAGCAGACCGAGCGCGCGAGCCGAAGCGTCGTCAGCAGGTGTCACGGTAAAGGTGAACTGACCCTCGGTCATGGGGCGGCCGTCCAGATACTTGCTGAGCCACAGACCGCCGGCAGCGGTGTAGTTAAGCTCAGTGCGGTACGTGTTGGTAAAGCGTCCGTTTTCCTTCTTGGTGACGTTGGCGGTCAGGCCGCCATCGCCGTTCTCGGTCACGGTCACTTCGGCGGTTGCGACATGCGCGTCATACGTCATGCCGACCGTGCTGCCCGCGTTCTCGCGAATCTCGTACTTATAGGTTCCGGCAGCAGCGTAGTGAATCTTGCCGAACTTGATGGCGGCGATGCCGTCCTTCGCGTCCTTCTTGCTCACGGTTACGGTTGCGGGATCGGGCAGCGGGGCGCCTTCGGGGGCGGTGATGGTAAAGCTGAACTCGTCCCCATCCGTCCAGTCGCGGCCGCTGATGACCTTGTTCAGGTCAAAGTCGAGCCCTGCATCGAGCGGGGTCACGCTGTAGGAGTTCTTGAATTCGGCCGGCTCGGTGCCCTTCAGGACATGCTCGGCCTTGAGGGTGCCGTCGCCGTTGTCCGTGATGGTGGTCTCGATAGTGTATTTGGCGGTGCTGTAGGTGATGCCCTTGCTGGTGGTTCCGCCGTTGACCTCGCGTAGCGTGTAGGTGTGCTTGCCGGCCTTGGTGTACTTCACGGCGTTCATCGTGATGTTGCCTTCGGCATTGTTGGTGCCGGTGGCGACGACCTTGGCGTCCTCGCCCTCGACGAGCTCGAAGGAGAACTCGCCTTCCTTGAGATCGCGCCCGGTCAGGACCTTGGTCGCCTTGATCTCGTCGGTGACGCTGAACTCGTTAGGATTCGGCTTGTAGCTGTTGTTGAACTTCGCCTCGTTGGCGCCTTGCAGCTCGTGCTTGACCGTGAGCTTACCATTGCCGTCATCGGTAACGGTCGTCTCGATGGTGTAGGTCTTACCGTCGTAGGTGATGCCGTTGCCGGCGTCGCCCGGGACCTCGCGCAGCGTGTAGGTGTGCTTGCCGGGCTCGTTGTAGGTGATCTCGCTCATCGTGATCTTGCCGTCGGCGGCGTTCTTGCCGGTGGCGACGACCTTGCCGCCCTCGACGAGCTCGAAGGAGAACTCGCCTTCCTTGAGATCGCGCCCGGTCAGGACCTTGGTCGCCTTGATCTTGTCGGTGACGCTGGAGTTATTCGGAGTAACGCTGTAGGCATTCTCGAAGATAGCCTTCTCGACGTCCTGCAGCTCATGCTTAACCGTGAGCTTGCCATTGCCATCATCGGTGACGGCGGTCACGATGGTGTAGGCCGCGGTGCTGTAGGTGATACCGTTGTCGGCGTCGACCTTGACCTCGCGCAGCGTGTAGGTGTGCTCGCCGGCCTCGGCGTAGGTGATCTTGTCCATCGTGATCTTGCCGTCGGCCGCATTGGTGCCCTTGGCGACGACATCGTTACCCTCGACGAGCTCAAAGGAGAACTCTCCGGCCTTGAGGTCGCGGCCGGTCAGGACCTTCTTCGCGGTGATCTGGTCGGTAACGCTGGACTCGTTCGGGGCAGTGTTGTACTTGTTCTCAAAGCGCGCCGGCTTGGTGCCCTCGAGCGTATGGGTCACCTTAAGCGTGCCGTCGCCGTTGTCGATGACGCTCGTCTTGATGGTGTAGTTCGTCTTATCGTACGTAATCCCGTTGCTCATCCCCGCTTCGTTGGGGAGCTTCTCGCGCAGCTTGTAGGTGTGAGTGCCGGGCTTATCGTAAGTGATTTTGTCCATGACGATTGTGCCATCGGCAGCATTGGTGCCCCTAGCAACAACCTTATCGCCCTCGACGAGCTCGAAGGAGAACTCGCCGTCCTTGAGGTCGCGCCCGGTCAGGACCTTGGTCGCGGTGATCTGGTCCTCGACAGGCTTCACGTTATAGGCATTGGTGAACGTAAAGGCTGCGTTACCATCCGGCTTGCGGGACACCCTCAGATTGCCCTCGCCGTCATCAGTCACGGTGAAGGAAACCTCGCACGACAGCTTGGCGTCGTTGGTCACGCCAGCGACCTCACCGGACTCGGTCACGGTGTAGGTAAAGGTGTGCTCGCGCTTCTCGGGCTTCTCGCCCAGAGCCTTGTTAAGGTCGTCGAGCGTAAAGGCGATCTTGCCAAAGTCGACCTTGCCTTCGGCGTTGTTGTGCACGCTCGTGTTCGCGGGCATAGGTGCGCCCTCTTCACCGGTCACGGTAAAGGTGAACTTGCCGGCAATGTCAGCCGGGGTCAGGCCTTTAGGAACCTGCAGATTCTTCTTGCCCACAAGCGATGCCTCGGCAGGCGCGGCAGTGTAGGTGTTCACGAACTCGTTGCCGGCATCGCCGTAGACAGCCGTCGCCGTCAGGGTACCATCGCCGTTGTCGACAACGGTTACACATGCGTCAATTGCCGACACGGTGGCGCTCACGCCCGCAGGCAGCTTGCCGGTCTGCTCGGCAGCAATGTAATGAATGGTCCACGTCGGTTTGTCTGAGCTAGCATCAAGCGATGCCCTGCCTTCCTCGACCAGCTTGGCGAGCGACTTGGTCGTGTACGTCAGCGGACCGAACTCAACCTTGCCACCCTTGTTGGTTGCATTCAACAGAACCTCGTCGTGCCCCGCATAGCTCAGTGCAAACTTGAATTCGTCATCGGCCATCGGACGCCCTGAGAGCGTCTTGGTAGCCTCAAGAGTCAGCGGGGTTTCCGTCTTGGCGCTATAAGTGTTCTTGAACTCGGTCTCGCCCGAGATCTTTTCAACGTCAGCCTTAAGCCCACCCGTGGCATTAACCGCCACGGTCACCTTGAACGTGGCAACGTTATCGCTGTAGGTGATGCCACCGGCGTCGCCCTTGACCTCGCGGACCTCATAGGTGTACTCGCCCGGCTTGTTGAAGGTGATCTCGCCGAAGTCAATGGCGGCCTTGCCCTTGCCGTCCGGGTCGGGTTTGTGCACGGTCGTGTCCGTGGATGCAGGCATCGGAGCGTCATTCTTGGGCGTCGCGGAGAGCTCAAACTTAAACTCGTCCGCATCCGTCCAGCTGCGGCCCTCGAGTACCTTGGTCAGGCCAAAGCTGGCCTTGGTCTCCACCGTTGTCGGCGTCACGTTAAAGCTGATCTTGCCGTTGTTGCCCAGGTAGGAATTGACATGCGTCGCGGTCGCCTTGGCGGACACGTTGTTCCACTTGGGATTAAGAACGTCGGTCGCGGTACCAGTGTTGTTGCCGCCCACACTCTCCTTGGTGGTGTGGAGCTCGTCGATAAAGGCTAGGCGCGCGGTTCCCACGCTAAACGAAAGGTTGCCGTCCTCGTCAGCAACAATAGCGCCGTCAAACTTCGCAGCGTCGCCGCCGATAAACTCGATGACGGCAGAGGCGGGCTTGGCCTCGCCGTTTTCGCCCTGCTCCTCAAACTCATCCTTGTAGTAATAGGTGCCGGTATCTGCCAGCGAATTCTTTGCAGGCTGCGTGCAATCCTTGTCCGTGTAAATGGGCGTCTGCTTCTGGAAGTAGTAGTAGCGGTTGGTGTCGGCCGGCTCAAAGGTCGCAACCGTATTGCCCAGATCGCCGGCAGCCCACTTGTTCGCGTAGAAATTCACGGTCTTGGCGCCGTTGGCAACGGTCGTATTGTTCTCGATGTAATCCTTGAGCCCCGTTACCTTCTCGGGCGTAAACAGGTTGTCGAGCGCAGTGCTCTTCACGCTCGAGGTGTACTTCACGCGGATAGGCTGAGCGCTGTCGACCGAAAGCTTGCCGTCTACGGTCTTAAAGTGGCTCAGCGGAATCAACGACGCAGGAATGCTGACCGTTACGACATCGCCCTTCTGGGGATTGTCATCACCAGCACGCTGCACGGTAATGAGCAGGTCTTTTGCCTTGCCGGTGAACTCGTAGGTGTCGGTATTGGTTTCTTTATTGACCGTTTTGTCCGTCTTGGTAAACGGCGTGCCGTTGATGACGACCTCGGTGAAGCCGTCGACCTGCATAAAGTCGCCCAGCTCGTCGGTAAACGTGATGTAGCCGGACTTGGTCTCGTCGTAGCCCTTATGGATTTCGGTCGGATAAGGCGCCTCCGATGTGATGGCCTGTGAGATGTCGTCAAAGACCTTCTTGAGCTCTTCTGCATTGGTCGCCGACTTGTAGTAGTCGGAGTTTTCAGCGCGTGCACCATGAGCATCCCATGCCGTGGCATTGGGGTAGTTGCTCGAAACGGCCTGCATGAACTTGTTCTCTTTTTGGCTTTTTCCCGAATCCTGGATACCAGCACTGGGGTTCGCGCCATCAAAGATGCCGATAGTATAAACGGTGGCCTTGCTGTCCTTCATGTTCTTGGCAGCCGTCACAGCAGCGTTGGCGACACCCGCATCGAAATTATTTTGCTTTGTTGGCGTACCGTCGGTAAAGAACACAATAATCTTCTTGGCGTCTTTGCGGCCATAAGTGGTAGTGATTTTCTCGGCCAGCTCTAGGCCATAGTCGGCGCGCGTGGCGCCGGCAGGCTGAATTTGATTAATTGTATTCTTCTTGAGATCATCCGCATTGCTGTCGGAACAGTAGGTCAATTCTTTCATAACCTGGGTGTAATTGTAGGAGTACCCTCCGTCGCGATACTTATTGTTGCCGATATCGTTGGACTTCTTGCCCGCAAACTTAACAATGGCAACCCTATGCTGCCTATCAACACCCTCGATAGCCTCGTTTTGTTTGGCGATGGTATCGATAAAGCTGTTCGCAGCGTTCTTCAGTGCATCGATACGCTTGGTGCGATCTCCGCCACCCATAGGATCATCCATCGAGCCAGATGCATCCAGCACCATCACGATGTCGAGCGGCGTAGTAACCGTAACGGTTGAATTAGACGTCGAGGACATGGCCGAAAGCGTGGTCAGAAAATCCGACTCTTCGTTTTCCTCAGTTGCCTCGACCGTCTTGTCGGTCCAGATTCGACCGACGTTTTGAGTCGTTACTTTATTACCGTTGTGACCGGCCGCCCAGATTTCCCAGCGTCCGCTGGTGTCGGGATCGACGACGACCTTTCCGCTCATTGTCGGTCCGTCCATTCCGGTGCTGGACCTGGCGTTGGCCTCGGGCAGCATGGCAAATGCTGCAGCCGGCAACACCAGCACCACGGCCAGCATCACCGCCAAGAGACCCCTCGTGTACTTACCCATCGCGTCTCCCTTCTCGCGGTCTCAGACCTTGCATCAGCCTAAAGTTACGGAATGAGACACAATTAGGGCAGGTGACACATGTTCCAGATTCTGTTTTGGACGTGAGACAAATGTCTCACCAAAGTTGAGACACGGCGTTTTCGCAGGAAAACGGGTGCGACTCGAAGCCGACAGGCCAAAATGACCCGTTTTCCTCCGTCTCCGGGGGATCAATTGGTGGCGCTCGCCACGAAACTGGCCCATCTACTACGTTTGACCCGATACCCCCGACCACAACCGCGTTTCATGAACAACCGCAGGCGTTCTACCTGCTGTTTTGTTTTTGCGCTATTCGCCATGGTTGAGAGTAGCAGCCCAAACGTAGTAGATGGGCCCATTTCGTGGCAGACGGGTCACGTAGCAGTCCCCGCAAGGCCAAAATGATCCGTTTCCCTCTGTCCATGGGAGATCAATGGCTGTCACCGGTATGGTGGCATTTCAAAAGTATGCCGGATTACGGGGCCAAAATCAGGAACCTCATCCATGCCCCCTACTTTTGAAAAATGGCAGGCCATCTACCTGCGGTTTTGTTTTTGCGATTTTCTGTATGGTCGGAGGTTCGCTATCCAGCCCCGTAATCCGGCATAGTTTTGTTCGCGACGGTACAACCGTGCGTTCACGCGCGGGGCCGGTGGGGCATTTTTGCCCCACCGGCCCCTGTTCCAGCGCTATTCCGGCTTGGTTTCTACCGTGGGAGTCTTATCCGCCGCAACTGGAGTGCGGGCGGTGTCCATAGTCAGGCAGTGTTTGGGACAGCTCTCGATGCACTCACCGCACACCACGCAGGCGTACGGGTCGATCGACCACGTTCCGCCCTTGCGATCGACCGCGAGCGCGCCCGCCGGGCAGCGACGCGCACACATGCCGCAGCAGATGCACACGTCCATATCATTGACGATATGTCCGCGCAAGCGCTCGGGCGCCGTCAGCTCCTCCTGCGGGTAGCACACCGTTACCGGCTGCTTGACCATAGAACCCAAGGCCGTCTTGGCAAATGTCAGTAAACTCATGCCGCGCCTACCTTTCCGTGCAGCTGATGCAAGGGTCGATGGTCAGGATAATCATGGGCACGTTGGCAAGAAGCACGCCCTGCAGCGCATGCGTCAGACCCGCCAGGTTTTGCGACGTCGGCGTGCGCACGCGGAAACGGTCCAAGTTCTTGGTGCCGTTGCCACGCACATAGTAGTACGCCTCGCCACGCGGCTGCTCAATCACAACCTCGCCGCGTGCGCCGTCAGCCGGTGTGAGCTTGGTGCGTCCGCCGATACCGTCGTGCGGAATCTTGCCCACAAGCTCTTTGATGATGTCCATGGCCTGCGTAACCTCGGCACAACGCACCTGGCAGCGGGCATAGCAGTCGCCATCGGTAGCGATAATCGGCTCAAACGTGGCCAGGTCTGCATAGGCGCCATCGCCAAACATGCGCACGTCGTAATCCACGCCCGAGGCGCGTCCAAACGGGCCGACCATCGACAGATCCAGCGCGTCCTTCTTGCCGATCACGCCCACGCCATGCAGGCGCTCGCCGCAGCTATTGTCGTCCAAAAACGTATGCACCAGGGCCTCGTAGTCGGGACGCATGGCATCGAGCGTCTGGACAATACCCGCCAGCTCGGAGTCCTCGATGTCGTGCTTAAGGCCGCCGATCTCGTTGATCGACAGAATCACGCGGCCGCCGCAGGTGCTCTCAAAGATCTTGAGAATCTGCTCGCGCAGCGTCCACGACCGATAGAACAGCGCCTCAAAGCCAAAGGCATCGGCGAGCAGGCCCAGCCACAGCAGGTGCGAGTGAATACGCGAGAGCTCGTGCAGAATGGTGCGGATATACTGCACACGACCGGGCGCTTCGATGCCGAGCATGCGCTCGCAGGCGCTGGCATAGCCGCAGCTGTGGCCCACGGCGCAGATGCCGCAGATGCGCTCGGCGATGTAGCCAAACTGATGCATGTCGCGCTTTTCGGTGAGCTTCTCGAGTCCGCGGTGCACAAAGCCGATCTGCGGAATTGCCTCGAGAACGCGGTCGTCCTCGATCACCAGGTCCAGATGAAGCGGCTCGGGCAGCACCGGGTGTTGCGGGCCAAACGGAATAACGGAGCGATGTGCCATGGGCCTTACGCCTCCTTTTTCTGCTTGTCGCGGGCGGCCTTGGCGGCAAGCGCCGCGCGGACCTTGGCCGCTTTCTCGGGATCCATGGCGGCGAGCTTTGCCTCCATCTCGGCAGCCTTGAGCGCCGCCTTGGCAGCAGCCTCATCGTGCTGAGCATCGGAGCCGGCAGCTGCAGCGGGCTGAGCAGCAGCGCCCGCAACGTCCTCCCCCGCAGCGGCGGCCTTTTCGGCAGCGGCCTTGCGCGTCTTGGCCTCGGCGGCGGCACGGACCTTCATGGCTTTCTCGCGCGCGGCCTTCACCTCGGGTGTGATAACGCTCATGGGCTCGGCAGTCGAGACCTGGTAGAAAAAGCCCTTAAAGTCGAGCTGCATGTCGGTGATGGCAAGCCCGAACAGGTCATGCGCTTCGTTCTCAAACGGGAACACCGCCGAATAATACGAGCTGATGGACGGGATCTCCTGGTACTGATCAATTCCCTCAACCACCAGGTTCTCGATCGCATAGTTGCCGTCCCGTGCGATCTGCTCTTGCGCAGCACGAACGTTGATAAACGTATAGACCAAGCGATACGAGCCGTCGTCGACGTTGCGCTCAGCGTGCATCTGCACAAAGCGCGCGCCGACGCCCTTGAGCGCCTGGACATGCGACAGGAGCTCGTCGATCCCGACGGTGGTATAGATAGCCTTTTGCATTACTCGCCCTCCTTTGCAGCGGCGGATGCGGCGGACTTCCCGGCGGACAAATCGGCCTCGACGCCGTCACTGGCACCATCAGCCCCGGCCCCCGCAGCCACAAACCCGTCCTCGCCCAGCTCAACGCCACCGTCCCAGGCAGCGGCACCGCCCACGGTGAGCGGATCGCCGCCGGCGCGCATCACGGCCTCCTTCTGGTCCAGGATGCCGCACGCCTCAACGATGGCGTCGATCACCGTCTCGGGGCGAATGGCGCACCCGGGCGCGTATACGTCCACAGGAATCGCGCGGTCCACGCCGCCAATCACGTTATAGGCATCGCGGAACACGCCGCCCGAACACGCGCAAATGCCGCACGCCACCACGCACTTGGGCTCGAGCATCTGGTTGTAGATCTGGCGCACGACGGGCAGGTTCTGGGCATTGACCGACCCCGTCACCAAAAAGATATCCGCATGCTTGGGGTTGCCGGTGTTGACCACGCCAAAGCGCTCCGCATCGAACAGCGGCGTGAGCGAGGCCAGCACCTCGATATCGCATCCGTTGCAGCTCGAGCCGTCGTAATGAATAACCCACGGCGAGCGCGACATTTTATGATCCATGGATGCCGCCTCCTAAATAAACACGTCGACGAGGATGGGCATAAGGTTGAGCAGGCCAAACACCAGCGCCACGCCCCATCCGAGCCTAAAGCAGCTGCGCCAGGTGCTGCGTGCGAAGGTGTTGTCGATCAGCACCTCGACAAAGTACGTCGCGGCCATCACGACCAGGGCTACGACCCAGCTCACCGGGTTGTCCCAAACAAAGAACATGCCCACCCACATCAAAAACAGCACGGTCTCGCACCAGTGCATAAGGGTCATCTTGGCCAGCGTGCCGCCGCTCATCTCGGTGGCGACGCCCTGGACAATCTCCTGATGCGCGTGATGCGAATACGAAAGATCGAACGGCGACTTGCGCAGCTTGATGGTAAGCACCGCGAGCAGCGCGAGGAAAATGGGCGCGCTGTACACGATGATGGGGGCCGACTGCCCCGTCACGGCGATGGAATCAAAGCTATCGGTGGCAAGATACAGGCCCACGCTCATCAACAGAACGGCGGGCTCGTAACTCATAACCTGCAGCAACTCACGATCGGCGCCAACCTGGGCAAACGGGCTTTGCGTCGAGGCAGATGCCAGCACCACAAAGATCGCGGCGAGCGTCACCATAAAGGCGCACAGCAGCGTGTTAGAGCCCGACACAAAGATGCCGCCACCCACGACGGTAAAGATGAGCGCGCACGCCATGTAGGTATCGTCCATGGTGTTTACGCTGGCAGGGGCCTTGCGCAGCAGCTTGGCCACATCGTAGAAGGGCTGCAGCAGGCGCGGACCCACGCGGCCCTGCATGCGGGCGGACAGCTTGCGGTCGACGCCGTCGATCAGGCCACCAACCAGAGGCGCCAGCAGGGCAAACACCGCGGTGCCAATAAATATGCCCACGACGCCCGAGCCTTCAAAATACTTGCCGCGCAGCACCGAGGGCGCACTCATGGCAAGCCGCTCGGGCCCAATCCACGCGCAACACAGCAGCGCAAACAAGATAATGCTGCAGCACACGACGCTGCCCGCGGGGCCAATACGCTTCTCGCCAAGGGCGTCCTCCGAGTACCAATTGCGCTTTTCGGCCTTTACCTCGCGACCCATCGAACCGCGGAAATGGCGATATTTGTCGGTTCCCACGCCCGAAAGATATACGTTTACGTGCGGTTTGTCGCTCACGCGGAATGAAGTCAGCAGCACCACGGCGATAAAAGCCACGATAACCACCATCAGATACATGGCATCCTTGCCGATAACGTACGGCACGCGGCCAAACACCATGGCCAAGTAAGGCGACACCAGACCGCTCGAAATAACCGGGAACGCCACACAGCACAGAATCAGCAGCGCGGCGATGGTGTTGAGGGCCATCCATTCGGTCTTATGGACATTGACCTCAACGTTTTGAGCCGTGGGGTCGACGCCCGAAAGCTTGGCAAGCCACTTGCCCCAGAAGTAGAACGTCGCGGCCGAGCCAAAGGCAAGCACCATGATCATGAGCACGTTGCCGGTCTGGGCAAACGCCACCAGGGCGCCCCACTTGGACACGAGCATGCCAAACGGCGCCACAAACATGCCCATGATGCCCAGCATCATCAGGCGCGTCAGGTGCGGCATGCGGCTGAACATACCGTCCATGTCCTCGATATTGCGGCTGCCGATATGATGCTCGGCGGTGCCCACGCACAGGAACAGCAGCGATTTGGCCACCGTGTGGAACAGGATCAGGAAGATGGCGGCCCACACGGCCTCGGGCGCGCCGACACCCAGGCAGGCACTGATGAGGCCCAAGTTGGAAATGGTGGAGTACGCGAGCACACGTTTGGCGTTGCTCTGCGAGATGGCCATGAGGGCAGCGAGCAAAAACGTGATGGCACCCACACTCGTGACCATAAAGCCGGTCACGGGATAGATGGCATAGAGCGGGCTCAGCTTGACCATTAGGAACACGCCGGCTTTGACCATGGTTGACGAGTGCAGCAGGGCGCTCGTGGGCGTGGGGGCAACCATGGCGCCGAGCAGCCAAGTGTGGAACGGCATCTGTGCGGCCTTGGTGAGTGCGGCGAGCGACAGCAGGATGACCGGCATCACCAGCAGCGCGGACTGCGCGGTTCCGGCGCCGGAAAGCTCGATCATGCCCGAGATGGTCAGCGGCATGCCGTTAACGTGCAGGTACATGAGTCCGGCCAAAAACGCGATGCCGCCCAGCATGTTGAGGATGATCTGGGTGAAGGCGTTCTTGATGGCCTCGGGCGTGCGCGTGTAGCCAATCATAAGGAACGAGCACACGGTGGTGATTTCCCAGCCGCAGAACAGCCACTCAAGGTTGTCGCTCGTCACGATGACGAACATGGCCGAGAGGAACAGGAACATGAGCGCCAGGAACTGCGGGCGACGGTCGGGCGCGGTCTGCCCGCGTAGCGCGGCCTCGTGCTCGTCATGGGCCTGGAAGTCCTTCATGTAGCCCAGGGCATACACGCAGATTAGGCTGCCGACGATGCCGACGGCAAGGACCATGATCACGCTCATGTAGTCCAGGTAGAGCGGCGTCGCCGTGACGGCTTCGGCCGCAGGCAGCGTCATGGCAGCAAAGGCAAGCGAGCCCACCAGCTGGACTATGCCAAGCACCGTGGTGAGCGCGTTCCTATATTTGTACGCGTTGTACAGGATTACGGCGCACAGGATCACGTCGATGGCGGAGCTGATGATCGAGAGCGTATGCGAGGTGTCGGGGGCAACCTCAAAGCTCTGCGGACCCGTGCCAAAAAAGATGACGGCGACTACAACTGTCACCGCCATAATAATGCCGGAACCTATGAGCCCCACCGCATCGCGGGCGCGGTCACCGCGCGCGAGCAGCATGCCCAGCGCCGGTACCAGCGGAAACAGGGTAAGGAAATACAGTAGCGTCATACCATCACTCCCCCATGCAAAAACGCTGCAATTGTTTAACGTTATAGCTCAATTGAGGAGTAGCGGCGGCAGGTTTTCGGTCAACTGGGGAGTTTTAGGCGTACGGGGCAAGGGCACGTCCGCTTTGGAGCAGAGGGGTGACGCTCCCTTACCGCAACGACAGACGCGCGGGCCACTGCGCGCGGTTTATTGACCACGTTGGAGGATGTCCCGATAGGCTCGCGCCGGTCCAAAAAGTTGGCGCGGCAAGAAAAATGCGCCCCGTGGGCGCACCATCCCGTTTGCTATTCCGCCTTTTTAACGCGCGGCTTGCGACCGCGCGGCTTATCGACCAGTGCGGACTCACCGCTCTCACGGTACTGACGGCACCAAGCCTTGACCGAAGACTCGCTGGGAATCTTGTGCTTGATCATGGCCTCGCGAACCGTCAAGCCGTTTTCCAGACGGTCCTTAACCACAGCGAGCTTTACGTCGTACGAATAGGTGTGATGATGCGAACCGGCATTGAGAACGGCGTCGGCACCGCCCACGGCATACGCGCGGGCCCACTGACGAGCCGTGGCCTGGGGAATGCCAAGCTCCGCAGCGAGGGCGCGATGACCGACCCCCTCTTGGAGGATCTCGACGGCGCGCTGCCTAACCTCGGGCGCATGCGTGCGAGTCCTAGTTGCTTCCGACATACCTGCCACTTCTTAGCCTTAACCGTTAATCTGCTTTCTTACGTGCAAGTTAGATAGTAGCATTTTACTGTTTGCTCAAAGCAGTTAATTAAAATAGACGCGGCGTTATCTGGGCATTTGGCACCAAATTACGACATTTCTTTATCGATTATTTACGCTGGTAGCTGACTCGCAGCTAATCGTCATTCGCTTGTCAACAAAATTGGCATCTCTTTATGTCCTTTGGTATAGAGGATATAGTTATTAACCCCTCCCACAATATTTTTGAGTGATCTGCAAGGTAGTAGACGTCCTCACTCCTCATGATTACCGCGCATTGCCATCCACCGGAGCAAAACAAAAAGGGCGGGACCTGCTGCGCTTGCAGGCCCCGCACCGGTTGGCACCCGACGGGACACAGCCGGGCGAAACGGATCCGTGCTACCGTCCCGCCTGGCCGCGAGGTTCAACTACAGCTCGTTGGCCGCGTGATACGCCGTGCGAATGGCGCTCGCAATGTCGGCGGTGCGCTCACTCGAGCAGTCGCCCACGCAGGTCACGGGCACCGTCACGCCATCCAGGTCAAACGCGTTGGCCTTGGAGCCCACGGCCATCACCACGTAATCGCAGGCGATCTTCACCGGCTCCTCGGCGCCGTCCTCGGTGGTGCGAACAGCCTCCACGCCCTCGTCGGTAATGGCGGTCAGGCGGGTCTTCACGTGCTGCTCCACGTTGTGCTCTGCAAAGTCGCTCATAATCAGCGGCAGAATGGTCTCGGACTCGCCCGCGGCAATCTTGTCGAGCATCTCCACGATCGCCACCTCGCAGCCGTGCTGCAGCAGGTACTCGGCAGTCTCGGTGCCCACCAGGCCACCGCCAATGACGGCGACGCGGCCGCTGAGCTCCACCTTGCCGGCCAGCACGTCCCAGCTCGAAACGACCTTGTCCGAGTCGGCACCCGGAACGGGGATGACCACGTCGTGCGCGCCCACGGCAACAATCGCAGCGTCGGCGGCGTTGAGGTCCTCAGCGGTAGCGGCATGGCTGAGCTCAACCTTCACGCCCAGGCCGGGCAGAATCTTCTCGTAGTACTCAACCGAGCGCATGATCTCGTCCTTGCGCGGAGGCGCAGCCGCCAGCACAATCTGGCCACCCAGATGATCGCTCGCCTCGTAAACGGTCACGTCGTAGCCGCGCTTGGCCGCCACGCGTGCGGCCTCTAGGCCGGCGATGCCGCCGCCCACCACGGCGATCTTCTTGTCGCCCTCGCCCGGCTTAATGGCTATGGTCGCCTCGTCGCCGTTCTCGGCATTGAGCACGCACGAGATGTACCTGCGATTTTGAATCGCATCGACGCAGCCCTTGTTGCAGTTGAGGCACTCGCGAACGGGCTCGCCCGTGGCGGCCTTCAGCGCAATGTCGGGGTCGCACATGAGCGAGCGGCCGTAGGCGATGATGTCGGCCGTGCCGTCTTCCAGAATCTTCTCGCCGGCCTCGACCGAGACAACACGGCCGACGGTTGCCACCGGCACGGAAACCAGGGCCTTGACGCGCTCGGCCACGGGCAGCGTCCAGTTGTAGGGCATGGCGCCCATGGGCGGAATGGTGTCTCCCATGTTGCCGGTGTGGTTGGCCTGCGCGACCTGGATCATGTCGATGCCCGCGCCCTCGAGCAGCTTGGCAAACTCGCAGGCCTCGTCGGGCTGCAGGCCACCCTTGCCGCGCGGCGTGCCGTCGGGATTCTCCATGATCACGGGGAGCTTGTACTCCACCATCAGCTGCGGCGCGGCCTCCTTAATGGCGGCGACGACCTCCAGCGCATAGCGAACGCGGTTCTCGAACGAGCCACCGTACTCGTCGGTGCGCTGGTTGAGGATGGCCGAGCACAGCGAACCCACCAGGCGGTCGCCGTGGACCTCGATGGCATCGATCCCGGCCTGCCGCGCGCGAGCGGCCGAGGCGGCGATAGCCTCCTTGATCTGGGTGAGCTGCTCCACACTCGCCTCGTTCACAAAGTGCTGCATGTCGTGGTGCAGCTTGGCGTATGCCTGATTGCGAATCTCGTTGGACTCGGCCATCTTGGCGGCAAAGGTCTCCTCGTCGCCGGCGGCCTTGGCCTCCTGCGCGGCCTTGGCAGCGGCCATGGAGCCCATGACCATGCGGCCGACACCGGGCACGTCGTACTCGGGGTGGAACAGCTGCAGCGCAACCTTGGCACCGTGCTTGTGGACGGCGTCGGCCAGAGCCTTAAACGTGGGGATCTGGGCGTCGGTTGCCAGCTTGGGCGTGGGGCTCGCGGTCATGACGGGAGCGACGTCGCCGATGACGATGTAGCTCACGCCGCCACGGGCCAAGCGCTCGTAAAAAGCCAGGCTGCGCTCGCCGATGGAACCGTCACGCTCCTCGTAGCCGGTGGTCAGCGGCGGAAACATAATGCGGTTCTTGAGCTCAAGGGGGCCAACCGTAATGGGCTGGAGCAGCTTGGATGCAGGTGTGGTCATGGACATTCCTCTCTTGTAGGCGCGGCGGCGATGATGCCGCGTAGTTATCTAGAGGATATGGCATGGGAATATAGCAGCGCAACGGAAATCGGCGGACAGCAGGTAGCGGCAGGTGGATGGGATGAGCCCAACAGCGGGTTTTTCTCGATCTGTAACACCTAGCCGCCTAAATCGGGTCTAGATGTTACAGGTCGAGATTTTGTTTGAGAGGCCGAGAATTGGACCGAAAACACGGTCCCGAAATAACAAAAAAGCTCGCCGGCTAGGCTGACGAGCTGCAAGTTCTTGGTCGCGGGGGCAGGATTTGAACCTACGACCTCCGGGTTATGAGCCCGTAGTTTCCAAACTATTTGACACTCTTTGATACCGCTTGACACCGTTATATAAGCAGGTAGATATGCATTTCTTCCAAAAACCCCAAATATCGGTTCTGTTCAATTTCGACCAAAATTCGACCACTGAAAACTTGACTTCCGCCACTGCGTGGCATACGCTCGGAGCAGCGCACCCGAAGCGCCCGCTTCACGGGCCGCACGGGCGTGCTGCTCCGAGCGTATGCCACGCAGCCATGGAGTCACACTCGTATTCATTTGACCAAAGGATCGGCACATGAGCAGGCCTCTTGTCGTTGGTAAGGGAAGCGCCCTTAAAAGCAAGACGCAGAAAAACGTCTACTATATCAGGCACAACATGGGCAAAGACCCCGTTACCGGCAAATATAGGTACTCACCTCGCCGAAAGGTCTATGCGAAGAACAAGTCGGAATTGAGAGCCGAGCTCGAAGCATATAAGGCTGAGCTCAATAGCGGGCTCACCATCAAAGACCCCGATAAGACCGTTTATCAGTACACCAAAGAGTTCCACGACGATCGCGTGGACGCCGAGACCATCAGCCCGCTTGCCCTTGACCGCGAAGAGCTTGAAATTAAGGAAATTCAGGAGCTTTTCGGCAATTATCCCGTAAAGGACCTGAGGCCCCACATAATAAACGCCGGTTATGCTGAAGCCCGCAAAAGTGGAAGATTCTCCGAATCTGAGCTGCATAAAATCAGTGTAAAACTGAATCAGATTATGAAGGCCGCCATGCTTGACGACTTGATTGTCAAGAACCCCTGCGCCGGCACCGTCATCCCGCGGCCCAAAGGAAAAGAGAGGCAGGCTCTTTCCCTCGATGAAGCCCGGAGGCTTCTCTCCCTCCTCCTTTCACAGGAGATGGACTCCCACAGAATAGGCACTCTCCTGTTGCTCGATACCGGCATGCGCCGCGGAGAGATGCTCGGACTCAGATGGGGCGACGTCCATTTTGGCGACGGCTATGTCCGCATCGACGGACAGTATGCCGCCGACAAGCTGGTCAGAGACCCAAAGAGCTCAACGGGAAAAGGTCCGTCTCTTTGAGCCCGCTTGCACTCGAGAGGCTCGCCGCCTGGCGCGAGCTTCAGCGCACGCTTCTCGCCGAAGTCGACCTCGAACAGGCTTCTGGCACCCCGATTGTGCACACATTAGTCGATCCCCAAAGAAACACGAGGGCTAAAACTAAAGATGACAAAAAAGGAAAGAGGGGGCCAGTCGCCATCGCGCACATGGACCCAAACTGCTTTTCGCGATGGTTCCGCGAATGGTGCTCGGACTATGGCTTTGGGCAGTTCAGAGAAATTACGCACTACATTGAGCGAGACGGAAAGACGTACGCTCGAGGTACAAAGTACTCCGGCCTGACCCCACACATGCTCAGGCACACGCAGGCAACGTTGCTGATCGGAGAGAACGTCGACATCAAAACCGTCAGCAGCCGCCTCGGGCACAGCACCGTCAAGCTCACGCTAGACACCTATGCACACGCAATTGCCGCCAAGGACCAGGCCGCCGCAAACACCATCGGCAACTTACTTTCAAATTAAATCAGCCCTTCGCGTTCGATGCGTTTCGCCTCGCGTTCGCCCTCTTCCTGCTATTCCTGGCGTTCTTTGCTCTCGTGCATTCCTCTGAACAGCATCGCGATTTGCCGTTTGCGGTGTCGGCGAACGGCCGGCCACAGTGCTCGCATATTTTGACGACATCAACCGAATAGCTCTTTGCAAGCGCAACCCAAAGGCGTGTAGCAGCATCGGGCACGCAAAGGTCGAAAGAGGAGCCGCGACCATAATCGATGATGCCATTAGCCATCTGCGTCGGACTCTGCCGCTTGGGCTCGAGGATTCTCCTCCACCTATAACCCGCGCAGCGCGAGAACCACTCCGTCATGTCCTGCACCAGATGCGAGGCCAGGGATTCCTCGGTCTTGAGAACGCGCTCGGAAGACTCGTCGAGCCCCCTGAGAGCATCACCAGGCACCCTTGCAACAAAAGACGGACCTGGAAAGTCAGTTTCCCCAACCGTCTCCATAAAGGACAATGTATCGTTCTTGCACCACCTGACATACGAACGCTCGACCATGGCAGTTCCGGGCTCAATCCTTTCATTGATCACCGTCCACTCGCCACCGCGCTTAAGTCCGCCCACGAAACCATCCCTAAACTCATGGTCGCTAGGGATTTGCAGGTTGGTGAGAACCACGTACGCGGTTTTATTTGCCTCAATGTTGCCAAAGCAATACACGCGCCAATAGGGATCCAAAACCCCCAGCGAAGACGGCGAACCCATCTCGACCGACGAAGCCAGGGAGGAAATCTTCATTGCCCCGACGACCGAAAGCCAGGCATCAAGCGGTTCGTCGATTTCATAGGGACCGACTCTCCCCACAAAGCCAAGCAAAGGACCGGTTACGCGCGCCGCGGCAGCGAATCTCTCCCAAGGGTCGATGTTGGAAGCCTTGTCACCGGGATGCGGCGCGTCGTCGACGCGGCAAACCGGTGCCGGCACTTCTGACAGGGCGAGCAGCATTGCACCAACGCTTCCGTAATCTTCCAATTTACAAGACGGCAGAACGCCTTCCGGAAGACCGTCAAGAACCACGGAGCGAATCAGGCCGAAAGCAAGGTCCTTGTCCGCCCCCGGCGCGTCTATTTCCACACTCGACGGCCTGTTCGGCATACCGATTGACTCTTCGCGATAGGTGAAGCTCATGTGATCGCCAGCACTCTCGCCCGCAACGTCCGGAACGAGACGACCGTTCTCGTGAAATTCAAGCCCGTCCCTCGTCTTATAACCGACCTGAACCTGACCGGTCGCGGGATCAAGCGGCATAATCGGCCAATCTCGCCATTCATCTTCAGGCGGCAAAGACGACTCTCCCTCCTCCACAACGTCGATAGTCCTTGAGTCCGATTCGTCACTCTTGACGTCGGTCAGCAGCGATTCAATCTTGTTTTTAAAAATATTGATAAGCATCATCGCAGGTAAACCCCCGTAATAGGTGATGTAATACCCCGGTTTATGCCCACTGGCGGCATTGTGTAGTCACGGAGCAGTTCCCGTCCCGTACCACACATACCGAAGGAGGCATTCACATGGACGACAACGAAACGCCCGACATCCAGAACGGCCCGATTCTCACCCGTGATGAGGTCGCCGACAAGCTGCATCTCACCCCCGACACCGCCGGCCAGCTCATCGCTCGCACCGGCATGGGCATCTACCTTTGCCGTCGCACATATATTTATGAGCGCGATCTCAACGCCTTTCTCAGCGCCCTGCGCGGCAAGGGCGGTGAGTAGCGTGATTGACTACGAGGGTCTGCCCGCGACCAAAAACTATTACGACACCCTCGGCACCGTCATTACACCCAAGGCCTGGCAGGCGCTGCGCGGCCCCCGTCGCAACGCCCATCGCATCCCCCCGAACACCCCCGAGCTCATTGCCGAGCGCGCCGCCGTCATCTTTGCCGCCAAGACCGCAACCGCAAAAGAAGAAGAGTCTGCGCGCCTCTCCGCCGGCGCGTGGATTTGGATTGCCCGCGACGACGATAACGCTGCGGCTGCGGAAGCCGTTGCCATCGCGATGTCCTCATGCGAGCGCACCTCTTTCACAAGCGCGCCGGAGCTCGCCAAAGCCTGGAACGGCGGCGAGCTCTTTGGCCCGAACTCAAAATCGCACGCCGTCGACCCCTATCGCGACCCTCCCGTACTCGTCATCGCAGACGTCGGGGCCAGCCGTATGCGCGAGGAGACTGACGCGCTCCTCGAGCTGCTCGGCGACCGTCGACGCCACAAACGCGCAACCTTGTTCGCATCAACGTTCACCGGAAAAAGCGTCGGCCGAGCGCTTGGGGCAGCCGGAGGAAACCCCGAACGCATACACGAGCTCATCAAGCTGATTAGCGCCGGGGTGCGCGAAGGGAGGCAGTCGTAACCAGCACGAGGGCGCGAGCTCCGCCCTACAGCGGTATTCGCCATTAGCAGCTTTTCTATACGTCTCAACATTTAGGAGGTACTTATGCGGCATCAGACTGTCGTAGTCCAGACGGACAGCGGTCCGGCCCTTGTCTTCGACACCGCCAAGAAGCGCTATGTCTACCATGGCAGCCAGGACACCCCCGTCCTCAACCCCGAGCACACCGAAGACGCCCAGAGCGTCTGGATCCCGCAGTTCAAGCAGGCGATTCCGAACGTTCCCCGCACTTTCATGGCGTTTAGCCCCACTGACGAGGCCGTCGACGCGATGGATTGTCTCGCTGCCATCGACGAGTGCTATGGCATCCCCGACTACGAGCTTGTCAAGATCGCAGCTCGCGCCTATGTCGTCAACGGCACCGGCGCGGCGCACGACGCGTTTGTCAAACGCTTCGCGGCTCGACTCGAGGACATCACCCAGGAACTCGGTGTCTTCGGCGCGGTCCCCATTGGACTCGCCGATCGCGCCCCCTTGCCCCTCTTCACCGTCGAGGACATCGACGACTAGCCCATCGTACGCCGCCGCCCGAGCGGGCGGCGGCCCGCTCACATCGAAAGGAAAACCATGCCCAAGAAAAGTGCCGATAAGAACCACAAGCCCCTCACCCTCAACGGCCCCTCCTTCCGCATCCCCTCGGACGCCGAATGCCTGCTCGACGGCTGGAGCACCTACGGCGTCCAGCCCATCGTTATCGAGCCCGCAGAGAAGATCGAGGGCATCCCCGGCGCCTTCGTCATCGCGTCCCACTCCTCCGTCCCCAACATCCCTTACGTCGCGCCCGCCATCGTCGCGGAAATCGCCAGGCGCTGGCCCGGCATCGACCCCCGCGAGCTCGCCAGGGTCATCGTCGGGGTCGCCCGCAGCGGCGATCGCTCTTACACCCCGGACAGCGTCCTCCGCGGTATCGATAGCATCCTGGACCTCGATGCGACGGGAGTCGTGAACAAGCTTGTCGCCTATCCTCCCCTCCCGGCAGACCAGGCGCCCGAGGGCTATCCCAACGTCCTTCTCGAAGACGAGTAGGGCTCAAGCGGGGCGGATCGACAACGGTCGGTCCGCCCCTGCTTTCGGGCCGATGATCACCGCACATCGAAGAGAGGACCGAATGACAGCAGCAACAAAGAACGTCAGCGTGAAGCTCGACTCAAAGCTCTACACCGCCCTCAAGACGCGAGCAGAGCTCAACGACTCCAACGTCAGCGACGAGATCCGCTCGCTCCTGCGCTCGGCGCTCGCCGCGGAGGGGCTCGACCTCTACGGCAACGAGGTCGCGGGCTTCATACGCGGCGTCGTCGACGCGCGGATGGACGTCGCCGCACTCGACATCGAGCGCAAGCTCGACGCCGCCGAGGACCGCATCGCCGCGGTCCTCTCGCGCCCCATGACCGCCGCCATCATGGCGGGCCTCATGTCGGCCGACGTCCTCAAGGCCTCCTACGCCTCGCTCGACGACGTCCCCGTCGCGGACATCTGGAAGAACTACCTCGCGCAGGCCGGCGAGCTCAGCCGCGCCGGACTCGGCCGCATCGACGAGGTGAAGCTCCACGCGCGCGAGCGCGCCGATGGCTAGCCCGCCCGTCATTGTCAACCACTCCGTCGTCCGCGCGGGGGCGTCCGCGAGGGCGTCCGCCGCGGGCCTTGCGGCATACGCCGGCACCCGCCGCGGCGTCGTCATCGAGATCAGCGAGGCCGACGGCAGGAGGCGCGGCGTGGACGGCCTGGCCGCCTACGCCGCGAACAGGACCGGCTCGACCGGCGGCCTCTGGGGCGCGGACGGCCCGGTCCCCGTGGCGGAGGCCAGGCGCGCCATCGCCCAAAACAGCGGCGCGGTGCTCACTACCGTCGTCACGGTCCCGAACGACATCGCCCCAGATGCCGGCCTCGACCGCCTGGACGCCTGGCAGGCGCTGGTGCGCTCCGAGTGGCCGAGGCTCTTCTCCGAGATGACCGGCGTGCCCGAGAGCCGCGTGGAGTTCTACGCGGCAATGCACATCAACGGCACGAGCCACCACGTCCACATCCTCACGGTCGACCGCTCGGGCGACTGGGACTCCCTGCTGCCAAAGGGGAAGATGGAGGCGGCCAGACTCGAGATCTCCTCGAAGGCCATGGCACCGCTGCTGCGGGAAGCGTACATCGAGCGCGACCTCGCGAGGGCAGCCGCGCTGGACGCCGTCGCCCGCATCGACCGGAACCGTTTCGATATCGAGCTGCCGCCGAACGGAAGGATCGAGGCCGCCCACCTCAGGCGTTTCCACCCGGAGGCCTCCGCCGAGCTGAGGGAGGCCCTCGACCGGGCGGCATCCGGCTCCCCCGAGCTCGCCGGCGCGCTGGACCGCCACAGGAAGGCGGTCGAGAGGTGCGCCGGCCTCAAGTGCCTGACCGGGGAGGCACGGGACGCCTACGCCCGCAAGGCGGCCGCCGACCTCGATCTCAGATGTGAGAACGCGGCTCTGCGCGTCCTGGTACCCGACAGGGTGCCGGCGCGCGAGCAGACGCCGGTGCGGCGCGCCGCCCCGGCAACCGGCCCGGCGGTGGAGAGGCGGCGGGAGGCCGGACTCGCCACCGAGGCCCGGGCCTGCATCCCGAGGGCGCGCCTCGAAAGGATCACGCGAAAGGCCGCACGCGGCCGGACCCTCGAGCCGGCAGACCTCAGGGGGGGTCCCACGGCGGACCGGGCATTCAGGCGCACCCCGTCGGCAGGTACCGCCCTAGGGCGCGCCGCCGCGATGGCGACCCTGGTCGCCAGAGAAGCCACACGGGACGACAGAGGACGCGACATGGGAGACGAGGCCGGCGAGAGGGCGCTGAGACTCATCGCCGCGACCCTGAGGGTCCTCGCCTCCGGCGGCACCGGGCCGTCGAGCGTCCCCGCAGTGAAGATAGCGAACAGGATAGAGAGGACGATCACGAGATGAAACCGAAATCCTTCAACCGCGACATGAAAAAGGAACTCGCCGGCACGCTCGCGGCCCACGGCGTCGCCGCCGTCATAGCCTGCGCCGCGACCGCCAGCGCCTGGGACTACGCCAGGTGGTGGACCCTATCCCTCATCTCAGGCCTCTCCGTCCTGCTGCGGCTGCCCACGGCCGACCCGGGCCCCGAGCCCGCCTACGTCTTCCGCGGCCCCCTCGAGGCGGCCGCCGACACGGCGGCGTCGGGCCAGGCGGGCGAGCTGCTCGCGGCGCTCACCCTCGTCGCGGCCTCCGTCCTCGCGCTCGGATTCGTTTCTTGGGGCCGTTCATGGGCGAGGCTCCACGACGGAACGTTCGCCGGCGACCGCGCGCCCACGCGCACGCACGGGGACGCCTGGCTCGAGTCGAGGCCCTCCAGGGTCGCGAGGCGCTGCCCTCCCTGGGACGGGAAGGCCGCCGCGGAGGGGCTCGTGGCGGCCGGCTGCATCGGCGGCGGGATCGCGATGGTCCCCGCCGTCCACTGCCTCATAAGGGCGGGCAGCGGCGCCGGCAAAAGCAGACGCGCGACGGCACCCTCGATCGTCGCGGCGATCGACCGCAACGCCCACGGGATCCCGACGTCCGTCATCGTCCACGACCCGAAGTCCGAGATCCGCGCATGGACCGAGCCGCTCGCCAGGAGGGCCGGGATGGAGGTCGTCGCCATCCGGCTCGACGAGCCCGTCAAGTCGGCGAGGTTCAACCCCCTCGACCGCGCCATCGCGGCACTCGGAACCGAGGGCGTCGCAGGCGCCGTGGCCGAGCTCCGCGAGCTGTCGTCCTCCATCGTGCCCGACGCCTTCTCCTCGGGCCAGAGGTTCTTCACGGACGCCAGCCGCAACCTGCTGACCGGCCTCTGCCTGCTCGCGATAACGGACGGGCGGATCCCCGACGGCGCGCGGAACCTCTCGACCGTGCTCGCGCTCCTGGAGCCCCGCGACGGGAAGAGCGCCGTGAAGTCGCTGGAGGAGCTCGCCTCGGACCTGCCGGCGGGAAACCCGGCGCGCCAGTTCCTCCTCGTCGCCTCGTCGAACGGCGGCGGGGGCGAGGCCCTCGTCTCCACCGCGCGCAACTACCTCATGTCCTTCTGCGACGACGACGTCAGTCCCATGCTCTGGGACGGCGAGGTCGACCTCGCGTCGGTCGGGCGCAAGCCCACCATCCTCTACATCGCCAGCGCGACGGACCGCGGCGACCGCGGCGCGCTCGTCTCGTGCATCTTCTCCCAGGCGCTGTCGGCGCTGCGCGAGACCGCGCGCCTGTCAGGCGGCAGGCTGCCGGCGGAGACCCTGCTCGCCATCGACGAGGGGTCCGGGATCCCCAAGATCCCCCGCCTCCTCGGCGACCTCGCGGAGGTCCGCAGCATCGGGCTGCACGTCGTCTTCGTGCTCCAGAACACCCATCTGCTCGAGGCGCGGTGCGGCTACTCCAGGGCGGAGTCGGACGCGCTGCTGGCGCTGCTCGGCACCCAGGTCGTCCTCTCGGTGGAGTCCGTCGGCGAGGCGGAGGAGATCAGCAAGCGCCTCGGCGACTACAGCGTCAAGACGACCGGGCAGAGCTCCACCAAGGGGACGCAGAGCTCCTCGTCCGGCAAGTCCTTCTCCGTGGCGCGCCGCCCGCTGATCACCCCGTCGGAGCTCATGGCCTGGAGCGCGCGCGAGAACGGCGCGCTCGTTATCGACGCGGGGGGACCGATGGCGCTCGCCAGCCGCGACGTCACCGAGACGTTCCTGGGGCCGCTGCTGGGTCTGACGTCGCCGGAGGCCGAGGGCGCGCTGCTCGCGCGGGCGCTCGAGGGGGAGGCCCGCAACACCTCCCCGGCACCGGTGTGGCGCATCCCGGAGAAGCCGAAAAAGCCCAAGGGGTCGCCGTCCGGCGGCAGGAAGCGCAAGGTATCCGCCGCGCCCGACGGGTTCTGATGCGTCATACGGGCCTGCCTGCGAAAACGGCCCGCCGTCATACGGCGCGCGAGGCGCGTATGACGGCGGGCCGTGACCGCCTTCCGGTTTAACCGGCTATGCTACCAGCGGAAACGAACTCGGCACGCCGAGTTGCGCCGCAAAATCCCGGGCGCCCGTAGTGCGCCCTTATCCTGCTCATGATGGCGCACCTCAACCCAAAGGCCCTCCAACACGTCGTCGAACCCGAAATCGAGCTCCGCCTGGACGCTCTCGCCGAGCGCATCGCCCATGGCGAGCTCCGGCACCTTCGTCACACGGCCGCCCAGCCACTCAATCTCTGTCATCGCGCGCGTGGTGCAAGCCCCTTCCAACACGGGATTGTCAGCTCAACCCGACCCTTACCCATACGGACGAACATAACTCGCCAGGGGAAGCCCCTGAAGGCCGTGCGCCACAACATGAGGCCGAATCCGCCCCCGGCTGGACAGGCCAACAACGAAGGAGCACACGGAACCGGCGCGGCGTTACAACCGTCCCGGCAAGCGTGTCACTTGTCCAAGTCATGATGCCGACAAACCCGGAAATGCTCCAACGGAGCGCCGAACGAGCGTAACAATATAAAGCCGTGCAACACGCGTTGGACGACCAGAACATCCCAAACAAAGGCCTGTCGGTCCCACCTTCAAGCCCAATAGCAAAATGTGCATCAGCGGATTTGCAGCGATACAAGTCTCAACCGCCACCGTCACACCGCAGCGCGCCTAGTCCCACTCATCCTACTGCAAATGTCCCAGAACGAGAAAACGACCAGCTTAACATGCCACCCTTTATATCCGCACGCGCGTAATTCAACTCATAAGGACCGGCTATCCCTTGCCTGTGACACAATCTCAAACGCACAGAACAGAATTATCAGTCCAATCATCGCATAAGAGGCAGCCGAACCTTCAAGCACTATTCCACAAAGAACAATCTCCGCGCCGCCAATAAGAACTGTTATCAGGCGCTCTGCCTTTTTGCTCTCGCCGCTCGCATAAAAAGGCGGCAAAGCGCACAAGACCACATATAGCCCGGGAAGGGAATACAGGATCGATAGTCCAAGCCCCCCATCAACCGCAGTGCTTTGCGTAAGAATCAACTGAACCCAAACGGCAATTATCACT